>OCTX012248781.1_pt1 | contig 34884 bp, 21 predicted proteins | sample 1539691 | NCBI WGS metagenome assembly OCTX01 (sample SAMN02144231, study PRJEB22623) | gut metagenome | biome: sheep rumen | host: Ovis aries | place: New Zealand
CACGGCGGTATTGGCGGGGTCGACGGTGAAGTTGTCTATGGCGCCGGATATGGCGAGTCCGTCGTCAGGGGAGCTTCCCTTGTCTGCGTCGTCGGAGGCTATCTCCATGACGGCCACGTAGTTGTATGCTTCGCCCTCGCCCATGCGCATGCTTGCGTAAGCGGCGCTCACGGGGAGGAAGATGTTTTCTGTCTTGGTATAGTCAAGCCCGGTTGTGGGCATGGTGGCCTCGGTGCGGATGTCCAGGAATCCGGAGCAGCCGCCCAGCAGCAGCGCGGCCGCGAAGGCCGGGATAATCAAACTCTTGTTCATACCCTAAAAATTAATGTTAAGACCGGCGGTGTAGATTGCCTGCATCGGATACACGGAAGAGCCGTCGATGCCCGTCTCGGTGGGCGAGCCGCCGATTTCCGTGGTGAAACCGTTGTAACCGAAGAGGCTCAGGGGCCTCTGGGCTGAGAGATAGGCGCGGATGCGTCCCGATCCGAACACGTTCCTGAAGGTGTAACCCAGCTGAACGTTCTGGATGCGAAGCGCCGAACCGTCTTCCACGAAGAAGCTGTTGCTCTGGGCCATCAGGTTCTCCGTGAGGGCCTTGGGCGAGGGGTAGGTGCTGCTCGGAGCGTCCACCCTCCATGCGTTCCGCCAGAATGCGTAGTCGTAGTTGCCGTCGGGGAACACCTGCTTGTTGATGCGCTTGGCGTTGAAAATCTTGTTGCCGATGTTGGCGCTTACGACCATGGAGAAGTCGAAGCCTTTCCACTCTGCGCCCAGATTGAGTCCGAGCATGAGCCAGGGAAGCGGCGAGCCGAGGTAGGTGCGGTCCTCTTCCTTGATAATCTTGTCGCCGCTGGTGTCGGCATACTTGAAGTATCCGGGAGCCGCCGTGGTCTGCGTGACTTCGCTCAGCAGCGCCTCGCGGTTGTCCTGATATATGCCTTCGACCTTGTATCCCCAGAATGCACCGATGGGGTATCCCACCTGGGTAAGCGTCGAGTAGGCGCCGTTTACCATGCCTCCAGGGATGTTGTCGCGTCCCTCCAGCGCAAGCACGCTGTTGTAGTTGAACGTGGCGTTGAATCCTATGTTGTAGTTGAACTGCTCCGCTATGCTGTCGGCCCATCTGAGCGAGAGCTCGGCACCGGCGTTGAGCACCTTTCCGTTGTTGGCGAGCAGTGTGGCCACTCCGCCGCCTGTCGCGATGGGCGCGTAGAAGACGACCCTGTCGGTAACGCGGTGGTACAGGTCCACTTCACCGCTCAGGCGGCTGCCGAGCATGGCGAAGTCGGCGCCGACGTTGGTTTCCGTGACCACCTCCCAGCGGAGATAGTTCTGGTAGACGGTCTGCGCTCCTATGCCGTCAGCGACGGTGTCGCCGAACACGGCGGAACTGGCGATGCCGGTGGTGCCGGTGATGCTGATGTCGTTGGCGGGCACGTTGTCATTGCCCAGCATGCCCCAGCTCGCCCTCAGCTTGAGGAAGTCGAAGGTGCGGTTTCCCTGCATCCAGGGTTCGTCGGAAATGTTCCATCCGAGTCCGATGGAAGGGAAGAAGCCCCACTTCTCCTGGTACTTGGAACTGCCGTCAGCGCGGAGGGTTACGGTCGCAAGGTACTTGCCCTTGTAATTGTAGGTGCCGCGGGTGAAGAACGACACTCCGTTGTAACGGGAACCGCCGTCGGTAGCCTGCTGGTTCTTGTAGGAACCGTTCACCAGATAGAGCGACTGCAGGTCGAAGTCGGGGACGCTGCGGGCCGTTCCGGTAAGCCAGGCGTTGTACTGCATGCGCGTCGACTGTCCCAGCATGGCGCTGAAGGAGTGGTCGCCGACGGTGTCGCTGTAGGTGAGCGTATTGTCCAGAATCTGGTAGGTGCCGTAGCTGAAGGTCTTGCCGAGGCTCGAAATGCTGGTACCCTGAGAGCCGCCCACGAAGTGCTCGGGGGTGTAGGACTTGCCGTCGGAGAAGCTGAAATCGAGGTTGTAGGAGGTCTTGAACTTCAGTTTCTCAGGGATGATGGTGGCCTCGGCATAGGCGTTGAACACCGTCTTGAGCCCGTTGCTCCAGCTTCTGTTGTAGAAGGCGCTTGCCGCGGGGTTGCCGTAGGCGTTGGCGTAGCCGTAGCGCTGGGGGGAGTCGAAGGGCTCGGGGTAGGCGGCGGCGTTGGCCTCGTTGTACACGGGGTACACCGGAGGATTGACGAATGCCTGGTAGTAGACTCCGGAGTTGGCGTTGTTGGCGTCCCACTTGGAAACCACGGTGTTGAAGCCCACCTTGAGCCAGCTGGTCATGGTCTGGTCCAGGCGGGCGCGGAAGTTCAGGCGCCCGTAGTCGTTCTTGGTGTAATTCATGATGCCGTCCTGCCAGAAGTAGCTGAGTCCCACGCTGTAATTGGTCTTCTCAGTGCCTCCCGAGAGGTCGACTGAGTGGGAATGGGTGAATGCGGGATGCACCAGCGTCGCATACCAGTCGGTGTCGTAGCTGTAGTCCGACGCATTCTTGGGCGTGAAACCGGTGGTGCCGTCGAAGGCCAGGTTGTACAGTTCGACGTACTGGGCGGTGTTTGCCAGTTTCATGATGTTGGTGGGGACCTGCACTCCTGCGTAACCGTCGTAGGTCACGCGGGCGTGGCCGAGCTCACCCCTGCGGGTGGTGACGATGATTACGCCGTTGGCTGCGCGCACACCGTATATGGCTGCCGCCGACGCATCCTTGAGCACCGTAAGGGACTCTATGTCGCTGGAGGCCAGGAAGTCGATGTTGTCCATGAAGGCGCCGTCCACCACGTAAAGAGGGTTTGCGTAATTGCCGATGGAGCCCACGCCGCGGATTTTGACGGACGGGCCGGCGCCGGGTGCGCCGCTCTGGGTAATCTGCACGCCGCTCACCATGCCCTGGAGGGCGCTCATGGGATTGGCCGTAGCCTGTTTGGACAGCTCGTCACCCTTGACGTTCACGATGGGGGCGGTGAGGTCCCTTGCCTTCTGAGTGCCGTAGCCAACTACGACTACCTCTTCCAGGAAGGTCTGGTCTTCGCCGAGCGTGACTGTGGCGGGGACTGCGGAAGCCTTGAAGCTCTGGCTTGCGTAGCCCATGCAGCTGATTTCGATTGTGGCGTCGGGGCCCGAGACGGTGAGCATGTAATCGCCGTCCATGCCCGTGGAAGTGCCGTTCATGGTGCCGGCTTCCAGGACAGTGGCTCCGATTACCGGGCCCAGTTCGTCCACGACGACGCCCTTGACCTGGTAAGCCTGGCCGAATGCCGAGGCACACGCCAGCAGGGCGGCGGTAAGAATCAAAAATTTTTTCATATCGATTGTTTGTTGTCGTAATAGAATCCGAGTTTCTTGAGGCCGGGGAGGATTTCCGGGCTGCTCATGAAGAGCTTCCACAGCAGGGCGCTGCGATAGTTCTCTATCATCACAGCTTCAGGCCCCTGGTCGATGGCGAGGTAATGGTCTATGACAGGGCTCTCGCATCCCGGGTTGTAGGCGTCGTAGAAGCCGTAGGGCCCGAACATGTCCGTGTCGTAGAACAGGTAGCCCATGAGCTTGCGGGACTCGTCGGGAGTATAGACAATGGAACTGATTGCTGCAGTGGGAGATACGGTGCCGTTGTCGTCCTGTGTTCCCGGATGGTGCGAGCAGTAGCCTACATAGGGGTCGTCCGATGAGGTGAAGCCCCATAGGTTCTCGCCGTAGCCCTTGTGGCCCCGGGGATTGGCCTTGGCGTACTCCTGGTGGATGCGGGTGTGGGCCGTGTTGCGCTCGAAATAGTCGCAGTAGGCGTCATTCAGGCCCCTCGGGTCAAGTCCGAGGAAGGAGTAATGGCAGAAGAAGAGCGGCCCTCCGAGTTCCATTCCGAGAGGCAGCTTTATGCCGTAGTATTCCTTGCCGTTGTAGTAATAGTCTGATTTCTTGTAGCAGGCCTCGTAAACTTCGGGTCTGATGGGATGGGTGGGGGAGGATGCCGCGAGCACGTAGGTAATCAGGGTTTCATCGTATCCCTTTATGCGGTGGTTCATCTTCCATCCGTAATTCTTGGACCAGTGCCAGTAAAGGGAGTCTGTCCCACGGGTGTACCAGTCCCATTCCACTTCCTTCCAGAGGGCGTCGCAGCGCCTTGCGAGGACCGTGTCCTTGTCGGCGAGCCACTGGCGGGCAGTGAGCAGGCCCTGCACCATGAAAGCCGTTTCCACAAGGTCGCCGCCATCATCGAATTCGCTGAAACTGAACGGTTTGCCCGAATCGGCATCGTACCAGTGGGCCCATGCGCCGTGGAAGCGTTCAAGCTTCTCCAGGCTGCCGACCATCTTGCCGATGCGTTCGATGCCCTCAGCTTTCGGGTAATAGCCCCGTTCCGCCCCGGCGATGACTGCCATCATGCCGAAACCGGAGCCCCCTGTGGTCACTATGTTGCCGTTGCGGTCGTTGTTCCGCTCGCGTGCGAGGCCGGTCGCAGGGTCGGCGAATTCGGTGAAATACTTTATCGTGCAGCGCTCGACAGTATCGAGCAGCGCCTCATCGCTGAGCATCTGCCTGGGCGCCCTCGGGCCGCAGGACACCAGCAGCACTGCGAAGGCAAGCAGCAGGCCGGTGGCCTTCATGGAGAAATTAATCGAAGTCGTAACTTTATTCATGGTGCCGTGAAATGTAAGTCATTGGTTGTTATTGCGTTGCTGAAAAACGTCCCGGACGATTCACCCGGACGATTTTTTATAAGATGTTATCAATCAGCTTGTTGCATTTCACGCTCCTACGTAACTGAACGGAACTTCGCGAACGTTATCGGAACTTCCGCCGATGAACAGCACGAAGTCGCCGCTCTCGGGGCCCCAGCTCATATCCTGGCGGTAGAAGGACAGGGTCTCCGCGTCAATCGTGAAGCTCACTTCCGCAGATTCGCCGGGGCCGAGGGTCACGCGTTCGAAGCCCTTGAGCTGCTTGACGGGACGTGTGACGCTGCCGACGCAGTCGCGGATGTACAGTTGCACGGTCTCGGTGCCCTCGCGGTTTCCGTTGTTGAGCACGCTTACCGTGGCGGTGATGGAGCCGCTGCCGGAGAAGCTCTCAGCCGAGAGGTGAATCTTTGAATAGACGAATTCGGTATAGCTCAGGCCGTAGCCGAATGCGAACAGGGGCTCGTTGGGGACATCCAGATAACGGGACTCGTATTTGGCCTCGGGGTGGATGTACGGGCGGCCGGTATTCTTGGCATAATGATAAATTGGCACCTGCCCAAGGTTCCTGGGGAAGGTGACGCTGAGTTTGCCGCTGGGATTGACGTCGCCGAAAAGCACGTCTGCCACCGCGTAGCCTCCCATCGTGCCGGGGTACCATGCTTCCAGCAGCGCTCCGGCCACTTCGTTTTCGCGGCTCAGGTCGAGCGGACGGCCGTTCAGGAGCACCACGGCGACCCTTTTGCCGGCTGCCGCAAGCTTTTCGAGCAGCTCTGTCTGCACGCCGGGTACGCGGATGTCGGAGCGGGACGCGGCCTCTCCGGACCACATGCAATCTTCACCGATGACGAGAACAACCTGCTCTGCGCTGCGGGCCGCCGACAGTGCGGAGGCGAATCCGCTGCGGTCTTCGCCCGTCTCACTGCAGCCTTCGGCATATACCACGGGTGCCGCTTCACTTATTGCGTCGAGTATGCTCGCGGGGACGGACTGCACCTCGCCCGCGCCTCTCCATGAGCCGAGCAAATCGTCCTTGGAGGCTGCCAGGGCCCCGATTACGGCGGTCTTCCTGCCTTTCTTCAGCGGAAGAACTCCGTCGTTTTTCAGGAGAACCATGGACTGTGCCGCTATTTTGCGGGCAGCGGCTTTGCTCTCAGGGGTGAGGGTTTCGGAGGCCTCACGCTCGGGGGAGCAGTATTTGAACGGGTCGTCGAACAGGCCCAGGCGGGCCTTGACCGTAAGTATGCGGCGTACGGCTTCATCAAGGGTGCTCTCGGCGACTGCGCCGCTGCGCACCAGGGCAGTCATGTATTCCATGTACGAGGCTCCCTGCATGTCCATGTCGAGCCCTGCGTTCATGGCGAGGCGGCCGGCGTCTTCAACGTCCTTTGCATATCCGTGCATCACCATTTCGTTGATGCCGGTGTAGTCGGACACCACGAAGCCCTGGAAGCCCCATTCGTCTCTCAGTATGTCCTGGAGAAGGTGCCTGTTGGCAGTGGCCGGCACGCCGTCAAGTTCGTTGAATGAGGCCATCACGCTGAGGGCTCCGGCGTCGACGGCTGCCTTGTACGGCGGCAGGTAGAACTCCCTGAGCCAGCGCTCCGACATGTCTACGGTGTTGTAGTCGCGTCCCGCCTGGGGAGCGCCGTAGGCTGCATAATGCTTGACGCAGGCGAGCATGGTGTTGTCGGCCGCAAGGTCTTCGCCCTGATAGCCCCTGGTCATCGCCGCGGCGATCAGGCTTCCCAGATACGGGTCCTCGCCCGCACCCTCGCTGATACGGCCCCAGCGCGGTTCGACGCTGATGTCGCACATGGGTGAATAGGTCCAGTGGAGGCCTGCTGCGGAGGCCTCCTGTGCCGCTATCCGTGCGCTCTGCCCGATGGCTTCAGGGTCCCAGGTGCAGGACATGCCCAGATTAATGGGGAAAATCGTGCGGAAGCCGTGGATTACGTCGTAGCCGAACAGCAGGGGGATGCCGAGCCGGGTTTCGTTCACTGCGATTTCCTGCAGCTTGCGGGTATATTCGGCCGTGTAGGCGTTGAATATGTTGCCGCAGCGGCCGGCGCGTATGTCTTCGATGTAGCCGTCGCGTATGCTCGGACCGGTGACTGTCCAGTCGGAAGTGAGCAGGACGGTCTGTCCGACCTTCTCCTCGAGCGTCATGACCTTGAGGAGTGAATCTACTATGGGATAGCTTGTCCGGGCTGCCTTGGGAGCCTGATTGGTGCAGGAAGCGGCTGCCAGAAGGGCTGCCGATGCGATTGCGAATAGGGCCTTTTTCATTTTAGTATCTTATGGTTGCGGGCCCAAAGATACTACATTTTTTCAATTGTTTCTGCTGGTTTCGGCTTGATGGCCTTGCGGGCGGCCGCAGTGCGCTTCTTCCAGCGCTCCATGGCGAGTTCCTGCATGTCGCGGACCTCGTCCCTCTCGTCCACGATTTCGTTGCCCAGGATGGTCTCGATGACGTCTTCAAGAGTGAGGATTCCCTGGAAGGAGCCGTACTCGTCGATTATGACGCTTATCTGCTCGTCCTTGCTTATCATTTCGTCCCAGATGACATCCAGGGTGGTTTCTTCGGTGAAAGAAGCGATTTCGCGGCGTATGTCGCCCAGCGTAACGTCGTCCTTGTCTTCCGCAATGAGCTGCAGGGCCTCCATGCGGAGGATGTAGCCGGTGATGTATTCGTCGTTGTCGGCAAAGACGGGGATGCGGCTGTGGTGCAGGAAGCGCTTGTCTTTGTAGAAGCGCTTGAGGGTCATGGACTCCGGCGCGATGGCGGCTACCACGCGCGGCGTCATGGCGTCGGCGGCGCTCATCTCGTCCAGGGAAATGATGTTCTGAATCACTTCGTTCTCGTCTTCGTCGAGTTCTCCGGATTCCTCTGCCACGTCGGCAAGTGCGCTCACCTCCTCGCGCGAGACGGTGGTGTCGGCTTCCTTGGGCGTAATGAGCTTCTGGAACCAGACGACGCACACTACGACAGGGTATAGTATGTAGATAAGCCCCTGGATGGTGTAGGCTGCGAATCCGGTGAGGCTGCGCCAGCGGGTGGTGCCTATGTTCTTGGGGATTATCTCCGAGAAGACGAGGATGAGAATGGTGGTGATGACGCTCACGAGCCCGAACCACTGCGAGCCGAATACCAGAGTAGCCTGACGGCCGACGCCGGCGGCGCCTATAGTGTTGGCTATTGTGTTGAGGCTGAGTATGGCGGCCAGCGGCCGGGATGTGTCGGTCTTGAACTTCCGCAGCAGCGAGGCCGGCTTGTAGCCTTCCTCCTCGCGCATCGTGATGTACGATATGGGGGTGCTCATGAGCGTGGCCTCCAGCACGGAGCAGAGGAACGAGATGAGCATGGCGCCCAGAAGGAATGCAAGCAGCAGAGTCATAACAAGCCGCAAAGTTAAGAAAATTATTGTATCTTTCGGGAAATTCTGAACTTATGACAGACGGATTTGAACGATTCGACATGGCGCGCCCCCCTGTACGCACCAGGTGGTTCCTGCGTCCGCTCACATATCTGCTGAGCCTTCCCGAGGTGCTGCAGCACAATGTGCAGATTCACTACGAGGGCACCCGTGACCTCAAGCCGCCGTTCCTGCTGCTGAGCAACCACAACGCTTTCATGGATTTCAAGGTCCTCACCAAGGCCATCTATCCCCGCCGGGCCAATTATGTGGTGGCCATCGACGGCTTCATCGGCCGCGAGTGGCTCCTTCGCAACGTGGGATGCATCTGCAAGCGCAAGTTCACCTCCGACGTCACGCTGGTGCGGCAACTGCTGCGGGTGGTGGAGAACGGCGACGTGGCCGTGGTGTACCCCGAGGCCAGGTATTCGCTCTGCGGCACCACCGCCGTGCTGCCCGAGTCGCTCGGCAAGCTTTGCAAGCTGCTCAAGGTCCCGGTGGCGACGTTCATCTGCCACGGGCATCATGTCAACTCTCCGTTCTGGAACCTGCATCCCCGCGGAGTCAAGCCTACCGAGGTGGATTTCAAGCTGTTGTTTACTCCGGACGACCTTGCCCGCCTGTCGGCTGACGAGATAAACGCCCGTCTGGTCGAGGCTTATCAGTATGACGATTTTGCATGGCTTCGCGACAGCGGCAGGGTGATGCATTACAATCGCCGCGCCGAGGGGCTGGAGAAGGTGCTGTATCAGTGCCCCGACTGCGGCACCGAGTACGAAATGAGCTCCGAGGGCAACATACTCACGTGCAACCACTGCGGCATGCAGTGGGAAATGGCGCCGGACGGTCAGCTCCGGGCCCTCAGGGGCGCTACCCGTTTCTCCCATGTGCCCGACTGGTACGAATGGGAGCGCGCACGCGTTCGCAGCGAGGTCGAGGCCGGGACCTATTCCACCGGCGAGCTTCCCGTAGAGGTACGCTCCCTTCCCAATTCAAAGAAATTCATTGCGCTCGGCAAGGGGACCATGGTTCACGACATGAACGGCTTCCATGTGAGCGTACACGACCTGCTGGGGCGGGAGCACACCATGGACATTCCCGTGCCGTCCGCCTATTCGGTCCATATCGAATACAATTATCTGGGCAAATGGGGCGACTGCGTCGACCTCAACACCCTCACCGACACCTGGTACACCTATCCCAAAGTCCCGGGCTGCATCCCTCCGGGCAGCCCCGTCGAAGACCTCGACTGGACTCCCCGCTGCTCGGTGACCAAGATGGCACTTGCCACCGAAGAGCTCTATTATGCCTGGCGCCGCTCCATAGGCAAGCCCTGCAAGCCGGGGCTGGCTTAGAGCATCTTGTGCATCTTGCTGCGGTTGCGCCAGCCGGCGTCGGACTTGGTGGTCGTGAAGTAAACGACAATGTCGGCGTCCGACTTCCAGTCGACGAAATAAATCGTCTTTTTGGCGTCTGACTTATAGTTTACGAAGTACCAGAGGCCCTTCTGTGCGTCGGCGTCCGACTTGTAACTGCATTTGTACACCACGACGTCGGCGTCTGACTTGTTGTTGGTTACGTAAACCTTCACCTGGGCGTCGCTTTTGTGGTTGACGGAATAAACCGTCTGCGCCCCTGCGGCAACCGTCCCGATTACCGCGAGGATTAGGACAAGGAGTAACTTCTTCATATTATGGTAGTTAATCTTTTGCCAGGCAGAAATCCATGATGGATTCCAGATTGTCCTTGTCGAGGTGCTGCCCGATGAAGACTATCTGGTTCATGCGGTCGCCGTAGACGGGGTCCCAGTCGCGGCGGAGCTTGGCGTCGCGGCGCATCATCTCCTGGAGTTCGTCCTCGGGCATGGTGGCGAACCACAGGCCGGCGTCGCGGACCGTCTTCTGGCTGCCCGCCTGCTCGAAGAGGAAGCAGCGGTCGGTGTCGTGCGAAAAGTAGCAGAGGCCCTTGGCGCGGATTATCTCGCGCGGCCAGCGCTTGGCGACCATCGCGTCGAACTTGTTGATGTCCAGCGGGGGACGGGCGGTGTAAACGAAGGTCTGGATGCCATATTCCTCAGCCTCGCCCTCGTCGTCGTGGTGATGATGGTGATGGTGTCCATGCTCCTCGTGCTCGTCATCGTCGTCATCGTCATCGTCGTGATGGCCGTCACCCTCGATTTCGGCAATCCAGGCCGCGGACGTGGCGACGGCGTCGAAGTCGAACGCCCCGGTATTGAGCAGCTTCTCCAGAGGAACGTCGCACCAGTCGCAGGGGATTATTTCCGCCTTGGGCTGGATGGCGCGGATGATGCCGCGCACCTGGGCGAGCTCCTCCGGGCTCACTTCGGAGGCCTTGTTGAGCAGGATGATGTTGCAGAACTCAATCTGTTCTATGACAAGGCGTTCCAGGTCTTCCTCGCCGAGGTCTTCCTTCTTGAGACTCTCGCCGCAGCCGAACTCGTCGCGCATGCGGAGGGCATCGACCACCGTCACTATGCAGTCGAGTGTGGGTATGCTTGCCCCGGGGTATGCCGGAGGGGCGAGCTGGGGATAGGAGCAGATGGTCTGGGCGATGGGCCCCGGTTCGCAGATGCCGCTTGCCTCGATGACTATGTAGTCGAAGCGCTTTGCCTTTGCAAGCTCGTCCAGCTGGGCCACCAGGTCCATCTTGAGGGTGCAGCAGATGCAGCCGTTCTGCAGGGCCACGAGGCTGTCGTCGGTTCCGCCGACCACGCCCCCTTTTTCGATTAGGTCCGCATCTATGTTGACCTCGCCCAAATCGTTTACTATCACGGCGAACTTGATGCCGCGCCTATTGTTCAGTATGCGGTTGAGAAGGGTAGTCTTGCCGCTTCCCAGATAGCCGGTCAGCAGAAGTACCGGCAGTGCTTTGTTGTTCAGTTCAAGATTCATAGTATGCAAAGATAGCTATTTTTTCGTTCTTATTCCAGCGCACCGCGCCGCATCCACCTGCCTCCGCGCACGTACAGGAAGAAGGCGATGCCTTTCACCGTGAGGTCGGTGGCCATGGCAATCCAGTAACCCACAAGCCCGAGGGTGGGGGTGAGCAGAAGGGCCAGACCTATCCTCACGACCCACATGGAGGCGAGGTTGAGGATGGTGGGCACAAGGGTGTCGCCGGCGCCGGCGCATACTCCGAATCCCACTATGGACAAGGCGTAGAACCCTTCGGCGAAGGCCTCGATGCGCAGTACCCGCGCGCCGAGCGCAACCACCTCGGGGTCGATGCTCAGCAACCCCATGATTGCAGGGGCGAAGGCATACAGCACTACGGCCAGCAGCGACATCAGCAGCACCGCCATTCCCATGGTCACCCAGGCGAAGCGCCTTGCCATATCGGAACGCCGCGCCCCGAGGCTCTGGCCAACAAGCGTGGTGGCGGCCTCCTCAAGCCCGTATCCGGGCATGTAGCAGAAGCTTTCCGCGGTAATCGCGAAACTGTTGGCGGCAATTGCGACGGCTCCCAGCGGGGCCACGATGACGGTGCTCATCACGTATGCCCCCCTCATGACGACGTTCTGCAGCCACAGCGGCCCGGTGATGCCGAAGGCCTTGCGAAGCGTCGCCCTGTCGGGCAGCACCGGCCCCGGGGCCCCTCCCTCGCTGCGAAGCTCGGACGACCTGCGGGAGACGTACCAGATGCCGAACACCGATGCGCAGGTCTCTGCCAGACCGGTGCCCCAGGCGGCCCCGACCACCCCCATGTCCAGCAGGAATATGAAGATGTAGTTGAATATCACATCGAGCACTCCCATGCATACGTATATGATGCTGGGGACCTTCATGTTGCCGCTGGCCTGCATCATCGAGGCGGCAGCGAATCCGGTGGAGCCTATGGGAAGGAAAAGGGAGACTATGAGGAAGTAGGCCGAAGCCTCGGCGCGAATCTCCTCTTCGCCGCCGAGAGCGCGCGGAAGTACCCCGCTGAGCGACGCCCCGATGGCCCCGAACAGCACTCCGAAGAGGAACACCGTGGTGAGCCCCTGCCGCCGCAGCCGGCGGGCGCGGTCGAATTCCTGCGCCCCGCAGGCGTGTGCGACCTGCACGCTGAATCCGGTTATCACGGCCATCGTGAAGCCGTTGAGCAGCCAGATGCATGTGGACATGAGACCCACGGAGGCTGAAGGTCCGGCTCCCAGCCTGCCGACCATGGCGGAGTCGATATACTGCATGAGGACGCTTGACAGTTGTGCCAGGATGGCCGGCACCGCCAGCATCATCGTGAGGCTCAGCTGCTGCCCGCCGGACAACGGTTCGCCGCCTCGCAGGCGGCCGAGGAGTATGTCTTTTTCATTCGCCATGAAACAGGGTGCAAAGTTAGGAAAAGTTGTTATATTTGTAGGCTAAATTAATGCACCAACCAACTAATTAACAAATTTTTTACAACCGACTTATGAAAAAAATTGCAACCCTCGTCCTTGCATTGGGACTGAGTTTGGTGGCAATGGCCCAGAACGTAACGCTCAAGGGCGTGGTTCTCGACTCCCAGAACGTACCGGTCATCGGAGCGTTCGTGGTTGAGCAGGGCACCGCAAACGGTACCATGACAGGCGAGCAGGGAGACTTCTCCCTTGCCGTCCGCCGTGGCGCCGTCGTCGAGGTATCCTGCATAGGCTACACCACCCAGACTCTCATCGCAGATGCGGACAAGGAAATCACCGTCGTCCTTCCCGACGACACCCAGATGCTGGAAGAGACCGTGGTCATCGGCTACGGCACCCAGAAGAAAAGCGTGGTGACTGCGTCTATCGCAAAGGTTGACGCAGACGCACTCAGCCTCACCGCTCCCACCCGCGTGGACAACGCCCTCAAGGGCCTCACCGCCGGCGTTACCGTCACCGCATCCTCCGGTCAGCCGGGCGCCAGCTCCCGCATCCGTGTACGCGGCGTGGGTTCCATCAACTCTTCCGACCCTATCTACATAGTGGACGGAATGCCTATTGCAGGCGGCATCGACTACCTCAATCCTTCGGATATCGAGAGCATCGAGGTCCTCAAGGATGCGGCCTCCGGAGCAGTCTACGGCACCAGGGCCGCCAACGGCGTGGTTCTCGTGACCACCAAGAAGGGCGGCAAGGGCAAGGCCAGTATCGACTACAACTTCTCCTACGGCATCTCCAACCCCTGGAAGATGCGCGAAGTGCTCAACGCCAGCGAGTACGCGCTCCTCATCAACGAGGGCCTCATCAACTCCGGTTCAGCACCCCGCTACGCAGACCCGTTCAGCTACGGCGCAGGCACCGACTGGCAGAAGGAAGTTTTCAACCGCAACGCCCCGCAGCAGACCCACGAGCTGTCCGTCAGCGGCGCGACTGATGCCGTAAACTACTATCTGTCACTTGGATACACCGACCAGCAGGGTATAGTCGGCGGCAATTTCGGCCGTTCCAACTACAACCGTCTCACCCTGAGGAGCAACACCGGCTTCACCCTGTGGGATGCCAGCAAGGAGCGCAATTTCCTCAACAAGATGGTCCTTACCGAGCAGCTGTCCTACGCAAGGATTTCCTCCAAGGGCATCAGCGAGAACTCCCAGTGGGGCTCACCCCTCGGTTCCGCCCTCGCCCTCAGCCCCATCCTGGGCGTGTATGCCACGGATGACCAGCTCAAGGAGTACGCCGCCGTATATGCGGGCGAGAAGCTCGTCACCGACGCAGCCGGCCGCACATTCATGATTCCCGGCAGCAACTACAACGAGATGGTCAACCCCATCGCCTCCCTGTCCCTGCCCGCCAACGACAACTGGAGCCACAAGATTGTGGGCGCCTTCGGCGGCGAACTGCAGATTTGGGACAACATCAAGCTGCATTCCACCCTCAGCATCGACATGAGCTTCTGGGGCAACAGCGGATACACCCCTCTCTTCTACCTTTCCGGAAACAACCGCGCAAGCTCCACCAACGTCAACGCCCAGTATGAGAAGGGTCTCGTGTGGCAGGTGGAGAACTACCTTACCTGGAGCAAGGAATTCGGCGCCCACAGCGTATCCATCCTCCTCGGCCAGAGCGCCATGGAGAACTCTTCCGACGGCCTGTACGGCATGCGCCGCGACCTTGCCGAGGAATGGTACGGCAAGCCCTACATCAACAACGCTCCCAACAACACCGACGAGGCCGACAAGCAGAGCGCCAGCGGCTGGGTGAATTCCCCCTACCGTCTCGCATCTTATTTCGCCCGTGCCGACTGGAACTATGACGAGCGCTACATGGCACAGGTGACGTTCCGCCGCGACGGCTCTTCCCGCTTCGGCGCCAACAACAAGTGGGGTAACTTCCCGTCCGTGTCCGTGGGCTGGAACCTCCACAAGGAGCCTTACATCACCCTTCCCGCATGGTTCACGACCGCCAAGGTCCGCGCTTCCTGGGGCATCAACGGTTCCGACGCCTTCGACGCCTTCCGTTACACCACCCTCACCTCCAAGGACAACAACTACATCCTCGGCACCGGCGAGGCCATCGCCCAGGGCGTGAAGTCCAGCGGCCTTGCCAATCCCGACCTCCACTGGGAGCGTTCCATACAGACCAACCTCGGATTCGACCTCGGATTCTTCGGCAACGCCCTCACCCTCGGCGTCGACCTGTACAACAAGACTACCGACGGCATGCTCCTCCAGGTGCCCACTCCCGCTTACGTAGGTGAGAGCAGCCCCTGGGGCAACGGCGGCAAGATGGTCAACCGCGGCGTGGAAATCGAAGCCGGCTACAAATGGGGCGCCGGCGACTGGAGCTTCCGCCTCGGAGGCAACGCCACCTACCTGTACAACCGCCTGATTTCCATGGGTAACGAGAGCGGATTCAACAACTACGACTCCTTCCAGGGCGCAGGCACCATGACCCGTGGCCAGAACAACTATCCTTTCCCGTTCTTCTACGGCTACAAGACCGACGGCATCTTCCAGAACCAGGCCGAAATCGACGCCTACGTCAATGACAAGGGCGAGAAAATCATGCCCGACGCAGTTCCCGGCGACGTGCGCTTCGTGGATGCCGACAAAGATGGCGACTTCGACGCCGACGACCGCACCTACATCGGCAACGGCATGCCCGACTGGACCTTCGGCCTCAACTTCTCCGCAGGCTGGAAGGGTCTCGACTTCTACATGCTCTGGCAGAGCACCGTGGGCAACGACATCCTCGACGTAACTCGCCGTACCGACATCTCCGAGTCCAACATGCCCGCATACATGCTCGGCCGCTGGACCGGCGAAGGCACCTCGAACAAGTATCCCCGCATAGTCAGGGGCGACAATGTCAACTGGCAGATGTCCGACCTGTACGTACAGGACGGCAGCTACCTGCGCCTCAAGAACATCCAGCTCGGATACACCCTCCCGCAGAAATGGACCAAGCACGTGCTCGTGTCCTCGCTGCGTTTCTACGTTGCGGCAGAGAACCTGCTGACTTTCACGGGCTATCGCGGCTACGACCCCGAAATCTCCTCCGGCGGCACATCTCTCGGAGTCGACTACGGCGTGTACCCCCAGCCCCGCACTTTCCTCTGTGGTCTCAACATTAAATTCTAAGAGATTATGAGAAAGCACATCATACTGGCGGCAGCAGCCGTCCTGGCCCTCGCAAGTTCCTGCGGCGACAAGTTCCTCACCGTGGAAAGCAACGACCAGAAGTTCCTCGAAGAGTATTTCACCACCGAGGAACACCTTCAGGAGGCCCTCATAGCGGCATACGACCCCCTCGAGTGGTTTGACTGGGCGGCAGACCAGTACAACCCCATAAACATCATGTCCGACATCATGGCAGACCAAATCTGGGTGGGCGGTTCAGACAAGACCGACAACGCCTTCTGGCACCTCATGATGAACTACGAAGCCCTTCCCACCAACTGCATGAGCGGAATCCTTTCCGACGCATACAGCGGCGTGAAGCGCTGCAACGACGTTCTCACCTACATGGGATGGGTGGAAGGCCTTCCTGCCGACACCGCCAAGAGCGTCGAGGCCCAGGCACGCGTGCTCCGCGCCTTCTACTACAACATCCTGTGGAAGTTCTGGGGCAACATTCCCTATTACGAAACCAACCTCACCGGCGACCTTACCGGGGAGCAGTTTACGGCCGACGAGGTGTACGGCAAGTTCATCGCCGACCTCGAGGGCGCCATCGCCATCGGCTCCCTTCCCATGAAATGGGAGGGTGAAGACACCGGCCGCGTATCACTGGCAACCGCTTACATGCTCTTCACCGAGGCTGTCCTCTACCAGAAAGACCAGACCCGTTACGCCAAGGCCCTGGACTACATGAAGGAAATCATCGACTCCGGCAAGTATGCCCTAATGGCCGACTACGGACAGATTTTCAAGCAGAGCGGCGAGTGGGGCAGCGAATCCATCTTCGAAATCACCTACAAGTCGGTCGGCGGTCAGCGCTACTGGAGCTGGGTGCGCGGAGCGGGCGGCACCGTCCTTCCCCGTCTCATCTCCCCGAACGGCCTCGGGGCCGATCCCGCAGGACATGACAGCGGCTGGGGCTTCGCACCGGTGCGCAAGGAGACATACGATATGTTCGACGCCGCCGACGCACGCCGCGACGCCACCTGCTGGGTTCCTTCCGCAAGCTACAATCCCCGTTACCAGGACACCGGCATCTTCCTCGAGAAGTACGCCGCATACAAGGATTACGGTGATACCGACGGCGACTCCGACCTGCGCTTCGGCAACAACCTCCGCTGGTACCGCTATGCCGAGACGCTGCTCTACGCAGCGGAACTCGTATCCCTCGGGGCAGGCTCTGGCGACGGAGCCGCATGGCTCAATGCCGTACACGGCCGTTCCCTTGCCGGGCAGACAGTGGAGTTCAGCATGGAGAACATCAAGGAGGAACGCCGCCTTGAGTTCGTCGGCGAAGGCAAGCGCTACTGGGACCTCGTGCGCTGGGGTGACGCCCCCTCCGTGCTCGTTCCCGACTCTTACGGTTACCGCACCAACACTTGGAGCGAGTCCAAGAAGTATCTTCCTTTCCCCCAGAGTCTTATGGACGCCACCGAGGGCAAGGCCTACCAGTTGAAGCAGAACAACTATTAGAATCATGAAAAGAATAACATACTTCCTCGCAGCGGCGGCTCTCGTGCTGACAGGCTGCGCCAAGGAACAGTTCGAGCACCCCAGCGAGCAGAATGCGCCCCAGACTGCGTCGGCCTACAATCCGACCGTCACCGTCGACCAGGAGCTCAATCAGGTGACCTTCTCGCTCGGAGAGAAGGGCGTCATCCCCGTATGGGTGTTCCAGGACAGCGCGGGAGAATTCACTGAATACCGCGCCCGCGACGACTTCCGCCGCATCTTCACCGCTTCCGGCGACTACAAGGTGCGCATGTACGTCATGAATGCATCCGGAACCTCTCCCGACTATGTGGAGAAGTCATTCCATATCGACAACACCCTCGTCGATTTCTCCAAGTACGTAAAGTATATTTCAGGCAGCGCTTCCCGCACATGGCGCATCAACAATGCCGTTGAGGCTCACCAGGCCTGCGGTCCCGACATCAGCGACCCTGTGAGCTGGTGGTCCGCCAAGCCCGATGAGAAGGAGGCTTTCGGCCTGTACAACAGCCGCATGACCTTCACCGGAGACGGCAAGTACACCTTCGATCCGGGTGAGGACGGCACTTTGTACGTGAACGTAGGCGTGACCGCGGCACCCTATGCCGAGGCAGGCCACGACGCCGACTACCAGGTTCCCGTGAGCGTCACCGACAGTGAATACAAGTTCACCGTAGAGGGAGACGCCCTCATGCTGGCCCTGCCCAGTGCGGCACCGTTCGCCTACATCCCCAACGACGACTTCGTCAAGGACACCCGTTTCCACCTCATGAGCCTTACCAACTCCGAGATGGTGCTGGTCGCATATACTGCAACCGGCAACAACGGCGGTTCCATCGCGTGGCAGTTCATCCTCACCAGCAAGGAGGCATCGGCTCCCGAAAGCCCTCTTGCAGGCACGTGGGTGATGGATTCCGAGGCTTCCGGCCACATGGCCTGCGGCCCCGATGCGGGCAATCCCGCCGGCTGGTGGTCCGCCGCGCCCAACGAGAAGGCCGACTTCGGCGTTTACGACAACAAGCTCACGTTTGAAAACGACGGAACCTACACCTTCGATCCGGGCGAGGACGGCCTCATCTATGTCAACTGGGGCTGCGCCACCGTGGACGGCCAGACCCACACCGAGCCCGACTTCACCCTTGCCTGGGAGAAGCAGACCGGCAAGTATCAGTTTGACGGCGAGACGCTTACCCTTCCCGCCAACTTCACCGTGGGGTATATCCCCAATGATGCCAGTTACGCCAATCCCGTATTCACCGTCACCGAGCTTACCGACAGCCGCATGGTCCTGGTGAGCGTCACCGACGGCATCGCCTGGCAGTTCATCTTCAAGAAGGAAGGTGCCCAGGGCGGACCGGACACCCCGGATCCCGGCACCGGCGACCTTGTCGAGGGCGAGAACCTCTGGGCGGGTGCCGAGTGCTCCATGGCCTACTGGTACAGCGCCGCTGACTGGAGCGGCAACCTGACGCCCGCAGAGGCCGAGATTCTTTCAGGCAACGGCCTCCGAGTCGTCATGCCCGAGGGAATCGGCGGCAGCGAGTGGATGGGACAGAACTCCTTCCACCTTGCAGGCGTAGGCGCATCCAAGGACGAGAAATACGATTTCTGGCTCACCCTTGAGGCTGACGAGGACATGACAGTCACCGTCAAACTCGCATGGGAAGGTCACGACACCACCAACGAGTTCTTCTACGACAACAACGTCCAGCTCAAGGCGGGCGAGCCCTTGAAGTACGTCAAGGCTTCCATCGAAACCGACCCCGGCAAGGATGAGCGCAACGACTACGATGGCATCGTGCTGTTCGTCGACACCGGCCGCAGCCCTGCCGGCAGCCAGGTCAAGATTACCGACATCCACTTCCAGAAGCACATCGGCGGCGGCGTTCCTGTCGACCCCGGCACTCCCGAGGTGGATTATACCACCAACGATCCTTCCATACCCGCAAGTTACTTCGACGTTGAGGGTGCAGGCAACCTTTGGCGCAGCGCTTCAATTTCCAACACCTACTGGTACAGCGGCGCCGACTGGGCCGGCGGCCTGGAGCCCATGGTCTTCAAGGCTGACGACTGGGGCGGCATCAAGGTCATCATACCCGAAGGCATCGGCGGCAACGAGTGGATGGGACAGACCGTGTTCCACACCGACATCCCTGCTTCCGCATCCTCCAGCTATGATTTCTGCGTCACCGTCAAGTCCGACGAGGACATCAACGACCTCACCTTCAAGCTTGCATGGGAAGGTAACGACAACGACCATGCGATGTTCTATGTGAACAACGCCAAGATAAAGGCCGGAGTTCCCTACACCTTCAAGATGAAGGAGCTCGTTCCCGACGTGGATTACGACAAGCTCGTCCTCTTCATCGACTGCGGCCGCTGCAAGGCCGGCACAGCCGTTTCCTTCACCAATTTCTGCTTTCAGCAGACCCCCGGAGCCGCCTCTTACGGCGAGAACCTCTGGGTGGACTCCTACCTCAAGGAAACCTGGTTCAGCCCCGCCGACTGGAGCGGCGGCCTTGATCCCGGCGCGTCTTACGAAGGCGGAGTGCTCAAGCTTACCGTTCCCGACGGCGTAGGCGGTTCCGAGTGGCAGGGACAGGTGAAAATCAATGCTCCCGTTGCGGCTTCCGTCGCAAAGCAGTACGATTTCTCCTGCAAAATCAAGGCTGACGACAACGTCACCGTCACCGTCAAGCTGGCCGATGCGAACGACGATTCCAACCACGCGTTCTTCTACGACAACGCCGTGGTGCTCGAGGCGGATACGCCTCTGGCATACAGGAAGACTCCCGTTGCTCCCGACCAGGATTATGCCGAAACTATGCTTATCTTTGACTTCGGCCGCTGCCCTGCAGGCACGGCAATTGAAGTGACTGACATAGTGCTCCGTGAAATCCAATAGCAGATGCGAAAAATGATTTTTACTGCGCTCCTTCTGGCCGCTGCCGTTTCATGCAACGGCCCGAAGGAACCTGTGGAGACGACCGACAACGTCAAGACCTCCCCGGAGGCCTTGACGCTCTCGGCCGAGCCGCAGACCGTAGTGCTCCAGGTGAACGCCGGCGAGGCCTTCCAGGCTTACTGCAACGACGAATGGGTGAAGGTTGATCCTTCATATACCGCAACCGCATCGGGAAGCGTGAACGTTACCGTCACCGAGAACCTCGACTATGAACCCCGCACTTCCGAGGTCGTAATCAAGGCCGGAACCGTTCGTCACAAGGTGTCCCTGACCCAGGCGGCCGCAACCTCTCCTTCCATCGTGGCCCCCGAGGGCTACAGGCTGGTGTGGAACGACGAATTCGACACTCCCGGCAAACCCTCTTCGGAGTGGTGGTACGAGACCGGAGGCGGAGGCTGGGGCAACAACGAGAGCCAGGTTTACGTTTCCGGCAGCCAGGACGGCGAGGACCTTGCAAGTATTTCTTCCGGCACCCTCAAGATAAAGGCGCAGAAGATAGGCGGCACTGTGTATTCCATCCGCATGAATACAAGCAAGAGCTGGACTTACGGCTGGTTCGAGGCCGCCATAAAGGTGAGCGACGTGCGCGGTTCATGGCCCGCATTCTGGATGATGCCCAAGAACTTCAAAACCTGGCCCGGCGACGGAGAGGTCGACATCATGGAATACGCCATCTCCACCCAGGGACAGAACCGTTCGTCCTCCAGCATTCACTGCAACGCATTCAACTGGCCCAAGGGCACCCAGAAGACCCACGTGCAGTCTGTCAAGAACGCAGCGTCCGAATTCCATGTCTATGCATGCGAGTGGACTGCCGACTGGATGAAGTTCTACATCGACGGCAATCTGCACCTTACTGTGAACAACGACGGCCAGGGCTACGACCACTGGCCCTTCTACACCCCCTTCTACCTCAAGCTCAACATGGCCTGGGGCGGAAACATGGGCGGCACGACGGACGAGAGCGCCCTTCCTGCCGTGTACGAAGTCGACTACGTCCGTGTGTTCCAGAAAAAATAGACCGCTTTGAGGCTTCGGAGGCATATATTCCTGATGTTCGTTTTCCTGCTGGCGCTCTCCGCCTGCAGGAAAGACCGGATTGAGGAAGATACCTCCGACCGCCTCAAGAGCGTTACCGTGCTGGGCGCGGAAGTCGTTCTGCCCAGGGATGGCACCGCCGAGATATCCTTCAGAATCGCCGACCCGGGCTTTTCCTTCAATTACAACGTCTCTTCTTCCTACTGCCAGGTGCGGCTGCTGCGCCGCGACGGTTCGGCACCGGACTGCTTCCGTCTCCACAACGTGCTCGGCGGCGGACAGCCCGGCCTTTATACCGCAGTGCTCAAGGACAGCGGCGCCGGACAGGATTACAAAGAAGAGGTGTGCATAACCATCGTGCAGTTCGGAGCGGGAGGCGAATCCTACGTGGCCTCCTCCTACCTTACAGTGCGCAGCGAGACAGAGCAATACAGCGTGCTGGTCGAGACCGGCCTTCCGGTCATATACATCGACACCGAAAACGGCAAGGCGGTGACGTCCAAGACGGTTGAGGTCCCTGCCGTGCTGAAGGTCAAGGGCGCCGGGGCTTATTCCGACCAGCCGCAGGTGAACTGCACCATCCGCGGCCGCGGCAACACCACCTGGAGCTGGCCCAAGAAGCCGTATCTCGTGAAGCTCGAGAACCGGCTCAAGATGCTCGGAATGCCCGAGCACAAGCGCTGGGTGCTGCTCGCCAATTTCATGGACCGCACGCTGATGCGCAATCTGGTATCCATGAAAGTGGCGTCGCTCACAGCCCTCGAATGGACTCCGCGCTGCGTGCCGGTGGAGCTAGTCCTCAACGGCAGGCACGTGGGCAGCTACCTGCTTATCGAGCAGGTGCGCGTAGACGAGAACCGCCTGGACATATCCGAAGACCGGGGCTGGCTGCTGGAACTCGACTTCCACTACGACAACGAGATACAATGGCATGACCACGGCATCCCCTTCGGAATCAAGTATCCCGACCCGGACGACATCACCAAGGACCAGATAAATTACATCCGGAAGCATATCGCCGAAGTGGCGAACACCATCTACGGCGCCTCCTTCGCCGACCCCGAAACCGGATATGCCCGGTGGATAGACGTCGATTCGTTCGTCGATTACTGGATATTATACGAGGTGATGGGGAACCACGAGCTGGGCAACCCTGGCAGCGTGTTCTTCCACATGGAGGAGGGAGGGAAGATTTACGCAGGTCCCCCGTGGGACTTCGACTGGGGGATACTGTCCTACAACACTTCGCCGCATGCGAAGACGGGTTTCGTCAACATGAATGCCATCTGGTATTCACGCCTGTTCAAGGATCCGGCCTTCCGCACCCGCGTGCGTGAGCGCTTCCGGGAACTGCTGCCTGCGCTGCAGACCATTCCGGCATACATCGACGAGTGCGAGGCGCTGCTTGAAGAGTCTGCCAGGCTCAATTTCGCCATGTGGGACCCTGCCGGCGACGCTTCCATGAACGGCGGTCACATAATCAACGGCGACGAGAGAATGAGCTATGCCGATGCAGTGGCGCGGCTGCGCAGCATTTACGAAGAAAGACTTAAAGTCATAGGAGACAATTTATGAAGAAGATAAAGCTTCCGCTGGTGGCAAAAGTGTTGATAGCCATTGCGTTCGGTATCCTGTTCGGACACTTTGTGCCGGGCTGGGCCGTGCGCGCGGGCAATACGCTTACGGGCATTTTCGACCAGTTGCTTCGCTTCTTCATTCCGCTTATCATCATTGGTCTCGTGACGCCTGCGATCGCCGATTTCGGCAGGCGGGCGGGTAGGATGCTGGTGGTCACCGTGCTCCTGGCCTATTTCTTCACGGTATGCTCGGGGCTGTTCGCCTACGCCTTCAGCGTGAATCTCTTCCCCGGAATGCTGTCGCAGGGCTCGCTCTCTGCGCTCGAAGAGGCCGGAAGGGAGTTCGCGCCATTCTTCACCATCAACATTCCTCCGCTCGCCGACGTCATGACCTCTCTCGTACTCTCCTTCATGCTTGGCCTAGGCATTGCCGTGACCGGGGCGGAGAAGATGCGAGCGTGGTTCGACGAACTGCGCAACATTGTGGTCCTGAGCATCGAGAATGTGATTATTCCGCTCCTGCCGTTCTATATTTTCGGTCTGTTCATGGACATGGCAGCCGCAGGTAAGGTCGGCCCCGTGCTGGGCTCTTTCCTTGCCGTCGTCGGCGTGATTCTGGGAATGACATGGGTGCTGCTGCTCATGCAGTATCTGGTGGCCGGACTGGTGGCCCGCCGCAATCCCTTCAAGGCGCTCTGGGGCATGCTGCCCGCCTACCTTACCGCCCTCGGCACCTCGTCTTCTGCGGCTACGATTCCGGTTACGCTGCGCTGCACAGTCAGCAACGGAGTGCGCTCCGACGTGGCGGGATTCACTGTTCCCCTGTGCGCCACGATACATCTTTCCGGCAGTACGCTCAAGATAACTTCGTGCGCCATAGCGCTTATGCTGATGATGGGCATGCCCTTCGACTTCATGACCATGCTGGGTTTCATCATGATGCTGGGCGTCACCATGGTGGCGGCTCCGGGAGTGCCCGGCGGGGCGATTATGGCGGCTCTGGGAATACTCGGTAGCATTCTTGGCTTCGACGCCACGCAGCAGGCCCTCATGATTACGCTCTACATTGCGATGGACAGCTTCGGCACCGCCTGCAACGTGACCGGCGACGGAGCCATCGCACTGATTATCGACCGTATATCAAAATAAATCAAAGGGCTCCCGACTCCGCCAGGCAGAGGGCTTCCGTGCAGAGGCTGTCGCAGCGTTCGTTCCAGGCATCGCCCCGGTGGCTGTGCACCCATTTGAATTCCAGACGCAGCTTTCTCTCTTTTTTAACCTGCCTGTACAGGAGCAGCAGGTCGCTGTCGGGCTTGTTCTTGCGGGCAGGGATGCGTCCGAGACCCCATACGGCATATAGGTAATCTGTGATTATCAAGGCTTTGCTGCCATAGGGCAGGGCCTGCATGGCCGCTATTATCGCCTTCAGCTCAGCCCTCTGGCTGGTCTCCTTGCGCAGCACGAACGAGTCTTCGCTCACAAGCGAAAGGTCGTCCGCCTTCAGGATGATGTACGCTCCCGCTCCGATGTTGTGGCTCACGGAGTAACCGCCGTCGGTATATATCACATACTCGCCTTTCATTGTTTAAAAACGTACGCCGAGGGTTACGTTGGCTTTGGCAAGGGACCTGTTGATGCTGAAGTTAAGCTCCCTGCGGCTCCAGAAGAGCAAGTCTTCGGCCGTGGCGTGAATCCCGAAGTACCATTTTTTTATGTAGTACAGGACTGCGATGTTGCCTCCGGTGACGAAGATGGGCGATTCCCATGAGAACCGTTCGTTGTTCTCCCGGAATACGATTCTGGAGTCGTTCAGGAAGCCTACGGTTTCCGTGAGGCTGAGGTGAATCAGCCAGTTCTCTCCGGGGACCCAGTTGTAGCCGTATCCGCCGCCCAGGCCCAGATATGCCGTACCGGCGCCTATGATTTCTGCATCGGGATATGTCTCGGGATTGGAGAAAACGCCGTACACCTGGGCTTTGAAGGTAAGCAGGGGACTGCCTGCGCTGCGCAGCTGGCGATAGTTCTGGCTGGTCGCGGCGGGCATCGAAAAGCGCTTGCCGTTGAATGCAAAGTAGGCGCTCGCGTGAGTGGAAACCACGATGACATCGCCTCTGTTCAGTGCGAAGGCCACCCCGTCCACATCGGAGGAGCCGGAGAACCCGTATGCGAAGGACGCTCCGAGCGCAAAGCCGAAACGGTTGCCGTTGGATTTTATTTCCAGGTCGGCGCTTCTCTTCATCTTGCCGGGAACGTAGCCCAGGTCAAGCACGAGTCCGCGGTAGCCGGCGCCTATGGTCTGCTTGAAGACCAGGCCGCTGCGGGCGCTCAGGTCGATGTTTTTCCTGTCCTGCCCTCGTGCGTGCAAGCTGACGTTCTCCCAGGTATTTAAACTCTGGGTTCGCACCAGCCAGCGTTCCTGCGGGCGGTAGATGTAGGTGGTGTCGTAAACCTGATTGGACTGCCGCTTGCGGAACCATTCGTCCACTTTGCTGAAGAACTGGGCGTTGGCCGGTGCGCAGGAAAGCAGCGTCACGACTGCTATGAACAGGTGTTTGGCGAGCCTTGGTGCGGTCATTGGCTGCGCTTGCTGACCCTCTTTGAGATACCGATGGCACGCGTAGGGCAGACCAGGCGGCACAGGTGGCAGCCGACGCACTTGGAACCAATCAGGCGCGGCCTGCGGTCCTCTCCGAACTCGATGGCCTGGTGTCCGCCGTCGTTACAGGAAATCCAGCAGCGGCCGCATCCTATGCAGACGTCGCGGTCGAACACCGGGAATACCACGGTGCTGCGGTCGAGCTTGTCGGGGAGTGCGAAATCCTTTAGCTGTTCGTTCACAAGGTCTTCCAGCCTGGTGATACCACGTTCCGCCATGTATGCCGACACGCCGGCGACCAGGTCGTCGATTATGCGGTAGCCGAACTCCATGACTGCGGTGCAGACCTGCACGTTGCGGCAGCCCAGACGTATGAAGTCGAGGGCGTCCCACCATGTCTCGATGCCGCCTACGCCGCTGATTTGCAGGTCTCTGATGTACGGATTGGTGCTTATCTCGAAGATGTGCCTCAGCGCGATGGGCTTGACCGCCTTGCCGGAGTATCCCGAGATGGTCTTCTTTCCGTTCACCGCCGACGTGGGGCTCATTGTGATGGACTTGATGGTGTTGATGGCCGAAATTCCGTCGGCGCCGGCGAAATGCGCCGCCATGGTGGGGGCGGTGATGTTCATTATGTTCGGCGTCATCTTGGGGATGACGGGTATGCTCACGCTCTTCTTGACAATCGAGGTGTATGCGGCCACCAGCTCGCTGTTCTGGCCCACGTCGCTGCCCATTCCGGCATACTTCATCTGGGGGCAGGAGAAATTGAGCTCCACGCCGTCCAGGCCGGCCTCTTCGGTCATGCGGGCGAGCTTTATCCACTCGTCTTCGTTCTGGCCCATGATGGAGGCGATGACGATTTTGCCGGGGTAGTTCTTCTTGAGGCGGGAAAGGATTTCAAAGTCGGCTTCCGGCGTGTTTTCCGACAGTTGTTCCATGTTGCGGAAGCCTATGAAGTCGTTCTTCCGGTCGCCGTGAACGGAGTCGAAACGGGGAGAAACCTCGTTGATGTCCTCGAAGCAGATGGTCTTGTAGAACACGCCGCCCCAGCCCGCCTCGAAGGCGCGGGCAATCATGTCATAGCCGGTGCAGACCGCCGATGAAGCGAGGAAGAAAGGGTTCTCGCAGTGAAGGCCGCAGAAGTCGATCGAAAGGTCGGCCTTCGCGGGCTCCTTCGCGGGCTTGAGCACCGACGCCACCTCGCGTATGCGGATAGGCAGGTCGTAATGGATGCAGGCCGCCTCGCACGGCGCGCTGCAGCCCTCGCATGTCCCGGAGTCGAGGTACGCTCCGGCAATGCCTTCGTTGTAGAATCTCACAGCCCTGAGGGCTCTTGCGGGGTCCTGGCCCTTGGGACAGGCCTTGGTACATGGAGCGTCTGCGCAGAACAGGCAGCGCCCGGCTTCTTCGGAAAGGTGCATCATGAATGCAAATATATCTAATTTATCGTTATTTTTGCGACATGACCAGAACAATTTATTTCGCAGGAGGATGCTTCTGGGGCGTGGAGCATTTTTTCAAGGGGGTGGACGGCGTGCTCGCCACCGAACCGGGTTACGCCAACGGTTCCTTCGAGAACCCCACGTACGAGCAGGTCTATACCGACACCACCGGCTTTGCAGAGACGGTGCGGGTGGACTACGACCCCGACCGGGTGAGCCTGCAGAAGCTTGTCCGTCTGTTCTTTACGATTATCGACCCGCTGTCCCTCAACCGCCAGGGACATGACGAGGGGACGCGATACCGTACCGGGGTGTATTATGTGTCCCCGGAGGACGTTCCGGTCATCGAAGCGGAATTCGCCGCGCTGCGCTCCCGCATCGGGGAAGGGTGCGTCGTGGAATTTGAGCCGCTGAAAGGTTTTTACGGTGCCGAGGAGCGCCACCGTGATTATCTCGACAAGAATGCCGGGGGCTATTGTCACCTGCCGCTCAAGACCTTCAGGTATCTGCGCCTGTATCAAGACATTGCCCTGATGATTGAAGGCGAGCCCGACCCCGTTGCCCGCCAGGCCGAGACCGCAGCGCTCATTTTCGAACGCATGCGCTTCTTCTGGGTGGGTTTCTACCGGGTACTCGGCGACGAACTGGTCCTCGGCCCGTTCCAGGGCCCTGCGGCATGCCTTCGTATAGCACGCGGCAGGGGAGTCTGCGGCGCTGCGTGGGGCTCCGGCAAGACGGTGGTCGTCCCCGACGTGGAGCAGTTCCCCGGGCACATCGCCTGCAGCAGCCTTTCCCGTTCCGAGATTGTGGTTCCGCTCGTCCGGGACGGTGCCGTTACGGCAGTCCTCGACATCGACAGCACCGAGCCGTCCACCTTCGATTCCGTGGACGCGGCCTGGCTGGAGCTCATTGCCGAGCTGATTTAGAGGGGTTTAGGCCTTTGGCAAGCATTTTGCAATTTCATCGGTTGAGTATAACCATTAAACACTTACTGCGATGAGAACATTTAAATTCTATCTTCCGGCGCTCTTCGTGATGCTCTTTGCGGCATCTGCGCCCGCGCTCGCGCAGCAAGGTGCGCGACGCAACACCACCGTAACCACCCGTCAGGAAACCAGGGCTGAGCGCAAGCAGGAGAAGGTCAACGAAGTGCAGAAGCCGGCCAATGTGGCCAGCCAGAGCGCAACCGACTCCAGAATGCGTACGGCAGGAGGCTCGCAGAGCGACCGCCGCAGCGGAAGCGCCGCTTCTTCAGGCGGATATTCAGCTTCCTCGTCCGGCTCCGTACATGGCGGTACTTCTTCAGGCAAGGCAGGTTCGGCAGGCAGCGGCCACGGTCAGGGTTCTGTCGGCGGCGGTTCAGGCAAGTCCGGCGGTTCTTCCGCCTCCGGAATAGGCGGGACCGGCAGCAAGTCCGGCAGTTCTTCCTCCGAAATCGTTGCGAGACCTCCCGCAGGCGGCAACTCCGGCAGCTACTCCGGCGGCAGCTACTCCGGCAGCGGTTATCCCGGCGGCAACCGTCCTCCCGTAAGCGGTTCTTATCCCGGATACGGCTATGACAACCGTCCTCCCGTACCTCCTGCAGGCACTTATCCCGGAGGTTATTCCTATCCCGGCGTCAGGCCTCCTCTTCCTACCGTAAGGACATACGACAGGGCAGAGACGGTGTATCGCACCAACTGCTCCTCGATAGTGCTCCGCACGCTTTTCCGCACCAAGGAAGAGGCCTACAGATACGTTGAGGCGCTGCTTCGCGGAAGCGACTACACCATCGGAACCTACGGCAACGGTTACAGCTGGCTCCAGAGCGACGTGACTTTCATCCCCACGCCTTTCGACTGGACCAACCCCATGACCCACAACCAGTTCCGTATCAAGGTGAGCTTCTTCAGGAGCTTCGGCTACGTAAAGGCGACAATCAGCGGCGAGTGGCGCGAGTCGGTACTCTCGAGTATCTTCTCCACCCTCCGCTTCCAGCCCAGCAGCAGCTACAGCACCTACTACGCCTGGAACGTCCTCGAGGACCTGGCCGATGCCATCCCTCACACCGCACTCTCATACCGATAAGAGTTAAGATATCTAGGGAAATTCTAACACAAACAAAAATTACTAACTGTACAAGGGGCTGACCGTACTGGCCAGCCCCTTTCATGTCTCTATCGCCTTTCTACGCTCTCACAAAGGCGTTACCATGAGAGCAGGCGGACGCCGGAGAGGTCGAGAAGGCCAGGGTCGGAGAGGTCGCTTGCCATCTCGGTCCAGAAGATGGTGCAGTCGCGGATGACTATGTCGTGAATCATAGACTTGAGTCCCTGGGCGCTGATGCCTATGCGGGCGTCACGGCAGACGACGCCGTCGATTTCGATGTCGCAGAACTCGGGAAGGAACTGCTGTGTTTCCTCCATCTTGCCCTGTTCGCCTACGGAAACATTCATGTAGGAGGTCTCGAAGACGATGGCCTGGTCGCGTATGTCGCTCATCCATACATCCTTGATGCGAATGTTGGAGGTGCGTCCGCCGCGCCCGGGCGCGCTCTTGAAGCGCAGGCCCGTATCTGTGCCGCTGAAGGTGTTCTCCACGACGGCCACATCCTTGATGCCGGCGGAGAACTCGGAGCCGATGACGAATCCGCCATGGGCGTGGAAGACCTTGTTGCCCCTGATGAGGATGCGCTCGGTCGCACCCTGTTCCGCTGCCATGGGACCGCCGCCGGCCTTGAGGCAGATGCCGTCGTCGCCGACATCCACTGTGCAGTCGGCGACGAGGACGTCGCTGCTGTGCATGAGGTCGATGCCGTCGCCGTTCTGGGCGTTCCAGGGGCATCGTACCGTTACGCCTACTATGGCGACGTTGTGGCAGCGCTGCGGCACGAGGTGGAACTTGGGGGAATTCTGGATGGTGACTCCGCTGACCAGCACCCGGCTGCAGTCGGTGAAGCGGATGAGGTGGGTGCGCAGGCGCTCCTGTTCCTTGAATCCGTCGGCGATATTGTCAAGATGCTTCAAATCATAGGGATACCAGAGCGAGCCCGACTCGGCGTCGGTGCCGCCCATGCGGTGGTAGTCCTTCCATTCGACGTCGCTGACCTTGCTGCGCTTGACTGCGCGCCACCATTCGCCGTTGCCGTCGATGATGCCCTCGCCGGTGATGCTGATGTCGCTGCGCTTGCTGGCGCTGATGCCGGGAAGTACCTTGCCGTCTTCACGGACGAACAGTTTCTTGTCGGGCGACATGAGCAGCAGGGCGCCTTTCTCGAGGTGCAGGTCGATGCAGTCTTTGAGCACGATGGGACCGGTCAGCCACACTCCCGCAGGGACGACAAGATGCCCGCCGCCTCGCTTGCCAAGTGTGCTGACGGCCTTGGAGAAGGCTTCCGTACACAGTGTCACTCCGTCGGGAACGGCGCCGAAGTCGCTCAGGACCACTTTGTTGTCCGGTATGGCAGGAAGCTCCGGGGCGTTCATCTCGAACGGGAGGCTGGTGTAGTATTTGTCGATGTCGACGGCGAACGCCGGCAGGCACGCTGTCGCGGCAATGATGGCAAAAAGAATTCGTTTCATGCTCCAAATATATGAAATTTCTTATTTTTGTGCTGATATGACCTCACTGATAACCATAATACTCAGCGTAATGCTGACCCGCTTCGCAGACCCAATGGTCGGAACGGACGCACACGGACACACCTTTCCCGGAGCCTGCGCCCCCTTCGGAATGATTCAGCTCAGTCCCGACACGCGCCCTCGGGCGGGCGACTGGGACGGCTGCAGCGGATACCATTATTCCGACAGCGTAATCTACGGGTTCAGCCATACCCACTTGAGCGGCACCGGCTGCGACGACTGGTGCGACGTGCTCGTCACGCCGGGCAGCGGCCCAAGCACTTTCAGCCACAGCAAAGAACGGGCCGAACCGGGATGGTACGAAGTGCGGCTCGACAACGGTATAGGCGTACGCCTTGCAGCCGGTAGCCGGAGCGCCATGCACGAGTATACCTTCCCCGCCGGCGAGGATGCCGTCATCACTGTCGACCTGCGCCACCGGGACCCGCTTGACGAATACGAGATTCACTTCGGACCCGACTGGGTGAGCGGCAAGAGGGTGTCATCCAGCTGGGCGCGCGGCCAGCAGCTGTACTTCTACATCGAATTCTCGGAACCGGCCGAAGCGCAGCTCCTGCATGACGGCACCGCAGCCCGCTTCACCTTCACTGGCCGCCGGGTGAGCCTGAGGGCCGCCATCTCCAGCGTATCGGAGGAGGGAGCGAAGGCGAATCTGCACAGCGAATATCCCCAGAGCCTCAATTCCCTCCGGACAGCCACCAGGAAGGCCTGGAACGAGTATCTCGGCAAACTGAAGTGCCCTTACAGGGACCGCGAACACCGCCGCCGCTTCTATACTGCGCTCTATCATACCGGCATTCACCCCTCCCTGTACTCCGACGCCGACGGCCGTTACCGGGGCATGGACGGAGAGATTCATACCGCCGACGGCTGGGAGCGTTATACCGTATTCTCCACCTGGGACACCTTCCGGGGCGAGCATCCGCTGCTCTGCATGATTGAGCCCGAGCGCAGTGCCGACTTCATCCGCAGCATGCTCAGTATATGGGAAGAGAACGGCAAACTGCCCGTCTGGGAGCTTTCCGGGTGGGAAACGGACTGCATGATAGGTTACAATTCGGCACCGATAATCGCCGACGCCATAGCCCGCGGCATCACCGGATTCGACGTTCAGAAAGCGTTCGACGCCATGGTGGCCAGCTCGATGCGGCCCGAGCACGGCATGGAGAGCTTCCGGGCCAACGGACTCGTGCTTGCCGACGACGAGCACGAAAGCGTCAGCAAGACCCTCGAATTCGCATACGACGACTGGTGCGTGGCGCAGGTCGCCAAGTATCTCGGCAGGCAGGAAGAATACGAAAGGTATATGCGTTCGGCCCAATACTGGCGCAATGTTTTCGACCCCTCCACCGGCTTTATGCGCGCAAGGCTCAACGGCCGCTGGTACGAGCCTTTCGACCCCAGGGAAGTCAACAACAACTACACCGAGGCCAACTCCTGGCAGTATTCCTTCTTCGTGCCGCAGGACGTAACCGGGCTTGTTGGAGCCATGGGCGGCGGCAAGGCTTTCCTGCAGCGCCTGGACGATCTGTTCAACGGCCCCGAGGGCACCACCGGCCGCACCCAGGCCGACATCACCGGATGCATAGGACAGTACGCCCACGGCAACGAGCCCAGCCACCACATCCCCTATCTGTACGGGGTCATAGGCCAGCAGTACAAGACTGACGAAACCGTAGCCCGCATACTTGACGGGCTCTACACCTCGGCCCCCGACGGGCTCTGCGGCAATGACGACTGCGGGCAGATGTCCGCCTGGTACGTCCTGAGTTCCCTCGGGCTGTATCCTTATTGCCCCGGCGCAGAGGTGTCCGGCATGACGTACATCCCCAAGAGCATAGTGGTCAACCCCTGGTTCGAGACCCGGAGCGAGATGTTCGCAGACTCGCTGCGGGTATCCATCGCCGGAGAAGGGAATATCTGGTACAGGACGGACGGCGGCACCTTCCAGCGCTACCGCGGGCCTTTCACCGTCTATAAGACGACGTCGATGGAGGCTTATTCTGAGATGGGAGGCAGGAGCAGTTTCACCACCCGCTGCACCGTCAACAAGATTCACAGCGACAGGGACGTGCAGGTGAATTCCAGATGCTCGTCCCAGTACAGCGCTGGAGGGCCTGACGCCCTGATAGACGGACGGATGGGCGGGATAAACTGGCGTACAGGCGGTTGGCAGGGATATCAGGGGACCGACTTCGAGGCCGTAGTAGACCTTCGGGAGGTCCGTCGTGTGAGGAGCCTCTCGGCAGGCTTCTGCCAGGACGCCCGATCCTGGATCTGGATGCCCCGCAGCGTCACCTTCTCGGTGTCTTCCGACGGAGCCCATTATACCGAAGCCGGCACCGTACCCACTCCGGTGGACCCCCGCGACATGGAAATCCAGCGCTGGGAATGCACCCTTCCCGTCGACCTGGATGCCCGCTACGTCAAAGTCAATGCAGTCAACTACGGCACCATCCCCGACTGGCATCCCGGCGCCGGCCACCCGGCATTCATCTTCATTGACGAAATAACGGTGGAATAGCCGGCCTGCGGTTTCAGAATACCATGTTCCAGGCCGCCTGCCGGGCGCGCTGGCTGTGGGCGGCGTTCATCTTGCCAAAGTTCCACTTGACGCCGAAGAGTATGTACCGGCCCATGACGAGGCGGTAGGAATCCTCTTCGTAATTGGCTGTGACAGTGTGGGTAAGGTTGCGCGTCTGGTTGAGGATGTCGTGTACCTTGACGCTCAGGTTGAAGGCGCCGATGTTCTTGGAAATCTCTGCGTTCCATTGCCATTCGGGCTGGCCGTATCCGGCCGAGTACCCTTTGTAGAACACATAGGCGAGGTCGGTCAGGAACTCGAATTCGTGCTTGGTGGTATATGAGCCTCTGCCGTAGAAACGGGTGCTCATGGTATTCAGGTTGGCCTGCGGATTGAGGGAATAGCGGGAGATGCGGCCGGAGGTGCTGGCGCCTGCGCTGAAGGACCATCGCTCCGGATTGTACTTTATGGACAGTTCCGCACTGGGGCTGAATGTGCCGGTCTGGCTTTCCTCGAAGCCGCTCAGACCGCCGTAGAAGCGGTCTCCGCGTGCATTCCCCCAGAAGTCGGCCATGAACGCCGAATAATCGAAGCCGTCCTTGTCAAGCGCCGGATGTGTCGACCTGGTTTGGTAGCTGGTGGAAGTGGAATATCCGGCGGAGCCGCCGAGCGTCAGGGACCAGAGTTTCCCGGCGTCCAGGGGCGTCGTGTAGTTTACCGACAGCCGGGAAACCAGACCGGGCTTGGTGGAATTCACCGGAACCGAATACAGAATGCCGTCCGGGTCGTACCACAGCGCGGACACGATGGGCATGAAGTTGATGTTTGCATAGGCATATATCATCAAGGTGGAGAACTTCTCCCGGTTGTTGCGTGTCCAGCTGGCACTTGCCCAGGTATGGGAATATGGCTTCAGATACACGTTGCCCATGCTCAGACGGGATGGGTCGCCGATATTCAGCACGGGGAGCATGCGGGAGACGGGCGGGCGCTGGGTGTACCCGGAGGCGGTGACATTGAACCTGTCGTTATCCTTGCTGTGCTGGAAGCGGAGCGTCGGCGTCACGAACCAGTTCCATTCGTCTTTGCCGGTAACCGTCTCGATGCCGTAACTTTTGGAGAACGTCTCGGTGAGGGCGCCGGACAGTGCCCCTCCGACGGTAAGCCAGCTGCTTTCTCCGAATTTGTACTGGACCGTCAGGCCGTATTCCTGGTTCAGGTATGAAGAATTGGTGACGGAGGAATAATAGTCGTTTTTCCCAAGGGCATCGAAGGCGTCGCGGACGTTGTCCCTGCGCTCCCAGTTGAGCGTTGCCGATGCTGAAAGCGTCCATTTCTCGCCGAGGGGCTCCGAATACATGAGTTCCCCGTTAAGCCAGTAAGTGGAGCCGTCGGAGTCATATTTCATGAGACGGTCTTCAATACCCTCCGAAGTGGCAAGGTGCGAGGTCTCGGTTTTTTCTCCGTCGTTCGCGTTCGCCGATGCACCAAACGCCAGACGGAGCGTACGGTCTTTCTTGCCAAAGAGTTCCCTGAAAGTCACGTCCGAATCCAGGAATACGTATTTGTAGGAAGACACGTTGCGGACAGTGGACCTGGAACTGTTCAGGAAACTGCCTTCCCTGTAGGTCCCGGTGCTGCCTGTGTTTGTTGCGTCAGATTGATTGTAGCGGAAATAGGGCCGTATGTGGAACCATACCTTGCCCTTCTCTTTCTGGAATTCCGCGTCGGCATTCAGGCCGTGGGAGTATGATTTCCCGTAGTTCTCCGTCGTGGATGACAGGTTTCCGTCGTCCTGGAAGACGGTCCTGTCCGCTCGTGTGCCCGAATCCGTATCTGTGTACTTGTAGTTTACGCTTACGGTGGTCTCTACGTCCTTGATGCGGGAAGTATTGGCGTTCACGCCCAGCTGGGCGGCTGTGGAAAGCCCCTGATCGGAGGAAGTCCGCTCCCCT
>OCTX012284278.1_pt1 | contig 34864 bp, 24 predicted proteins | sample 1539691 | NCBI WGS metagenome assembly OCTX01 (sample SAMN02144231, study PRJEB22623) | gut metagenome | biome: sheep rumen | host: Ovis aries | place: New Zealand
GATGGAAGCCTGCGCCGCAGCCAGTCTCGCGATCGGAACGCGGAACGGCGAGCAGGAGACATAGTCAAGACCGATGGAGTTGACGAACTCGATGGAAGCCGGATCGCCGCCGTGCTCACCGCAGATACCGCAGTGAAGAGCCGGGTTGGTCTTGCGGCCGCCTTCGACAGCGATTCTCATCAGCTTGCCGACACCGACCGGATCGAGCTTAGCGAACGGATCGAACTCGAGGATCTTGGCATCCATGTAAGCCTTGAGGAACTTGCCGGAGTCGTCACGGCTGTAGCCGTAAGTCATCTGAGTGAGGTCGTTGGTGCCGAAGCAGAAGAAATCAGCCTCAGTAGCGATCTCGTCGGCAATCAGAGCTGCGCGCGGGATCTCGATCATGGTGCCGATCTGGTACTTGAAGCGCATCTGAGCCTTGTCGCCTTCCTCGATGCAGGTCTGGCGGACGATCTTCTTGACGTAGCGAAGCTCACGCTTGGAGCCGATGAGCGGGATCATGATCTCCGGCTGGATGACCAGGCCCGGATTTCTCTTCATGACGTTGATCGCAGCGCGGACAACGGCACGGGTCTGCATGATCGCGATTTCCGGATACATGACAGCCAGACGGCAGCCGCGGAGACCCATCATCGGGTTAAACTCGTGGAGGCCGGCGATGATGTCCTTGATCTGCTGGACAGTCTTGCCCTTCGCGTCAGCGAGCTTCTTGATGTCTTCCTCTTCGGTCGGAACGAACTCATGGAGAGGCGGATCCAGGAAGCGGATGGTGACCGGGTTGCCCTGCATGGTCTCGTAGAGCTGCTCGAAGTCGCCCTGCTGAAGCGGAAGGATCTTGGCAAGAGCCTCCTCGCGCTCGGTCTTGGTGTCGGAGCAGATCATCTCACGGAACGCTTCGATGCGGTCGCCCTGGAAGAACATATGCTCTGTACGGCAGAGGCCGATGCCTTCTGCGCCGAGCTCGAACGCCTTCTTGGCGTCAGCCGGTGTGTCGGCGTTGGTGCGGACTCTCATTCTGCGGAACTCGTCAGCCCACTGCATGATCGTCGCGAAATCTTCATCGGCGATTGCACCGGCGATGACCGGGATCTCACCGTCATAGATATTTCCGTTGGAGCCGTCGAAGGAAATGACATCGCCTTCCTTGTAGGTATGGCCGCCGAGACGGATCTCCTTGGCTTCTTCATCGACAACCAGTTCCTGGCAGCCGGAGACGCAGCAGGAGCCCATGCCGCGGGCAACGACCGCTGCGTGGGAGGTCATGCCGCCGCGAGCGGTAAGGATACCCTGGGCAGCCTTCATGCCTTCGATGTCTTCCGGAGAAGTCTCAAGGCGGACAAGAACGACCTTCTCGCCTCTCTCAGCCCATTCCTTGGCATCTGCAGCGGTGAAGACGATCTTACCGGTAGCAGCGCCCGGAGCAGCCGGGAGACCCTTGCCGATCAGCTCTGCCTTCTTGACAGCGTCCTTGTCGAAGGAGCCGTGAAGCAGGGTGTCGAGGTTTCTCGGATCGATGGCGAGGACAGCGGTCTTCTTGTCGATCTTTCCTTCGGCGACGAGGTCGCGGGCGATCTTCAGAGCAGCGCGGGCTGTTCTCTTGCCGTTACGGGTCTGGAGCATGAAGAGTTTGCCGTGCTCGATGGTGAACTCCATGTCCTGCATGTCATGATAGTGATCCTCAAGCTTGTGAGCGATCGCGATCAGCTGATCATAGATATCCGGAAGAGTCTTCTTGACTTCGTCGATCTCCATCGGGGTGCGGACGCCGGCGACGACGTCTTCGCCCTGGGCATTCATAAGGACTTCAGCGTAGAACTTGTTCTCGCCGGTAGCCGGGTTACGGGTGAAGGCAACGCCCGAACCGGAATCGTCGCCCATGTTGCCGAACGCCATCATCTGGACGTTGACAGCAGTGCCCCAGGAATACGGGATGTCGTTGTCGCGGCGATAGACGTTCGCGCGCGGGTTGTCCCAGCTGCGGAAAACGGCCTTGACAGCCTCAAGGAGCTGGACCTTCGGATCATCCGGGAAATCTTCGCCGAGCTTCTCTTTGTACTCAGCCTTGAACTGGGAAGCGAGCACCTTGAGATCGTCAGCGGTGAGCTCGACGTCCTGGGTCACACCCTTCTCTTCTTTCATCTTGTCGATGAGCTGCTCGAAATACTTCTTGCCGACTTCCATGACAACGTCGGAGAACATCTGGATGAAACGTCTGTAGCAGTCCCATGCCCAACGCTCATTGCCGGAGTTCGCAGCCATCGTCTTGACGACTTCTTCGTTAAGACCCAGATTCAGGATGGTGTCCATCATACCCGGCATGGAAGCACGCGCGCCGGAACGGACGGAAACGAGGAGAGGATTCTCCTTGTCGCCAAACTTCTTGCCGGTGATCTCTTCCAGCTTGCCGAGAGCTTCAAGGATCTGATCCTCGATCTCGCGGGCGATGACCTTTCCGTCATCATAGTAACGTGTGCAGGCCTCGGTGGAGACTGTGAAGCCCTGCGGAACCGGAAGACCAAGCTTGGTCATCTCGGCAAGGTTAGCGCCCTTTCCGCCAAGGAGATTGCGCATGGTCGCATCGCCCTCGCTGAAGAGGTATACGTATTTTGCCATTTTCTAATCCTCCTGAAAATGAAAAGTAATAGTATATAACATTAGAATTGTAACATACATTTCGCGGTTTTGAAACAAGAATCTGTGAAATATTTTTAAAAATGAAGACACTCCGAACGCTCCGTGCAGGCATTTTCCCAACCGGGAAAAAAGAGGATCCGCCGGAGACAGACCTCCGGAGGATCCTCTTTATTAATCATATTATTTCTCGAAGGCCTTGCCGGAAATGATATCCTCGTAGCCCTTTCTGTACAGATGACGCGGAATACCCTCGACCATGATGGGCGGGACGTCGCCGCGGATCAGCGGGCGGATGTAGCGGATGAACTCTTCCGTGACATAGGTGCCTTCCTCGTTGACCCACTCTCTCGGAACGAGACGCTCTTCGTTGGCGATCTTGTGAACGTCCTTGACCTCGGTGTTGACCTGATACGGATCATCGGAGGTGCGGACGAAGACGATCATCTTGCCGGTATCGCCTTCATCAGCTGCTGCAAGGGCAGCGCCGCCGACCTCGGAAGCCTCAAGGATATCGATACGGGACGCGCTGTGGGAAGCGGCTCTCTGCAGGGTGGAAAGCTCGATCGCGCGGGTCTTGCAGCCGATCTCTCTGGAAAGGATATTTCCGAGAACACGGGCCGTGCCGGAGAGCTGCTTGTGGCCGAAGCGGTCGACATAGTCGACGCTGTCGCCGAGTTCCATGACGAACTTGCCGTCAGCGGTCTTGATGCCTTCGGAGACGCAGACCACGACGGAGTTCTTCTTCTCGAGAAGTTCCTTGCACTTCGCGACGAAGTTGTCGACGTCAAATGTGAGCTCCGGAAGATAGATGGCGTCCGGACCGGAGCAGTCTTCACCTTCGGCAAGGCAGGCGGCGCCTGTCAGCCAGCCGGCGTTGCGGCCCATGATCTCAACGATCGTGACCGTGCCGCGGGATGTCAGCATGGACATGCCGTCGCGGATGATCTCCTTGACGGAGGTGCCGATGTACTTCGCGGCGGAGCCGTAGCCCGGGGTGTGGTCGGTCAGGGCCAGGTCATTGTCGATGGTCTTCGGGCAGCCGACGAAACGGACTTTGGAGCCGGTCAGCATGCCGTAGTCGGACAGCTTCTTGATGGTGTCCATCGAGTCGTTGCCGCCGATGTAGATGAAGCAGTCGATTTCAAGTTCATCCAGGATGCCGAAGATCTTCTCGAAGATCTCGCGGTCCTCGTGGATCTCCGGAAGCTGGTAACGGCAGGAGCCGAGATAAGCAGCCGGAGTTCTCTTTAAGAGCTCCTCGTCAAGACCGCTCTGGATATGCTCGGAGAGGTCGATGTAATGGCCCTTCATGAGACCTTCGACGCCGTGAATCATGCCGTAGACTTTCTTGTAGCCGCGCTCGATAGCGGAGCGGTAAACGCCCGCAAGCGAAGAGTTGATTGCTGCCGTCGGTCCGCCGGACTGGCCGACGATGACATTTCTCTTCTCCGTTGTGCCCATAATAAATGATCCTCCTCATAAAATGAAAATACTCTTGCTGAGTCACGTTACATTGTAAGACAGAACATGCAAAATTTCAAGGACAAATCTGTCAAAAGGGAAAGATGACGGCGCGCCGTATACTGCGGCGCGCCGAATTGTGCACTTCCTATCTGATTATCCGATCTTATTGCCGCAGTTCGGGCAGAACTTCGGCGGATTTGCCGGATCCGCGAACGGCTGTCCGCACTCCGGGCAGAACTTGAGGCCTGCCGCCTCGGGCTTCGGCTGGCCGCAGTTCGGGCAGAACTTGCCGGTGTTGACCGAGCCGCAGCTGCATTTCCACGTGTCCTGGGCAGGAGCCTGATTAACCTGCTGCTGGGCAGCCTGGTACTGCTGCTGTTGCTGGCCCTGCTGCATGAGGGAGGCGACATTCACGGCCGCTCCGCCGACGCCGCCGACCATGCCCATGCCGGCAAATCCGGTGACCGCGCCAGCCGTGTTGCCGGCTGCGGTGTTCAGGGCGTCCGTCTGTCCCATGCCCATGTAGGTGCCGAGCATCGACGGATCCGCATAGCCGCGGGTCTCCTGATATTTCAGGATGCGCTTCTGGCTGTTCTCGTCCGCGTCCATCATGCCGATCGCGATCTTGAACATCGAGATGCCGCGGGCTTCCTGCCAATCGTCGTCGAGGAGCTGGTCCACGTCCTTCGTGAGCTGTGCTTCATAGCCCGCGATATCGGTGTAGCCGATCTTCAGCTTGGAGAGACCGCCGACTGCCTGGCGGATCGCCGCGATCGCCTCGGTCTTGATCTGCGGCTCGATGTCCTGACGGGTGACAAGGCCGCTGCCGTCCGCGCCGGCCTTGGCCGCGCCGATCATCGAGAAGAACTTGGCCGGGTCAGTGACCTGGATCGAGTATACGCCGTTGCCCATCAGGGTCGTCGCGATGTGCCAGCACGGATTGCCGTTAAGGTCTCTCTCCCAGTGATCGAAGGTGATGTTGCCGGAGCCCCACTTGAAGCCCTGGATCTCACCGAGGTTGATGTAGAAGACGCGCTGCGTGTTGGTGCGCTGGCCGCCTGCCAGGAACTGATTGCCGAAGCTCTGCGCAAGCGCCGCAAGTCCCTTGTTGTTGCCGGACATGAAGGACGGCGCCAGAGAGGAATCAAATGTGTAGCGGCCGGGCTCCGCGCAGAAATCGACGATCGCGCCGTTCTCGACGAGGATCATGCACTGGTTTTCCTGGACGTCGATGCCGGACCCGGAGGTGATGATGTTCGTATCGTTGTTCTTGTTCTGGGATTTCGGTCCCGTGATGCGGACGCCGCGCTTCATGATAACGCCGTTCGACATGTCGCCGCTCTCGAAATAGTCGACCCACATGCTGGAAGTCGTGGTGTTGAACGCGCCGCTCGCTGCACCGATCACGCCTGCTGCAAGTTTAATAAGTCCCATAGTTTCTCCTTTCTCTCACAAACATGTGAAATGAAAACCTTCTGCCGTTATTATACATTATTTTTCTGACTTTAAAAACATATTTTTGCATTTTCACAAAATGTTCAGATCTGCCGTCAGAACTTGCCGCCGCCTCCGGAGAAGCCGCCGCCTCCGCCGGAAAAGCCGCCGCCGCTGTGGCTGCCGCCGGAGAAGCCGCCGCCTCCGCCGCTGCTCCCGGAGGAGCGCTCGATATGCCTTGTCGTCGTGTGCTTGCCGAGGAAGACCATGCGGTGGCCGAGATTCCGGTAGTTCATGGTCTTGACCGCGATCTTCGCGTTGTTGACCGGCTGGCTGCTCTTGTGGCGCGCGAGCAGCATCACGAGGACTAAGAGCGTAATGATCGCGCTCGCGATGAGCGACACCGGGGTCGGGATGGCGGCGTAGAGGACATTTTCCAGCTTGTAAAGGTCCTGCAGGAAAGTCTCGCAGACCCCGCTGTAGTTGCCTGCCCTCATGTCGGAGAGCACGTCGTTGTAGACGGTCTCCTCGAAGTCGACATACTTTTCCGCCTGATATCTGCCCGCACCGACCGTATAGATCACGCGGTTGTTCATGTCAAGCAGGAAGAGGAACCCGTCGACGCTCGATGTGTTCGAGTAGCCGGTGAGGTCCATGTAGAACTGCTCGGCGTAGGTCATCGAGGTGGTGTTCCCGTAATAGTAATCCATCGGGATATCGTTTGAGGTCAGGATGACGATCATGCAGTTCTTCTTATCCTGGAGCTCCGCGATCCGGGTCCTTAAAGCTGCCTCCTCGGAGTCTGTCAGAAGATCCGCGTAGTCAAAGACTCTCTCCGTATTGTCCTCGATGTAAGGCATGTAGATCACGGTCCCGCTGTTGGTGGTCCAGGGACCGCTGCCGTGCGGGCCTTCCGGCTCGGCAGGCGCTGTGACCTCAGCGGTCTCCTCCGCTGTCTCCGCCCCGGTCGTCGCAGCCTCCGGCAGGGCGGTGTCGCTGCTCTCCGGATTCTCAGCCGCGGACTCAGCGACGGATGCATCCGCCGCGCTCTGCGTCGATTCGGTAATCTCGACAAGGTCGACGGACGCGTGGACCGTCACCGCAGGGATGAGCAGGAATACGGCGATGAGGAGGGCGAGGAGTCTTACGGGTTTTATTTTCCTCATAACATCACCCCCAGTATTCTCATGATCATCATGATGAGCTGCGAGACGAGAAATACGATCGCTCCGACCTCTACGATCCGCCCGGGATCCTTCGGAATGTCGCCCATCAGCTTGCCTGTCTGGCCGTTCATGCCGAAAATGTACTTCTTTCCCTTGTATTCCGTGTACATCATCCAGACCGGAAGCATCGCGTAGTGGACCTGGTTGTTGCTCCAGCTGTACTGCTCGTGCTCGATGGTCGTGCCGCCCGAGAAGGTGCCGACGTGCGAGAGGACCGCCTTCTGCAGGGACTCGCGGGCACGGTTTTTGGCACGGATCTCATTCTTGCCGGAGTCCTCGTCCCAGCGCTGCGTGTAGAAGCCGGCGAGGTAGGCCGCGTTGAAGGGTTTCATTTCCTTGAAATCAAACGGCTCGATCGAATCCATCAGCGCGTTGTCCATGCCCTTCAGGGCGTCCGCCGGGATGTTGTTGAACTGGCCGGCCGCCCTCTCCTCGACGCGGTAGCGGGAGACCTCGGTGTACTCGGTGTCGCCGCTGCGCCAGGTGCGGACATTTTTGCCGATCACGCTCATGTCCGCGTCCCCGTCGAACGTGTAGAGCCAGAAGGGGATGTACATGCCCTTGATCTTCTCGATGGTTGATTTCTGACGGAAGAGCCGCGGCGTAAGGAACGATTTTTTGCAGAGCGCGGTGTAAGCTGCCTCCACATCCGCCTTCTCTTTCTTGAACGGCAGGACGTAGTCCGGCCTGAAGTTCCCGGACAGGTTGCCTTCCAGCGTGATCGCGCGGTTGCAGTAGACGCAGGTCGTCGCAGCCGTCTGCTTCGAGGTGATGACCTCCGCGCCGCAGTGCGGGCACTTGTAAATGACAAGATCGCCCGTGGAATCATCGGTCGAGGCCTCGTCCGTCACGTAGTCTTCGCCGGTTTCCGGATCCTTGACAGGTTCCGGGGCAGGCGCCTCGGGCTTCTCACTGCCCGGCGTCTCCTCGTACTCCGACGGCAGGAAGCTGGAGCCGCAGTACTCGCATTCCAGCCTGCCGGTTTTCGGGTTGAAGAAGAGCTCGGCGCCGCAGGTCTTGCAGTTATATTTTGCCATGCTTCCTCCTTTCCTTGCATTTTTATCGGATAAATTGTTCTGCTGACTCGGATTGCTTAGATACCGCATTCCGAGTCAGTATAATTTTACCACATTTTCACAAAAAAGACAGCCTTTTCAGGCTGTCTTTTCACTGTTTTATTCAAAATTAATTCGCTCCTCCTCCACGACCAGCGGCCGGTCGAGCACGCGGGAGTTGATTGCCAGGATGTATTCCCCCAGAAGCCCGATGAAGAAGAGCTGGACGCCTCCGAGGAAGAAGACCCCGATGACCAGCGGCGCGATGCCGGTGCTCATCCAGCTCCAGCGGACGAGCTTGTAGATCAGATAGATGATCGCGACCAGGATGCTCATGCCTCCGATCGCAAACCCCGCAAAGGTTGCGAGCCGCATCATGACCTTCGAGTAGGAAGTGATGCCCGCCATCGCGAAATCATAGAGATTGTAGAAATGGTTCTTGCTCTTGCCCGCGCGGCGGTTCGGCCGCACGTAGAGGACCGTCTTGTAATCGCCGCCGAACTCCGCGACCATGCCGCGGAAATAGGGCATCGGATCGTGGATCTGCCGCACCACGTCGACGAACGATTTGTCGAAGAGGCCGAAGCCGGTGAAATTTTCGATGTGGCCGATCTCGGTGATCTTCCGGAGGAACTTGTAGTACTGCCGGCGGATGAAGGCCATGAGGAAGTTCTCCTCCGTCTTCTCCTTGACGCCGATGACGATCTTGTGGCCCTTCTCCCACTCGTGCACGAAGGTCGGAATGAGCTCGGGCGGATCCTGGAAATCCGCATTCAGGCGGATCACGCAGTCCCCGTAGGCCTGCTTGAAGCCGTAGACCGGGGAGCGCATCGGGCCGAAGTTCTTCGTGTTGAAAATGGCCTTGACGCGCGGATTCTCCGCGCACAGGCCGCGAATCAGCGGCCTGGTGTTGTCCCTCGAATAGTTGTCGATGAAAATGATCTCATAATCGTACTCCGGAAGCTCCTCCGTGAAGATCTTAACCAGCGTCTCGGTCATGAGCGTTACATTGTCTTCCTCGTTCATCGTCGGGATGACGACCGAGATGAGCTTTTTTGCATTTTCCATAAGCGCCTCCCCGGTCAGCCGACCGAACCTTTCTCCAGCGGAATGTACATGTTCTCCTTCAGCTCCTCACGGTCCAGGAACGGGAACATATCTTCAAGCGGCACCGAGACCATGCTGCCGTCCGGCAGCTTCCGCGAGGAAGTCTTGGGCAGCGTCGACTGCCGCTTCGTGACAAAGATCTGGCAGACCGTCGGCTCCGGGCTCGCCAGGACTTCCTTAAGGGTCGCCCCGAGCGTTTCGGGGTCGCCGCAGCTCCTGTAGGCAAAGCCGAAGGCCGGCATGAGCTTCGAGAGATCCGGGAAGCTCAGGTCGCCGCTCTCCTCGCCGACGCCGACGAGCGAGGTCTTGAAGAAGCCGCTCTGGGTCTGGCGCACGGAGTGGTAGCCCTCGTTGTTGATGACGAAAAGCTTGAACGGGATCCTGTTCTGCTTCAGGGTCTGGAGCTCCTGCAGGTTCATCATGAGGCTCCCCTCGCCGGTCACGCAGACGATCTCCTTCCCGCCCGATGCGCGGGAGAGACCGATGACCGCCGGAAGGTCGAAGCCCATCGAGGCGGTGTTGGAGTTCGTGATGAAGCGCTGGCCTTCCTTCACCTCAAAGACCTGGCTTCCGATGACGCGGGATGTGCCGCAGCTCGCCATGAGGATCGCGTCGGCAGGCAGGACCTTCGAGAGCTCCTTGTAAAATGCGTACGTGTTGGTGCGGCCGGGATCGAGCACCCTGTAGTGCTCCTCTGTGACGACCGGATATTTCTCCTTCCACAGGCGGCACTGTTTCCGCCAGGCTTCCGCCTTGTTTAAGGGATTCTCCCGGGACGCGCCGCGCTCTTTCGCGCCGGCGATCAGCTTCTCTGTAAGCTCCTTCGCGTCCGCCCAGACCGGCATCTTGATATGAAGATCCTGCTTCTCGATCTCATAGCGGTCGATATCGCTCATGATCGTGAAGGACTCTCTCGCCCAGCTCCCGGTCATGAAGCCGGTCTGGGAGTAGCTTAAGCGGCAGCCGATGGAGAAAAATACATCGCTGTTCTGGACCGCGAAATTGCCCGCGCGGTCGCCCGTGCCGCCGCAGTGACCCGTGTAGAGCGGATGGGCAAACGCGATCGCGTCGACCGAGCTCACGCCGTTCACAACCGGTGTGCCGAGTACTTCCGCCAGCTCGATGAAACCCTCGTGCGCGCCTGCCGATCGTACACCGAAGCCGGGGAAAATGACCGGGCGCTCTGCATGTTCAATACGGTCGAGGATCATGCGCACAGTCTCGTCCGTGACAGGCGGGACGTCAAGCGCCGCATCCTCCGCGGGATCGTAGGCAGCAAGCTCTTCGGTCTCGATCGAGCCGCCCTGCACGTCGAGCGGAATGTCGAGCCAGACCGGGCCCGGACGGCCGGACCTCGCAAGATGGAAGGCTCTCTCAAGGTGATAGCGGATCATAGCCGGGTCCTTCACGGTCACCGCGTACTTCGTAATGGGCTTTACGATCGAGGTGATGTCGCACTCCTGGATGCCGCGGCTCCTGAGCGGCAGGCCCGTGTAGCCGACGGACGTCGGGATGCGGGTCTGGCCGGAGAAGACGACGAGCGGCTGGGAGCCCATGAAACAGCCGAGGACGCCGGTCACGGCGTTGGTCGTGCCCGGTCCGGCCGTCACGCAGACCGCCGCCATGCGGTTCGAGAGGCGCGCGTAGGCTTCCGCCGCCATCGCGCAGGCCTGCTCATGGTGATCGTAGGTGCATGTAAGGCGCGGATGATGGCCGAAGGAGTCATTCATGTGCATGGCAAGGCCGCCGGGCACCGTAAACACATCGGTGATCCCGTGGTCCGCCGCAAAATCCGCAATGTAGTCCGATACTTTCTGCTTCATAAGTAATCCTCGCATTTCTGCTCGCAGACCAGCGTCTTGCCGGAGGCCTGGATCGGAATATTGTCAACATAGGTCACGTCGATCCTTGCATCATCGCCCAGGTAACGGCGGTACAGCGAGACGATCTCCTCCTCGTTGATCTTCTCAGGGTCCGCGTTCACAAGGAGCTCGTAGCGCTTCTTCTCCCACTGGATGCATTTGATCTGATGGACGGTCTCCTCCAGCTTGATCAGCACGTTCATGAAAACGTGGATCGAGAGCGGATCGCCCTTGGTGTTGTAGAGCAGGGAGCCGCGCCGGCCGTAGATCTCCGTGAAATAAGCGTGCCGGCGGCCGTTCGTCCCCTCCTCGCGGACCATGATGCCGGTGTCGCCGGTATCGTAGCGGATCAGCGGGAAGGCCCGGTTGTAGAAGTCCGTGATGACGATGCGGCCGAGCTCGCCGGGCTCTGCCGGCTCGTCGGAGTCGATCTTCAGGATCTCCGGATAATAGTTGTAGAGGTCGATCGTGTATCTGGGATCGCGGCCGATGCAGATCGCGATGAATCCATTCTCGTTGTTGCCGTAGGAGCGGACCGGCGGGAACCCGAAGACCCGCTCGATCGCCTCGTAGGTGGACTGCGGCAGCGCCTCGCCCATCGAGTAGATCATCTCGACCGACCAGCCGGCGATGTCGACGTCACGGCGTTCGATGTAGGAGGTCAGGGCGGTCAGCGCGCTCGAGTAGGCGACGATCGTCTGGATCTTCTCCTTCTCAAGTCTCCGGCAGACCTCGCCGAGATACTCGTCGCCCATGTTGGAGATATCGTACATGAGCAGGTTGTTCTTGAAAGACTTCCATTTGGAGATCGCGTTCTTCCCGTCGATCCAGACGCGGAACTCGCCGCGCTTCATGCCCATGCGGAACCCGTTGAGCTCGTAAACCGCGAGCATGTTGGAGTAGATGTGGTCCATCTTGTTCGGGTCCGCCCAGACGGTGAACGGAACGCCGGTCGACCCGCTTGTGTTGAGCTGGCCCAGCTGATCGCGGTTCGCGGAATACTCGTCCGAGAATACCTCCTCGCGGTGATTGTTGTAGTCCATTTTCTTCATCACCGGGAAATCCGCCAGCGACTTCGCGTCCGCATATTTCCGGTAGAATTCGCAGTGTTCCTTCGCATAGTCGAGGATCGCGTTAAGCCGCCTCTCCTCGTACTCCGGCGTGATCCCGTTCACGATCTCAGCGGTGTTGACCTTGATCAGGCGGTTCATTTTCCCGCCTTTCAGATAATCCAGCGTATTGAAGGCAGCCCTTCTGAGTACTTCTCCTGCCTGCATGTATGTCTCCTTTCCTTCAGACAGCGGTCTTTCTGCGTCCGTTCATGACAAAGCCGAACAGCGCGACCGCGATGACTCTTATTGTATTCGCCGCAAGAACGGCGCCTGCAAACCCTTTGATGCTTCCCGACCCGGTCATGAGCATGACGAGGACCGTGATCAGGATGAGATGACCGATCTGGAGGATCATCTGCCACTTCTCTTCCGTGAACGTCAGGACCACGATGAAGAGATAGGCCGAGTAAAGCCCCAGGATCTGGCTCAGGTTGACCGTGGCCAGGATCGGCTGCACGGATTCCAGAAGATTCGGATAAAAGATCTTAAGGAAGATCGGTGCGGCGATCTCGATCGCGATGAAGAAAAATGCCGCCGCCGCGCCGCCCGCGCCGACAAAGAGCAGATACTCCTTCCGGTCAAGTTCCTTCTTCCTCTTCGTCAGGAAGGAGATGATGATCGTGTTGACCGGCGTGACCAGCAGGAACAGCGTCTTCCCGAGGAGGGAGGCGACATAGTATCTGGTAACCGCGAGGTCATCGATCAGGAACTTGAGCGCCAGGCGGTCGATGTTCAGCGTGAGGTTCGTGATGATGTAGGAGAACATGAGAAATGATCCCCGCCTCGCCGCTGTCTTAAATGCGCGGCTCCTCACAAGAAAATCCTTAAAAACCGAGCCGGTCAGCGCGAGGTAGATGAGCGCCGCGCATTCGCCGGTCAGGAAAATGAAAAACCATATCCCCGTCAGATAGTAGAGCGCAAACCCGGCGAGATACCCGGCCGTGAGCACCGCGTAGTAGACGAAATACTTCTCATAATGAAGGCTCAGCCTGTACTCGACGTCCCCGTAATAGCGGAAGATCATGAACATAAGAAGCGCGAACGTCGCCGCGGCCGCCCCGACATGATCAAAGGAACTCCGGCAGATGATCAGGGTGATCACGCCTCCGATCGCCCCGCAGACAAGAAGGAGCGTATTGTAGTCGCCGTTCGAGACGTCCGAGGACCTTCTCACGACCAGCCGGCTCGTGTTGAGCGCCTGGCCGACCGAAGGCGCCAGGATCCCGAGCACCCCCATGATGAAGAGCAGCTCGCCCAGCGGTTCGCTGCCCATATGCCTGTTCAGGAGCGGGTAGACGACCGCCTGCAGAACGCCGTTCATGAGAAGTCCGCCGGCGATCGTATACACGGTCGAGCCCACTATTTTTTTCTGCCTGCTGCCTGCCAATCCGTTTTCCTCTCTCTTATAAGGCGTGCTTCCTCATCTGCGGGAAGCGCACCTGTTCTCGATGTATTTTCTCTTGCCGGAGGCGAGCACCGGGATCTCGTCGACGAAGACGGTGCGGATGTCCGCATTTTCCCCGAAATACGGCCGGATCCGGCCCACGATATCCTCGACGTCCATCTTCTCCGGGTCGCCGTTCAGCTCCAGCGTGTAGGTATTATCCGTCTCCTGGATAAACCGGTACTGGAGAAGCCCCGGCACGTCCCAGAGGTTGTTCGTGATGACGAACGGCGTGAGCGCCTTGCCCGCCGTGTCGTAGATCGTATCGCTTCTCCTGCCGTAGATCTCGGTCAGGAAGAGGCGGTAACGGTCCCCGCGGATCTCATGCTTCGCCTTCGCGAGGTCGCCGGTGTCGTAGCGGATGATCGGCATCGCGCGGTTCCGGAGGTCCGTGATGACGATGCGGCCGAGCTCCCCGTCCTTCGCGGGCTCGTCGGCATCCATCTTCAGGATTTCGATGTGGAAATTCTCACTGTCGATGTAGTAGGCGGTCCCGTTCGCGGACTGGATGCCCATGATCCCGTTCTCCTCGTTGGAGTACCAGGCCTGGACCGGGCAGGAGAACTGCTCCGAGAGCCTCTGCCTCACCACGGAGGGCATGCTCTCCGAGATCGGGATGATCGAGCGGATCGAAAACCTGCTCGTATCCACGTGACGGCGGTCAATGTAGCGCGAGATCTCGCCGAGCGAGGAGGCGTAGCCGATGAGGCACTTCACCTTCCTGCGCCTGAACATATCGAGCATTTTTGCGATCTCGGCGTCGCCGAGCACGGAGGTGTCCACCATGATCATATTTTCCGCAAAGAGGCGCAGCGCGCTCTTCTTCACGTTGTGGACCCAGACGCGTAAGAAACCCATCTTCATGCCGATGTAATAGCCCGCCATCGCGCCGAAGAAAATGCCGTCCGCCGTATCGTGATCCACCTTGTCCTTATCCTGGATGATGGTAAGCGGCGTCCCGGTCGAGCCGCTGGTGGACATGGTGCGGCTTCCCTTCGCGTCCCGGTATTCGCCGGAAAGGAACGCGTCGTAGGAGCCCCTGTAGGTATCCTTGTTGACGACCGGCATCTTATCAAGCGGGGTGTCCCCGGGATAATCGTGGTAGTATTCGGTCGTCCGCACCGCGTGGCTGATGATCGAGCAGATCTTCGCCTCTGTCTCCTTCGTCGAGGTTCCCTGCCGGTAGCCTCTGCGGATCTCATCGTAATACTGTCTGACCCGGCCGCCTCTCAGGGCGTCCAGAAAGAAAAATGCAAACCATCTTCCTCTTTCGTCAAGAATCATACCCTTCTCCTGCTTTCTCCGGGGACGGTTCCCGGCGGAGTGTCGTTTCTCCTCACGGAGAAACGACACTCCGAAGGAACCGTCCCTGTATCATTCGTAATACATCCCAATCTGCTCCCGCATCAGCTCAAACGCATCCCTGCCGTCCCTGAGCCCCTTCGCGAACGCGACGGTCTCTCCGACCGCCTCGCGGACGCCCCAGACCGGCTTCCAGCCGAGAGCCGAGCGTATCTTCGAGCAGTCAAGCTTCAGAAAATTCGCCTCGTGCGGGCCGTTGTCCGACTGATTGATCCAGTGCATGCCCTCGCCCCAGGCCTCGCAGAAGATGTCCGCGAGCTCCCCGGTCGTCACGCAGTCGCGGTCCTCCGGACCGACGTTGTAGTACCCCTCCTTCTCCGGCTCTGCCCACTGGCGCTCCGCGATCAGGAGGTAGGCCGAAAGCGGCTCCAGCACGTGCTGGTAGGGCCTCGTCGAGAAGGGGTTCCGCACGATGATCGGCTGCCCGCCCAGAGCGGCGCGGATGCAGTCCGGGATGATGCGGTCGGGAGCGAAATCGCCTCCGCCGATCACATTTCCGGCCCTGGCCGTGGAGATCCGGCAGCGTCCGTCCGTAAAAAATGATTTCCTGTAGCTGTGCGTCACGAGCTCCGAGCAGGATTTGCTGTTCGAATAGGGATCGTAGCCGTCGAGCGGATCGATCTCGCGGTAGCCCCAGACCCATTCGCGGTTCTCGTAGACCTTGTCGGTCGTGACATTCAGGAATGAGCGCACGCTCTCCGTCCTCCGCACCGCCTCGAGGATGTTGACGGTCCCCATCACGTTGGTCTCATAGGTCCCGACCGGGTCCCTGTAGGACTCGCGCACGATCGGCTGCGCGGCCAGGTGGAACACGATCTCCGGCTGCACCTCCTCAAACACGCGGAGAAGATGCGGCAGATCGCGGACATCGCCGGTCACGGAGCGCATGCGGCTCCCCATGCCGGAGACCGCAAAGAGCGACGGATCCGTCGGAGGCTCCAGCGCATAGCCGGTCACATCCGCGCCGGCAAGGAGCAGGATCGCGGAGAGCCAGGTCCCCTTGAAGCCGGTATGGCCGGTGATGAGCACTTTTTTTCCTCTGTAAAAGTCATTGATCATAGATTAGCCTTTCAGTCCCAGAGCTTCCAGGGCGCCTTGCCGGAGTCCCAGAGCTCCTCGAGCATATTTTTTTCGCGCAGCGTATCCATGCACTGCCAGAATCCGCTGTGTCTGTACCCGTTCAGCTGGCCGCGCCGCGCGGCCTCCGCAAGCGGATAGCGCTCCAGAACGGTGCTGTCCCCCTCGATGAGGTCGAAGATGCCCGGCTCGAGCACCATGAACCCGCCGTTGATCCATCCGCCGTCCTCCTGTTTCTTCTCGCGGAAATTGGAGATACCGCCCGTCTCGTCCATCTCGAGGATCCCGAAACGGCCCGCGGGCTGCACGGAGGTGATCGTCGCCATCCTGCCGGACTGCCTGTGGAACTTGAGCAGCTCGGGGATATTCACGTCCGAGACGCCGTCGCCGTAGGTCAGGAAAAATGTCTCGTCGCCGATATACTTCTGGACCCGCTTCACGCGTCCGCCGGTCATCGTCTTAAGCCCGGTGTCGATCAGCGTGACCTTCCAGGGCTCAAGCTCATGGTTGTGGACGATCATATTGTTCTCGCCCTGCGTGAAATCAAAGGTGATGTCGCTGTTGTGCAGATAATAATCCGCGAACCACTCCTTGATCACGTGCTGCTTGTAGCCGCAGCAGACGATGAATTCATTGAACCCGTAGTACGAGTACAGCTTCATGATGTGCCAGAGGATCGGCTTCTCGCCGATCTCGATCATCGGCTTCGGCTTTAAGTGGCTCTCCTCGCTGATGCGGGTGCCGAATCCGCCGGCAAGTATGACTGTTTTCATTTTCTTATCCTCTCTTATCAGTTCAGCGGGACCCGGATCACCCGGAACTCCTCGCCGGAGATCGTCCGGATCGGGCTCTCGTAGACCGTCTCATACGTTTCCGGAAGCCCCTGGGCGTTGCCCATGTACCCTTCCGCGCAGTCCTTGTAGTAGAACACGAAGATCTCCTTCGCCTCCGGGAACATTTTCTTCGCGGTCGCAAGATACTCTTCTGCCGAAAGGCCCCGGATCCGCTTCATATCCCGGATCGTGAAGGTCGCCTCCGACTCGTAAAACGAGCTGTAAACTCTGCGGTCCTTCAGGTTCGCGATGACCGCATTGCAGAACTCGCCGGAACCCTCGAAGACCGGTATATCGTTAGGCAGGCTCTCGAGATATGCCGCACACCCGGCTGCGTCCGAATACAGGTTGTTGTAGTCGGCGACGGCGTCCGGGAAGCCCATGAAAATGGCCGCCGAAGCCGCGATGATGAGCAGTGCATTTCCCGCAAATTCCGCTGCCCTCCGGAAGGCCGCCCGGGAAGATTCCCGCTCGGCGAGCGCCGTCCAGACATACCAGATCAGCATGTAAAGGAGCAGGTACTGGCGCTGGTTCGCGAGCCCCCAGATGTTCGCGTAAACGAAGAACTGGAAGCCTGCGCCGAGAAGGATCGCAAATGTCTGGCGGATAAACCCGAAGCTGACCGTCAGGGCAGCCGCGGTGAACACGATCCCGGCGACGATGACCGCCAGCCGGAAATCCCCGAAGAGGACCGCGACCGTGCTCTTCGCCATCGCGATCGTCCCGGAAAGGAGCGAAAGCCGGGAAGACGCCTGCGCGGTCTCCGTGACCTTTGCGCCGGCGGAGGCTGCGTTGGCCACGTCCCGAAGCTCCCAGAGCAGGAAAATAGCCGAGCCGAGCGGCAGTAGGAGGGAGGCCAGCCTTTTCAGGAAATCCCCTCTCTTCTTCTCCCGCAGGCGAAGATACAGCGCTTCAAAGAACTGGGCCGCCGACAGCGCGAACACGAACCCGATCATGACCACGTGGGTCTGCACCAGCAGCGCGAGCAGGGCTCCGTAGAGGAACGGGCGCTCCAGGCGGTCTTTGTCAACGAGCGCGAGCAGCACGATAAGGATCGCGCAGACCGCGTAGACCCTTCCGATCGCGGAAAATGCATACACGCAGGCCGGACTTACCGCCAGCAGAAGTTTTGCCGTCCGGGAGACCGGGGCAAAGAGGCCGATCAGGACCGTCGAAACCGCGATGAGAACGGTGCTGACCACCTTCACGGTCATGTAGGGCAGCCCCAGCTTCGCGAAAGGCATGAGGATCAGGAACCACAGGCAGGGATGGCCCTCGTAGGAGAGCTCTTTGAAGAGTCCTCCGAAGGAGAGATTCTTCGCCATGAGCCATGCCTGGGCCTCGTCGCGCCAGGACTCGTGCCGCAGCATGAGCAGCACGTTGAAAACGATCACCAGCGCGATCGCGCACCAGAAGGCCGCGTCTTCCTGCCCTCGGAAGCTTCCCTTCTTATCCCCGGACCTGCCGCCTGCCATCACTTCTTCTCCTCGTGATAATCCTTCTCCGTGTTGACGTTCCAGATGTTGGTCTTGTCCTTCTTTCCGGAGAGGATGTTGTCGACCGTCTGGAAAGAGGTCTCCATCGAATGATCCATATTGTTGTAGCGGTGCTGGCCGTTGCGCCCGACGCAGAAGAGGTTGTCATAGCCGTCAAGATAACTTATGATCTCGTCGATCCGGCTGTAGGTGTCGAAGTAAGCCGGGTAGGCCTTTTTGACGCGCTCGCAGTGCGCGTCGAGGACATTTTCGATGCCGCCGATCACGCCCATCTTCTTCAGTTCGCGGACCGCCATGCCCTTCCACTTCTTGTTGGGCATGTTCCAGTAATCGTCGCCCTCCGCGCAGAAATACTCGAGGCCGATCCAGACCGTGTTGTCCGGGTCCTTCACCATGTAGGGCGACCAGTTGTTGAAGATCTGGATGCGGCCGAGCTTCACGCCCGTGTCCTGCACGTAGATCCAGTTGTCCGGCACGATATTGCCGAGCGTCCTGATGTCGGTCTCATTTTTGAGGTTCAGGCGGTCGACAAGCAGGCCGACCGTGACGAAATCGCGGTAGGGGAGGCCTTCGGCGACCTCGCGGACATTTTCCGGGACATCGGACATCGCGAGGACAAGGTCCTTTAAGGGCATCGAGGAGATCACATAGTCGCCTTTTTCGGTGTGTTCATTTCCCTCCTCATCGGTGTAGACAAGACCGGTCACGCGGCCTTCCTCCGTGAGGATCCTTATCACGCGGGCGTGCATGCGGATCTCGCCGCCCATCTCCGTGAAATCATGCGCGGCGGACTCCCAGAGCTGGCCCGGACCGAACTTCGGATAGGAAAATTCCTCGATGAGGGAGGTCTCGACCTCGCCGTCCCTCAGAGCAGGGATTGCCTTCTTGGCGATATCCAGCAGGATCGCCTTGATGGAGAGGCCTTTCACGCGCTGGGAGCCCCAGTCCGCGGAGATCTCGCGCGGATGACGGCCCCAGAGTTTCTCGGTGTAGCCCTCGAAGAACATCGAATAGAGCTTCCTGCCAAAACGGTTGATGTAGAAATTCTCGAGCGAATCCTCCGGAAGCTTCCGGACGACCGAGCCGAGATAGGAGAAGCCGGCTTCCGCCGTCGTGAAGAAGCCCATGTTTTTGATCGTGTTGATGTTCATCTTGACCGGATAGTCAAAGAACTTCTTCTTATAATAGATGCGGGAGACCCGGTTCCGGGTGAGCATGACGCGGTCTTCCTTCTCGGGGTCCGGTCCGCCCGGGGTAAGGTGCGTCTCCCGGCCGAGTTTCCGGTAATCGTAAGCCGGCGCACCCTGGGAAGGCATCATTTTCTCCCACCAGTCGGTGACCCGGCTGTCCTTGGAGAAAAAGCGGTGCCCGCCGATATCCATGCGGTTGCCCTTGTAGCGCACCGTCCTTGAAATGCCTCCGATCGAGCCGCTCTCCTCCAGCACGAGCACTTCGTACCCGTCCGAGCGGGAAAGGAGCTCCACACCCGCCGTGATTCCGGCCGGGCCGGCTCCGATGATCAGTACTTTCTTCTTAGAGTTTTCCATCTTTTTTCCCTTCTGCCATCTTACGTTTGCGTCTTTGTTTATATCGTCTTCTTCTCTCCCGGGTCAGGTGGATGCTGACAAGCACCGTCACCATTCCTGCCGCCACGAGGACTCCGAGAACGACCAGTATCTTTCTTAAAACGGAAGGTCTTTCCCCGCCCGGTCCCGGTGTGACCGTGACCGTTTCCACGGATTCTCCCGCGGATTCCCCGGACCGGATCTGCGGCTCGGAAGACGCGCTGCCGGAGGCGCCGTTCTGTACGGAATCCTCCTTACTGCCGCTCTCACCCGAAGGCTCTTCTTCCTTTTCCGCGAGGGCGTCGAGGTAGAGCTTTTCATTTTCCTTCGTCATGACCATTTCGCCCGCCCAGGTGCCCCGGTAGGTGTAGGTGTAGGTCACAAGCCCCTGTTCCTCATCTTCGCTGACCGCGATCTCGCAGTCGGAAGCCTCCGCTCCCTTCGGCAGGGAAATGAACCCCCCGGACGTGCGGTACGCCGGCATCCCGACCTCGCGCAGCGTAAAATGCTCATAAGCGTAATCAAAGAGTTTTACGTGATCCTCCGCCGCGGAAGGCGCATCCGGGGCGCGCATGGTCACGACGATCAGCTCCATCCCGTTCTGGTTCACGCCGTTGACCAGCGTCTGGCCGGCCGCGTCCGTGTTGCCGGTCTTGCCGCCGACGATGCCCGGATAGGCGAAGGACGGGTTGGTGAGCAGCGGATCGTGGTTGATCAGGGACCGCTCCGTCTCCGTCATGTTGGTCGGCGGGATCGTGTAGCTGTGCGTGCCTATGATCTTGCGGAACTCGTTATTCTTAAGCGCAGCCCGGAAGATCCTGGCCATATCGTGCGCGGTCGTGTAGTGCTGGTCGTCCGGCATGCCGCAGGCATTGACAAAATGGGTGCCCGTGCAGCCGAGCTCCGCCGCTCTGGCGTTCATCATGTCCGCAAATGCTTCGATCGAACCGCCGCCGATGTATACGCCGACTGCCGTCGCCATATCGTTGGCCGAGGCCAGCATCGTTCCGTAGAGCAGCTCCTCCAGGGTAAATGTCTCCCCGGCTTTCGTGCGCTGGTTGGCGCTTCCGCCGACCGCGTAAGCCGTCGCCTCCTCGGTGACGGTCACCGTATCGGCAAGGTCTGCATTTTCGAGCGCAAGGAGCGCGGTCATCACCTTCGTGATGGAGGCCGGATAGCGCTTTTCATCCATATTCAGTTCATAGAGGATGACGCCGGACTTCGCGTCCATGACGATCGCCGCATCCGACGAGAGGGCGGGCGCCGCTCCCTGCGGCCACTCCGCCGCGGCTTTCGCCGGCACGGCGGATACGGAAACCAGCAGGGTAAAGAGCAGGATTCCCGCGAACACCCTCCTGGGGGTCTTAATTCTCACCGAGTCCCTCCTCAATGATCGCGCACATCCGGTCCAGAGCTTCTCTCTCGTCCTCTCCGTCGCAGACGATCTCGATCTCGTCGCCGCTCTTTACGCAGGCGCCGAGCACGGAGAGGACGCTCTTGGCGTTGGCCGTCGTGTCCTCAAAGGTAAATGTCACGAGGCACTTGAATTTCATCGCCTCCTGGCAGAAGCTCGCTGCCGGCTTCAGGTGCAGTCCTGAATAATTTCTCACAACAACTTTTCGGCTAACCATACTGAGTTCTCCTTCTTTATACTCCGTCAGGGAGCACTGCTGTCTTCTTTTTCCGTTCTCGAGAGCGTGATCGCAACTTCCGGCTGCTCGACCAGAGTGAGACCTTCTCCGAGCTGGATCTCGACCGGCACTGTGTGCTGGCCTGCGGTAAGTCCGGACGCGCTGATCGAAGCCCTGATCGTGTTTGCGGTCGCTCCGGCAAGTGCCTCGTCGGATCCGGTCACTTTGACCTCGACCCTGGACTCTCCGAACACACAGTTCATGCCTGCCGGAAGCCCTCTTACAGTGATCTGCTTGGAATCGATCGGCACAGACTTGCTGTTGAACGGCAGGATCTGGACCGTCACGACGACGTTGTTGGAGCTGTCCTGCGCCAGCGTGATGCCGGACGGCAGATAGTTCCTGATATCCACATTCACGTCGAAATCCGAGGACATGCCGGTAACATCCACTGCACCCTCGTCGGGCGTGATCGTGATCTTGCTGCCCGCCTCCGCCAGCGAAGCCAGGGCGTTGTCGTCGCCGACGACCGCGATCGTCGAAGGCGTCGTCGTAATGTTGCCGACCTGGTAGCCCTCCACAGGCGTTCCGGCTGTCTCGACCTCCACGGTGACGCCCGTGACGACTTTATAGAGGTCCACACTGACCAGCGTGTCGTCGCTGCTCACGCTGAGCGTGAGGTAGGACATCTGCGAGTCGGAAAGGGCTTCGCCGTTCCTGTCGAAAATGTAAAACTCCGGCGTCAGCGTCGAATCCGACCTGCGGCGCGTCACGTCGACGCGGGCCACAACGCGGTCGATCTTCTCCACCAGGCTCTCCGGGCCTCTCACCGTCAGCTTCTCCGGGCTCACCGAGAGATTGCCGACTTCATACCCGTTTGCCGGGGTCGTTCCGCCGACCGAAGGCGTGATGACAAAGTCCTTGTTGACCATGTCCTCCACTTCGATGCTGATGTTGCCGGGGATGGCGGATACATTTTCCGTGTTGATCCCCGGAGCCGTCACGGTGACCGGCACCATGACCGGCGTCGCGTCGAGATTGACGATCTGCGTCATGTCCGCCACGACAGTGACCGACGACGCGGTCAGCCTCTCGACGGCAGAGCGGCTGCCTCTGACGGTCACGCTGACCGTATCGTAGCCTTCGGAGATGCTGTAGGAAAATCCCATGCTCTCCAGATAAGAGACGTTCCTGACCGTGACCGGCACGCCGCGGATCGTCGCCGAGGTGACCGGGTCGCTCATATTCATGATGATAAGCCACAAGGCAAATGCCAGGCCGGCCGAGATCAGAAGATTCCACCATTTGTTAAGGGCCTTAATGATCATTTCTCATCCCTCCCTTTCCAAATGCGGAACTTGCGGTCTGCACGGTCTTTCAGCGAGTTGTTCTGCACGTAATGCAGCTGTTCGCGCAGCGTCCCGGGCGTCATCGTCGTGAGCTTGCCCATATAGGCAGCCGAGATGCGCCCAGTCTCCTCCGAGACGATGATCGTGTAGGAGTCGCTGACCTCGCTGATGCCGATGCCGGCGCGGTGGCGGGTGCCGTAGGTCTTGCTGATCGCCGCATTTTCAGAGAGCGGCAGGTAACATGTCGCCGCAACGATCCGGTCGCCGCGCATGATCACCGCGCCGTCGTGAAGCGGCGTGTTGTGTTCGAAAATATTCACGAGCAGCTGCCTCGAGACAAGCGATTCCAGCCTGATGCCGGTCTCCACGTACTCATTGAGGAGAATATTCTGCTCGATGACGATGAGCGCGCCGGTCTTCTCCTCGCTCATGTCGGAGACCGCGCTGACGATCTCGTTGATCACATTGTCGGAGAAACGCTCGTTCCGCTCGCCGCTCATGTCAAAGCGCAGGATGCCCGTCACGATCCGGTTGTTGCCGATCGACTCCAGCGCCTTTCGAAGCTCCGGGCTGAAGATGATGACGAGCGAGAGAAGGCCGACCGAGGCCAGCTGCTGCAGCACCCAGAGAATCGCGTTGAAGCGGGCGATATAACAGACGAACACGAACACGATCACGACGAGAATGCCTCTGAGCAGCATGTAGGCCCGGGTCTGCTGGACCCAGTTGATGAAGAAAAAGATCAGGACTGTCAGAATGGCGATCTCAAAGAGATCCCCGATCCCGATCCTCGGGATATAGATACCCGAAAGCACGCTTCGGATCCCTTCAATAATAATATTCACTGCCCTTCCTCACCGCCTTCCCCATCAGGTCCGGCCCCGGCTGCAGGGTCTTCCTCTTCTTTGGCGGCACGGGCCAGAGGGTCAAACTTCGGAATTGCCTTCACATAGTAATAATACTTATCGTCCTCGAACACAAGTCTTTCCGAACTCTTGTAATCGAGCCTGAAGAAGAAGTAATTGACCGCCAGCATGATGACCGCGGATAATACCGAGCCGAACACGGTGCCGAACACGTTGAGAGAGCCGCCCACGGCGGTATTTGCGAAAAATAAGACCGCCGCATAGACCGCTGCTCCGCAGACGATCGCTGCCTCGAACACGTAATCCGCGTCCAGGTTCCGGATGGCGTACACGATAATGAGCGTAAGGCACGCGGCCATCGCGTCGGCTGCCATGTTTGTATTTCCGATAAACCGGCCGGCGATCGTCGCAAGGCGCTCCACATACCCGCTCATGGACTCCACGGGCGGGAGGTCCGCGCATTTTACCAGGACGCCGAGCAGATGGTAGACGACGACGCCGGAGCCGACCGCCAGGATGGAAGCCGGTCTTCTCCTGAGGCCCCAGGCGATCGGGACGAGCGCGGGGATACCGAAAAACATCGCCATCGGCATGAAGATCAGCGCATGGGCGTCATCCGGCACATAGATCAGGAAGAGAAGCACCAGGATCAGGAGTACGACGCCCGTGAGCGCCGCAGCATCGAGCCCGATGGACAGCGAGTGCCCGATGATAAAGAGCGACGATACGATCGTGGTCGTCCTGACCGGCATGAGCGAGAGGATCAGCGAGACGAACACGACCACAAAAATATTGGCGAGAACGCCCCTGCCGCCGAAGACCTGTCCGATCCAGTACAGGCACACAAATGCAAGGATAAACTTTCCCAGAATATCCACATAGACCGTATATTCCGCGTAAAACGCCCTCAGGCGCTCCCTGAACGCATTGAGTGTCTCCATCCTTATGTCTCCTTCTTTTCAGGATCCGTCCGAAGTTTCCTGAGCCTTGCCGTGTAGCCGCCGATATTGTGCCGCGCGCGCCTGTAGCGGACCGCCGCGGCGATATAGGCTGCGATCAGGTAGACCGCGAGCAGCACGACATAGCCGATGAGAAGCAGCGAGCCGACGTAGAGAAGATCCATCTTATCGATATTGGCGAGAAGATACTCCATATTTCCAAGCACAATAAGACCGAGTACCATCCCGTACCCGATCGTCGTGAAAATGAAAGTCCTTATAAGCGCGAGCGCCGTGTAATCCGCCCGGCTGAACTGTCTGAGCCGAAGATCCTCTTTTCCGATCCCTTTTTCGTAGATCGCAAGGCGGGTCATCGTGATGATTCTCATCTCATCAGGCATCGTATTCCCCTTCCGGCAGTCATACTTCCTAATAGTTTACCATATATCCGCCGCCAATGCAAACTGTGAGAAAGTATATTTCGGGAATCCCGTGTCTTTTAAGGACCGCCGCGGCTGCGTCCATGGTGGCGCCGGTGGTATAGATATCGTCCACGAGGAGGACGCGGCGGTAAACCGGCAGGTTTTCATTTGCAAAAACAGCCTTCTCTATGTTTTTAGCGCGCTCCGCGGCCGAAAGCTCCTTCATGGCGCCCGTGCTCGCCCGCCGGATGAGCCCGTCCGGGTGCAGCGGGACGCCCAGGTACTTCGCCACAGGCTCCGCGATTGCCTCCGCCTGGTTGTAGGTGCGCTTCCTGAGGCGCTCCCTGTGCAGCGGGATCGGGATCACCGCCTCCGGCCTGAAAGCCGCAAGGTACTCGCGGGCTTCCTCCGCCGCGAGCATGCCCAGGGTCTCCCCGTACTCCCGCCGGCCCTTGTACTTCATCATGACGATGCTCTCGCGCATCAGGTCATTGTAGATATAGACGCCGATCCCGCGCGTAAAGACATGCTTCGTCTTCGCGCAGTCATCGCACAGGACTTCGGATTCGTGCACGGGCTTCCCGCATTTTGCGCAGCGCTTCCCGGGGACCAGCGGCAGCTTCCGCCGGCACTCCGGACAGATCCTGAGGGAAGCAGGCGCGGGCCCGTGGCAGACCGGGCAGCGCCTTGGGTAGAGGATATCCAGCACGAATTCACCCGCATTATGTAAACCCATCAGACTCCTCCGTAAGGTCGGCAAGCTCCAGGATCCGGTCCTTGAGGGATGTGTAGCGGTGCATCTCGCTCTCATTCGCGATCATCCCCCTGAAAGCCTCCTCGCTGCCGATCAGCATGACGCAGCGCTTCGCGCGGGTCACGGCCGTGTAAAAAAGATTTCTCGTGAGGAGCATTTTCGGGCCGGTAAGCAGCGGCATGATCACCGCGGGATACTCGCTGCCCTGGGATTTGTGGATCGTCACCGCGTAGGCGAGCTCCAGCTCCGCAAGGCTCCCGAACGGATAATCGACGAATCTCCCGTCGTCGAACTCGATCGTCATGAAGGCGCCGAGCTCGTTGATCTCCCGGATGACGCCCATATCCCCGTTGAAAATGCCCGCGCCTTCCCGCACCGGCACCCCGTATCTGCCCCGGATCTCCCAGGGCATCTGGTAATTGTTCTTGATCTGCATGACCTTGTCGCCGACCCGGAACCTGCCTTCGCCGAACAGCTTCTCCGCCTTGCTGTCCGCGGGCGGGTTCAGGTACTCCTGCAGGATCCGGTTCAGCCGGATGACCCCCAGAGGCCCCTTCTTCATCGGCGAGAGCACCTGGATGTCGAGCGGGGACGCCTCCACGTATCTGGGCAGGCGGTCCCGGACGAGCTCGATGCAGTTGGAAATGATCATGTTCGCGTCGTTTCTGGACAGGAACAGGAAATCGCGGCTCTTGTTGGTGAACGTGATCGGCTCGCCCCGGTTGATCTTGTGGGCGTTCATGACGATGTCGGACTCCGCAGCCTGCCGGAAAATGCGCTCCAGCCGCACGCTCGGAAATACGCCGGCATCCAGCATGTCCCGAAGGACCGCGCCCGGTCCGACCGAGGGTAGCTGGTCCACGTCGCCCACCAGGATGAGGCGCGTCCCGACCGGAACCGCATCCAGCAGCGCGTGCATCAGGAAAATGTCCACCATCGACATCTCGTCGATAATGATCACATCCGCCTCCAGCGGATTCGCCGAGTTGCGGTTGAAGCGGGGCCGCTCCCGGTTTTCCTCCATATTTGAGGAGATCTCAAGCAGCCGGTGGATCGTCGAGGCCTCGAAGCCGGTCGTCTCGGTCATCCGCTTTGCGGCGCGCCCGGTGGGGGCTGCGAGGGAGATCGAGAGATTTTCCGACTCGAAGAAATGCAGCATCGCGTTGATCGTCGTCGTCTTGCCGGTGCCCGGGCCGCCGGTCATGATGAACAGGCCGTTTTTGACCGCGCAGACCACCGCGTGCAGCTGCTCCTCCGAGAGCTCGATCTCGCTTGCCTCGGAGATGTGCTTAAGGCGGATCAGGATATCCTCCTCATCCTCACTGAAGCGGACGTTCAGGTCGACAAGCCGCCGGGCGGCTGCCAGCTCTGTATAATAGTAGGTCGCCGCGTAGACGAGCCGTTCGCCGCCGCTCTCCTTTAAAATGAGCTTCCGCTCGACCGCCAGGTTCATAATCTCATGCCCGATTGCCTCCGGCAGGACTCCGAGGAGTTCCGAGGCGCGGGCGGTCAGTTCATTTTCAGGGAGATAAATGCTGCCCTCGCCGGCCGCCAGCCCCAGCACATAGAGGATCCCGCAGCGGATCCGGTAGTCCGAGTCGGGCTCGAACCCGATGCGCGAGGCGATCGCGTCCGCGGTCTTGAAGCCGACGCCGTCGATCTCCTCCGCGAGCCGGTAGGGGTTTTCCCGGAGGATCTTGTACATTTCCTCGCCGTATTCCTGGTAAATGCGGACCCCCAGCGCCAGTGAGATCCCGTACTGCTGCAGGAAGATCATCGCCTTGCGCTGTGAGCGCTGCTCGTCTGCCTGCCGGGCGATCTCGACCGCCTTGCGGCTGCTGATACCCTTCACTTCCGCGAGCCGCTCGGGCTCCTCCTCCAGGATCCGCAGCGTGTCCGACCCGAACCGCTTCACGATCCGTTCGGCCAGCGCCATGCCTATCCCCTTGATCGCCCCGGATCCCAGGTAGCGCATGACGGCCTCGTCGGTGTCCGGCTCGCAGAATGTATAGCTCTCCACCTTGAACTGCTCCCCGTAGGAGACATGGGTGGACGCGCGGCCGGTCAGCTCGACGCTCTCTCCGGCGTTCAGAGACTGAAAAAAGCCGACACAGGTCAGCTCTTTTCCCTCGTAAGCCAGAACAAAGACGGTGTAGCCGTTCTCATCGTTCCGGAAAATGATATGGTCGACAATCCCTTTTCTGATCTCCGTCTCCGGCATTCCTTCTCCTTAAGTCTTACCACTCCGCCATGCGGAGCTGTTCCATCTTCTCGTTGTACAGGCCTGTGCCGATCGCAACCGCATCCAGCGGGTGCTCCGCGGTCATCGTGTTGATGCCCGTCCGCTCCTCGATCAGCTCCTCGAAGCCGTCTATGAGCGAGCCGCCGCCGGTCAGCACGATCCCGCGCTCCACGATATCCGCCGCAAGTTCGGGCGGCGTCTTCTCCAGCACCGCGTGGACGCTCTCCACGATCTCCGCCGCAATGTCGCCCGAAGCCTGCCGCACCTCGTCCGAACTGATCCGGACCGTCTTCGGCAGCCCGGTCACGACGTCCCGGCCGGTCACCGGCGTTGTGCGGATGCCCGAGCGCTCGCAGACCGTCCCGACTTCCTTCTTCACGGTCTCTGCCAGGCTCTCGCCGATGTAGAGGCCGTGCGTGCGGCGCACGTAGCGCGCGATCGCGATGGAAATATTGTCCGAGCCGACCCTGATCGCCTGCTCCACGACCGGTGCCCCGATCGAGATCACCGCCGTCTTGGTCGTCGCGCCGCCGATATCCACGATCATATTTCCGACCGGCCTTAAGATATCGATCCCCGAGCCGATCGCCGCCGCGACGGATTCCACCGCCATCGTGACGTCGCGGGCTCCGGCCTGGTAGGCCGCCTCAAAGCATGCCCGCCTCTCCACGGCGGTGACGCCGCCCGGCAGCGAGAGCGCCAGCCTGGGCTTGATAAACGCTCTCCGCCCGATCGCCTTCATCAGGAAATAGCGCAGCAGCCGCTCCGTCACCGAATAGTCCGAGATCGCCCCGTTCTTGAGCGGACGGATCCCGACGATGTTGCCGGAGGTCCGTTCCACCATCCGGGCCGCCTCCTCGCCGTAGGCCAGGATCTTGTCGGCATCCTTGTCGTAAGCCACCATCGAGGGCTCCGAGATCACGACGCCTTTATTTTTCATATACACCACGATATTGGACGACCCGAGGTCGATCCCGATGTCCGTCTTAGGCATCCGCCGCTCCTTCCGCCGCCCTTGCCGCGGCTTTCATGAGTTCCTTCTTAATATATTGGCCGGTGTAGCTCTCCGGCACATTCGCCACCTCCTCGGGAGTCCCGTGCGCGACCACCGTGCCGCCGCGGTCGCCGCCCTCCGGTCCGAGGTCGATGATATAGTCCGCGGTCTTGATGACGTCCAGGTTGTGCTCGATCACGACGACCGTGTTGCCCTCCTCCGTGAACCGGTGCAGGATCTCGACCAGTTTGTGCACATCCGCAAAATGAAGACCCGTCGTCGGCTCGTCCAGAATATAGATCGTCCTGCCCGTGGCCCTCCGGGAGAGTTCCGCCGCGAGCTTGATTCTCTGGGCTTCGCCGCCCGAGAGCTCCGTCGACGGCTGCCCCAGCCGGATGTAGCCGAGACCCACGTCGTAGAGGGTCTGGATCTTGTTCCGGATGCGCGGCATGTTCTCGAAATAGGTGAGCGCCTCCTCCACCGTCATGTTGAGGACGTCGTAGATGTTCTTCCCGCGGTATTTGACCTCCAGGGTCTCCCGGTTGTAGCGCTTTCCGCGGCAGACTTCGCAGGGGACGTAGACGTCCGGCAGGAAATGCATCTCGATCTTCCGGATGCCGTCGCCCTGGCAGGCCTCGCAGCGGCCGCCCTTCACGTTAAATGAGAACCGCCCCTTCTTGTAGCCCCTCACCTTCGCGTCAGTCGTCCCCGCGAAGAGATCGCGGATGAGGTCGAAGACGCCGGTGTAGGTCGCCGGGTTCGAGCGCGGCGTGCGCCCGATCGGGGACTGGTCGATATCGATGACCTTGTCCAGCTGGTCGATGCCCAGGATCTCGCGGTGTTTTCCCGGATTCTCATGGGCGCGGTTCAGGTCCCGCGCGAGCCGCTTGTAGATGATCTCATTGACGAGGGAGCTCTTGCCCGATCCCGACACGCCGGTCACGCAGGTAAAGACGCCGAGCGGAATGTCGACGCTTATATCCTTAAGGTTGTGGACCGCCGCGCCGCGCACGGAGAGCCAGCCGGTCGGCGTCCTGCGGACAGCCGGTACCGGCACAAAGGCCTTGCCGGAGAGATATTTTCCGGTGACGGATTCCGGGCACGCGATGATATCGTCGACCGTGCCGATCGCGACCAGCCGGCCGCCGTGCTCGCCCGCACCCGGGCCGATGTCCACGATGCAGTCCGCCGCGCGCATCGTGTCCTCGTCGTGCTCGACCACGATCAGCGTGTTGCCGAGGTCGCGCAGGGCCTTCAGGGTCGCGAGCAGTTTGTCATTGTCCCTCTGGTGCAGGCCGATGCTCGGCTCGTCCAGGATGTAGGCGACGCCGACAAGCCCGGAGCCGATCTGTGTCGCAAGCCGGATGCGCTGCGCCTCGCCGCCCGAGAGCGTACCGGTCGCGCGCGCGAGCGTCAGGTAGTCCAGCCCGACGTCCCTGAGGAAGGTCACGCGGGCGTTGATCTCCTTTAAGATCTGGTGTCCGATCGCCTCCTGCGTCTCCGTGAGCTTCAGATTTCGGAAGAATTCGAGCAGTTTCGTCACCGAAAGCTCCGTCACCTGGGTGATATTCTTATCACCCACCGTGACCGCAAGCGCCGACGGCTTCAGTCTCTGCCCGCCGCAGGCCGTGCAGGGCGAGATCTGCATGAATTTCTCGTACTCCGCCTTGGACCAGTCCGAGGCGGTCTCGCGGTAGCGGCGGTTTACATTTTCAATAAGGCCCTCGAAAGCGACGTCGTAGACGCCGACGCCGCGCTGGCCGCGGTAATGGACCTTGACCTCATGGCCCTCCGTCCCGTAGGTCAGGACCTTCACGACCTCCTTCGGATACTTGTTCCACGGGGTGTCGAGGTCAAAATGGTACTCCTCGCAGAGGGCTTTCAGGGTCGCATGGGCAAATGAGCCCTCGTCCATCGCGCTCTGCCACCCCGGCACGACGATCGCGCCCTGGTTGATCGAGAGCGATTTGTCCGGGATCATGAGATCGAGGTCAAACTCCATCTTGTAGCCGAGGCCGGCGCAGACCGGGCAGGCCCCGAACGGGTTGTTGAAGGAAAAGCTCCGCGGCTCGATCTCCTCGATGCTGATGCCGCAGTCCGGGCACGCGAAGGAGGACGACAGCGTCATCACGTTCCCGTCCATCGTGTCCACCATGACGAGGCCCTCGGTGAGGCCCAGAACTGTCTCGATTGAATCCACAAGCCGCTTTTCAATTCCGGGCTTCACGACGAGGCGGTCGACCACGATCTCGATGTTGTGCTTCTGGTTCTTGTCGAGCACGATGTCCTCGGAGAGCTCGTACATGTTTCCGTCGGCGATCACGCGGACGTAGCCGCTCTTCTTCGCCTGCTCGAAGATCTTCTCATGCCGGCCCTTGCGGCCTCTCACGACCGGGGCCAGCAGCTGGATCCTCGTCCGCTCCGGCAGCGCCATGATCCGGTCCACCATCTGGTCCACGCTCTGGCGCTCGATCACCCGCCCGCAGTTCGGGCAGTGCGGGATGCCGACCCGCGCGTAGAGAAGACGCATGTAATCGTAGATCTCGGTCACGGTCCCGACCGTCGAGCGCGGGTTCCGGTTTGTCGATTTCTGGTCGATTGAGATCGCCGGCGGCAGGCCCTCGATGGACTCCACATCCGGCTTCTCCATCTGACCCAGGAACTGACGCGCATAGGAGGACAGCGACTCCATGTAGCGCCGCTGCCCTTCCGCATAGATTGTATCAAATGCCAGCGAGCTCTTCCCCGATCCGGAAAGGCCCGTAAACACCACCAGCTCGTTCCGCGGAATGTCGACGGACAGCCCGTGAAGGTTGTTCACATTCGCACCGCGGATGCTGATAAATTTCATTTTTCCGGCCATGTATGCTCCTAATCCATAAGATACTCCGCCATCACGGTGTTGGCGAGGTCAAGACCGCGCTCCGTGAGGAAGACACGGTCTTCCCCGCGCATAAGCAGTCCCTCCGCGAGCTGCCTTGCGAGGACCTCCCCATAGACAGCCTCCATCGAGGTGCCGAAGTACTGTTCAAATTCTGAAAATGAAACCCCGTCCGTCTTCCGAAGGCCGAGGAACATAAACTCTTCCATCTCCGCCCGGGTATCAAGCCGCTCCTCCTCCGGCCCGGTAAAAGAGCCCGTGAGGTACCCGGCAAGATCCCGCGTATTGCTCCGGCGCACATGCCCAAAGAGCGAGGCGGCTCCGAGGCCGAAGCCCAGGTACTCCCGCCTCTCCCAGTAGCGCAGGTTGTGGCGCGAGGCAAATCCGTCTCTCGCATAATTCGAGATCTCATAGCGCTGATAGCCTGCCTCCGCGAGGATCTCCTTCGTCCGGTGGTACATCCTGCGCTCGGTTTCCTCGTCGGGGAGAGCGCATTTTCCGGAAAATGCACCCCGCGCGTAAGCCTCAAAGAACGGAGTCCCCTCCTCGATGATGAGGCTGTAGGCGGAAATGTGCTCAGGACCGAGTTCCGTGACCCGGCGAAGGTCCTCCTCCCACATCTTCTCCGTCTGTCCGGGCACGCCGGACATGAGGTCGACCGAGATGTTTTTTATGCCGGCTTCCCGAACCGCGCGGAAGGACGCCAGAAAATCCTCATAGGAATGGATCCGCCCGAGGATCCTGAGCTCCTCCTCGTGGGTCCCCTGGAGGCCGATGCTCACCCGGTTTATGTGCTCCTTAATAAAGGAGAGAACTCCCTCCGTGAGCGTTCCCGGGTTCACTTCCATTGTGATCTCGGCGTCCGGCTCGACCGGAAAATGTCCCCGCACCGCCTCCATCACGAAGATAAGCGCGTCCGCCGGCATCACAGAGGGGGTTCCTCCGCCCAGGAAGATCGTGTCGACCGTCCTTCCCGGACAGGTTTCGGCGATCATCCGCCCGGCTTCAGCGATCTCCTTTTTAAGCGCGGCGGCATAGCGGTACTTCGCCGCCTCATCCGCCGGGGCTGAGAGGAAGTCGCAGTAGGCGCATTTTCTCACGCAGAACGGAAAATGCAGATACAGCCCCAGAGAGTCCTTCATTTTACTCCTCTCCGAGCTTCAGGACATTCAGGAACGCGTCCTTCGGGACCTCAACGTTCCCGATCTGGCGCATCTTCTTCTTGCCTTCCTTCTGTTTCTCGAGCAGCTTCCTCTTTCGGGAAATGTCGCCGCCGTAGCACTTCGCCAGAACGTCCTTCCGCAGCTGGCGGACCGTCTCGCGGGCGATGATCTTCGAGCCGATCGCGGCCTGGATCGGGATATCGAAGAGCTGTCTCGGGATCTCCTTCTTCAGCTTCTCACACATCTTCGAGCCGCGGTCGTAGGCGCTCGGGGCGTAGACGATGAAGGAGAGCGCGTCCACCGCCTCGTGGTTCACGAGGATGTCCAGCTTCACGAGCTCGCTCCGCTCGTATCCGATCGGCTCATAGTCGAAGGAGGCGTAGCCGCGCGAGCGGCTCTTTAAGGCGTCAAAGAAATCGTAGATGATTTCATTTAACGGCAGCTTGTAGGTCAGGACCGCCCGGTTCGCCTCGATATAGTTCGTTCCCTCGTAGACGCCGCGCCGCTCCTGGCAGAGCGTCATGATCGAGCCGATGTACTCGGTCGTCACCATCACCTCGGCCCGCACCATCGGCTCCTCCATGTACTCGATCTCGGAGGGCTCAGGCAGGTTCGAGGGGTTGGTCAGGTCGATCACGGTTCCGTCGGTCTTGTGGATCTTGTAGATGACGGACGGCGCCGTCGTGACGAGATCGAGGTCGTACTCGCGCTCCAGCCTCTGGGTGATCACGTCGAGGTGCAGGAGTCCTAAAAATCCGCAGCGGAAGCCGAAGCCGAGCGCGGTGGAATTTTCAGGCTCGTACTGGAGGGAGGCGTCGTTGAGCTGCAGCTTCTCGAGCGCGTCCCGAAGATCCGGATAGCGGGCGGAATCCGCCGGATAGACGCCGCAGTAGACCATCGGCTGCGGCTCCTTGTAGCCCGGGAGGGCCTCCGCGCAGGGTCTCTCCGCGTCCGTGATCGTGTCGCCGACCCGGCTCGTGCGGATCTCCTTGATGGATGCGGTCATGTAGCCGACGTCGCCGGCCCGCAGCTCCTCGCAGGGGATCAGCCGGCCCGGACCCATGAATCCGACCTCGACGACCTCGAAGACGGCCCCTGTCGCCATCATTTTCACCTTCGTCCCGCGCCTCATCACGCCGTCCATCACGCGGCAGAAGACGATGACGCCGCGGTAGGAGTCGTAGAGCGAGTCAAAGATCAGCGCTTTCAACGGCGCGTCCGGGTCCCCGTCCGGGGCGGGCAGCTTCGTGACGATCTCCTCGAGGACGGCGCGGACATTTTCGCCGGTCTTGGCGGAGATCCGCGGGGAGTCCATGGCTTCGAGGCCGATGACATTTTCAATTTCTTCCGCGACCCGGTCCGGATCCGCACTCGGCAGGTCCACCTTGTTGATCACCGGGACGACCTCGAGGTCGTGGTCCAGCGCGAGGTAGACATTGCCCAGGGTCTGCGCTTCGACGCCCTGGGTCGCGTCGACGACCAGGACCGCCCCGTCGCAGGCCGCGAGGGAGCGCGAGACCTCATAGTTGAAGTCGACGTGGCCCGGCGTGTCGATCAGGTTGAAGGTATACTCCTCCCCGTCGTCCGCCCTGTAGATCGTGCGGACGGTCTGGGCCTTGATCGTGATCCCGCGCTCGCGCTCGAGATCCATGTTGTCGAGGACCTGGTCCTGCATCTCCCGCTCGGTCAGCAGGCCGGTCATCTGGATGATCCGGTCAGCGAGTGTGGACTTGCCGTGGTCGATGTGGGCGATGATACAGAAGTTGCGGATTTTGCTCTGGTCCATGGTATACCTTTCCATTGTTTTGTGTTATAGTTACTTCTAGATATGATAAGCTGAAAAGAAGAAAAATGCAAGTGCTTTCAGGCGGGGACGGTTCCTGCAGCCTCCCCGCACAAAAGGAGCCTCATGAAACAGATCATAAATGACATCAAAACCGGCACCTTCTC
>OCTX012291102.1_pt1 | contig 34745 bp, 21 predicted proteins | sample 1539691 | NCBI WGS metagenome assembly OCTX01 (sample SAMN02144231, study PRJEB22623) | gut metagenome | biome: sheep rumen | host: Ovis aries | place: New Zealand
TCCGTAGTGGTTCGAGATGTAGTTCAGTATTGAGAAGTAGATGATGAACAGTTCCTCGTCGAAGTTGACTTGCTTTTTCTTGTTGACGGGCCGCAGATAGACAGGCACTCCATCCTGCACGATGGCTTGCGAGTGGGCGATGGTGCGCCTCCAGTTTATTTTGTTATAGCCTGAGTGAATGCTCTTTAGCACAAACAGAACGTAGTCCTGGTTTTCACGGTTGAAACGTATCAGTTCCAGAATGATGTCCAGCAGCGTATCGCTCAGCCGTTGCCGTCGGTTACCTATCTGTGCGATGTTACGTTCCAACAGGATGTTTTGGTCAGGGTGAGCCTCACGGTAAATCATCAGCGCGCGGTACACCCAAACTGCCAGTTCACATACAAAACCACGCTGTGCAGCATTCATCTTGCCGTCCTTGTCGCTCACGCAGATGATGTCCTCGGGCTTCTCGCCAAACACCCTGTCGTCGCCTACGCCCTCCGTTTCCTTTTCCTCCAGCACCACTTTGGGCAGGAAGAAGATGTAGTCATTCAACATGGGAGAATAGACATGACCGACATAGTTGTAGCATACGAAACCGTCGCTCGGGCGCCGGTGATACTCTATCAGTCCGTCCGTCACCTGCTCACGTTCCAGCACGGCAGGATCATAGTAATATCCTTCTATCAGGACCTTCATTCTTAATCAGGCTTGGTTTTCTATTTTGATATTCCATCCGGCATTGTTCACGGCATCCATAAACTTGCCTATGTTCCCTATGCCAAACTGTGTCGAAAGGTATATCTTCTCGCCATTAGAGAGTTCAAACTCCGTTGCTCTCTTGTTGTTGTCGGTGGAGTCTTTGGTGCGATCATTGAAATCCGCTTCAGTCTCTACCAGATGTTGCACATAGTCCTTCAGCCCCAATCCGTTCCATGCCTGTGCTATTGTCTGTGCGTCTGCATCTGGGTGATCCTCAATGTATAGCCTGAATGCCTCACGAGTCATTTGGGCTTTGTTCAGGTTGTCTGTGCCGTTCACACGGTATCTCGACTTGTCCCGCTGACGCTTTGTGTTGGGGGTGGTGTAGGATACCGCCGTCGTGCCATCGTCGGAGGTCTCAAAAGGATATACCTCCAAGTCTTGTAGGAATTTGATGACCATGTTGGTATCAACTGTTCCGTCGTGGTGGAAGAACTTACGGAAAGCCAGCAGTTCTCCATCGTTGTCTTTGAATGCTTTGTGGTTTGTCTCGTTGTCCTTGAAGACATCGTTCCACAGATAGAATATGACCTTGCTAACGAATGTCTCTACGGAGATTCTGCCGTCTTTGGCTTTTGCAAAGAAATAACCTAATTTCTTGTCTTCCGAGTGGGTGGTTCTCTCTATGATATCGTTGATTGCTTCCAAGAAACTCCACCAGTCGTATTGGTCGTTATCAATCTCAATGACGTAGTTTTTCTTTGCATCAGCAATAGGCATATACACCCAGTCCCAACGACGCTTAAAGGCAGAGTCGATGGGAAACAAGCTTTGGTCGCTGGTGTTCATCGTGGCCCAAATGTAGAGATTGTTCGGCAAGAGCAACACTTCTCCGCTGAGCACTTCCTTCACGATGTCCCTATCATCAAAGAGAGCATTGATGCTTTCAGCATTTTCTATCTCCACTTCCTCAAACAACCGCTTCAACTGCTTCTGCATGTCTGCGTCGGTCTTGATGGGATAGTCTGAATAGCCAAAATCGTTGCGGTCAAGCAACTGGAACAAGTCACCGAAGATTTGAGCACAGTTGCCACGGTTGATTTCCTCTATCACCAAGAATTGCTTCTTTGGTACATCCCCTTTGGCTTCGGCCACTTTCTTCCAAGCAGTGATGTAGGCTTGTAGGAAAGCCTGACAAACAAACTCGTAACTGATGCGCTTTTCTTCTCTTCCTGTTTCTACAGCCTTGTCTCCGATGATGGCAAGCACGGGAGCAAACTCTGTTGTCGGTTTGTAAGTTCCGACAAACGTGGAATAGTCCGTGTCAGGATGGAAGGTCGTTCGTATCACATCCTCACCCTTCGTCTGCTCTTTGATAATATGTGACTTACCTGTACCAGGAGCCCCGTAAAAGATTTGCTGGAGGGACTGTTCGATATTGCTATTGTGAGATGCATTTGTTGGGTCTTTTTCTATCTTTGAAAAATAAACGGCAGCTGGATTTACTTGTATTTCCCCTTTCTTATAAAAACATAGATAGTAAGAATGGCTTGTGCCATCTATTCTGCTTTCAAGGCATACAATGTCTCCCTCTTGTACGTTATGGCTTTTAAATAATGGGCCTAAGCTAGGGATCCTCTTCTCTTGGTTTGAGTTCTTAAAATACACGAACCGAAGAGGTGTTGACTTTTCTCCTCCGATTGTAATATCTTGGGCTGTGAAATTAACTTCCATAACAGACCCATTCTGAACTGCGGAATCGCCAAAAAAAGATTTATAATCGAAATTATTTGGCAGACGAACATACACTTCATGTGTTCCTGTCTTTCCTACTTCCGCAGGAGTTAACTCTTTGTAAAAAAAGATGGATTTTCTCATATGTATTTCTTTATTATGTTTGCAATTTGTTTAGCCATCAAAACTGGTACGGCATTTCCGATTTGCATATATGTTTTCAAATATGCACCAAGGAAGAGGTAGTCATCTGGAAATGATTGTACTCTTGCTGCCTCACGTGGAGTTATGCTCCTTATTTGATAAGGATGTATATGAGAAAGACAGTCCATTTTTAAGTGGGCTGTTATGGTTCTACAAGGTCTATCAGCATACAACTTAAAATACTTGTCCTTAAAGATTCCATTTCTCCTTGAATAGGGCATTATATCTGCTATCTTTGGATTGGTTGCATCTTCACCTTGTCCGAGACGTTTGAAAATCTCGTAATTCACGTCGCTACAATAACGAGCCTTATGATTAAAGGTATATGATAATGAGCGACCTGAATTTATGCTTGCTAGATAAGAATTCCCACAACTGTCATAATTATTGACGCCTATCTTCATGCCCGTTTTTTCATCATCAACCTCTGTCATACCTTTTACACGAGGTGCATCTAAAGGCTGGATATATTCTAATGCGGATTGAAGGTTATAATGCGGATTCCCTTCACATGCTTTTTCTATTTCATGGAAAAGAACTTCGGGCGTAACATGTTTGGAATAAGCAATATCATTCCGAACGGCAAGATAAATAAGCCGTTCTCTGCTTTGTGCCACCCCGAAGTTCACTGCATTGAGCAAACGGTATGATACATCGTAAGTATATACCTTTCCGTTCTTCTTAATCCGTATCGACTTGTAGTCTTCAACAACTTGTCCTGCAACAGAGAGCATTCCTTTTACATTCTCCATCAAAACGAATTTCGGGCATATTTTTTTGATGGCTTCAATATAATATTTGTACAACTCGTTGCGGGGGTCATCAATTATACGACGTTGATTTGCGCTACTGAAGCTCTGACAAGGAGGGCCACCAACTACGATGTCTATATCTTCATGAATATAATCGCCTATATTAGAAACTATCTTTCGTATATCTTCCTTCAACACACTTGCAGATGGCAGTTCTGGATGGTTGAAACGATATGTTCTAACACATACATCCTCAAAATCATTGGCAAAGCAAACCCTATAACCGGCTTGACTAAATCCACAACTTAACCCACCTGCTCCTGCAAAGAAATCTACCATCTTGGGCTTATTGGTAGCCGCTTCTCTTTTTTGTATTTCTTTTCTTTTTTTGTTGTTGAGCTTGTCCAGTTCAGAGCCGAAAAGATTCTTATGAGAAAGGAATAATTCAATTGCAGAAATGAATCGAGGGTAATAGTTTCCGAGAACTCTACTTAATAATTCCAAATCTTCGTCATTCTCGATAATACCCATATCCTTCATTTCTATTACAGAATTAGAAGAAGGAGACTTTATTGTATCTACAATAAGGTGCTCTCGTTTGGCAATTACCTCCACCAAACGTATATATATCAGAATTTTTTCTAAAAATTCATCCTTGCTTGTTAACTGTGTAACTTTTTCGAATATCATAATGTTATATCATCCAGATTCTTTCTTATAGACTTTGCCAACGCTTCTGCAAATAGAGGTGGTACGGCATTGCCTATTTGTTTATACTTTTCCCCACGTGAACCCTTGAACTCAAAGTCATCTGGAAAAGACTGAATTCTTGCAGCTTCACGTACAGTAAATGTGCGTCTTTGCTCTTCATCTGGATGAATAAATTGGAAGCCATCCTTATGAATATGAGCCAGAATGGTTTTGGAAGGTAAGTCCCACCACTGAACTACATAACTATTATCAAATACTCTTGCATGCTCGTGCTCGTATTGTGGCATTTCTCTTCGCAATTGGCCAAAAGACCAGTGATTATGTATCATCACTTGGAAGCGTTCTCTATCCAAGTCATTGTGTTTGCGTGCAATATGATCCATCAATGGATATATGCCCTGCTTACCAATCCTTTTAAGGAACTCATTATTGCAGGGATAATCAAATGCTTCAGCTGATGCATCATGCCCTGGCTCAACGGGTGGTAAGTCACCAATGGCTTGCCTTACATCTACAAAACGCTTTTTCCCTTTCTTCTCATTGCTTGGAGTTTCGGGGTTCCAATGCGTTTTTATAATACTTTTGTATAGATCTTCCGCACTTTTGTCAATATCTTTGCGTACGCCGATGATAATGACCCTTTTACGAAGCTGAGGTACACCATAATCAGCAGTATTGTGTACTAAGACTTCTGGGGTTCCTATTACCTTGTATTTGTTTCCCAAGGCTTTTAATACCTTTGGGAATATAGGGGCGTTCTTGACTTGTGCAGAAAGAAGTCCCGTCACATTCTCAAAGACAAAGAATTTAGGAGAATAGTATTCCAGGATCTTTACATAACTTTCAAATAGATAATTACGTGGGTCTGAAGCCATTTTTTTCCCGTCACGAACTCTTCCTGCTGTAGAGTATGCTTGACATGGAGGCCCCCCAATTATTATGTCAACGGTCCTTCCTTTTACTGCATTATCTATTCTTTCCAGTATATCGTCAGAAGTTATGTCATTCTCAATAACTTCTTTGTCGTAGTCTTTATACCCATAGTATTTCATTCTTGTCCGCAGAGTCTCACATGCCCAATGGTCTATCTCCACATGGGCAAGAGCTTTGAATCCTTGGCGATAGAAGCCCTCCGAAAGACCTCCACAGCCAGCAAACAAATCAATGAATGTATATTTCCTTTTTGCCATGTTTAATCCGTCTTTTGTTTAAACCCTTCTTTAAGTATGTTAAGGAAGATTTCGTTATGGGCTTTCGCGTCTTTTATAAAAGCATCAATAGAAAGAATATAAGTACCTACTGTATATTTTGTATCATCTTCGAGTGATTTTTTCCAAGAATTCTCTCTATAATACAAATAATCTTTAGAGAACAAGGGAGTATACTCTCTATTCTCCAAGGATAGTCTGAAATCATCGTTAAACTCTACTATCCCATAAAACCACATACGTTGAATTTTATTAGGGTAATAGTTCAGTAACTTTATTGCTCGCCGCTGCAATTGACTTTCCACTTCCTCCGTTTTTGCAAGAGTTATACCTCTTTTCTTCAATTCAATAATCACCACATCTACGGATCTGTCTTCAGCTTTGTCTGGATTATCTGAGAATATGATTGCTATGTCAGGTCTTCCATCGTCTTCAATATCGTTAGCTTTTTTTGTAATCTCATCAAGAACTTCAGTCATTGTTCTTTCGCTCATAGCTGTAGTATATGTCATGTATTTATTGTCCAATAACCAGAGGTTATGGGTATAAATACTATCCATGTTTCCATCCTTTAAGACAGACCGTTTCGGTAGTATTAAATTATGTAAATCAGCTTCAGAATCTGCCGCTGTATATTGTTCTACTTTAGCAATGATTTTCTCACGGTATAGAATGTACTGAGCCAAAGTCCTAGATGAAACATCTAATGCCTTATCATATTTTTCGTCATCTAAAGATTGAGCCTCTAAAATTGTTTTCTGATCGCGCATGAAAAGTTTCTGTGCGTCCTCTACTGATTTTGCTTTTGATATTATACCAACTTCATCTTTATTGAAATATCCCAAAAGATGTGGATATGTCTTATCCAAGGACTCTTTCGTTCTATTATTCTTTTCTTTCACAGAAGGCAGCTGGTTTTCTATAACTTCAGCAATTTTTTTTCTAAACAATATCTTCAATGGCTTCAAAACAGAGTCGCTCAAAGTCAGATTTTGACGTGAAGGATCTATTTTCCCATTTAAAATTGAGGATCGTAATAAAAAGATAAAATTATAACCATAAGGAGGCAGGTTTTCTAGCGATATAATATCGTCAACAACTTTTGTACGATTGTCTACACAAAATGCAGTCATAAGGAATGTTGCAGAGAAATTTTCGGTTTTCTGAATCGCATAATCCAAATACGAGTCTGCAAACATGTCTATTGTTTCTGTGCCAATCTTGACTGTACTCATGTCTGGAATATCATTGCTTGTGATAGTTGTCTCAAATGTTCCGACGGTAATTTTTCCTCTATGAGGGACATCTATCTTTATCTTAATCTGAAAATCGTTTCCCTTGCTCTTTAATATATAAAGTCTAGGATAGAATTCTTTTAAGATCTCTTGCCTTAACCTCTCTGGCATTATATCGGAATAACTACTTAACCTTTGCATGGAACACTCTGTGAAAACAAGCTTTGTTTCTTGCCTTGCATCAGAAACCTGGGATAGCGACATATCCGTATTGTTCTCATCAAAACTATCATTAAATGTAAACGTGCGGAGTTGACCATCATAGAGACTGCGAACTTCTACTTTGTTGAAGTAACTTAAGTAAACTAACCTGCCAACACCCTGGTGTGTGTTTTCTTCAACCTTCAGTAGCTCACAAAACTTGTTATATCTATAATCAGTAAAGCCTTCGCCATTATCAACAATCTCAATTCTAAGTGTTTCTTGCTTATCAAAAGAGTCAATAAAAATATTGATGTCTATTTGATTAGCATTAGCATCAAGAGAATTTGCAACAGCTTCTTTGAACACTTGTATTAATGAAGGGTTCTGAAAGAATAGCCTGACTGCTTGTTTTGTATTTACTCGCATGATATAATAACATTTATTGGTTACAAAATCTTTCCCTCAGCATCGAACTCCACTTCCAGCAGGTCTTTGATGTCAACTTGAAGCAGGCGGGAAATCTCCACGAATTGTGCCATAGAGGGCTGTATCTTGTTGGTTTTCCAGCGGGAGACGGTCATATCGGTGACACCCATCTGTTCGGCAAGCCATCGGTTGGTAATCTGCTTGTCGGCCAATACCACTCTAATTCTGTTCAGACAATCGTATTTCGTCATCTATTCTTTTTTTTATCTATTTACATGTGCAAAGATAAACATAATTTGTTAAATTACCTAATTTGATGTTGAATTATATCTAATTTTTAGCACTTTTTGATTTCGGTCTTCTTGTTTTGCTGCCAACCTCAACAAAACAATCCTTCAACTCCTTTATTCCTTAGATATTCTATTTTTTGAAAAGTACCGTATAACCGGTTGGAAAGTGGTAAATAATGCAGATTTCCACGGCTTATAGCGCTTTTTTTGTGCTAAGTAAACGTATAATAATAAGTTGCCTCACCTCTCAAATCGTCAAAGAGTATAATGTTGTTGACGTTAATATAATAACAGAGTATTCAAAATAAATTCCAAGACATTTTTAGGCCTATTCCACATTTTCCCGCCCACGCTCCCGGTGTCGGGTGTCCATTGCGTCTCCGTCTCCTTTGCCCCCATGGGGCTCCAGACTGGCATCCACCTCTTTCAGCCCCGCCTACGTTCCCGGTGTTGAGTGGATTCCGCCCCATCCAGCAAAGTGCTGTTTCGTATGCTGCGTTGCCAACACCGCCCCCATATTCCCCTATGAGGAAAAGAGTTTCTTACGGTATTCCGATGGCGACATACCCATCGCCTTGGAGAACATACGTGAGAAATAGAGCGCGTCCTCGATGCCGAGTTTGTAGCAGATTTGGTTGATATGCAGGTCGGTCTTACGCATCATGGTGCATGCCAGCTTGATTTTCATGTTGTTGAAATAGGCAAGGGGGCTCACCCCGGTTTGCTGCTTGAAAAGCGCGGAGAAACGTGTGGATGAGTAGCCGACATACTGTAAGATGTCCTGCAACGTGATTTTACGCTCGATGTTCTCCTTCATGAAGTGGATGGCAGCCTCGACCACGTTGATGGACGTGGCAGCATTGCTTTCCGTCTTGTCTTCGTGTTGCTCGTGGTGCGACACCTTCCTGTACTGGCGCAGGTAGCGCAGGGAGGCGAGGTAGTAGTGGAGGAGGCTGGTTGCGAATCGCAGGTCCTCGATTCCGTCTCCGTTGTGGAGTGTGGACAGGATCTCCTCGAAGATGTTGTTCCGGTTGTGGATGTTGGAGTTGATGGTGACCCGGACGTCCTGGGGCTTGTCGGCGCCGTCGGCATAGATGGATGAGTGGTCGCCCTGGAAGTGTACCCAGTAGATGGTCCACTGGTCGCCTTCCGTTGCGCCGTACTCGTGTGGGATGCCGGCTGGGAGGATGAAGTACTGGTTGGCGTGTACCTTGTAAGTCATGCCGTTCAGCCGGTAGAATCCGCTTCCGTCTACGCAGTAGATAAGGACGTACTGTTCGATCCCCTCTGTCCGTATGCGGTGGTGGTGTTCAGCCTTTGGGTAGTAGCCGATGTCGGTAATGTAAAGGCTACGGACCAGCGGGTCTTTTCGCTCTATCTCTATGTACATAGGCGGGAGCACGATAGAGCGCTCACCTTGAAAGCCATCTTTGCGTTTTATCATGATTGGGGTTGGTAAGTGACAAGATTCTACGAAGTGAATAGTATGGTAACTTTTGCAAGTTGAATTCCAATAAGTTTTTGGGGTATGAAGACGCCCTGCAGGGCGTCTCTACTGCAAATATATACATTTTTTTTGTTACATGATATCCATTGGGAAAAAAATCCATGTTTTTGTCTAAAATTTCCATAGCAGAATATCAAAAAACATCGTAATTTTGCACTGCAAAATATCCCAATAAATCATTCCACGTACAACCTATAGGAGGGGAAAACTCCGTTTTCCCGCGCACCCACGCCCCTGATCCGTACTCCCCAAAAATATCCAAAATAATAAAATACCCAAATAAATCGTAAATAGTAAATAGTAAAATAGTAAATTCCCCCATGTTTACCAAATCATTCATTTATTTCATCTGCCTTGTATCGGCGATGGGTGGCCTCCTCTTCGGCTACGACTGGGTAGTGATAGGCGGTGCAAAACCGTTCTATGAGCTCTATTTCGGCATCACAGACTCCCCGTTGATGCAGGGTGTGGCGATGACGACTGCACTCATTGGCTGTCTTGTGGGAGCGATGGTGGCAGGCGGTGCAGCCGACCGTTACGGACGTAAGCCCTTGCTGATGCTGTCTGCCGTTTTATTCACAATCTCTGCCATCGCCACGGGCTTGTTCAACGATTTCACGATGTTCAATATCGCACGCTTCATCGGCGGTGTCGGCATCGGAGTGGCTTCTGCACTGGCACCGATGTATATCGCTGAGGTGAGCCCTTCCGATATACGAGGGCGTATGGTCAGCCTGAACCAGATGACAATCGTACTCGGCATTCTCTCCGCACAGGTGGTGAATATGTTGCTGGCGCGCGACACGACTGTGGCTGAGTCGCAGGCATGGAATGTGGAGTGGGGATGGCGTTGGATGTTCTGGGCTGAGACCCTTCCGGCAGCCTTGTTCCTCGTGATGAGTTTCTTTATTCCAGAGAGCCCTGTCTTCCAGCAGCTGAAAGCATCTTCCAAGACTGAGAGGAAAGAGAAGACCGGCCTTCGGGAGCTGTTCAAGAAGAAATATGGAAGAGTGCTGCTCCTGGGTTTGGTGATTGCCGTGTTCCAGCAGTGGTGTGGCACGAACGTGATTTTCAATTATGCACAGGAGATTTTCGTGGCTGCTGGCTTTGATGTCGACGGCATGTTTATCAATATCGTCATCACCGGCATTGCCAATGTGGTGTTCACCTTCGTCGCGCTCTATACGATAGAGAAGTGGGGCCGACGGACGCTGATGCTGATTGGTGCCGGAGGACTGGGGCTGATTTACCTCACCTTGGGCACCTGCTATTTCGTCGGTATAGAAGGCTTTGGCATGGTGGCGTTGGTAGTTGCTGCCATCTCGGTATATGCGATGACGCTGGGCCCTGTGACCTGGACATTGCTGGCGGAGATCTTCCCGCACCGAGTGCGTGGAATCGCCATGGCCACTTGCACGTTCGCCCTGTGGGTAGGATGTTGCACGCTGACATTCTCTTTCCCCTCGATGAACGCGGCACTCGGCAGCAGCGGCACATTCTGGATCTACTCAGCCATCTGCTGCTGTGCCTTCATCTACCTCCTCCGTAATTGCCCAGAAACCAAAGGAAAGAGCCTTGAAGAACTGGAAAAAGAACTAACATAGTAATTTGAACTTTGAAATTTGAACTTTGAAATTTGAACTTTTTCCGACCCGTCCGACCCGTCCGACTTGTCCGACTCGTCCGACCCGTCCGAAAAAAAAACTCTAAACTTTAAACTAAATATGGTAAAAGCCTGGCGAGAAATCGTGACAATACCGACTTATGAAGTCGGCAAACCTGAGAAAAGCCCGATGTTTCTGGAGAAACGCGTCTATCAAGGATCAAGTGGGGTGGTGTATCCATACCCTGTGATAGAGACAATGAGCGACAAGAAGACTGACAAAGAATATCTGGCCGTATGGCTGGAGAACGAGTATATCAAGGTGATGGTGCTGCCGGAGTTGGGTGGCCGTGTGCAGATGGCCTACGACAAGCTGAAACAGCGCCATTTCGTGTATTACAACCATGTGGTGAAACCCGCTTTGGTGGGCCTGCTGGGTCCTTGGATCAGCGGCGGCATCGAGTTCAACTGGCCACAGCACCACCGTCCGACCACCTTCATGCCCGTCGACACCTGCATTGAGGAGAACGAAGACGGAAGCGTGTCGGTCTGGGTGAGCGAGGTGGAGAAGATGTTCCACCAGAAGGGGATGGCTGGATTCACGCTAAGGCCCGGCTGCGCCTATTTGGAAATCAAGGGGGTGGTCTACAACCGCACGGATGTGCCGCAGACGTTCCTGTGGTGGGCTAATCCGGCTGTGGAGGTGAACGACTACTACCAGAGTGTGTTCCCGCCTGACATCAACGCCGTTTTCGACCATGGAAAACGGGCCGTCTCTTCTTTCCCAATCGCCACCGGAACTTATTACAAGATGGACTATTCCGCTGGGGTCGACATCTCCAACTACCGCAACATACCTGTACCTACCTCATATATGGGAGTGAATTCCCGATTCAACTTCGAGGGGGGATACGAGAACGACACGAAGGCGGGCATGCTGCACGTGGCAAGCCACCATTACTCTCCCGGCAAGAAGCAGTGGACATGGGGCAACGGCGACTTCGGAAAGGCATGGGACCGCAACCTCACCGATGAGGCCACTCCGGAGGAGGCCGACCGCTGGCATATCGACCGACAGGGATTCCGGCCCTATATCGAGCTGATGGCGGGTGTATATACGGAGAACCAGCCTGACTTCACGTGGCTGATGCCTTATGAGGAGAAGCGGTTCACTCAGTATTTCATGCCTTACCGGGAGCTGGGTGTGGTGAAAGAGGCGTCGAAGGACCTTATCCTGAACATCGACCCGGCGGAAGATGGAAAAGTGCAGTTCAAGGTGTTCGCCACCTCCAGCCAGCTGGTTCATGTCGTCTTGAGGAACGACGACGGGCGGGTATATTATGAGGACGAGGTGACCATCACGCCGGAGGAACTGCTGACCAAGTGTGTCGATGTGGAAGGTGCTCCGTTCGGCTGTCTGACGCTCGAGCTTCGCAAGCGATTCGCTTATGGTGAGCGGACAGTGCTGGCTTGGCATGCCGAGCCGGACGAGATACGCCCGATTCCCGACAGCGCAGAGGCTGCCCTCCTTCCTCATCAGATCAAGACAAACGAACAGCTATACCTGACCGGCCTGCATCTCGAGCAATACCGTCATGCCACGTGGCTTCCCACCGACTACTATGAGGAGGCGCTTCGCCGTGATCCCGACGATATCAGATGCCTGAACGCCATGGGACTGTGGTACATCCGAAAGGGGCGGTTTGCTTTTGCCGAGGAGTACTTGCGCAAGGCTGTCCGGCTGAGCCAGAAGCGCAACCCGAACCCTTATGACGGTGAGCCGATTTACAACCTGGGGCTGGCGTTGAAATATCAGGGTAAGTTCGACGAGGCCTACGAGCGGTTCTGGAAAGCTTCCTGGAACAAGGGCTGGGCTGATGCCGCCTATTTCGAGGCTGCCAAGATCAGCACTGCACAGGGCCGCTACGAGGATGCACTCGACGAGATTGACCGCTGTCTTTACAACAACTGGCACAACCACAAGGCACGGGCGCTGAAGGCGGCCCTCCTGCGAAAGACTGGCCGTAAAGACGAGGCGTTGGCACTGATTGTGGAGTCGCTGCGGTTCGACCGATTCAACTATGGCTGCCGCTACGAGCAATACCTGCTCACGGGCGAGGAGAAGCTGTTGGCTGAGCTGACGCTGATGATGCGCAACAGCAGCCAGAACTACGACGAGCTGGCACTGGATTATGCCGCTGCAGGACTGAAGGAGGAGGCGTCTGACATTTGGTGCTTCGCCATCAGCAAGGGGGCGGTCAGCCCGATGACATATTATTACCTGGGACGTTATGACGAGGCTGAGAAGGCCTGTCCTGACTATTGCTTCCCCAACCGGCCGGAGGATATCCTGGCGCTGGAGAAGGCGAAGGAGCTGAATCCGGAAGGGGCGAAAGCGCCTTACTATCTCGGCTGCCTCTACTATGCAGCGCGTCAGTACGACCTCGCCGTACAGAATTGGGAGCTCTCCGCAGAGAAAGACCCTAAGTTCCCGATGGTGTGGCGCAACCTCGCTCTTGCACGCTTCAACAAGCAGGACCGACAGGAGGAGGCTTTGGAGTATATGGAGAAGGCGTTCGACCTCGACGAGGGCGATGCCCGGATGCTGATGGAGCTGGACCAGCTTCACAAGCGTATGCAGCGTCCGCATGAGCAGCGTCTGCAGTTCCTGCAGCTCTATCCGGAGCTGATACAGCGTCGCGACGACCTGGTGCTGGAGGAGATCACCCTGCTCAACCAGCTGGGACGCTACGAGGAGGCGATGGAGAAGCTTGACGCCCACCGCTTCCATCCTTGGGAAGGCGGAGAAGGAAAAGTGTCGACGCAGTATCAGATTTGCCGTGTGGCGTTGGCGAAGCGTTGTCTGGATCATCCGGAGGACAAGACCTTGGTGAAGCGTGCCGTCAAGCTGCTGAGTGAGTGTCTCGACTATCCGTCCCATCTCGGAGAAGGAAAGCTCTTTGGCGCTCAGGAGAACGACTTTTATTACTATCTGGGTGTGGCTTACGAGGCGCTGGGTGATGAGCAGGAGGCACGCCGTTGCTGGGAGGCGGCGACGAAAGGGCCTCAGGAGCCTGCTGCAGCCATGTACTACAACGACGCTAAGCCCGACAAGATCTTCTACCAGGGCATGGCGCTCCTCAAGCTCGGCAGGCAGGATGAGGCGCACGGCCGCTTCTACAAATTAATAAACTACGGGAAGCAGCACCTCTTCGAGAAGCAGGTGATGGACTATTTCGCTGTGTCGCTCCCCGACCTCCTCATCTGGGAGGACTCACTCGACAAGAAGAACCAGATCCACTGCAACTATATGCTTGCCCTCGGCTATTACGGCATGGGAGACAAGGCGCATGCCCTCCGCTACCTACATGCGGCCGAGCAGTTGGACATCAACCAGCAATTCGCTTTTGGATTTTGATATCTCAGCCCTCCGTATAGCACTGGCTTGCCTATGCGGGGGGGCTTATTTGATTTCCTCGAGTTGTCCGGTCTCGGAGTCGATGATGAATCCTCTGACAGTGATGTCGGCTGGGACGAGGGGGTGGGTCTTGATGGTGTGTACGGTCTTCCGGACGGACTCCGGCGTGTCCTTGAATCCTTCGAGCCATTGGTTGAGGTCGATGCCGCACTTGCGGATGGTGTCGAGGGTGTGGTCGGTGATGCCGCGGCTGATCATCTCATGATGGAAATGGTCGTAGCTCATGTGGCAGGCGCCGCAGTGGCTGTGTGCCACGACCATGATCTCCTCAACTCCCAGCTCGTAGATGGCGACGATGAGGCTGCGCATGGCGGAGTCGAAGGCGGAGATGACGAGTCCTCCCGCATTCTTGATGATTTTGGCGTCTCCGTTCTTCAGTCCGAGGGCGGCCGGCAGCAGTTCCGTAAGCCGTGTGTCCATGCACGAGAGGACGGCGAGCTTCTTGTCCGGGTATTTGTCGGTGAGGTATTTCTCGTAGGCTTTCTCAGCCACAAACTGCTTGTTGAATTCAATTATCTGGTCAATCATGATTTTCAAGGATTTATGTTATGGTTCAAATCAATGTCTAAAAAAGAATATTCTAAAAATTCATGTCAATTTTAAAAAATATTCATGAAAATTCATGAACATTCGTGGAGATTTGTGTTAAAAAAGCGATTCGATTACCATCGCCGGAGTAAATTAATTCTTCATTTTTCATTCTTCATTTTTCACTTAAAAAAGTAGTTCTACACAAAGGCGGACCTCGCTGGGTCCGCCTTTGCATGGAATATGAATAGATGTTGATGTCTTAGTCAGCAAGCTTGGCCTTGATGAACTCGCGGTTGAGGCGTGCGATGTTGGAGATGGTCTCGCACTTAGGGCACACAGCCTCGCAGGCGCGGGTGTTGGTGCAGTTGCCGAATCCGAGCTCGTCCATCTTTGCCACCATCGCCTTCGCGCGCTTGGCAGCCTCTGGGCGTCCCTGAGGCAGGAGAGCGAGCTGGCTCACCTTCGAGCTGACGAAGAGCATGGCCGAGCCGTTCTTACAAGCTGCCACGCAGGCACCGCATCCGATGCATGACGCGCAGTCCATGGCTGCGTCGGCGTCCTGCTTGGGGATGAGAATCGCGTTGGCGTCCTGGGGGGCTCCGGTACGTACGCTCACGTAGCCGCCAGCCTGCATGATCTTGTCGAACGCGTTGCGGTCCACCATGCAGTCCTTGATGACGGGGAATCCGGCGGAGCGCCACGGCTCGATGGTGATCACGTCGCCTGAGTTGAACTTACGCATATAGAGCTGGCAGGTCGTGGCGCCGCGCTCAGTCTTTCCGTGGGGAGTTCCGTTGATATACAGCGAGCACATGCCGCAGATGCCCTCACGGCAGTCGTGGTCAAACACGAACGGCTCCTTGCCTTCCTCAATCAGTTGCTCGTTCAGGATGTCGAGCATCTCAAGGAATGAAGTGTCACCAGGGATGTCCTTCATTACCTTCGTCTCAAAATGGCCCTTGTCTTTCGGACCGTTCTGCTTCCAGTATTTTACTGTGAATGATGTTAATATTTTTTCAGCCATGGTGATTAGTTTTTATAGTTACGTGTCTGTACCTTGATTGCCTCATATTCGAGCGGCTCCTTGATGAGCACAGGGGCCTTGTCGTCACTGCCCTGGTACTCCCAGCAGCCCACATAGAAGAAGTTCTTGTCGTCGCGCTTGGCCTCGCCTTCCTCGGTCTGGTGCTCCTCGCGGAAGTGACCTCCGCAGGATTCCTCACGTGAGAGGGCGTCGTATGCCATGAGCTTGCCCATCGTGATGAAGTCGTCGAGGTGGATAGCCTTGTCGAGCTCCACGTTGAGTCCCTTGCGGTCGCCTGGGATGAAGAGGTTGGTGTCGAATTCCTTGCGCAGCTTGTCGATGAGCTCGATGCCTTTCTCCAGGCCTTCCTTCGTACGGCCCATTCCGATGTACTCCCAGCAGATGTGGCCGAGCTCCTTGTGGATGGAGTCCACGGAGCGCTTGCCCTTGATGTTCATAAGCTTCTGGATGCGGGCCTCTGTGGCTTTCTCCACCTCTTCGAACTCCTTGGCGTCGGTTGAGATGCGTGGCCAGATTGCCTGGTCAGCGAGGTAGTTCTGGATGGTGTAAGGCAGCACGAAATAGCCGTCGGCCAGACCCTGCATGAGGGCGGAAGCACCGAGGCGGTTCGCACCGTGGTCGGAGAAGTTGCACTCGCCGATGGCGAAGAGTCCGGGGATGGAGGTCTGCAGCTCGTAGTCCACCCAGATACCACCCATGGTGTAGTGGATGGCAGGGAAGATCATCATCGGGTTGTAGTAGTCCACTCCGTTGACGGTCTTGCGCTTCTCGCCCGGGTTGACGTCGGTGATTTCCTCGTACATGTCGAAGAGGTTGCCGTAACGCTGCAGGATGACGTCGAGTCCGAGTCGCTGGATGGACTCAGAGAAGTCGAGGAACACGGCGAGTCCTGTGTTGTTCACGCCGAATCCCTTGTCGCAGCGCTCCTTGGCGGCACGGCTGGCCACGTCGCGAGGCACGAGGTTTCCGAAGGCCGGGTAGCGGCGCTCGAGGTAGTAGTCGCGGTCCTCTTCAGGAATCTCATATCCTTGCTTGGTTCCTGCCTGTAGGGCCTTCGCGTCTTCCAGCTTCTTCGGCACCCAGATTCGTCCGTCGTTACGAAGCGACTCTGACATCAGGGTAAGCTTCGACTGCTTGTCGCCGTGTACGGGGATACAGGTCGGGTGGATCTGCACGTAGCATGGGTTGGCGAAGTATGCGCCCTTGCGGTAGCACGACATCGCTGCCGACACGTTGCAGCCCATGGCGTTGGTGGAGAGGAAGTAGGTGTTGCCGTATCCGCCTGTGGCGATCACCACTGCGTTGGCGGAGAAGCGCTCCAGCTCGCCGGTCACGAGGTTCTTGGCGATGATACCGCGTGCTCTTCCGTCGATGATGACCACGTCGAGCATCTCATAGCGGGTGTAGAGCTTCACTTTGCCGGCGTTCACCTGAGCGGACAGGGCTGAGTAGGCGCCGAGCAGCAGCTGCTGGCCGGTCTGTCCCTTGGCGTAGAAGGTACGGCTCACCTGGGCGCCACCGAACGAGCGGTTGGCGAGCAGTCCGCCGTATTCACGTGCGAAAGGAACGCCCTGAGCCACGCACTGGTCGATGATGCTGTTGCTCACCTCGGCCAGACGGTATACGTTGGCCTCGCGGGCACGATAGTCACCGCCCTTCACTGTGTCGTAGAACAGTCGGTATACTGAGTCACCGTCGTTCTGGTAGTTCTTGGCCGCGTTGATACCGCCCTGGGCGGCGATGGAGTGTGCACGTCGTGGGGAGTCCTGGATGCAGAAGTTCAGCACGTTGAATCCCATCTCACCGAGAGATGCCGCTGCAGAAGCTCCGGCAAGTCCTGTTCCGACGACAATAACGTCGAGTTTGAGTTTATTCTTCGGGTTGACCAGGCGCTGGTGAGCCTTGTAGTTGGTCCATTTCTCAGCCACCGGTCCTTCTGGTATTCTTGAATTTATTGTAGCCATAGTAGTAAATTCTTTATTTTACGTGTTATTATGAATAACGTCGGTTAAAATAGATAGAGACTTAAGGCTTATTCGCCTTTGTTGCAGCATTCTCCATTCTGTGCGTCGCAGAATTCGCAAGGTTTTCCTGGCTCGCAACATGGTTTGTCCGGATTTCCGCATCCCGGGCAAGCCTTGGACTCAGCTCCGGCCTCTGCCTCACAGCATTCAGCACCTTCCTGGCAACACTCTGCACCCTCCTTGCAGCAGTCGGGCTTGGTGGCACAGGCGGCTGCGCCTTTCTCGCATGCCGCAGCCTTGTCGCAAGCGGCAGCCTTGTCGGCACATTCAGTTCCGCAAGCCTCCTCACACGTGCATTCCTCACCGTTCTGCACGCAAGCACATCCAGCGCAGAGAGCCGGTGCCTCGCAGCATTTGAGTGATGGTGCAGTCTTAGTGGCGAAACCAACCACCACCGCAAGGAACATGAGCATAACTACGGTAACGTAGATGTTTCCGATGATTTTCCAGCGTTTGAACCATACGTTTCCGCTCCATCCTACTGTCTGGATAGAGGACCAGAATCCGTGAGTGAGGTGCATCCAGATGGCTGCAAGCCAGATGATGTAGAGGATGGTGTAGACGATTCCGCAGGTGGTTGAGCAGTCGAAGGTCTGTGCTATCCATGCGAATCCGTTTGTCGGGCCAGGGCAAACGGCGTTGCCGGCCAGCTCAGCGAACATCATGTGATACCAGAAGTTGAAGAGGTGGAGTATGAGTCCCAGCAGTACGACAAGTCCCAGTACGAACATGTTCTGTGATGACCACTCCACTTTGTCCGGTTTAGCCGTAACGGCATATCGGTTGTTACCGCGTGCCTTACGGTTCTGCAGAGTCAGGATGATGGCATAGATAATGTGTATGGCGATAAGCGCCATTAGCACGATTGTTGCCGCCACTGCGTACCAGTTGGATCCGAGAAAGCGGCAAATCATGTTGTAGCCATTTCCTGAAATCAGAGCCACTACGTTCATGCAAGCATGGAACGTGAGGAAAAGGATAAGTGCCATACCCGTGACGGACATAATCACTTTCCTTCCGATAGAAGAATTAGTTAACCACATAAATTTGTTGATTTTTTAATTATTAAAATTGTTTAGTACATTTTCTCTTTCGACAAAGAGTCTTGTCCTGAAAAAAAGGTGATTTTTTCAAGACGAGCCCATATTTTACTGCAAAAATAAATTATTTTTAACACTTATACAAGAAAAAAAGATGATTTTTGCTTAACTTTGCAAAAATTTTTGAATTTATGTACCGAATTTTAGAAAGTTTGTCGAAACTGCTTTCCAATAAGGCGTCTTGGTTTGTTATTGCCGCCGCTTTGATTTCGTTTTTCGTTCCTGAGTTGTTCCAATGGGTAAAAGGCACGACCCAGACGGTGATTCTCGGCATCATCATGCTGACGATGGGCCTCACGCTGACCACAAACGACTTCCGCATTCTGTTCTCGCGTCCGCTGGATATTTTTGTCGGTGCGGTGGCTCAGTTCACGATCATGCCGCTGCTGGCCTTCGTCCTGGGGTGGCTTTTCTCGCTGCTTCCCGCACTCGCTCCTTATTCGAAGGCGATGACGGTGGGCATCTTGCTGGTGGGCTGCTGTCCTGGCGGCGTGTCGAGCAATATCATGTCCTATCTGTGTAAGGGCGACGTGGCTTTCTCTGTCGGGATGACCTGTGCGAGTACGCTTCTGGCCCCCCTGATGACTCCGCTGCTGGTGTTGTGGCTGGCGGGCGAGAAGGTGGATGTGGACGCCATCGGTATGTTCAAGCAGATTCTCATCGTCACCATCATCCCAATCGCTATCGGCTTCTTCCTGAACCTGTGGCTGGGCAGGAAGCCGGTGTTCAAGTCGTTCCAGCGGACGATGCCGGGTCTGAGCGTGCTGTGTCTCTGCTGCATCGTAGGCGGAGTGGTCAGCACGGTTCACGACGACCTGATTGAGAACGGCTTGGTCATCTTCCTGCTCACGTTCCTCATGGTGTTCCTTCATAATTCCATCGGCTATCTGCTGGGCTACAATGTGGGAAGTCTTTGCCGGTTCAACACGGCCAAACGCCGCACCATCAGCATCGAGGTGGGCATGCAGAATGCCGGGCTCGGCACGAACCTGGCCACCACCTTCTTTGCAGCCACTCTCCCCATGGCCGTGGTTCCATGCGCCATCTCCTGTGCCTGGCATTCCATCAGCGGCACAATCCTGGCCAACTGGTTTGCACGTAAATCCAGTCAATAAAGTTCAGTTCAATAAACCTTAAACTAAAAATCGGTCCGGATGGCTTTTTGTTGAGTACGCAGGGCAAAGCCCACAGACAGAACGTAACGCTCTGTAGAGACGTCCATATATGGCGTCTCCCCAGAAGCCGCCCCGAAGCCCGTCCGCACAAATGTCCGTTGCAACCCACGCGTAGGAGGCGAGATTCTGGAGCAGCGAACGAAATGCCAAGCTTGCTTGAGCATTTCTAAGTCGTGACAGAATCCTGCGAAGCGAAGTCTCCAGACTTTGCAAGTAGAAACGTTACTTATACGTAGAACCAAATCTCAACATCTTATACGTTCTGTCAAGTTCGATCCGGCTCACAACGAACCTGTACCCTTCCTGCTTCCGACGCCTGGAGACGTCGGCTCCTATACCTCCGTTGCACTGCCTGCCGGGCCTGTTACGCTACCTCCGCCCCCGATACGTACCAAACCCGTCCGCATGGCTAAATCTCAATTCTCGTGCAAGTGAGAGCAGAATGAAGCTCGCTTCAATTATGCCGAGCGCAGCCGAGAATCATGTCAATAAACCTCAAACTTCAAATTAAAAAACGTACTTTTTTCCGTTGATAATGACGATTCCGGAGTAGGGTGGGGCGACGCTGACTCCCTGCAAGTTGACAGCATGGCCGGACGGCTTGATGCCGATGGTGGTCTGCCGGATGTCGGTAGGCACCACCATGATGCCTCGTTGCCCTCTCCCTTTTGGTCTGAAAATCATGTGGCTGACGTTGCCTGTCCGTGGTCTGGGTCCCTCGGTCTCTGCGTCGCCTCCTGATATGATGTCAATGAGTATGGAGCCGTAGTAGAAAAGGCACATGGGGCCTCCGATGGCACCGACCTTGAAAATCACGTCGTAGTAGCATGGCAAGATGTCTCCCTCTTCGACGACGTCGTTGAAGTAGCTGATGCTGTCGGCTTTGATTTCCTGGTTGAGGGTGACGATTTCGTTGGTGTCGTAGACATAGCAGCTGTACGAGAAAAAAGAACCCGGCTGGAAGTCTCCGAAGTCGTAAAGCACACATTCGTCAGTGATTTCCCCTTCCACCACTCCCCGTGCATAGACGGTGGTGTCGCCTCGTTCTGTCCTTATATAACCTATGGTCTTATTCAGAGTGGTGTCAACGAGCTTGAGGTATTCCGTCCCGTCGATGGTCTCGTTGCCCGAGAGGGTGAAGAGGTGTGTGGAGCCGTCCGTGTAGGTCACTTCCCACTCCGTTCCTTCTGTCCAGACTTCCTGTGCGCAGAGGGTGAGTGGTAAAATCATGATAGTCAGTATGGTTGTCAGTATTCTCATAAGCTGTATTTTGCGAGGTAGTTTTCGAGGGTCTCGTTGGCGATGGCCTCGTCGAGTTTCTTTTTCATCCGTTGTTTGCGCACAGACACGGAGGAGGGTGCGATGCCGTAGACGTTGGCGATGACGGGGTTGGGCACCTGCATGGCCACGAGGCAGCAGAACCGGATGTCGTCGTCCGCCAGCGAAGGGTGGTTTTTCCTCAGTTTCCGTGTGAATCCGGGCAGCACGAGGTTGGTGTTGTCCTCGATGAGTTTCCATGACTTCTCGTTGAGGTCGATAAATCCGGTCTTGGTCTGCTTGGTGTTGAGTATAGGCAGTATGATGGCGTACAGATGCTGGTAGTACCGTTTTTGGAGTTCCTGGTTGAGCAGCCGCGTCTCCTTTTCTGCCGTCTGGGCGTCCTGTGCGAGCTGAAGCGCCTGCAGTTCAGCGATTTTTGCTTTCTTCGCCTTTTTGTTGAGCCAGAATGTTACCCATGCTCCTGCCGCGACCACCGCCATGATGACGGCCAGCAGTGTCATGGTTCTTGCCTTCGACTCGGCTTCCGTCTGATCCTGCTTCAGCCGTGCGGCGCGCATCTGCTCATCGTGTTTGAGCCGGTGGATGCGGGCTGTGTTCTCCGACGCCTCAATCTGTGCTGCCGAGTCGTTGAGCGTGATGATTTGGCGAAGGTCGTTGATGGCTGCCTGTTGTGCGCCTTGCTCCTCGTGGATGGTGGCCAGCAGGTTGAGCAGCTCCGTCTTGAAGTAGATGTCGCTGGATGGCAGGCAGCTGTTGATTTTCTCCTCCGCTCCCTTCTTGTCCCCCTTTTCGTAGAGCAGATAGACCAGTGCAAGCTGGAAGACCGTGTCTTCGGCGATGTGAGGGTCCGTCTTCTCGGCGTTGTGGAGCGCGTGCTCCAGAGAGTCGGTCTGGCCCGTCTGCAGGTAAATCTGACTGAGCATGACGTAGCATTGTGCGATGAACTGGATTGAGTCGGGGGAGGCATGCTTGATGGCCTTGTGGATGGATTCGGCAGCCCTTTGATGCTCCTCCTGGGCAAATTGTGCCACGCCCGTCTCGAAGTGGGTCTCGGCGGCTTTTCCGTGTTGGTCTTTGCCTGGGGTTGTGCTGAGTTTCTTCTGCAGTGTCTGCTCTTGCAGTGCGAAGAGGTTTTTCCGTTCGTACAGCCTTGCCAGCAGGTCGTAGTAGTCGTATGCGAAGTCCTTGTCTGCCTGGTTTTGTATGTAGGGCTCTGCTTTCAGCAGGAGTGAGAACGCGCTGTCGTTGTCTTCGGCGTCGAATGCGGTCTTCGCCTGCGTGAAGAGCTCATGGGCAACGGCCGTGGAGTCCTTGGTGTCGGCATCACTGCTGCTGCCGGCCGTGCACGACACGACCAGCAGCGCGCTGAGTATGAAGTATGTTCGAAGAGTCATGATTTTATAGTATGGTCATGATGATATTATGGTCATGATTAATTTTTTTTGTTCTTCAAAAAACTATTGTCGCCATCCCGTCCGCCAACGTCCTTTCCAAATCCCCACCGACAGAACGTTACCCACAGTAGAGACGTCCATATATGGCGTCTCCCCTGAAGCCGTATCGAAACCCGTCACCGAAACGTCCCAGTTACGTATCTCCGCGTAGGAGCGACGGTCTCTGACCGTTGAAGCACTCCCGCTCCTGATACGTACGAAGCCCAATACATAAAAACATGTGATTTTTGTCCTACGTATCAAGAGGGCGTACGTGTAAAAACAGATTTTTCACCTCCTACAACTCCGTTGCACCGCTTGCCGGGCCTATTACGCAACCTACGCTACTGATACGTACCGAACCCCGTCCGCATGGCGAAGATTCTGGAGCAGCGAATACAATGCCAAGTTCGCTTGAGCATTGTTGAAACTTCCGATTAAGCCGAACGTAATGCCAAGCTTGCTTGAGCATTACTGAGGCGTAGGAAGTTCGCCGTAGGCAATCGCGACGGAATCCTGCGAAGCGAAATCTCAAACCTCAAACCAACTACGGCCTGACATATTTCTTGCCGTCCTGGATATAGATTCCGTGAGCCGGGATGTGCTGCAGCCGTCGGCCGCTGAGGTCGTAGACTGGAGCGTCGGGCTGATGCGGGGTAGCCACTTGGATGCCGGTTGGCTGATGGATTACTTCTCCGCCCGGGTTCATCACTTTTCCCATGAAGAGGATGGTGTGGGTCTTGAGGTTCTCGATGGTGAAGTAGAAAGGCCGGTCGATGAAGAAATCGATGACTTTTTGGGGTTCTTCCGGCTCGCTCTCGGTGGCTTCGATGACGGTGACCGCAGCCGCCTCAGTCCCTTCCTCGTCCACGATGATTTTGTCGAGTTGGAAAATCTTGGAAATCTCTTTGTTCTCCAGGCACATACCTGTGAAGTCTCCTCCTTCCCCTTCTAATATGCTTCCCATTCCCATGGCCTTGAGCACAGGGATGAGGTTGCAGCCTCCTTCGATGGAGAATTTCGGCATTTTCAGCTTGACCCCCACGTCGTTGCTGTACCTGTTTTGGGTGGCCTGTATGGCTGCTGTCCAGTCCTCGTATGTGATGGCGGGCAGTTCGTATCCTTCTGCCGGGATGAACACGGTCATGCAGAAATGGTTGTTGTAGGGGATGTTCACGCAGCGGAAGGCGTCGGTCTGAGCGGTGGTGAATGCCGGGTCACTGACGTACATCATGTCGGTCTGGATCTTTGTTCCGTCCTCCAAGTGGAAGGGTTCCTTTTTCGTGAGTTCTTTCCAGAACGGCACTGCCCATGCAGCCTTGAGATAGAGCGCGTTGATCAGCACGATGGCGAGGCTGTCACTCTGGGGCTCATTGTAAATGGAGGGTATGAGGCCGTGGGTCTTTTCATTCACCCATCCGTTGACGATGTCGATGCCTTCCTGGGTGTCGAATGCGACAGGTGCTGTTCCTGCGTCGTAATATTCCCGCATGGCTTGCTCAAAGGGCTCGCACAGTTCCACGTCAGGCCTGTACCATATTGAGTTGGCGATTTCGCAGATGGGCCAAAGGGCGTCGAACGTTTTCTGTTGCTCCTCTTTGCTCATCCATGAGTTTTCGTAATAGGTGAACTGCGGCCGATATGTGAGATCTCGGATTGTCGACCGGTTGTAATCGTTGAGCTGCTCTTGGGTTCCGTTGGTTAATAGCACCTGTTTCATCAGCTCCTGTGTGTCGCCGATAGCTCCGTTTTGCAGCATCGACAGTGCGATCTGGGCTGAGAAGGGCGAGAAACACACGTTGCCGGTCTGGTCTTTCAATACTTCGTTGAATAGTCTGATTGCCACTTTTTGGTAGTTGAAGACATACCATGGCAATTCATCCTTTTCAGTCTGTTGTGCCAATGTCGTGAGGCATACCGTCAGCATGGCGATTAAGGTAAAAGTCTTTTTCATAATGGTATAAGTTTTAGAGGTGTTGTTGTATTTTCGTTGCAAAGTTAGGATTTTTGTTCCGTTTTTGCAAGAGAGAGGGGTAGTGTGTATATGGCTGTAGTCGTGTTGATGGATTGTTTTTCTCTGGCTCTCAGTGTGTTATGCCTTTATCGGATGTATATGGGTTTGGGTGTGTTTTCTAGATATTCTAGATTATCTAGATGAACTAGAGGAGCATGGGCGGTGGAAAAAGCATGCCAGAGTAACTTCACTTAAAATCCCAAGTAACTAAAATTCTTCACTCTTCACTCTTCACTCTTCATTCTTCACTCTTCACTTCGTAGAATCATGTCAATCAATCTCAAATTTCAAAATTTATACTTGTGCCTTGAAAATTCACAGGTTTTTTGTAACTTTGCTTTTGAAATTAGAAACTTAGCTTTTGAAGCAAAAATAAGGAAGATATGAGTGGACAACTGTTAAATAAATATGTGTGGCTGGTAGAGACGATTCACCGGTCGGGCAAGATCACGCTGAAGGAAATCCGTGAGTGTTGGCAGCGTTCAGGCATGAGCGACGGCCTGGACCTGAGTCCACGCACCTTTCATAAGTGGCGTGTAGCCGTTGAGGAGCTGTTCGGACTGATCATCAAGAATGAGGGCAGTGGCGAATACCGTTATTACATAGAGAACGCTGATGAACTGAGCAACGACAACATGAGCAGTTGGCTGTTCAACAATATCTCAGTGAGCAACTTGCTGATGGAGAACCTGAGCATCCGTCATAAGGTGCTGTTGGAGGATGTGCCGGCCGGACAGGATTTCATGGAGCCCGTCATTACCGCCTTGAAGAACGACCAAATGGTCCGGATGACGTATAAGGGTTTCTGGCGTGAGCAGACCAGCACCTTCGACTTGGCCCCTTACTGCTTGAAGATGTTCCATCGCCGGTGGTATCTGGTTGGACAGAGCCGTGGGTACGACAAGGCGATGGTTTATGCGTTGGACCGCATCAGCGACTTGGAGGTGCTTCCAGAGCATTTCCATTATCCCGACGACTTCGACCCGGCTTCTTTCTTCCGTGACTCCTACGGCATCATCGTTGATACTACGTGCGATGTGGAGCTGGTACGTCTGAAGGTGAGCTCCCGGCAGGCTTATTACTTGCGCACGCTCTCTCTGCATCATTCTCAGGAGGAGGTGATGCGCACCGACCAGTTCAGCCTCTTTGAGATGCGTGTACGTCCGTCGTTCGACTTTCGGCAGGCTTTGCTGTCGATGGGTGAGGACCTGGAGGTGCTTGCGCCGGAATGGCTTCGTGAGGACATCGGGACCGCGCTGAAACTGGCGGCGAAACGATACCGTGTTTAGTTGATTTTCTTTTTCACCATCCCGTCCGCATGGTTTTTATAAAGCGCAGCGTTTTTTTATCTTTTTTTATTCCACCACTCCAAGTAACTAAAACTTTTCACTTCGTAGAATCTTGTCACGATTACCTTCAGTGAATCTCCTACGCCTCAACAATGCTCAAGCAAGCTTGTCATTGTATTCGGCTCAAACGGAGATTTCGGCAAAGTTCAAACAAGTTTGACTTTGCGCTCGCTGCTCCAAGATTTCACTTTTCACTATTCACTTTTCACTTATTCTTCTTCTTTCTGTGCTCGTGCTCTTTCTGCAGGTGGATTTGAGTGATGGCGAGCGCCTCGTTGATGTTGGAGCAGATGTTGTGGTCGCCGATATATTCTGGGAATCTGTTCTTCTCCAGTACGGCCCGGACAGAGGGGTTCACGCCGGAGAGCACCACGGAGATGCCCGAGCGGTGGCTCTGCTCGATGAGGTTGGTGAGGTTGTGGATGCCCGTCGAGTCGATGAACGGCACTTTCCTCATCCTGATGATTCTCACGCGGGGCTTGTCCTTCATGCGCGACATGATGTCGTCGAACTTGCTGGCCACGCCGAAGAAGTAGGGACCGTCGATCTCGTACACCTCCACCCGGTCGGGGATGTTGAGGTGCTCGAGGTTCAGGTGGTTGAACTCGCTGTCCTCGTTGGGGTCGATCTCCTCCGTGAGCACGCTCACCTGTGTGGTCTCAGCCATTCGTCTCATGCAGAGGAAGCAAGCGAGGATGATGCCCACCTCGATGGCGATGGTGAGGTCGAAGATCACGGTGAGCACGAAAGTGAGCGCCAGCACGATGACGTCGCTCTTGGGGTTGCGCATCATCTGCATGATCGACCGCCATCCGCTCATGTTGTAGCTCACCATCACGAGCACGCCGGCCAGACATGCCATGGGGATGTACGACGCGTAGGGCATGAGGAAGAAATAGATGAGCATGAGCACGATGGCATGAATGATGCCGGCCACAGGTGTCTTGCCGCCGTTGTTGATGTTGGCCATGGTGCGCGCGATGGCTCCCGTGGCGGGGATGCCTCCGAAGATGGGCGATACGATGTTTGCGATTCCTTGTCCCAGCAGCTCCTGGTTGGAGTTGTGACGGTGGCCGATCACTCCGTCCGCCACGGTGGCAGAGAGCAGGCTCTCGATGGCTCCGAGGATGGCGATGGTGATGGCTGGCGACACAAGACCTTTGATGCTCTCCCACGTGATATCGGGAATCACGGCCTCAGGCACGGTGGGTGAGATGGAAAACCGGTCGCCGATGGTGTCGACGTGGATCCCGAAGTGGTTTTTCATCACGATCCCCGCGATGGTCATGAGTATGATGGCCACGAGCGAGCCGGGTATCTTCTTGGATATAAGTGGCATGACGGCGATAATCAGCACGGAGACGATGCCGATGGCTGCGGTGGCGGGCTGAATCGTGGCGAAATGCTGGAAATAGACGCCCCACTTGCTGATGAAGTCGGCGGGCACCGTACCTTCAATCTGAAGTCCCAGCAGGTCCTTGATCTGCGTTGTGAAGATGGTGAGTGCGATTCCGCTGGTGAATCCTACGATGATGGGGTAGGGGATGTAGCGGATGATGGTGCCGAGCTTGAACAGGCCCAGCAGGATAAGGAACAGTCCGGCCATGACCGTGGCGATGGCCAGCCCTTCGAATCCGTATTGCTGGATGATGCCGTAGATGATGATGATGAAGGCTCCGGTGGGGCCGCCGATTTGCACGCGGCTGCCGCCGAACAACGAGATGGCCAGTCCGGCCACGATGGCGGTGATGATGCCCTTCTCAGGGGAGACGCCCGACGCGATGCCGAAGGCGATGGCAAGCGGAAGCGCCACGATACCTACGATGATGCCGGCCATCAGGTCGGCGGTGAACTTACTTTTGTTGTACGTCTTCAGACACTGAACCAGTTTGGGTTGGAATGAGAAAAATTGCTTCATGCTGAGGTGGTTTTGAGTTACTCTGTTAATCCTGAAAAAAACTACAATCTTGCATATAGGAATGCCGGCATTATTTCTGGCCGGCTTCTGCCTCTCTGAATTTTTTGAGGGTGCAAAATTACAACAAAAAAGTGGAAAAACCGCCGATTGTTGTGACAAAAACGGGAAAAACCTTAAATTTATAGCCGATTGTAAGAAAAAAATGAAAAAAAATACTTAATTTTGCCATTGGTAGATAAGTGTTTATAATAAGTTGTCTCATTTCTTATATGTTGAAAAATTATAAATAGAATCATAAAAAGAATTATAAAAAAACGTGATTTTCTTTTCTGCATTTCAAGTTCTTGGTGGAAGTTTATGAAAGCAAACTTGTTTGCATACAGCCGTCACGGAAGCGACGACGCAGGGCGAAGCCCACAGACAAAACGTTTTTTTATCTTAATTATTTATCTTAATCTTATTCAAGTTTCGCAAGTTGTTGTTTAATCGCTACTTAAGAAAATAGATGAAAATGAAAGCAGAGCACAAACATATACCGGGATGGCTGATGATTCGCCTGTCGGTTGTGATGTTTTTTAGCATGATGTCGCTGACGGCCTTCGGCCAGCGCATCTCGTTGCTGACAGTCGAGGGCTCGAAAGGACGGCTGAAGGCCGTGGTTCATAAGCCCAAGCTGCGGGGCGGACAGAAATGTCCGTTCGTGGTCATACTCCATGGTTTCACGGGAAACAAAAACGAGGGTCTGCTGGTGCAGATTTCCGAGGGACTTCAGGAGCGAGGCATCGGTTCGGTCCGTTTCGACTTCAACGGCCATGGCGAGAGCGACGGACCGTTCGAGGAGATGACGATAGGCAACGAGCTGGAGGATGCCAAGGCCGTGTTGAGGACCGTGAGGGCGATGGATTGGGTGGACACCCGCCGCATTGGCCTGCTGGGCCATTCCCAGGGAGGCTTGCTCACGGGACTGCTCGCAGGCGAGTTGGGCGTGGAGCAGATCAAGGCCATCGTGCAGCTGGCTCCTTCCGGCAACATCAGTGAGATGACACGGAAGGGACAGATGCTCGGCACCACTTTCGACGTGGATAACCTGCCCGAGTACCTGACGGTGTGGAACCACCGTGTGGGCAGGCCCTATCTGCAGTATGCCATGCAGTGCCGCCCCTATGAGGTCGCGTCGAAGTACAAAGGCAGCGCCTGCGTCATCCACGGGTCGAAAGACAGTGCCGTCCCGTGGGAATACGGCAAGCGCTATGCCGACGGCTATGCCCGGGGCAAGTGGGTGCTGCAGCCCGATGACGGCCACGGACTGCGCAAGCACCGTGCCCAGACCCTTGGCGTGATTTACCGTTTCTTCGCTGCCAGTCTGTAGCAACGTAGTACACTACGCCAACGCCCACTTCAGTTCCCCGCAGACAAAACGTTACTGATACGTAGAACCAAATCTCAACATCTTATACGTTCTGTCAAGTTCGATCCGGCTCACAACGAACCTGCACCCTTTCTGCTTCCGACGCCTGGAGACGTCGGCTCCTATACCTCCGTTGTACTGCTTGCCGGGCCTGTTACGCTACCCCCGCTCCTGATACGCACCGAAGCCCATCCGCACTGGGGTTGTGGACGTCCTCGTCCGCACAATCGGCCGGCGAAGCACGGCCAGCCATCGTTCTTGATTATCATTTTATTCACCTGTCTTCGGGCATCGAAGCCCGTCACCGAAACGCCCCAGTTACGTATCCCCGCGTAGGAGCGACGGTTTCCGACCGTTGAAGCACCCCTGCTCCTGATACGTACCAAACCCCGTCCGCATGGCTCTCTCAACTCTCAACTTTCAACATTAAACATTAAACTCTCAACATTAGACTTTCAAATATATGAAACGAATTCTTTTTAATTTATTCCTGTTGTTCGCTTCGTTAGCGGCAAATGCCATGCCAGCGGACTACAACGTGAGAGATTATGGGGCCAAGGGCGACGGAACGTCGCTCGACCATCTTGCCATCAACAAAGCCATAGAGGCAGCAGTGGCTGCCGGAGGAGGACGCGTAGTGCTCCCGTCCGGCACCTATCTGTGCGGCAGCATCCGGCTCAAGAGCAACGTTGAGCTCCACCTCACGCCCGGCGCCACGATCCTGGCTGCGCCGGCATCCATGAAAGCCTACGACGAGAGCGAGGTATTCGGAGCGCCTGAGTACCAAGATGGCGGCCACACCTATTTCCACAACAGCCTTATCTGGGCGGAGGGGCAGCAGAACGTCAGCATCACCGGACGCGGGCGGATCGACGGCGAAGGCCTCACCAAGCGCGACACGGAGAAGGGTGGCAACGTGCAGGGCGGATCCATCGGCACCGGCGACAAGGCCATCGCGCTGAAGCAGTGCCGGAACGTCACCATCCGCGACATCACCATCTTCCGAGGCGGACACTTCGCCATCATCATCACAGGATGCGAGATCGGAACCATCGACAACGTGACCATCGACACCAACCGCGACGGAATCGACATCGACTGCTGCAAGTACTTCACCGTCAGCAACACAAAAGTCAACACGCCAAACGACGACGCTATCGTCCTCAAGAGCTCTTATGCACTGAAGAAGCCGGTACTCTGCGAGCATATCCTCATCACCAACTGCATCGTCACCGGCTACAAGCTCGGCACCTTCCTCGACGGCACTTACGTGCCCGAGAAAGTCAACTGGGTCTGCGGACGCATCAAGCTGGGCACTGAGTCCAACGGCGGCTACCGCAACATCACCATCTCCAACTGCTCATGCATGTGGAGCAGCGGACTGGCCTTCGAGGTGGTGGACCAGGGACGTATGGAGAACATTGTCGTCGACAACATCTCACTGAGCCACGTCCACCATTACCCCATCTACATCACCACAGGCCGGCGCAACCGCGGGCCGAAAGAGCGTACGGACATCTCGTCGGCCCGCGACATCTCCATCAACAACGTGATTGCCGACGACTGCGACTCACTGGCCGGCATCATCGTCACCGGCATGCCTGGCACCCCCATCCGCAACGTGTCGCTGAGCAACATCCGTATCCAGTACCGTGGAGGAGGAAAGAAAGTGGAGAAGAGCTACCGCGAGCAGGCCGACAACTACCCTGAGCCCCGATGGGCAGGACCCACACCGGCTTATGGCCTCTTCGCCCGCCATGTCGACGGACTCCGTGTCCACAACGTACAATTCGAGCTGATGCGTCCCGACGAGCGACCCGACATCATCTTGGAAGATGTCGTGAATGCGGAGGGCTTCAAATAAGGTAGGTAGTAACCTCCCACACGTCCGCCAACGCCCTCTTAATTCCCCACCGTCAGAACGTTACCCACAGTAGAGATGTCCATATATGGCGTCTCCCCCGAAGCCGCACCGAAGCCCGTCACCGAAACGCCCCAGTTCGTACTCCCACGCGTAGGAGCGACGGTTTCCGACCGTTGAAGCACCCACGCTCCTGATACGTACCGAAGCCCAATACATAAAAACATGTGATTTTTGTCCTACGTATCAGGAGGGCGTACGTGTAAAAACAGATTTTTCACCTCCTACAACTCCGTTGCACCGCTTGTCGGGCCTATTATGCAACCCACGCGTAGGAGCGACGGTATCCGACCGTTGAAGCAACTACGCTACTGATACGTACGAAGCCCAATCTCAATATCTTATACATTCACACACCTTCGATCCGGCTCACAACGAACCTGCACCCTTTCTGCTTCCGACGCCTGGAGACGTCGGCTCCTATACCTCTGTTTCACTGCCTGCCGGGCCTGTTACGCTACCCTCGCTTCTGACTCGTACCGGAGCCCACCCGCACTGGGGTTCTGTACAACTTCGGGGGAGACGCCCCGCGGGGCGTCTCTACTTGACGAAGAGGATGGAGTCGACGTGGGAGCCGATGAATGCGGGTATGTAGTCGGAGGTGGCGTACCACTTGGGCTTGCCGGGCATGTCGTCGTAGATGGGCTGCCCGTTGATACGGAGGTTCTCAAAGCGGATGTTGCGCACCTTGCGCGTGTCGTCGTATCCGGTGATGACGGACATGTAGGGTGTCTGGCCGGTGTAGCGTATGTTGCGGAATGTGACGTTCTCGACGCCGCGCCCTGGAGCGGTGCAGTACTTCTGGTTGTATCCTACCTTGACCTGGAAGATGCTGCCCTGATGGATGTTCTCGATGCGTATGTTGTCGAACAGGACGTCTTTGACGTAGTTGTTGTCACCGCAGTTGATGGCAAGACATCCCTGATAGTCCACCTGGGGCTCGCTCTGACAGAGAATGTCGATGTTCTCGTAGGTGAGTCCGACGATGCTGTCGCCTACAGCCGAGTTGCCGTGGATGCCTATGAAGATAGGGTGGGCCACGTCTGCCCAGAGGGTGGAGTTGGTCATCCTGATGTTGCGTGCCGACCCGTTGAATCCCTTACGTGTGGCGTAGGCCGTGGTGCAGTCGTCGGAGTTCCTGCAGAAGACGCGGTCGTAGGTGACGTTGGAGGATGCGAATACGTTGAGCCCGTCGCCCCATCCGGGATGTGAGATGCTGCGTACGTCGTGCAGCCTGACGTTGTCGCTTTCGCCAACGGGACAGGTGTTGAGTGTGAGTCCGTCGATGAGGATGTTGCGGCTTCTGTGAACGTGGCATCCCTCATATCCGCTCTTTGGCCGTGCGATACCCCTTCCGATGATACTGATGTCGTGGGCGTCCTCGATGGCGAAGGTGCCGGTGAAATAAGCTCCGGGAGCGAGGTAGACGGTGGTGTTGGACGGCACGGGGATGCTGTCCTGGCTGTAGAATCCCGGCTTGTAGTCGATGAACTGGCGTCCCTGCCGCTCTGCCTCCTGCCGTGCCTGCTCCAGTGTGATGGCCGGCTTGGATGTGAAGATGTGCAGGTTGTCGGTGATGCTTCCGTCGAACTCGACAGACAGGTTTTCCGGCTGGAAGAGGATGAACTGCAGCGTGGAGTCGTTCAGCTGGTTGGCAATGACCCCTTTATAGTCGGGCCGGACCCGTGCCGACTGGTATTTCTTGTTCTTGCAGACCACTCTCACGAAGACGTCGCCCGTGAAGTCGAAGACAGCATAAGAAATCTCCCGTACCCCATGCTTGTTGTTGCCGAGCGGCGCGTTGACCTTTGCCATGTAGGTGTCGACGCGAGTCCACTCTTTCTGTCCCCTGGGCTGGACGAATACGTCGTAGTCGTGCTTGAGCGGCGCTCCGGCAGGTGCCGGCCACGTGAAAACCTGATGGAGCTTCTTTCCTTCCTCCACGCCCTCCACCTGCGTGATGCGCGTCTCTCCCGTGTCCTTCTCCGTTCCTTTCTTTCGTGCCTTCTCCTGCAGGGCGACCGCTTTCTTGGTGTATGGCATCTTGAGTCCTTTCCGCTCCACATAATGCTGGTAGGGCAGCCGGTAGATGTCCCAAAGCCGTCCACGTCCCATGGCACCCGGTTCAGTCCAGTCGCAGTAGAGTCCGGTGCAGTCTTTCCAAGTCTGGAACGGCACGTCGTTTCCGAGGTTGTAGCGTGCGGAATATTCGATTCCTTTCATGAGTCGGTTGTCGAGTGCAGCCCAGAGGTCGTCGCCTTGCTGCCATGCCATCTCGCAGATGTCGCAGAGCATCCCGAGTCCGAGCTGTGCGTGGTTCTGGTCGCGCCCTGTCTCCTGGCACTGCCCGGTGGGGCCGACGTAGTTGGGCAGTGCCCCGTTGTCGTTGGCATAGAGGAAATAGTCCATGCTCTCCTTGTAGAGCTCCTTGTCGTCGAGGAATATGGCGCAGGCCATACGCAGGCGGTTGACTACGGCTCCCCAGTTTCCGTTGGCATAGGGGCTGTCGGCGTCGAACTTACGGATCATAGGCAGCATGGCTGTGCGTATCATCTCGTCCCACTGCGGCTGTCTGCTGTCCTTGAGCAGGGTCATAGCGCGTACGAGGTCGTAGCACTGCAGTGCGCAGAGCGGTGCGTCGTGGCCGTCGAGGCGTTTGAGGGTGGAGGCATACGCGTTGATGATGGCGAGTGCCTGTTGTCTCTCTCCGTTGGCCGCGAAGGTGTATGCGGCTTTCATGTCGCGCTCGCTGCCGGCTTTGGTGTTGCGGTATTGTCCGTCGCGGGCGATGACTTCGTAGGGGCCGTGGAGCTTGTAGGTGGTGTTGAGTACGTCGTTGTTTTGTGCGCTGACGGCAGCGGAGGTGATGAGCAGGAGGAAAAGAATTTGAAGTTTGAACATGTGGAGATGAGAGTTTAGAGTGAAGTTACTTTGTTTGGTTGAGAGTTGGGCCGTGCTTCGCCGGCCGGTCGTGCGGACGAGGACGTCCACAACCCCAGTGCAGACGGGCTTCGGTACGTACCAGAAGCGTTGGTGCTTCAACGGTCGGAGACCGTCGTTCCTACGCGTGGGTTGTGTAATATAACCTACAGGCGGTGCAACGGAGTTGTAGGAGGTGAAAAATCTGTTTTTACACGTACGCCCTCCTGATACGTAGGACAAAATCACCTGTTTTTATGTATTGGGGTTCGATACGTATCAGTGGCGTTGGTGCTTCAACGGTCGGATACCGTCGCTCCTACGCGTGGGTTGTGTAATATAACCGACAGGCGGTGCAACGGAGTTGTAGGAGGTGAAAAATCTGTTTTTACACGTACGCCCTCCTGATACGTAGGGCAAAATCACCTGTTTTTTATGTATTGGGGTTCGGTACGTATCAGGAGCATGGTTGCTTCAACGGTCGAATACCGTCGCTCCTACGCGTGGGATACGTAATAAGCCTGACAAGCGGTGCAACGGAGGTATAGGAGCCGACGTCTCCAGGCGTCGGAAGCAGAAAGGGTGCAGGTT
>OCTX014550716.1_pt1 | contig 34739 bp, 58 predicted proteins | sample 1539691 | NCBI WGS metagenome assembly OCTX01 (sample SAMN02144231, study PRJEB22623) | gut metagenome | biome: sheep rumen | host: Ovis aries | place: New Zealand
CGGCAGAACAATGTGGATGACCGTGTGGTGGAACTCTACACAACCTGTATGGGGCTGGCTGTCACTGATCTGTACGGCAATATGCCCGGAAGGGTAAAGCGGATCGTCACGAGGTTTTGTGAACGGTTGATGAGCTTGAATGAGCCGGGCGTTGACTATAACAGCCTGCAACGTGAATTGGACGAAAAGACAGGCATCAAGTTTGTCTGGAAGAAACAGTGATTTTGTGGCACACTTCGTATCTTTGCGGAGTGTGCTATTTGTGTTATAATGAGTATAGCAAAGGAGGGCAACCTATGGTTGAGAAGATGGACATACAGTGGCGTGACATAGAAACGGTCAAGCCGTATGAGCGGAATGCCAAGAAGCACCCGGATGACCAGGTGGGGCATATCGCAAACAGCCTTAAACGCTTCGGATGGAAACAGCCGCTTGTCGTGGATAAGGACGGCGTTGTGGTTGTCGGGCATGGGAGACTGCTTGCGGCTAAGAAACTGGGGCTGAAGAGCGTTCCATGTGTGTGTGCTGACGATCTGACAGAGGATGAGATCAAAGCGTTCCGTCTTGCGGATAACAAAACGAATGAGTCCGCTTGGGACGATGAACTGCTTGACCTTGAACTGGATGAACTGGCGGAACTTGATGACATTGATATGTCCGACTATGGGTTCGAATTGTCAGACGGGGGGGTGGATACCTTGGAAGCGTCTGAAGATAACTATGAAGGTGACCCGGAACCAAGGGCGAATGTTGGAGATATTTATCAGCTTGGAAACCATAGGCTTATTTGCGGAGACTCTACGGATGTTATTGTCATTGACAGGCTTATGGATGGGGTAAAGGCTGATATGGTGTTTACTGACCCACCATACGGAATGAAAAAAGAGAGTGAGGGTGTTCTGAATGACAACCTCAACTTTGATGATTTGCTTGACTTCAACCGCCAATGGATACCGCTGACATTTGGAGCATTGAAAGACAACGGCTCTTGGTACTGTTGGGGCATTGATGAACCGCTGATGGATATTTACAGCAATATCTTGAAGCCGATGCAGAAAGAAAACAAGATAACATTCCGAAACCTTATTACATGGGATAAAGGGAACGGACAAGGGCAGTTGTCAGAAGATTTTAGAATGTACCCGATTGCAGACGAAAAGTGCTTGTTTGTGATGGCTGGAGTTCAAGGCTTTTCAAATAATGCAGATAATTACTTTGAAGCGTGGGAGCCGATACGTATTTACTTAAAACAAGAGCGTGACCGCATGGGATGGAGTAACGCTGATATGAAGAAAATGTGCGGTCATTCTCCGACAAGTGGTTGCCATTGGTTTGATAAATCTCAATGGATGATGCCGACAGAGGAAGAATACAAGACATGGCAACATCACGCAAAGGGCGAGGGCTTCAAAAAGGAATACGAGGAAATCAAGAAGGAATACGAGGAAATCAAGAAGGAATACTATTCAACTCGTGCCTATTTTGATAATACTCATGATAATCAAAACAATGTATGGCATTTTGACAGAGCAGGAAAAGACGAAAGAGAACACACAGGCGGTCACGCAACACCGAAGCCGATAGCCTTATGCAGTAGAGCAATAAAGAGCAGTAGCAGAGAGGGCGAGATTGTTCTTGACGTATTCGGCGGTAGTGGTAGCACACTAATAGCTTGTGAACAGTTAAACAGAAAATGCTATATGTGCGAATTAGATCCGCACTATATTGATGTGATAATAGACAGATGGGAAACCTTTACAGGGAAAAAGGCGGTGTTATTAAATGCCTCGTGACGGAACAAAAAACTTAATACCGTTTAGCGAGAGAACAGAAAAAGAACAGAAAGAGATTCGAACGATGGGCGGCATAGCATCGGGCGAGGCACGCAGGGCAAAGCGTGACATGCGAGAACGCATGAAGATGATGCTTGAGGAAAAGCCAAAGGGCAAAGATTACACCTATGCCGACAGGCTTACGGAGTCCATGCTGACCATAGCGGCGAACCCTAAAAACGGTGCGGCGGCAGTCAGGGCATATGAAACTATCCTGCACATCATCGGGCAGGATGAACCCGAAGCAAGGCAGGATGCGCTTGACCTTCTGCGGCAGATACTGGAAGCGAATGTGAACAATGCACGGATACAGACTGAGCAGGAAACAGAGTGAATATATCCTTAATGCGGATGCAAGGTACAATCTCAAGATCGGCGCAGTGCGTTCGGGCAAGTCCTTTGTTGATATAGTCCACATGATACCGAAGCGGCTCATAACGGTTGCTGACGATCCGGGGCTTAATCTGATTTTGGGGGTATCGAAGGAAACGATTGAGCGAAACGTGCTACAGCCGATGAGGGAGCAGTACACGGATGAACTTGTGGGAACGATAAACAACCGCAACATCGCTTATGTGTGCGGCGTGCCTGTGTACTGCTTGGGGGCTGAGAAGATAACGCAGGTCGCAAAGATACAGGGTATGTCTGTCAAGTACTGTTACGGTGACGAAATAGCCAAGTGGAACCCGGAAGTGTTTTACATGCTCCAGTCCCGATTAGATAAGCCCTACAGCCGCTTTGATGGATCATGCAACCCTGAGTATCCGGGGCATTGGCTGAAGCAGTTTATTGACCGGGAAGACATAGACCTGTATCTTCAGCACTACACCATTTTCGACAATCCGTTCCTTCCGCCCGAATTTGTCGAGAACCTGTGCAAGGAGTACCAAGGCACTGTCTACTATGGCAGATACATCAAGGGCGAGTGGACGCTTGCGGAGGGTCTTATATACCCGATGTATCAAGAGGCGATATCGGAACCGCCAGAGGATAACCCAACAGAAAGGGCGGTGTCTATCGACTACGGCACGATGAACGCATTTGCAGCTATCCTATGGGAGCATCACGGCAAAACATGGTACGCAGTCAGAGAGTATTATTATTCCGGGCGAGACACTGGAACACAGAAAACCGATGAGGAATATGCGCAGGATCTGGAGAGGTGGCTGAGTGATATCAAAGGGCGTTTAAAGGTGTACATTGACCCGTCAGCGGCTTCATTCATCGCACAACTGCGGCGCAGGGTAGATAATAACGGCGTGCATCGTTATGCGGTCATTCCTGCCGATAATGACGTTTTGGATGGCATAAGAGACACGGCAACGTGTATGAGGCGAGGCACGATTAAAATATCGCCTCAGCTGGTTAACTGGGTAAAAGAGGCGCAGGGCTATGTTTGGGATGGATCTGAGGGCGTTGAACGTCCTGTAAAGATTGCGGATCATCTGATGGATGCGACAAGGTATCTAATTCGTACCAAGCATCTAGCACAAACGAGGAGAGAGGTGAGCGGAAATGGTTACATATCAGGATTTGCTTGAAATAGGCGAAAACGAGCAGAACCGCATGGATTTTGTCCGGGGAGTGATAAACAGCTACAAAGGCTCTGAAGGGTACAAGATGGCGGTCATTGCTGACGAGTACGACAGGCACAGAAACCACACAATACGGCTGTATGAGAAGGTGCTGTATGATATGGCAGGAAGGGCAAGACCAGACATGTACAGCGCAAACTTTAAGATTGCATCCCGGTTCTTCAACCGGTTCATCGTGCAGGAAGTGCAGTATCTTCTTGGGAATGGCGTGACGTGGGGAAGCGGAGCGGCAGACGGAAAGTTTGGAAAAGACTTTGACACACGATTGCAGGACATAGCGCACAAGGCACTTGTCGGCGGCGTGGCTTTTGGGTTTTTCAACGTTCATCATGTAGACGTATTTTCAGCTATGGAGTTTGCGCCGCTGTTTGATGAAGAGAACGGCGCACTGTCCGCAGGCGTGAGGTTTTGGCAGCTGGCAGCTAACAAGCCGATGAGGGCAACGCTTTACGAACTTGACGGCTACACGGACTATATGTGGAAAGACGGAAAGGGCGAGATACTACACGACAAGCGTCCGTATATCGTAAGCAGGATTTACACGGATGCAATGGATGTTGATATATATGAGGGCAGGAATTACCCCGGCTTTCCGATTATTCCCCTGTATGGAAACCCGGCGCATCAGTCCGAGCTGATTGGCTTATGGGAGCAGATTGATGCCTATGACCTTATCAAATCGGGCTTTGCGGATGATTTGGACGATATCGCTTCCGTGTACTGGACGTTGCGTAAAGCAGGCGGTATGGATGACGTAGACTTGGCTGAGTTCGTTCGCCGCCTTAGAAATCTCCATGCGGTGACCGATACCAACGAAGAAATGATTGCAGAGCCTCATGTTGTCGATTTGCCGTATGCCGGACGGGAAGCACTGCTTGACCGCTTACGCAGTGACCTTTATGACGATGCTATGGCTCTGGATGTAAAGGAGATTGCGAGCGGCGCAACGACAGCAACACAGATCCGGGCGGCGTATGAACCGCTTGACCTCAAGACCACACAGCTTGAATATTGCCTTCTTGACTTTATCTCCGGGCTGTTAGCAGTGGCAGGCGTGGAAGACGAAGCAACCTTTACCCGGTCACGAATCGTCAACACAAACGAAGAAGTGCTGACGCTGACAGCGGCTAGTATGTATCTGCCAGATGATTACATCACCGAAAAGATTTTGACCGTACTTGGAGACGGTGACAGGGCTGACGAAATCATAAAGCAGATGGCGGCTGACAATCTCAAGATGCCAAATGAAACCGAGGAAGAACCCGAAGAGGAACCGCAGGAGGATAAGGAGAGCGAGGTGTAATGCATGGCGGACATTGCACACAAGCGCACGGATAAAATCATTGAGGAACTGGAAAAGCGGATAGCAAAGGAGTACAAACAGGCAGGGAAAGAGGTGCGGCGGAAGCTGAACAATTACCTTGCCGACTTTGCGGAAAAGGCAAAGGTACAGCGTGAAAAAATGCTTGCCGGGGAAATCTCCAAGGAAGAATACAGGCGATGGATGACATCCCACATTGCTATCGGGAAACGGTGGCAGGAGTTGAGGGATAATCTGGCACAGGATTATGCCAATGCCGGGAAGATAGCTAGAAAAATGACAGGCGAAGCGTTGCCCGATGTGTACGCCTTAAACCATAACTTTGCGGCGTGGGAGATAGAAACGAAGGGGCGTGTGGATCTGTCATACACGCTCTATGACCGCCACACGGTGGAGCGGCTTATAAGGGACAATCCGAAGCTGTTGCCCGACCCGAATCCAAACACGGCACGAGGGCGGATGATACTTGAGCACAAAGAGTTGCAGTGGAATCGCCAAGAGATAACATCGGCAGTCACACAGGGCATATTGCAGGGCGAGCCAGTACACAAGATAGCAGACCGAATGGCAAAGGTCACAGACCGCAATTACGCAGGGTCGATAAGGAACGCCCGAACAGCGGTCACATCGGCGCAAAACGGCGGCAGGATGGATTGCTACAGGGATGCCGAGAAGATGGGCATTGACATTAGAAAAACATGGGTTGCTACTTTGGATGACCGCACACGACACGCACACAGGCAGTTGCACGGTCAGACGGTAGCAGTTGACGAGCCGTTCCGAGCTGACGGGTATGAAATCATGTTTCCCGGATCTCCTGCAGCTGATCCGGCTATGGTGTACAACTGCCGATGCACGATGATATCACAGATCAAGGGCAACGAAATCGGCGTTGTGAAAGATGCCCCTGGATTAGAGGGTATCACGTTTGACGAGTGGCAAAAGGGTAAGAATTCACCGAAATGGGAGGAGGCGAGAAGGCGTGCCAAAGGTTGAGTTTAGGGTCGGAACAGATAACACGGCGCAGACCATAGAAGCAACGAGGGAAGCAATCAAAGCGGCGTTGGAGGCTGTCGGGCTGCAGGCAGAGGCACACGCCAAAAATAACATTACTGCGGCTATCCCAAGGTATCCGTCTTGGTACTCAAACACTGGCAATCTCCGCAACAGCATAACCCACGAGGCAGATGACGAGTCGGTTGTCATTGGAACCAATGACGAATATGCGATCTATAATGAGTTGGGAACTGGCAGATATGCGGAAGGCGGCGGAAGAACTACGCCATGGAAATACATTGGATCTGACGGAGAGTGGCATCTGACAAGCGGTATCACGGCAGTGCATTTCCTGCGGAATGCGATACAAGACCATTTAGGAGAATATGAACAGATTATTGCTGACGAACTGACAAAGCGTATGTCTTGATTTTATGCGGAGTATGGGGTAAAATATCTGTGAAAAAGCTGAATAACGGCGAAATGAGATGCGATTGCGGCAAGCTGATAGCTGTCGAACGCAACGGACGCATTTTTGTTAAGTGCAGATGTTGCGGTAGACAGGTCGAGGTCGCAAGAGATCCCAGAGGGCAAGACTCCAGAGGACAGTAATCATCCAAAGAAAAGGGTGATGCTGTCCTCTTTTCGTTTGTCACAAAGAACAGCTGACAGACTACTTCCGAAGAACAGGAGGAAAAACAATGGCACTTACGAGGAAGTTTCTCGCCGCCCTTGGCATTGAAGCTGACAAGGTTGACGAGATCATTACAGCACATACTGAAACCGTAAACGGGCTTAAGGAAGAAATCAGCAAATACAAAGCTGAAGCGGACAAAGTCCCGGATATGGAGAAGGAATTGACCGACCTTAGAAAGACCGCAAAGGACGGCGGTGAGTACGACAAACTGAAGAAAGAGTTTGATGACTACAAAGCTGAGGTAAAGGGCAAAGAGGAACATGCGGCGAAGCAGGCGGCACTCCGTGAGGTCGCAAAGGACGCAGGACTCACAGAGGCAGGCATCGCAAAGGTGCTGAAGTATACCGACTACGGCTTTGAACTTGATGAAAAGGGCAAAGTAAAGGATGCCAAGGATATGATCAAGAGCATCCGGGAAGAGTGGTCGGAACACATCCAGAAGGTTGACGAGCATGGGGCAACAACCCCGAATCCGCCGACAAGAGGAAACGGAAAGCAGTACAAAACAAAGGAAGAGATCATGGAAATCAAGGATACTGCCGAAAGACAGAGGGCTATTGCCGACAACCATGACCTTTTCGGATTTTAAGAGAGAGGTATAAAAAATGGCAAATGAAGTTTATAAAACTGCCGAAACCAATCTGATTACACAGGAACAGATGGCAAAGGCTCGTGAAATTGACTTCGTACATCGTTTTACACATGGATCACTTGCAAAACTGGTTGAGGCACTGGGAGTTACCCGGAAAGTACCGATGATGGAAGGCACAACGCTTTATGTTTACACCACATCTGGAACGATTCAGAACGGCGCAGTTCCCGAGGGCGAGATCATCCCCCTTTCGAGGTATCAGACCACAAAGACCCCGGTTGGCGAGATCACGCTGAACAAGTGGAGAAAAGCAGTTTCCGCAGAAGCGATCAAAAAGAGCGGACTGGAGGCGGCTGTTGCTGATACCGATGCGGCACTGCTTAAGGACGTACAGGGCGGCATCAGAACGCAGTTCTTCGGACTGCTGAACGGAACAATCACTGGATCTGTCACAGCAACAGGCGTTGGTTTACAGGCGGCTCTTGCGGACGCATGGGGCAAGTTACAGGTTGCCTTTGAGGACGATACAGCAGAGGCAGTATATTTCCTTAACCCGGCAGATGTAGCAAAATACCTTGGCACAGCACAGGTATCCATGCAGACAGCGTTCGGAATGAACTATATTGAGAACTTCCTTGGACTGGGTACGGTCATTCTCTCCAGTAGGATCACAGCAGGCACTTTCGTTGCAACAGCCAAGGAAAACATCATCATGTACTATCTGACCATGAGCGGCGATATCGCACAGGCTTTCGATCTGACCGCAGATGAGACTGGTTTTATCGGTATCAAGAGCGGATATCAGAACGAGGAAAGAGCACAGCTTGAGTCCCTTGTTATGGACGGCATCGTATTCCTCGTTGAGTATGCGGCAGGCGTGGTCAAGGGTACGATCACGAGCAGTACTTGATGTACAAGGTGCTGACCACATTTGCAGACCTTGAAGATGGGGAACACATCTATCACGAGGGAGATGAGTTCCCCCGGACTGGAGTCAAGGTCAGCAAGGAAAGAATTGATTATCTCAGCGGAAGTAAAAACCTGCTGGGGAAGCCTGTCATTGAAAAGATGACGAAAAGGAGCAAGTGAGATGTTGACGGAAGTTTGTGCAGAAATTAGGAACTGGTTCGTGACCAAAAAAATTTTTGGTACATTTACGATCCGGGACAACTGCATATATGTCACTGACAAGCGGGGGATATTTGTCACAGGCGAGATACCGGTCAGGGACTACATTCAGACGGGGCAGTACTTCCGCATCATCGGCAGTCTTTTCAATGACGGCGTGCATGAAATGCCCCCCACAGTCCCACTGACTGATGAGACATTTGAGGGGGCATTATGGGCGATGGCTGTTCCTCCTGCGGTCATCGCTCTTTGCAGTGAAATCAGCGCATGGCGGCAGAAGTACGAAGCGGAAGACAGCGGAGCATTATCGCCGTATATATCCGAATCGTTCGGCGGATATTCGTACTCCAAGGGGTCATCCACAGGGGGCGGAAGAACTGCGGCTACATGGCAGAGCGTATTTGCAAGCCGCTTGGATCAGTGGAGGAAAGTATGAGCCTATTAACGGAAGCGTTTGAGCCGTGCGTCATGATCGACAAGACAACTCAGCCCGATGGATACGGAGGAATAGAGACAGCATGGACAGATGGCGCACAATTCGAGTGCGCTATTGTGCTTGATGCATCTATGCAGGCGAGGAGGGCGCAGGCGCAGGGCGTGACAGCGTTGTATACCATTACAACACGGAAGGGCATCAATCTTCAGTATCATGACGTACTGAGAAGGGTGCGTGACGGAAAGATATTCCGGGTCACATCTGACGGCGATGATAAGCACACGCCTGCAAGCGCAGGACTCAACATGAGACAGGTCAGTGCGGAGGAATGGGAGCTGCCGAATGGATAAAGAGCAGGCTATACAGGCTTTTTGGGAGAGTTTCGGACTCCCGGCATATGATGAGTACGCCGTTCCCGATGATGCCAAGATGCCGTATATAACGTATACGTCAATGACAGGGGCTGTCGGTGATGTGCTTGCACTGTCGGGATCTATTTGGTACTACTCCCCATCATGGAAAGATATTTCACGGAAAAGGGATGAGATCGCACAGGCGGTCGGGGAAAGCGGCTATCACATTATGCCCATTGACGGCGGCTATTTATGGATAAAGCGAGGCATCCCCTTTTCACAGCGCATGAGTGAGCCGGGGAGCGATATGACCCGGCGAATGTATATCAATTTACTTGCGGAGTTTTTAACCGCATATTGAGGAGATAAAGCATGGGTACTTTTACAAAAATCAGTTCCACTGCATTTAACGAGATGCAGTTGGACGCAGGAGTACTGCTTAACACATTTAATCCTGCAACCCCAGCAGTAGCGGACAATGCAATCATTACAGCAACAACAGGCGGTATTACTGCTTCTTGTGTACCGACATACAGTGACCTTGGCGAGGACGTGGACAACTGCCCGAACAACACCAAGGAGCTGAAACACCTTGACAGTTGGGAATGTAAAATGTCCTTTACCGCCCTTGGCACGACACCTGCGGCAATCAAACTTGCCCTTGGTGCGGCGGACATTGACGGCACGGACAGCACAAAGATCCTGCCGAGAAGGGATCTGCAGCAGACTGACTTTTCTGACATTTGGTGGGTCGGTGATAAGGCTGACGGCGGCATGGTAGCGATCAAACTGATCAACGCCCTGTCCACAAGCGGCTTCGAACTGAAGACCACGAAGAACGGCAAAGGTCAGGTTTCCGTTGAGATCACAGGACATGTCAGCATCAACGCACAGGATGTCATGCCTATGGAGTTTTATAGCACAAACGGCTGATGATTTTTACAGGAGGAAATCATGAGGTTATCGGACTTTAAAGACGATGAAGCACTGGATGTTTTAGCGGATATCCTTGAGCCGACAGCAGGCATCCTCGCTGACGAGGAGATACAGAAGATGCGGAACGCAAAGGCGAACCGCATCAAGATCGTTGCCTATGCTATACGGCATCACAAGCAGGAAATCATCGAGATCCTTGCAAGGCTTGACTGTACCCCGGTCGAGGAGTACCACGTCAACGCCGTAACTCTCCCGATAAAACTTCTTGAGTTGGTCAATGACCCGGAGTTGCAGATCCTTTTTACATCGCAGGGTCAGGACAGCGGCGTGACGAGTTCTGGCTCTGCTATGGTGAGTACAGAGGAAAAAGAAAGCTAAAACCCTTTGTGCAGTACTACATGGCGCAGTGTCGTAAGTCCGAAAGAGACGAAGCACTGCGCATTTATGTATCTGACTGTCTGATGATTATGACGAAGAACACAGCGCAGTTGTGCGGTGGTCAGATCATGTCAAAGCGTTATACGGATTTACTGAAGGTGGAGAAGGAAGAAAAACGCACCCCGGAAGAGATCATAAACGGCATAAAGGCAAAGTGCGACACAGTGAGGGAAGCTAATGACAGTATTTGAATTAATGGCAACGCTCAAACTTGATAAATCAGAATATGAACAGGGCTTGAGCGATGCCGAAACAGATGCCGAGAAAGGCGGTCAGTCACTTGGACAAAAAGTAACTGGCGGACTAAACAAAGCGGCAAAAACATTTGCTCCCTTTTCAGCGGCGGCGGCGGCAGTTCTAGTCCCGGCTACAAAGGGGGCGTTGGATTATCAAGACAGCGTGGCAAAGGTAACAACGTTGCTTGATATGTCAAAGACCTCAGTTGGCGATTTACAAGATATGTTCCTTGGCTTGTCGAACGCTACAGGGCTTTCGGCTTCGTCTGTCGCAGAGGCAGGCTATCAAGCGTTGTCAGCTTCGGTCGATTATGAGCATTTGGGGTCATTCCTTGAGACAGCAACAAGCCTTGCGAAGGTCGGCTTTACGGATACGGCAACGGCAACGGACGTATTGACCACAGCGATCAACGCCTACGGTATGCAGTCATCAGATGCCAACGACATTGCACAGAAGTTAGTACAGACGCAGAACTTGGGTAAAACAACGGTTTCCGAACTGGCATCTTCGATGGGTCGGGTTATCCCGATTGCATCATCATCTAACGTCAGCTTGGACAATCTGACAACAGCCTATGCACTGCTGACAAAGAACGGTATTTCCACAGCGCAGTCAACAACGTACATGGCGGCAATGCTGAACGAACTTTCAGACAGCGGAACGGACGTTGGATCAACACTGGAAGACCGAACAGGAAAATCTTTCCAAGAGTTGATGGCGGACGGATGGTCATTGAGTGATGTGCTAGGGCTGTTGAAGCAGGCGGCGGATGATAGCGGCAAGGGCTTTAACGAGTTGTGGGGGCAGTCAACCGCAGGAGCGGCGGCTATGACGCTGCTTAACGCAGGATCTGAAGAGTGGAACTCCACAATGGAGGTCATGCAGGGCAACACCGATGTGCTGGGCGAAGGCTTGGAAAAGTTACATACCCCGGCGCAGATGATGCGTGAGGCGTTAAATCAGCTTAAGAACAGCGGCATTGAACTGGGAATGTCACTGATAGAAGTACTTGCTCCGATCATTGAGCAGGTGGCAACGGCAATCTCCAACTTAACAACATGGTTCAACGGCTTGGACGATGGCACAAAGAGAACCATCGTTACTGTGCTTGGACTGGTTGCGGCGGCAACACCCGTGATCGGCGTGATATCGGGCATCGTTTCGGCAATCGGTTTCCTGTTCTCCCCGATAGGCGCAATCGTTGCGGCAATCATCGGAATTGTTACAGCCATTACAATCTTGTGGAACACCTCCGAGGAGTTCCGAAGCGGCGTTATCGCAATTTGGAACGGTATCAAGACAGGCGTAACAACAGCCATCAATGCTCTCAAATCCGGGGCAATAGCGGCTTGGAATGGCATCAAAACAGGGGTCACAACGATTGTTAACGGTATCAAGACCACGGTTACGAATGTGTGGAACGCAATTAAAACGGCGGTTTCCACAGCGATCAACGGTGTTAAGTCCGCAATCTCAACCGGTATGAATGCGGCAAAGAGCACTGTCAGTTCTATCCTTGATGCTATCAAGAGCAAGTTCACGAGCGTCTTCGAGGGCGTAAAAAATGCGGTACGGAATGCAATCAACACCGTGAAATCAATTATGAACTTCAGCTGGCATCTTCCGCACTTGTCATTGCCGCATATCAGCATCAGCGGCGGCTTTTCACTCAATCCGTTGAGCGTACCACATTTTGGCATCAGCTGGAATAAAAAGGCTCTGCGCAACGCTTACTTACTGGATGATGCAACCATCTTCGGAGAGAGAGGCGGCACACTTCTTGGCGGCGGAGAAGCCGGGTCGGAAATGATCATCGGTACAGGATTGCTGCAGGGCATGATTGACGAGTCCGTAAAGGATGCCACGGTGGAGGAAAGCAACACGGATGGCGAGATCCTTAAGCAGATTTTGACACTACTGCGGCAGTACATCCCGGACATGGCAAATATGCAACTCGTAACCGATACAGGCGCACTGGTCGGACAGCTTGCCCCGGCGATGGATGCACAGTTGGGAGTGATAGCAAGGAGGCGGTCATATGCATGATGTTTTGAGAGGCGTGCAGTTCTCCGATTATCATTCCTATGAGGACTGGGGGCTTTTGCTTGTATCAAAGACCATCGGCGCACCAGAGCCAAAGACGGAGACGGTGGACGTTCCCGGCATGGATGGTGTGTTGGATCTGACGGAAGCCCTTGGGCTTGTAAGATACAGCAACCGGGAACTGAAGTTCAGATTTAAGGTGATAGACCGTGGACGCTTCCACAGCGTTTATACTCTGGTTGCAACGTATCTTCACGGCAAGAAAAGACAGATCATCATTGACGATGACCCTAACTATTTTTACGTTGGGCGTTGCGCTATGGGTGATTTACAACCCGGAAAGATACAGGCGTACATTGACGTAACGGTGGACGCAGAGCCGTACAAGTACGAGACTGACGCAATCGTGCCGACAGGCAATTGGCAGTGGAATCCGTTCAGTTTCCGTGATGGAATCACCTGCAACACGGAATACACCATCAGCGGAACACAGGAGATCACACTTGCCAACAGGGGAATGAGAGTATCCCCAACATTCACATTATCCGCCCCGATGACAATATCATTTGAGGGCGTTACATACAGTCTCCCGGCAGGGGAAACAACAGTATACGATATCCTGCTTGACCGTGGCGGAAACGTCTTAACGGTCACAGGAGATGGCACACTGACGGCATGGTATAGAGGAGGTGCATTGTAATGTACAAAGTCAAAGTAGACGGAAATACAATCTACAATCCTGCTTCTTCTGACCTTGTTATCATTGACCCTAAGCTGACGCTTGAGGTCAACAACGCCGGGGAGTTTGATTTTGTTATGCCGCCTACGCATCCGTTTTATGGAAGCGTGGAGCGGCTTTCTTCGGTTGTCACGGTTGAAGAGGATGGATCAACCATTTTCGAGGGTCGTGTCACTGAGGAAAAAACTGACTTTTGGAAGCGTAAAAGCTACCACTGTGAAGGGTGCTTGGCATATCTCAAGGATACCAAACAGCCCCCGGCAGAGTACCACAATCTGACGGTCAGACAGTACCTTGGCATCTTGCTCAATATCCACAACAGCAAGGTCACGGCAGACAAGCAGTTCGAACTTGGAGCGGTCACGGTCACGGATTCGAACAACAGCCTGTACCGTTATACAAACTGGGAGTCAACGCTACAGTGTATCAATGATGATTTGCTGAAATCGCTTGGCGGATATCTCCGCATCAGATACGAGGACGGCAAAAAGTATCTTGATTACCTTGCAGCATTCCCAACCACAAACAGTCAGATCATCCGCTTCGGGCGCAACCTTTTAGATTATGCTTCTTCCTACGATTCGAGCGATTACTGCACAGTACTGATACCGCAGGGCGCAGAACTGGACGAAAGCGAGATCCCGGCACTGCGCATGAGATTAGGTATCGAGGATGTAAACGCCGGGTCACCATATCTTGTCAATGCTGACGCAGTGGCAGAGCATGGATGGATCGAAAGGGTTGTGGAATGGGACGGCGTGACCACAGCAACAGCCCTTTTGACAAAGGCTACACAGTACCTCCAAGATGTCCAGTTTGATAGTATGGTACTCACCATCAAGGCGGTTGACCTGCACAAACTTAACCCGGAGATAGAAAGCATTAAGCTGCTTGACGAGATCCGGGCAATCAGCAAGCCGCACGGCATGGACAGGATTTTCCCGGTCACTAAAGTATCAATCCCACTGGATAACGCAAGCGGCGCAGAGTACACACTGGGCACGAAAGTCACACGGTCATTGACAAGCACAACGGAAGCGGCGAATGAGGATATTTTAAACCGCATCAAGAGGGCAAAGACTCCGCAGGAGATCCTTGAGAGCGCACAGGATAACGCATCAGAATTGATCAAGTCCGCCCTTAATGGGTACGTTGTTATTACTGACGATGCGTCAGAACTTTTGGTCATGGACACGCCAGACATCAACACAGCCCGGAAAGTGTGGCGGTGGAACGTCAACGGTCTTGGCTATTCAAATAACGGCTATGATGGGCAGTATGGCTTGGCGTTGACGATGGACGGCGCAATTGTGGCGGACTTTATCACCACTGGCACGCTGAATGCCAACCTGATAAGGACAGGCACGATGAGCGCAGACCGCATACAGGGCGGAACATACAAAGTCGGCGGCGTACCTGGACAGGAATACGGACACCTGTATGTTTATGACGTAGATGGCAATGTGGCAGGGTACATCAATCAAACTGGCATCACGATGAAGAACGCCTATTTTGGCGATATAATTGTGGACAGCGATGACGGCAATGCATATATCAGCTTACAGGTGAGAGGGTCGGGAACTACGGAAGATCCGTACACCGCCTATATCGTTGCATACGATGACAGCGGCGAGGAGATACAGAACATCCCTGTCAACATCCCGGCACTGGTTACAACGGACTTTTCGGCAACGCAGATGAGTTCTCCTTGGGTTATAGCAGGATCTCAGTTTGAAGCACATGGGCTGTTCCAAGTATTAAACTACAATGACGATCTGATTGTAGAGGTGCAAGACCGCCAAGGGGCGGAATACGGCTCAACACTATATATCAATGACTCGGTAATAAAACGATTGTCTTTTAAACCGTTTGGCGAAGAAAGCAGCGGTACATGGTACAGACCAATCGGCAGTTACGGAACGAACGGAAACAGGGTAAAGTACATATCAGCACACAGCTCCACGCACAGCGTCCCTAACAGCCTTGGCGTTAACGCACAGTACGGCAGTACGTCAGCCTATAGCACGAAAAACTTTGCGCCGAGCAGTTCGGATATCCGTCTGAAGGAGAACGTGAAGGATTGCGAGATCAAGGCACTGCCGTTTATCCAAAAGATACAGATGCGGCAGTTTGACTGGAAACAGAACGGAGCGCATCAGGACTGCGGATTTGTAGCTGATGAACTGGAACAGCTTGACGAAAATCTTTCCATCGGCGGAGGCTACAATGAGGATGGAACAATGAATGAGAAGTCTGTCAATGATTTCTATTTGTTGGGGTACATGGTGAAGGCTATGCAGGAAATGCAGGCGGAGATTGATTATTTGAAAGGAGTGGTGAAAGATGGCATCAATCGCAGAGTGGATACAGAAAATTAAAACTGCAATCTATGGCGAAGAAGTCCGAGGCGCGATATGGCAGAGCCTTGAGGCGATGAATACGGAAGTCGAGGCTATCAACGTTGATTCGGCGCAGATCGAGCAGAACAAGACGGATATTGCAGGGATCAAGGCAGGGGTTGCATGGAGCAACGCCGACACGGTCAAGCTGACCACAACCTCACTGCAAGACTTTGTGGCGGGGCATGCCTTTGGCATCTTTTACGCATGGAGTCCGACAGCAAACGCAACAACGGTTGGAGCACCGACTAATCACAGCTACCACTATATGATTATCAAGACCAACCCCACAACAGCCATTGTTTTTGCCTTCCAAATGACCTCCGGGACAAATGGCACGATTGCAACAAAACAGCTTTATGGCGGCAACTGGGCGGCATGGGAAACCCGGCTTCCTGCGTGAGGAGGTAGCGCATGATTACAACATTTACCCCTGCATGGGGCAAGATAGACTTAGGAAGGCAGGGCGAAAATGAGGCCAGGACGATTGCTTTCCAACTTGCCAACTATGCCGCAAGGTACGGAGACGGAGAGGCTGTGCTTATCCATCAGAGAGCGAAGGATTCCGCTCCGTATATATGCGACACGGTACAGACGGACGCAACGCTTTCATGGAAAGTCACATCAATTGACACAGCGTATGACGGGCAGGGCAAGGCTGAGTTGAGGTGGATGGTTGGCGGAGTGCTTGCTAAATCAGAAGTGTACACAACGTATGTGCGCAAGAGCCTTGCGGCGGAGACTGAGATCCCGTCACCGTATGAGTCTTGGATGGATGCACTAGCAAAGCGCATGGAGAGCCTTGCCATATCCGGGGCGGACATCACGCCCAACCACACGGGCGCATATATCAAAACCAATGTTGCTGTCGGCGGCGTGGTGGATCTGACACCACTTGCGTATGCAGGGTTTGACTGCGCTGTTGTTCCCTGCGAAGAAGGGGACACTTTCACGCTGACGGGCACATCTGGTAACAGCGGTCGGCTGTGGGCTTTCCTCACGGAAGAAAACGTGCTTATATCAAAGTCGGGCAACGTTGCATATATGGAGGGGGAGATCCTGACTGCCCCGGCCGGGAGTGCAAAACTTGTTCTCAACTTCAACTCCGCATGCCCGTATGCGGCATACAAAGGAAACCGCCTGACGCTTGACAGGAACATCAAAAAGCACGCCATCCCACAGGTGCATCTTAACGTAATGGACGGGGTTGCCATGCCATCGCTTGCGTATCACTCCACGATACAGCAGACGGCAGGGGTATCGGGCGCAAAGACCGCTATTTTCAAAAGCGGTGACAGATTTTGCGTAACATATGGTGAGAACCTTGACAACAATGCAGGTGACTACCCCAAAGTCACGGACAGCGGCGTGCTTGCCATGCGCTACAAGTACTTTAGGCTTTCGGGTGAGGCGGAAAGCGAGGTCAGCTACGGAACGATAGCGCAGAAGGGGAGCACGTACACCGACTACACAGGAGCAACCAAGACCTTTGTCGGCGGCTGCGGACTCCCTTCTGGGCGGCAGGGCAAGCAGTTTTTCACATCCGCCTATCCGGGGGAGCATCGGTACAACGGATTTGATGGATACGGCATGACCCCCTGCGTGTGTGATGTATCCGTTTCTAACAGCGGCGTGACATTTGGGGCGATCCGGGAACTCATCCTTGTGATTGACGGCGTGAGCGGAAAGTTTGATCTGACGAGGATTGACCCGGAGAACGTTAATTACAATCTGTATCTGACCACAGCACCGCCAATTAAATACAACAACCTTTGGCACTGGATACAGCCCGGAAAGCACAGTCTGATTTACCTGACCTCCCCGGATGCTATCACATGGACATATAAGTGGACGATCCCGACAGACTTTGATCCTTGCTGTGAAGTATCGACCGTCATCTTCCGGGGGCATATCTTGGCGGCGGTCAGGACTTGGGGGAGTAATGAAAATAAATTTACTTCCAGCACGCTGTACCTGCTGCACATCAATATGGGCGGCTACATCATGCACCAGTACAGCATCCCGAATGTCAGCACAAGGTCTTATCTTGTCAACAGCGGTACGGATGCACTGCTCTTTTACAACAACTACTCAAAAACGGATGCAGAGTGCGTGAGGATCACCAGCACCGGGGCAGATGGGCTTTTCTTCCACAGATGGTTTACGCTCCACGAGAAGGGCAGTTGGTATATCACATGCAACGAAGATGCCGTTGCGGAAAAGGACTTTTCCGATATGTACCTTGCCGGGGGCAACGATGCAGGTCCTAGTCAGGCAAACGGCATGGAGTTTGTCCACTTGACTTTTGACCCTGCTACACCGCACAGCCCCGAAGATGTAGAGATAACCGTAATGGGTGACACGCTCTCAGCAACAGTTGACCGTCTGAAACGTGACTCCGCATGGGATCACTCCGACACTGTTAAACTGACAACTTCACTGACGGACTACATCGAGGCGCATGATTTAGGCACGTTTTACGCTTGGAGTCCGACAGCAAGTTGGGAAACCGTAGGCGCACCGACAGCCAACAGCTATCACTATGAGATCACCAAGACCAACGCCGCAACGGTTATCATCTTTGCGTACCGCATGACTGCCGGGGGCACGCAGTCCATATATGTCAAGCAGAAATACGGTGATACATGGGGCGGATGGACAGCCACAGGCGGAGGCGGTTCATCGGCAGTCACAAGCGTCAACGGCAAGACCGGGGCGGTTGTCCTTGGCGCAGGGGATGTAGGCGCAATCAGCACAAGTGACCTTCAGACAGCTGTCAACGCCGCACTCGCAACCGCAAAGGCAAGCGGAGAGTTTGACGGAGCAGACGGGGCAAAAGGTGACAAGGGTGACAAGGGTGACAAGGGCGATAAGGGCGATAAGGGTGATACTGGAGCAAGCGGATCTGACGGTGCGGACGGCAAGAGCGCATACCAGTACGCAAGAGATGCAGGATACACCGGGACGGAGGCGCAGTTTGCCGACAAACTTGTGGCGGAAGGAGTCTCATCTGTCAACGGTCAGACAGGTGCGGTTGTCATCTCAAACGCAACCACATCAGCGGCAGGGCTGATGAGCGCAACAGATAAGTCACACCTTGACGATGTATATGCAGACTACAGTTCCGCTCTTACGGCATTGGGGGTGATTTGATATGGCTACACCTTTAACTGATGCAATTAACGCCTTGACCACATATGCCAATGAGGTCACGGGAAAATCCGACACAACGCTCTCTGCCGCAGTTGGAAGCCTTGCAGACGGTTACGGCGGCGGTGGTGTTGATTGGATCACTTACCATAGCGATACAACAGTTATCAGAACAGGTGCTCAAGGACAGCCAACAATTCCTGTTATACCGGGCGCACTTGTTATAATAAGATGCCCGGATGAGCAGAGCGGGGGATATGCAAACATCTTTGCGTCCTTTAGTGCAGACGGAACGAAATACGATTATGGTGTTATTCGTGGCAATAAGTTTACTAATGACAATAGGAATTATACTGTGGAAGCAGGTGCGACAGTGGTTACACCAAAATTTCAAGTATTTTCTGCATGGATGGCTGACCATACAATCACTGGAGTTCCTGTATACATTGTCAATAATTAAGGAGGTAATCCATGTACTATATTACTGAGTTACAGACAAGACCTGACGGAGTAGTCAACAGCACGATTACAGCACGCTCATCCCTTGCAATGGGATTGGCATACTACTATCAGAGAGCGGCAGTGGCAGTTGCGACCACGGACTTCACGGCGGTTGCCTTGACGCTTCAGAGCCAGTATGGAGAGATTATCAAGAACGAGCGTTTTGACACACTGTATGGGGGGGAAGCATGAGCACACTTAAAGACCTGACTTTTACACACCGTTACTGGATCATCCTTTTGCCACTGATTTTGATCGGGGCGGATATCATCACAGGATGGATACAGGCAAGCGTTAATGGTACATGGGATAGTACCAAGATGAGAAAAGGCTTGTATCGAAAGACAGGCGAACTGCTGACGATCCTTGTTGCTTACGCAATACAGGAAGCGGTCACGCTGTCGATTGATATTACGGCTTGCATCTCCGCTTACGTCATCATCATGGAACTGCTTTCAATCATCGAGAACCTTGACCAAGCAGGCATTCCCGTTCCGACCTTTGTTCGGTCAAAACTTGGCAAGGTGGCAAAAGAAATTGACGAGGGCGAGGAAGCAAAAGAATGATTGAGTTTATCATCATTGCCTTTGTGCTTGGGTGGCTTATCCGGGAGACAGGGCGTTGGATTGACGAGATATGGAGGAACACGCATGACGAGTAGGGAAAGAGTATGGAAAACGCTTGTCAATGCAGGAATGACCCCGGAAGGGGCGGCAGGGCTGATGGGCAATCTGCAGGCAGAGAGCGGCATCATCCCGAACAGGGTTGAGATCCTGTGCCTACAGCGGTACAGGGAAATAGGCAAGTATTACACAGACTCAACCTATACGGCGTTTGTTGACGATGGTACAATCACAAGGGCGGAGTTCATCCGCCCTATGGGAAAGCAGTACGGTTACGGTCTGGCGCAGTGGACATCTCCAGGAAGGAAAACGGCGTTATATGACAGATGTAAAACCGCAGGGGCATCAATCGGGGATCTGACCACGCAGTGCCTTTTCCTTGTTGACGAGCTAAAGACATCGTATAAGCCTGTATGGAGCGTACTTGCCACAACGCACGACATCCGCATGGCATCCGATACGGTACTCAAAAAGTTTGAGATGCCTGCGGACGTTGGGGAGTCCGTACAGCTTACAAGATACCAGTACGCCAAACAGATATATGACGAGTATGCCGAGAAGGGTGACGGCGTGACGGCTGACGATGTGCTTAAAATCTTCCAGGCGTGGATAGGATACAGCGAAGCCACAGGCAAGCACAAACAGATCATTGATATCTACAATCAATACTGCGCAGAACACGGATATCCAAGAGGATACAAGGTACAATACACAGACTCTTGGTGCGACACATGCCTGTCTGCGGCATTTATCAAAGCCGGGGCTGTAGATCTGATCGGCGGAGTTGAGTGCGGCGTGGAAGAACACGTTCAAATCTTCAAACGCAAGGGCATTTGGATCGAGGACGGTACGATAACCCCACAGCCTGGTGACATCATCGTTTACAACTGGGATGCAAGCACACAGCCTAATGACGGCTACGCAGACCACATCGGCATCGTGGAAAGTTGCACGAGCGGCAGGGAAGTAACGATTGAGGGCAACTATCACGACAGTGTTTCCCGGCGATACCTTAACGTTGGAGATGGATGCATCCGAGGATACGCACGCCCAGTATACGCACAGAAAGCGGCACAGAGCGGCGTTTCTAATACTGATGATAAAATATACCAGTTCGGCGTGAAAACCGTCAGAAAAGGCTCACAGGGGGCTTCAGCGGCACTCCTGCAACGCTTGCTCATTGGATGGGGCTACGATCCGCAGGGCGTGGACGGAATCGCAGGGGATAAGACCATAAAAGCCCTCAGGAGATTCCAGACGGATCATGACTTGGCTGTTGACGGTATCTGCGGAAAATATACATGGGCGGCTCTTTTGGTGGTATAATAAGTCGCAGGAGGGCGTGGACATGGAAGATAAGAGCGTAAGCTACATTGTACATGAAGGAATGATGGCACGGCAGGAGCGGACAATTAAACGCCTCTGGATTTTGTGCATCATCATCTTTTTGGCATTGATCGGCACGAACGCCGGGTGGATATACTATGAAAGCCAGTTTACCGATGAAGTTATCACGCAAGAGGTTACGCAGGACTCTGGCGATGGTGGAAGCAATACCTACAACGGCGAAATCGTAGGTGGTGACTATTATGGCGAAGCAGAGGATAAAGACTACTGTACGGAAGCGGACACGTAAAACAGGCGGCAAATCTGGTTATGTTAAATGCAATATGTGCCACGGGACAGGACGTGTTAGAAGAGGATGAGGGATTACAAAAACAGCGAAATCTCAGCCCTGATTGATGAGTACATTCACAACGAGCGTGACCGCAGACTCTTGAAACGGCGGTTGATTGATGGCATCTGTTATGAGCCGCTTGCGGAAGAGTTTCGGCTGTCAGTACAGCGCACAAAAACTATAGTGTACAAGGCGCAGGAAAAGCTGTTCCGACACTTGAAATAAAAATCAAATAGTAGACGAAAGAAGGACTTTCACTTGCTCGTGTAAGCCCTTCTTTTTTTGTACACTTTTTTCAAAAGTGAGGGCGTTATGTGGAGACAGTACAATCCGAATCCGATGGGTAAAAGAGTAGATGACTGCGTGGTGCGTGCTTTAGCAGTTGCACTGAATTTGACATGGAACGGGGCTTTTGATTTAGTGGCGGACAAAGCAAAGCAGATGGGCAATATGCCGCACGCTGACGCAGTGTGGGGAGCAGTTCTCCGTGAGCATGGATTTCAGCGCAAGGCTGTTCCGAATACTTGCCCGGATTGCTACACGGCTGATGACTTCTGCCGGGATCATCCGCATGGCGTATATGTTTTGGCTTTTGGCGGACACGTTGCCACGGTCGTAGACGGATTGCTTTTTGATACATGGAACAGCAGTGACGAAAGTCCGCAGTACTATTGGCGCAGGAGGTAGAGCATGGCATACGGTTATCCAATGAGTTACCAGTATCCGCAGTATCAGCAGAACAATGGAATCATGTGGGTTCAAGGTGAAGCAGGGGCAAAGTCATATCTTGTTGCTCCAAATCAGACAGTGCAGTTGTGGGATAGCGAAGCGCAGACGATATATCTAAAGTCGGCGGATGCTTCCGGGATGCCGTCAATGAAGATACTTGACTACACGATCCGGGAAGCATCACAGCCAATGCCGAAGATTGCAAGCGGCGATTATGTGACCCGTGAAGAATTACAGCGTTTCCGTGAGGAAATACTGGAAACGGTGAGGAAGGAAGGCAAACATGAATCCCCTTTACAGTCAGATGAATAACAACAATCTTTTACAGCGGTTTATGCAGTTTAAGCAGACTTTCCGTGGAGATCCGCAGGCTCAGGTTCAACAGCTTCTGAATTCCGGGAGAGTGACGCAGGATCAGTACAACCAAGCAGTCCAGACGGCACAGCAACTCAGCCGTATGCTTGGGATGAAATGAGAATACATTTTCAGCTGAAATGTAGAAATAAAAGAAGGAGGTTAATGTTATGGCATTAACAGATGACTCTATGGTTATGCCCGTTGCCCCGGTCGGCGGATATGGCAACAGCGGCTTCGGTGACCTCGGCGGCGGTGGCTGGTGGATACTCCTGCTCTTCATCCTGCTTGGTGGTTGGAATAACGGCGGCGTTGGCGGCTTCGGCGGCGGCGATCTGTATCCGTGGCTGAACAACAGTCAGAATATCAACGGCGGTTTCCGGGATCAGATGCTCAACACATCCGTAAACGGCATTCAGAACGCAATCACAAGCGGCTTTGGCGATGTACAGACAGCACTTTGCGGTGGTTTTTCGGGGGTCAACGCATCCATCAATGGAGCGCAGAATGCGATTGCGCAGCAGATGTATGGAAACCAGATCGCAGATATGGAGAGATCCTATGCGGCACAGACGGCAAGCACGGCAGGAATGACAGCATTACAGGCACAGCTTGCTCAGTGTTGCTGTGATAACAGATCGGCAACAGCAGACCTCAAGTACACGCTTGCGACAGAGGAATGCAATACAAGAAATGCGTCCACAATGAACACCCGTGACATCATTGACGCTCAGACAAGAGGGACACAGGCTATCCTCGATAAGCTCTGCGCACTTGAACTTGATGGCGTGAAGGGTCAGCTTGCACAGGCACAGCGTGAGAACGTTGGTCTTCAGAATCAGCTGAACATGGCAACCATGCAGGCTTCTCAGACCGCACAGACCGCTCAGATCCTTGCAGGACAGGCAGCGGAAATTGACGGTGTATATAACCGCTTGAAAAACTGCCCGGTTCCGAGTATGCCCGTATACGGCAACACTCCGATTTTTACCTGCGGAAACAACGGCGGTTGCGGATGCGGCGGATCATTTTGATGAATGATATTCTACGGGGCGGCACGTCTGCCCTGTATTGATAAGGAGAGACAACATGAGTTGTAAGAATGTTTGCAGACTTTGTAATCATCTTGTGATTTCAACGGCAGTTGCCTTTACAGACGGGAATTTGGTCATAACGCTCCCTGCGGACACTTTCGCAGACGGTGAGAAGGTGTGTATTGTCATTGCACAGACCATCCCGGCGGAAACAACCATTAACGCTCCGGTTATGATCCAGATAGGGGACGGAACGGAGATGTATCCGCTTACAACCCGGTGTTGTGCACAGGTGTCTGCTTGCGGTGTAAGGACACGGACAAGATATGCGACCCGTGTAGTTACTTCCGCAACTGGGGCAACGTTTAGGATGCTTGGAAATCCTATGTGTACACCGAATTACAACCTTCAGTCTATAAACGGCACAGCCCCGGCGGAAGCACCTGCCGGGAATTGAATCGCAAGAAAAGGAGAATAACATGGATTACACGAAAGATTTACATGAAATGTGCGAAATCCTCTCCCGGGAACTGAGCGAAGCCAATGAGAAGATCAGACAGGCTGGCGGCAAAATGTCCGGCTCTGATTTGGATTATGTAGATAAGCTTACTCATGCCCTTAAGTCCATCAAGACAACCATTGCCATGATGGAAGCGGACGAAGGGACATCCAGTCGGATGTATCCGTACTATGGCGGATCGTACAATGATGGCTCGTATAACGGAGACTCGTACAGAGGTCGTTCCTCGTATGCCAGAGGACGCATGAATGCCCGGCGTGACAGCATGGGCAGATACTCCGGTGATGACAACATGGTAGCGGAACTGCGTGAACTGATGCAGGACGCACCGGATGAACAGACCCGGAAGGAATTTGAACGCTTTATCCAGAAGATAGAGCGGATGTAAGGGGGTGAGTCCTCTTGATCACGGAACAGGATCTGCGGCAGGCAATCGCAGAATGTCAAGGGGAGCGGAACCCGAATGCACAGACTTGTATCAAGCTGGCTGCGTACTACACCATTTTAAATCAGATGGATCAGCCCGAAAAGGACACAGGCTATTCCGGGGCGGCGTATAAACCCGAAACGGAGTACAGATCCGACACGGAGTTTGGACAGATTGCAAGCAGGATGAAAACGGATGATGTGCTTGCGGTGGTTGACGAGTTGATGGAAGCATTGGCTGTGCTTAATCCGAAACTATATGATGGTGTAATACGCAATTTGGAAGACCGGGCGTAAAACCCCGGTTTTTCTATGCTCAAAAATAATCGAAATTAACATAGGCGTGCTATAATTAAGACAGTTAAGGGAGACGAGGTGATTGCATGAATACGGTTACAGTAGAAGTCACTGATAAAACAGGGACAAAAATATTTAAAGCATATGATGCAAACTTTTTGTTTGACAGACATGGCTTTTTCGTACAAATTAGCGTAATGAGGAACGGTAAGCCAGAGCGTGAGTATTTTAATTTAGAGGACACAAAAGTAACTTTCTATAAAAGCTGATTTAAAGCAGACACCAACACAGGTGAAGAGTGATTACTTGTAACACACTTGTCACAATTGCGCACAGAACGCCAGAAAAACCGGGCATTGACTTATACCCATTTGGAAGCGGACACAACAACGAAAGAGCGGAAGAAACCGTGTATTTACGGTACTTCCGCTCTTTTTACGTTGCCGTACACAACCTATAATTAACGTCTACTTGTCACAACTTGTCACAATTGGGCAAGCAATTTTTTCGATGGATGCCCTCAATTCATCGAGCGTCCTGTGACCGTATACGGCGTTGGTGATATCGCTGCCAAAGGAATGACCGAGCAGACGTTTCCTGTCTGCCTCTGGTACTCCGTAAGTCTCACACAACCGGGAGAAGGTATGACGACACCCATGCGGCGAATGATACCCGATGCCGATATCTGCACACAGGATTTCAAACCGTCTTCTGATGGTGCGTTGTGAGAGAGTAAGCACGCTGAATCCGCTTTTAAGCAGTGGTTGTATAGCCGAGTGTATGGGGACTATCCTGTCTCTTCCTGCGGCTGTCTTGACTCCGCCCTTAAAGTACATCTGATCCGTGTTGACTTCCATGTCTTTGTACGCCGATACCCGGAAGCCCGAATAACACATAATGAGAGCGGCGGCGGCGTTAGGATCGTCCTTGTGTTTCCATAGCAGGGCAAGGTCTGCGTCCGTGAAAGGTTCTGCATGCTCGTTTTCCACTCCGGGCGTATGGAGCAAGTCGGATTCGTTGCGCTGGATATATCCCCGGCTGACGGCAAATCTGAAAACTTGCTTTATGTAGACAACCGCTTTCCCCCGGATCGTTTCCGCAGAAATGGCGTTGACTGTTTCCTGCATCTTTTGCAGTGACAGGTTGTCGATTGGGATGTGGTCAAGCGGCGAAAGATGTTTCCGCAGATTTTTGTCTGCGTACTGCGTTCTTTCCGCCAGTGTCCTTGGAGCGTTCTGCCCGTATTTGTATTGCATAAACTCATCAGCAACCGCTCCAAAGGTCTTCTGATCGGAAGCGGCTCCGATGGTTGAGAGGACACGGCGGCAGAATGCGTCAAGGTCGGCATAGCTTGCCTGTCTTTCCTTGGCAACGTCAAACTCCATACCGGGATAGTATCTCCCTTGATGCCAAGCTGTCAGGACAGCAAAAGCCGTGTACCAGTCGGCGCAATAGCATATTGCCTGTGGAGTGATGTATCGCCCTTTGTCGTTGCACTGGGTCGCTGGGGGATGTACTGCATACGGTCTGGATCTGCCCGACCCAAGGAACCTTATACTGCCATACTAATAGCCGTTTGGAAGGTTTGGATGTTTCTTCTTACTTGGCATTGTATCACCTCCCATTCACTTTTTTCTGCACCGCCGTTCTATTTGTGGTATACTTGGGGCAGAACAGGAAATTGTTCTTCTTCATTATTTTGTATTTCTCCCTTCTTTTTTTGTGGGATGCCGCCGTCAACGGTATCCCATTTTGCATCTTGTATAATGCCCTCTGTACTATAATCAATAGGAGGACTATATATACATGGACAGAAACGAACTTACAGAAGACGAAAAAACTGTGATTGATGCATTGAGGGAAGACCCCGAATTCATCCGGGATCTTGCCGAGATTTTAGGACAGCGCAAGCGGCGGCAACCGCAGCAGTCCTCAGATCCGGGGGAGCATCCCGGAGCATCTTGATTAACTGTTCCTCTTTTTTCGAAAGCCTGTCACCTTCCGGGGTGATGGGCTTTTTCTTTTCTTTTTCCCCAAGTCCTGTTAAAAGATACTCGACATTTACGCCCAAGTATTCTGCCACGGTTTCCAGTGTGGATATCTTGGGCATTGTCTTGCCAGTACGCCATTGTGAGTATGCAGACGATGTAATACCACAGGCGGCATAGAACTCACCCTTTGGAATACCCTTTTCCGCAAGCAACGTATCGATTCTGACCACAACATCTGCTTTCATTAATACACCCCCTTCCATAAAGAAAAACTTAGAAAATATAAAGTAGTACTTTACATTAAGTCAAACTTAGTATATAATAAAAGGGTAGTTGGAAGTGAAGCACTTCTTAACTACATAATACAAAAATCGGCACATGCGTTCAAGCGCAACTTTATGAAAGGAAGGTGAGATATGGACATCAAAGGAGCAAGGCTACAGGCAGGGCTGAGGGTCACTGAAGTGGCTAAGGCTATGAAAGTGACTGAGGCTTGTGTGTACCAGTGGGAAGCAGGAGAAACAAAACCAAGGATTGAAAAGCTCGTAGAGTTGGCGGATCTGTTCGGGGTAACGGTGGACGAACTGCTGAAAGGCGCATGATGGAAAGGGTAAGCGTAAGAGATGCTGCCCGGCTGTTGGGGCTGTCTGAGGACTATGTGCGATATGCACTCCGAAGAGGTGAGTTGCCAATAGGAAGGGCAATTAAGGGAAAAGGCAAGCATTACATTTATTTGATCTACAGGGAGTTGTTGGAAAGGGAGGTGAAAGGATGAAACAGAGCGAACTGTTGAGATTGTATTCCCACATGCGGACGGCACTTTTTATCACTGTTCCGATTGCTGGATGGGGGTTTACCTACTGGCTGAGTAGTGGTGAGGAGTTGGCATCTGTGCTGATTGGAATGGCGATAACCCTGCCGCTTTTTGATATTCTTCCGAGCAAGGCGGAAATCAGTCACAGCCTCATGTCGGAGCGAAAGCGGCAGGAAAACATCTGGTTCAAGATGCTGTAAAAAGACCCCGGCGCACAAGGGTAAGCGCAACCGGGGAGATTAAGGGATGAAGTGATTATATCACAGGAAGGGACGAAATGAAAGAAAAGTTATTGGAAGTCATGGCACTTGCCTATGAGGTAAATGACTTGATGGGGTTGACCTTCGTCAGCGTTGACATATCAAGATACGATGCGACAGTAAGCATCCACACGTTGAGTAAAAAATACAAAAGCGAAAAGCGTACTACATACTGGATGCCAATGCAGTATAGCGATGCGCCGCATATGGAAGAGTGGGTTGTAGATCCTGGCTTCGAAAAGGCAGAAGCGGCACTGAAAAAAATTTTGGAAGGAGCGAAGGCGGCATGACCATTCCCGACAACGCTGATCTGTACGATCAGTACGACAGAGAGCAAGCGAGGTTAAGCAGGAACGACAAGGAAGAAATCACAAAGTGTGACCTGTGCGGAAAGACGATATACGAAGACGAAGATTATATGTACATCGAAGCATGGGATAAATGCCTGTGTGAAGATTGCGCGACATTCAAACTGGATAAGATGTGGAGGAATGGAGAATGACGATTTACGAAAAGATGCTTGGCATCACAGCAGAATTACAGACGGTAGCGAAAAATCTGATGGTAGGCGAAGGCAGGAACCAGTACAAGGCAGTCTCTGAGGGAGACGTACTGGCAGCAGTTAAACCGCTTGAGATCAAATACGGAGTCTACAGTTACCCGGTTAAGAGAACAGTTATCGACTCCGGGGAGATCGTATCAAAGAACGTCTACAAGGGGGAAGAAAAGGAAACACGCCGTTTGTGGCTGCGGGTCGAAACTGTGTATCGCTTCGTGAACACCGAGAACCCCGATGAATATATCGAGATAACAACATACGGTGATGGCGTTGACAGTCAGGATAAAGCACCGGGCAAGGCGATGACCTACAGTGACAAATACGCACTGCTGAAAGCCTACAAAATCCAGACAGGAGATGACCCGGACGCAAATGCATCCGAACCACTGGCACGGATCGAGAAGAAACCGGCAAGCGAAGTGACGAAAAACGTGATCAGGACAATCTGTAAACAGCACGGTGTGAACCTTGAGAAATGGCTGACTCAGATCGGCACGACCATGGAAACACTGCAGGCAGATACGGCTGCGCAGATGCTGTCAACACTTAAGAGCCGTTTCGGGGATGACTGATTGAGACGTATTGGGCAAAGGTGGTTGATGTATGCAGGCAACAGGCAGAGTAATGAAGACGGAAGTCTTTTACAACTACAAGACAAAGACAACGCTTCTGCCGCTTGTGGTGGACGGAAACGTGACCGCTGACGTTGCGGATCTGATGGAGTGCGAGTCACTGGACATCAAGGTTGTGAAGCATCGGAAGAAAAGGTCACTGGATGCAAATGCTCTGCTGTGGGCGTGCTTGGGAGATATAGCAAGTGCGCTCCGGGCTGACAAGTGGGATATCTACTTGAAGATGCTCAAGCGGTACGGCAAGTACACATACATCTGCGTCAAGCCGGGTGTTGTGGATGCCGTAAAAGCACAATGGCGAGAATGCGAAGAAATCGGCAAGGTTGATATCAATGGTCAGGAAGCTGTGCAACTGCTTTGCTATTTCGGATCAAGCACATACGACACCAAAGAGTTTTCGGTGTTGCTGGATGGAGTGATAAGCGAAATGAAGGAGATCGGGCTTGCCCCACCACCCAGCAAGCACATAAAGGAGGCTTTAGAGCAATGGACAAAATCACATTCAATTCCCCCGGATTAGAGCCTTCTGAGGTCTGCCCCGGCTGTGCAGTGTGCGGATCACCGTACACGGAAGTACACCATATCTTCCCTGGTACAGCAAACAGGGCGCAGTCAGAGAAATATGGCTTGACCGTGAGGCTGTGCAGGAAGCACCACAAGGAAGCACATAAACGCCCGAATAGCGGCTTAGACCTCGAACTCAAGGAACAGGCGCAGGAATACTGGGAAAGCCTTTATGGGGGCAGAGAAGCGTTTATAAAGGCATTCGGAAGGAGTTGGTTATGAAAGGATTTTCTTTAAAGACCGATTACACGGATCTGATTGACCTGCTGTCAGATGATGACGCAGGGTTGCTGTTAAGGGCAATCATGCACTATGCAAGAGATGGTTTCGTAGAAGCAGACATTACGCAGTTTATGGAGAATGGCGTTGAGATCCTGTTTCAGATTATCCGCAAGGATATAGATGCCGAAAGAGAGGATTGCGATGAGTGACTCTTTTATCTTTTACAAATCGTTTTGGGAGTGTGTTGAGGATCTTGACCCCGGCGAGGACGCAACACCCGAAGAAAAAGACGAAGCGTTAAGGACGCAGTTCAATGTTCTCCGTGCGATTTGCGAATATGCCTTTGAGGGGAAAGAACCGCCAAGGGGTGGACTTGAATCAGCTTTGTTCCGACAGGCAAAGCCGCAGATTGATGCGAACAAACGAAGATGTGAAAATGGGAAGAAAGGCGGAAGACCAAAAACCAACGCAGAACCAAGTGAAAACCACGAAGAAGCAAAACAAAAACCTATGGTTATTGAAGATGAAACCATAGGAAAGCAAAAAGAAAACCATAGGTTATCAACCTCAAAACCTAATGTAAATGTAAATGTTAATGATAATGTAAATGTTAATGTTAATGATAATGCAAATGAGAATGAAAAGGTAAATGTAAAAGATAAAACCCTTATGCGCACACGTGCGCAAGGGGTGACTGCTTCGCAGATGGTTATTGACCACGGTTTCTCTGAGCCGGTACAGGGGAAAGTACTTGATTGGATAAGATATAAAACGGAGAAGCGGCAGGGATACAAGGAGACGGGTCTTAAGTCACTGATAACAGTTATACAACGTCAGATTGACATTTACGGAGAGTCCGCCGTTATCCGTTGTATCGAAGACAGCATGGCGGCAGGATGGCAAGGGATAGCGTGGGGAAGGATTGAAAGCAAGCCGCAGAAGAAAGACCGATATGATGAAATACGGTCATGGTTTACGGAGGATGCAGGGTAATGACATCGAAAGAGGATTTTATGAAGTTGGTCACTGTACTCCGGGCGGCATACAGTTCGGAAAAGTTCATGCCCGACAAGCAGTCAGCCCTTGTCTGGTATGAGATGCTCAAGGACATTGATTACCCTGTGCTGATGCAGGGATGCTACAGGCTGATCCAGAGCAGCCAGTATCCGCCAACGATAGCAGACATCCGGGCATCCTGCGCAAGCCTCACGGCAGAGCCGCAGAGATTGACGGATCTTGAGGCGTGGGCACTGGTGCGGAAGGCATTGAGCAACGGTACATACGGGGCTGAACAGGAATATGCAAAGTTGCCTCCGCTGGTGCAGAAGGCGGTGGGAAGTCCTGCCAACATCCGGGAGATGGCACAGGCGGACATGGAGAGCGTTGCAACTGTTTTCCAGTCGCAGTTCCTCAGGGCGTACAGATCGGAGACACAAAGGGCGGCAGACCTTGCCAAGCTGTCACCAAAACTTAGGACATTACTTGAGGGAACAACAGAAAACATGATTGAAGGAGGCACAGTATGAACAGAGTTGTATTAGCAGGCAGATTAACAACAGACCCGGATATCCGTCACACAGGCGGCGCAGAAGATTTGGCTGTTGCAAGATACCGCCTTGCGGTTGATCGCAGGGTGGCACGCAACAACGGCGAACAGACAGCGGACTTCATCAACTGCGTTGCCTTCGGCAAGCGTGCAGAGTTCGCTGAGAAGTATCTGCGCAAGGGCGTTAAAATTATGATTTCCGGGCGGATACAGACAGGATCATACAAGGACAAGGAAGGGCGCACGGTCTATACAACTGACGTTGTAGTTGAGGAGCATGAGTTCTGCGAGAGCAAGGGAGCACAGGCGGAGCAGACCGCTCCCGACAATGGTTTTGTACCTGCTCCCGATGACTCAGACCTTGAAGGCTTGCCCTTTGTATGAGGTGACTTATGACGCAGACAGAGATCATACTTGAGGTTCTGCGAAGTGGCGAAGGATTGACAGCGGCTGACGCTCTTTACCGCTTCGGCATCGGGCGTTTAGCAAGTCGGATATGTGAACTGCGGAAAGCGTCATATCCGATCCTGTCGATCAGAACGCAGGGGACGAACCGATACGGAGACACAGTTTATTTTGATACCTACAAACTGGATATGGAGAAGTACAAGGGAGTAAAGAATGGGAGCAACGATACCAAAGAAATGCACGGATAAAAGACCGTGTTTTGCAAGGCAGAGGGGCACACGATATTGCAAAGCGTTGACGGAGCTATATGACGGAACCGGGCGGATGTGCCCGTTTTGCAAAAGGGACAAAGAGATCACAAACGGCATCCGATATCCGTACAACAAGTACATGGGGACATCGTTTTTTAATGCGAAACCGAGGCACGAATGAGAAGGATAACAATACCGTGTATGTTTGCATCGGTGAATGTGTGGGTTGATAAGAACCGAATCCGGCACGGCACATGGTCGGCTGGAAACTCGATGAAGCAACGTGATCAGAAAATCATTTTGGGGTATTTGCAGAAGCAATTAAAAGCCCCATTGAACGAGCCGATCATGATTGAGTTCCGCTATTATTGCCCGGATGGACGGCGTGACCCGGATAACATCTGCGGATACTTCCACAAGATATTTCTGGATGCACTTGTTGAGTCCGGGCGGTTGAAAAATGACGGCTTCAGAAACGTTGTCGGTTTTGTGGACAGCTTTTATATCGACAAGCATAACGTCCGCATCGAGATAGACATACACGAGAATATGGACAGGGACTAGAGGATGGATATTAAGGTTAAGTACTTGCGAGATATACCGCACCTTGATCGAATAAAGGGCGGTGACTGGATAGATCTGAGGGCAGGAAAGGACATGGACTTCATGCCTGGGGAGTATAAAAGGATACCGCTTGGGGTTGCAATCGAACTGCCTGTAGGCTTTGAGGCAATCGTTGCGCCAAGATCATCAACGTATCAGCGTTACGGCATTATGTGCGCCGGGAGCATCGGGATCATTGATGAAGCGTACAGAGGGGACAACGATGAATGGATGTTCCCTGCTTACTCTCCGCACGGCGGCAAGATACAGAAGGGTGACAGGATAGCACAGTTTCGTCTGATCGAGCATCACCCACGGTTCGACATAATCGAGGTTGATCACTTAGGCAACCCGGACAGGGGCGGTCTTGGAAGCACAGGGAGGCAGTAGGATGTGGTACGGAAATGTAGGTATAGTGCCAAATGGCGGAGTACCTTGCAAGGATTGCCCCAAAAAAGGCTGCGGATCGTATCATGATGAATGCCAGGAGTACAGGGCATACAGGGCAAAGGTTGACGAGATCCACCACAAGTACGACGTGGACAGGGAAAAGGACTCACGCTCACCGAAGCGTCCGGGGGATACGTCACCTTTTGCAATCACGCACACGCACAAGCACAGGTCATAAGAGTATCACGAAGGGAGAATTAAAGGTGAAAGGAAGCATAGGAGTTAATTGCAGTACGATTATCAATACACGGCAAGAGGGATCGAAGCCCTGCGCAAGCTGTGAACATCTGAAGGAAGGCATACATGAAGTAAAGGTTAAGCGCACGTTGTCGAAGGCTGAAAAGAAAAAAGGTATCACGCCGAAGGTCAGCTATTACGGTTACAAGTGTGATATCTACCACAGGCGGCGCAAATACAATCAGTGGTGTGTATGCAAGTTTTTCAAGAAGAGGGAGACGGAGGAAAAGAAGGTTGAAAGCATCTATCTGAATTAAGGAGTTGATATGGCAGAGTTATTAATCTTTTTGCTAGGCATATTCATCGGCGCATCGTTAGGGGTGTTTCTGATGGCACTTGCAATAGCAAGCCGGGATGATGACGAGGATATGCGATAGAACGCACAGAAATGGCTTTTAAGCGGCTTTTCGGTTCTTACCCGATAAAGTGTAGGGGTGAGAGCGGAAAGCGGCTTAAAGGGGCAAATAAACACATGTGAAGGGAGATACAAGGGAATGAAAAAAGCTGTCACGATTTATATTGATGATGATGCAGGGATTGAAGAGGGAAGCAGAGAAATGGAGGGATAAATAGCATGACATCAAGAGAGATATGTAAATTGCTTGAAATTATTATTGGTGAGACTGAGCCTATAGCGGACTCTGCCGTTGATCCGATAAGAGCAGAAAATCTCAAGACTCTCATAGATGTAGGTAATTGGGTGCTTGACGGTTTGTTTTATGCGGCAGAACATCGTAAAGATCCTTATTACAGCAGTCAGACAATCGGAGAAACAGCGTATGCTGCGATGCTCGAATGGAAAGAATGGCTTGAGCAAAAAGAAGAGGAGTTGGCATGAAGGATGACACAGCAGGAAGCATTAAAAGAATTGGAAAACTTAACGATTGATTATGGCAATCGCACGGAAGAGGAAATCGAGCGGCTGGACGAAGCTGTTGATATGGCGATAGAGGCGCTCAACCATACTGCTGACATCAGCAAAAAGGTAATGAAGGAGAATTAAAATGATTGAATTGAAATCCTGCCCGTTTTGTGGCGGTAAAGCGGTGATAAGAAGGACGCCGGGATATGATGGACAGTTTTATGTGCGATGCATGAATTTCAACATTTGTTATGTGATGCCGACAACGGAGACTTTTAAAACGAAG
>OCTX012289223.1_pt1 | contig 34728 bp, 34 predicted proteins | sample 1539691 | NCBI WGS metagenome assembly OCTX01 (sample SAMN02144231, study PRJEB22623) | gut metagenome | biome: sheep rumen | host: Ovis aries | place: New Zealand
GCACGAGTAGTACCTACTTTTCCCATGTACGTGCCGAACTGAATGGCATTGTCATTAGAAGTTGCTGAGGAGCTGAAACCATTGCCCTCAAGCAAGTCAGATTGTGAGCATGCAGTAAAACCTACTGCCAAGATTGCCGTAGCAATCAAAGAAAATACTTTCTTCATACTTGTATAAATTTAAAATGTTAAACGTTTCCTATAGTTTATTTTGTAATGATTTATCATTTTATCTGTTAACTGTCAACTCATCAGAATCCTCCCATATCAATGGTTCCTCCGTCTTCCCACTCATCTACTTTTGCATCGAATCCGGCTCCTGTATCACCACCAGGGACAGGAGGCAGAATGATAACATCGGAGAGGTCTATCTCGAGGCGCAGGTTGTGCAAATCCTCACGATAGCGGATGCGAGCCTCCTCACCCGTCGGGGTGATGTAGGTTATGTTCTTACCCACATTGTATGAGAACTGCAACACATCTCCATTCACCAGGGTGATGTAGAAGGAGAGGATATTATCCTCTGCCAAGCGTTCGGAGATGAGTTCCTTGCCGTATGGCAGTCCGAACGAGCCTATGCTGTCGCATATATATCCCATACTGTCGACTGAAAGTCCTATTGCAGTCTTCTTCCATCGATCCCATGTATGCAGTTTCACAATACCCGACTCGCTCGTACGGTTCACCTTCGACAAGTAGAATCCGTCGGCAAGACCGGAGAGGCTGGCTTCGAGGTCCCGGATGAGCTGACGCCGCTTTATCTTTGCCTTTACATAGAGCGTCACAGTCATTGGGTACGGATGCTCATGTATGACGTAATCTGAATTCCTTCCATCGATGTCGTACTTATACCCGTTGTCGCGATAACGCTCAAAGGGGATGAAGATGGTGTCTTGCATCAGCATTTCCTCAGTGATGGTTATGCGGTCGGTCACAGCTCCAATCGGGTCCGGATAGTTGATATAGGTAACTCCCGAGTCCCAGTTGCGGGTGTTGTATTCTGTAGTGCGGGCTGCCATCTTCTCGTAGCTCTGAACATCGTAGAAGTTCATGTATGGCTCGTAGTCGCTGTAGGTATCGCTGAAGAGTATAATCTGGTAGGTGCCCACAGGAAGCGAGAGAGTTGTGACTGAGTCGTTCGTACTCACCATGCGGCGCTCGCCCGTAGCCTCGTTCCAGAAGATTGCCGTCATTCCGTTTGGCTTTTCTCCATAGATGGGCACGTAGTTCGTGCTCCAGTGCGAAACAAGCTTCACGGCTACTTCGTCATCTACTATCACCTCAAGCGGACGGCGATCGCACGAGGCGAGCACAATTACCGCAAGGAGCAACAGGACCCTGAAGGCTCTGACGATGTTGCGTTTCAAAGATCTATTCATAGGCACCTCCCTTCCGCTTATGCTGATTGCTCTTTCCTATGAGCCAAACGAGCGAAACCTTCGCTTTGGTTGGTCCTACGTATTTCGTACTGGCATTGTATTGCCAGATAAGGTGCGTGTCGTTGAACATACCGTTGTAGTGGCGACGCGGTCCCCAGAATACTCCCGCACTGAGCGAGAGTTCGAGGTTGAAATATTTATGAAGCACGAAACTGTAACCCACAGTGGCTCCGACAGAATTGAATTCTCCCTGGTCGCCCTTGCTGTTCCACTCTATGTCGTACTTACCATTATTATAATACACTCCGGCAAAGGGTCCCGAAAGTGGGGGCAGTCCCCTGCGGCAACTGCGAAACCACCTGCGCAGCTCAATGCCAAGCGTCTGAAATTCGTATGCCCTGCTGTTATGATGCCATACGTACCAAGGCGTCCACCACTCTACCATCACGCTCCATAACTTCTCCCTGCCGAACGGCACTTCCACCTCTACGTTCACTGCTGCTGCAAGGTCGAAGAGCAGGTTGGTCTTCAAGGCGAAGAACGGAGTGTAGCTCTTGAACTGAGTGAGCGGTGTAGTAGGTCGCAGATGTTCAAACGGCATCGCATTGATTGTATCGTATTCACCCGGCCGTTCTATTCGCTCACGACGCGTGTAGTCGATAGTATAGTCGGAATGGCGCAGATAAGGAAAGTAGTCGCGGAGGATAACTCTGTATTCGCTACGGTACTTCCGTTGGATTCGCCTCAGTTTGGCATCTGGCTCCATATCGGAATCGATCAACTCTATGATCTCCTGTTTATGGGGCAGGTCTGACTGTTCCATGAACCTACGGAATCCTTCCCAGTCTTCCGGGGTGAAGTCAGTCTCGATGAAATCGCCAGAAAAGCCGTATATGTCATCGATATATTTCTTCAGGTTACGCGTTCGGTCGCGCGCCAAATCAACATTATGGCGGAAAGGACCTTCGGGCGACGCATAACCATGTATTGTCATTCGCTGTGCTGTAGCTGCCGTATCGTTCACTACCGAGTCGATTTGTGCTCGCATCTTCGCCAGTTCAGCAGCATTATCATGATAGTCAGCCCGTATGTCCGTCTTGTCAAGCACGAAATCTACATGGGCTGTTCCCTTCATTGTCTGTTTGTGTTCTTCGATTATCGGACGCGCCTCAACTCTATAAGGCGGGGCAACATAGACTGTAGAGTATTCCTCTTCGATTATGGCTCCGCAGGAATTGGTAACAGAACTGACTACCACCAGTCTTGCTCGTTGCATCCACTCTTGGAATTCAACATTCTGTACATAGTCAACCGTCTTAGGTGCACGTTTTCCGCGAATCTGTATGTCAGCATAATTGGAATATGGTCCTGTGCGTACATACGAATAGTATGGATTGCGCCCATAAACGCAAATGGTTGGCAAATCAATAGAGTCTTCATCGTTTACCAGTCTAGGCGTGAGCCAGATGAGATCCGAATTACTCAACTCTACATCGTTTAAGTTAAGCCTCATACCTACCTGAACCGAATCTCTATCGCGATAAACCGAAACACTATCAACTTCCAAATGCGTCCTCGCTTCTACCGGCTGCACCAATGCACCGAGAAGAATCAGTATTATGGTTACAATGTACTTCATCTTTTATTTCTGCACAAAGTTAGACAGCATATAAAATATGAGAAGTTACAAAATTGTTAAAAAGGGGAGTTTATTTAGTTGCTTAACATTCTTTAAATATTAGCATGCGATTTTGACATATTCACTTGACAAATATGACTTCAGAGGGTGAGCACCCCCTGAGATCCCCCTGAGATCCCCCTGAGCACCCCCTGAGATCCCCCCGAGATCCCCCCGAGATCTCCCTAATCACTCCAGCAAATTCAAAATAAATAGCATATATTTTGTATTTCGCTCGGTTTGCACTACCTTTGTCACATAATTTAATAGGTATTACATGAACGAGATTGAGAGAAGAAGGACATTCGCAATCATTTCACACCCTGACGCAGGAAAAACCACTCTGACTGAGAAATTGCTGTTGTTTGGTGGTCAGATACAGGTGGCAGGAGCGGTGAAATCGAACAAAATCAAGAAAACAGCCACATCCGACTGGATGGAAATAGAGAAGCAGAGAGGTATCTCTGTGAGCACTTCTGTTATGGAGTTTGACTACTGTCCGCCAGCCAAGGAGGGAGAATTGCCATACAAGGTGAATATTCTCGACACACCTGGTCACCAGGACTTTGCTGAAGACACTTTCCGTACTCTAACGGCGGTGGATTCGGCAATTATTGTTATTGACGGAGCTAAGGGTGTGGAGGCACAGACCAGAAAACTGATGACTGTGTGTCGAATGAGAAAGACTCCAGTAATCGTGTTTATCAACAAGATGGACCGCGAAGGCAAGGACCCCTTTGACTTGCTCGACGAGGTGGAGAACGAACTGCAGATACATGTGCGCCCACTCAGTTGGCCTATAAACCAAGGAGCTCGATTCAAGGGTGTTTACAACATATACGAAAACAACCTGAACCTGTTCACCCCAAACAAACAGGTGGTGACTGAGAAGGTAAATGTAGATTTGAATTCGAAGGAGCTGGAGGAGAGAGTTGGAGAAGAGGATGCACAGAAACTGCGTGAAGACCTGGAAATGATTGATGGTGTGTATGATCCGTTCGATGTGCAGACTTACCTGGATGCTGACATAGCTCCTGTGTTCTTCGGTTCTGCCCTGAACAACTTTGGAGTGCAGGAACTTCTCGATTGTTTCGTGGAAATTGCTCCAAATCCAAGACCTACAACTGCCGTAGAACGCACAGTAAACCCCGATGAACCCAAGTTTACCGGATTCATCTTCAAAATTACTGCCAATATCGACCCAAACCACCGCAGTTGTACTGCCTTCTGCAAGGTTTGCTCAGGAAAATTCGTCAGAAATGCCCCATACCTGCACGTAAGAAACGGAAAAACAGTTCGTTTCTCAAGTCCTACTCAGTTTATGGCACAAAAGAAATCTACCATCGACGAAGCTTGGGCAGGAGATATTGTCGGTTTGCCAGATAATGGAATTTTCAAGATTGGCGACACTCTGACAGAAGGTGAGCAACTGCATTTCAAGGGATTACCTTCGTTCTCACCAGAGATGTTCAAATACATCGAAAATGCCGACCCGATGAAGACCAAGCAGCTGGAGAAGGGTATCACCCAACTGATGGACGAAGGTGTGGCACAGATGTTTATCAACCAATTCAACGGCAGAAAACTGATTGGAACAGTAGGACAACTGCAGTTCGAGGTTATCCAGTACCGACTGGAAAACGAATACAACGCAAAATGCCGCTGGGAACCAGTTTCGCTCTATAAGGCATGTTGGGTGGAAAGTGATGACGAAGCAGAACTGGATGCTTTCAAGAAGCGCAAGTACCAGTATATGGCAAAAGACAAGGACGGACGCGATGTGTTCCTTGCCGACTCAAACTATGTGCTGCAGATGGCTCAACAGGACTTCAAGAATATCAGATTCCACTTTAATAGCGACTTCTAAACCAAAGACATCATGTTACAGGACGAAGTTAAAAAAGCAATAGAAGTGATGAAGGCTGGAGGAGTAATCCTCTACCCTACTGATACCGTTTGGGGAATAGGTTGCGACGCCACAAATGCCGAAGCAGTAAAGAAGATTTACGAGATAAAGAAACGCGAGGACTCGAAGGCTATGCTCTCGCTGATTGATAGCGAAGCCCGATTGTCGAGGTATGTAAGGAGGGTGGCTGATGTCACTTGGGATCTTATAGAGATGAGCGACAAACCTCTTACCATTATATATAATAATGTTACAGGACTTGCTCCAAACCTCATAGCGGAAGACGGTTCGGCAGGCATCAGAATCACACGCGAGGAATTCTCAAAGGAACTCTGCTTCCGATTCCAGAAACCTATCGTATCAACTAGTGCCAACATAAGTGGAGAACCAACTCCACAAACCTTCGACGAGATATCGGACGAAATAAAGGAGGCTGTAGATTATGTTGTGCGCTACAACCAGCGATGCAAGGAGAAACGCAAGCCTTCGAGCATCATAAAGATTGACGAAAACGGAGCATTTACCATAATCAGAAAGTAACTAAATATTATGCTTTGGGGATTTAGGAGAAAACAGATAGTGCTATCCAATGCCATCACAGAATGGCTGAAAGGTGGACATACACAACAACAGATTGTACTGATGATCAGCGTGATGGTTGGTGTGTGTACTGGTTTGACAGCTTTCGTACTGAAATGGATAATCAAGGAAATTCAGCTTCTGCTCACATCTAGTGTGCAAAAAAGTGCAGCAAACTGGGAATACTTGGTTTACCCGGCTATCGGTATCTTCATCACCATGCTCTTCGTGAAGTATATAGTCAGAGGCGACATCAGTCATGGAGTCACGAAGATTCTCTATGCTATGTCGAGAGGCAGGAGCAGAATTAAGTCGCACAATCGCTGGTCGAGCATCATAGCAAGTGCCATCACAATCGGATTCGGTGGTTCTGTAGGAGCCGAGGCACCTATTGTGCTGACAGGTTCGGCTTGGGGTTCAGAACTGGGAAAGCGTTTTCACCTGCCGCCAAACACAATGATGCTACTCGTAGGATGTGGTGCAGCAGGAGCTATCGCAGGAGTGTTCAAAGCCCCAATCGCAGGTGTTACGTTTGTGATAGAAGTGCTTATGCTGGAACTGAACATGGCGTCTCTGTTGCCTCTGCTCACAACCAGTATCACATCTGTTTGCGTTTCTTATGCCCTTTACGGCACATCGCCACAATTTGATTTCAACCTCACGAAGGAGTTTTCTATAGACATCATCCCTGCTTGTATCCTGCTCGGAATCCTCTGCGGACTGGTATCACTCTATTTTACCAGAATGATGAACTGGTTCGAAGGAATCTTTGGCAAAATAAACAATCGCTACTATCGATTCCTGCTCGGAGCAACTGTGCTGAGTACACTCATCTTCTTCTTCCCAGCCATGTATGGTGAGGGTTACGACGTGATTAACCAACTCATCAACAATGCCTCAGCAGAAGAAATCACAAGTCACTCCCTGTTCTATGGCGGCGAAACAAACATGCTGCTCTACCTCACACTTGTCGTTGTTTTCAAAGTATTTGCAACAACAGCAACTAACGGCGGAGGCGGTTGTGGTGGTACATTCGCACCAAGTCTGTTTCTTGGCTGTATAGCCGGATTCGTATTTGCACACATATGGGACCATACCTTAGGACTGGAATACGGAGCTGGCGGATATGTGTCTGCCAAGAACTGCGGACTCTACGGAATGGCAGGACTCATGTCAGGAGTGATGCATGCCCCAATGACAGGTATCTTCCTCATTGCCGAACTGACAGGCGGATATAAACTGTTCGTTCCACTTATGATTGTATCTGTTGTCAGCTTCCTCGTAATAAATATGTTTGAACCTCACAGCATATATGCTATGCGTCTGGCTCGCAGAGGCGATTTGCTAACGCACGATAAAGACAAAGCAATTCTGACGATATTGAGTCTTGAATCACTTATCGAACGCGACTACAAGACTCTGAGTCCAGACATGGAACTGAGTCAGATAACAGGTGTGATAGCCAAGTCGCATAGAAATATCTTCCCTGTAGTTGACCAGACAGGTTTCTTCCTCGGAGTAGTGACGCTCGACTCCCTCAGATTAGTTATGTTCCGCACAGAACTGTATCATAACTATACTGTGCGTTCGTTCATAAAAGAGCCCCCAGCAATCCTCAGCATCAACGACACCCTGAAGACTGTTACAAAGAAATTTGAAGAGACCGATGCCTGGAACTTGCCTATCGTTGACACAGATAATAAATACGTAGGATTTATCAGTCGGGCAGGACTTTTCAATTCATACCGACAAACACTTAAAGAATTTAGCCAAGAATGACGAAAGAAGCATTGCGCATAGTATATATGGGTACTCCAGACTTCGCAGTAGAAAGTTTGCGAGCACTGGTAGAAGGTGGGTATAACGTTGTAGCTGTAGTCACTATGCCCGACAAACCAATGGGCAGACACGGAAGTGTTCTGCAACCAAGTCCTGTGAAACAATATGCAGTAAAACATGGACTGAAGGTGATGCAACCCGAAAAACTGAAAGACCCTGAATTCGTAGAGGAACTGAAAGCATTAAAAGCCGACCTGCAAGTGGTTGTCGCGTTCAGAATGCTGCCAGAAATCGTGTGGAGCATGCCAAAATACGGCACAATCAACGCACATGCCAGTCTTCTGCCAAAATACAGAGGAGCAGCTCCTATCAACTGGGCTATCATAAACGGAGAAACAGAAACTGGTGTGACCACATTCTTGCTGAAACACGAAATCGATACAGGTGACATCATCGATCAGGTGCACATTCCAATAGCAGAAAGTGATAACGTGGAGATTGTACACGACAAACTGATGGAACTCAGCGGACAACTGGTTACAAAAACCATCGACAGCATTATCGACGGAACATTCAAAACTACACCACAAGATAGCATTAAAGAGGTAGAGCCTACTCCTGCCCCCAAGATATTCCGTGATACATGCCGCATCGACTGGAATCAGCCAAGCAAGAAAATATACGACTTCGTAAGAGGGCTCTCACCCTACCCTGCTGCATGGACCACACTTGCAGGCAAAGCTGTAAAGATTTACGAGTGTATCCAGAATAAACAAATTACTAATAATAATCAGAGCGTCCAGAATAATCAGAGCACTCAGAACAATCCTAACACACAGATTATTCCAGGCACCATTACGTCCGATGGCAAGACTTACCTCCGCGTACAAACTGCCGACAGCACATTGGATATACTCACTCTACAACTAGAAGGAAAGAAAAAAATGCCTGTAGCAGACGTCTTGAGAGGTATGCAACTGCCAGAAAACGCACTTTTATGTTAAAAAATTTGGCAGTTATATTCAAAAGACGTTTCTTTGCAACGATTTTTTGCAAAGAACATTGTTCTAGCAATACAAAATAATCATAAAACCTAATATTAACCATTAAAAATCATTGCCTATAGAAGAAACATTACGCGAAATTATAAATAAGTAGCATAATGAAAACTCTAAATGCTGCAACCGACGAAATGTTGGTTGACATGTACATCAAAGGTAATGATAACGCTTTCGACGTTTTGATGAAACGTTATGAAAGTAAAGTTTATTCATACATCTATTACTCAGTAAAGAATCAGGAAATGGCTGAAGACCTCTTCCAGGAAGTCTTTATGAAGATTATTGTTCGTCTGAGAAGCGGAAAATATCAGGAGAATGGTAAATTCTATGCTTGGGTTATGCGTGTAGCTCACAACCTGATTATCGATACATTCCGCAAGGAGACAGATGAGAAAATCATCTCAAACGACGAAACAGAACAAGACCTGTTCAATGACCCATCTCTTGCCGTTAATGACAACCGCGAGCAGGAAATGATTCAAGAGCAGATGGTTAGCGACATCAAAGAACTCATCGCAAAACTGCCAGAAAACCAACGCCAAGTTCTCCTGATGAGATATTACGAAGACATGTCGTTCAAGGAGATTGCACAGCAGACAAACTGCAGCATCAACACAGCTCTTGGCAGAATGCGCTATGCCCTTATCAACCTAAAGAAAATGTCTAGGAACATAGCCTAGCCCATATAGCCTATTTAACCCATATAGTCTATTAAGCCCATATAATAGCCTACCCTCAACAAAGAAGCGCCCCGCATCAGCGGAGCGCTTCTTTTCTATAAGTAGTTGTCTTAACAAGGACGAGTCTTTGGCAGGTTGAATACATCCTGCACTTCCTTCATTGCTTCAGCAGTCATACCATCTGGTTCTGAACCCATGTTACGGGCACACATATAGATGTTTGCAGCTTTGCAAAGTACATCTGTCTGGTCGAAAGCATCCATGATATCCTGACCAACTGCAACTGTACCATGCTTTTCCCAGAGAACTACATCATGCTTCTTGATTTTCTCAAGAGTAGCCTCAGCAAGTTCTACAGATGAAGGCAGACCATAAGGAACAATACCAATACCAAGTGGAGCAAATGCGAGTGTTTCAGGAATCATAGACCATAGTACACGAGTCATTTCGTCACCACGAAGGAATCGCTGTATGTGAGACATCGCAACGAGTTCGATTGGGTGAGTATGAAGTGTTGCTTTATAGCAAGAACCCGTCTCAAGCAAGTAGTTTTGCAATGCAAGATGAGTTGGGAGTTCACTTGTAGGAGCAACAGGCTCGTCTGCAATAATCTCATAACTTGCACAGTCATCACAAATACGAACAATTGAACCGTTCTGCATTGGGAACTTAGCAAGGTCACGCATACGCTTGCCCGTACCCTTGCAATAGAAGTACTTTCCTTTCAGTTGCGGAAGAACCATTCCGATTTTCTTCACAGGAGCAATAGCAGGCATCGCCTTGCATTCTGCATCCATGAACTCTGTTACATTTACGGTGATATTACCACCATTACGTTCTGCCCAGCCTTTCTGCCACAAGTAGCCTGTAACTTCTGCAATCTGATCAACAACTGCTTTCAGACCTGGACGTCCGTCTAATATACTTTTCATTTTCTTTATTTAAATAAGTTGTGGAAGGAACGACGATACGATAAGTACGACAATTCCAATCAATAATACGATGATTGTCTGCTTGCTGCAACCTTTCCATTCCTTGAGGATGATACCCCACACATTGGAGAAGACAACGTTGAGCGCCATAAGGATGCAGAACGAGAGTGTAAGCAGTGTAGGCGATTCTGTGAGGAATCCCTTACCAAGAGAGAGCCCAAAGAACTGACTGTACCAAAGAGCACCAGCAAGGAGACAGAATAGGAAATTATTTCCCCATACGGAAACCTTTCCATAATCACTCCAAGTATGGTTCTTATGGTTCTGATAGAAACAATAGATGGCATTAGTTACAAAACCGCCAAGTGTCACCAGGAATGTAGCAGGAAGAGTGCGGAACATAGGGTCAGTCAGTTCGCCAAAGTTAATCTCTTTGCCAAACTCCAGTCCGACATTAAAGCAACCGCTCATAAAACCTGCCAACAAAGCAATAGCCAGTCCTTTCGGGAAGTTAAAGTCTTTAACTGCCGCCTTCTTCTCCTCTTCCGACAATGAAGACGCTTTCATGGAACCTGCCACGCCAATGATAGCAATACCCAAAAGAGTAACTGCCACACCAACAAGAACAGCAAATGTAAGAGAATCCAATGCGTTCAGCTCTGGGAAGAAAATATTGAGCAGTACAGGACCCATAATTGTACCCAAACCAGCACAAGTTCCAAGTGCTATAGACTGTCCGAGAGCTACACCAAGGTAACGCATAGACAGTCCGAATGTGAGTCCACCAACACCCCAAAGCACACCAAAGAAAATGGTCATCCAGATGTTGAAGGAATTCTCAGCAGTGAAGAGTTCACAGAACGTGTGGTCTGCAGGTACTGCAAGCAAGGCACCCAAGAAAGGCAACACAAGCCAAGCAAACACACCCTGCACAATCCAGTAACTCTCCCACGACCAATCTTTTATTTTATTGATAGGTACGTAGCAGCTGGACTGGCAGAATGCACCTATAGCTATAATTAAAAGTCCAAGAAGAATCATAAGACTTATCGTTTGCTAGTCACATCAGCAACATACTGGTCGATGTCCTTGATGAAGTCCTGACCTACTGGAACATTATTGCGAACACAGAATTCGTCGTAAACAGCCTGCCATGGCATAGCTTTCTGTTCCTCAACGAGTGCGAGAACTTTGTAACCTTCGCCAGCAAGTTCATACTTAGAGATGATATCACGTGGTTCGAGGAGAGCACGGAGCATACACTTCTGTGCAGAGCGAGAACCGATAACATATGCACCGATACGGTTAATGCTTCCGTCGAAGAAGTCAAGACCATAGTGTACACGGTCGAGAGCACCTGCACGAACAATCTCGAAGAAGAGATCCTGAGTTGGATCGTCCATGATAGTTACGTGGTCTGAGTCCCAACGTACTGGACGGCTTACGTGAAGCATAAGTTCCTTAACGAATGGAAGAACTGCACTTACCTTATCACCAGGCATTTCTGTTGGGTGATAGTGACCAGTATCAATAGTCAGAATTTTATCATATTTAGATGCATATGCTGTGTAGAAGTCATGGCTACCTACTGTGAAGCTTTCGAGACCAATACCGAACACCTTACCTTCGATACAGTCTTTCATCATAGGCTGCTTCTTAGAGAAGATGTCGTCGAGCGACTGCTTCAGGAGGTTGCGATACATAGCATGGTTAACACTTACATCCTTGCATCCGTCGTGTACCCAGAGGTTCATGATACATGGGTCGCCCTGTGCTTCGCCCATTGCATTAGCGATGTCACGGCAACGCTTAGTATGCTCAATCCAGAAATTACGGATGTCATCATTAGGATTAGAAAGTGTCAGACTACCAGACTTTGGATGAGAGAAGCTAGAGGAGTTGAAGTCAAGATAAGTATTGTTTTCCTTTGCCCAATCAATCCAAGACTGGAAGTACTCAACTGTTACCTCATCTCTGTCAACAACCTTACCCTTGAAATCGCCATAGATTTCGTGAAGGTTCAGACGATGATTACCTGGAATAAGGCTCTTTGCCTTCAAAATATCCTGACGGAGTTCGTCTATATTACGAGCTGCACCTGGGAAATCTCCAGTTGACTGAATACCGCCAGACATAGCACCTGCCTGTACTTCGAAACCATGTACGTCATCTGCCTGCCAGCAGTGGAGAGAAAGGTGGAAATCCTGAAGTTGCTTCAGAGCTACTTCTGTGTCAATACCAATTTCAGCGTAGCGTGCTTTTGCTACTTCATAAGCTGAACGAACTAGTGATTCTTTCATGTTAGTTGTTACGTTTTTTGTTAGTAAAAAAATTATTGTTTAGTCACTTTGAGATACTTTTCGTAAGCCTCATCCCAAGCAGCTGTATCCTTTGGTTCGTAAGTCTTCATTTCGATTGAGTTAGCAATAATCTTACGCATCTCAAACATATCCCTTACGATTCCGGCTGCTTTTGCCTGAAGCATAATGTTACCAATAGCAGTTCCTTCGATAGGTCCAGTGACAACCTGTAGCCCAGTTGAGTTAGCTGCGAACTGCATGAGGAATGAGTTCCATACGCCGCCACCAATTACATGGAGTTTTTCAATTGGGAATGGAGCAAGGTCTTTCAGATAACCAATGACCTGACGATAACGCATAGCAAGACTCTCAAAGATGCAACGAGCAATCTCCTGGTGGGTCTGCGGAACTGGTTGGTTTGTCTTCTTACAGTAATTTTGTATAGCATCAATCATGCTTGCAGGATTAGCGAAGTCAGGTGCATCAGGGAATATGAAACTACGGAATGCAGGAGCCTCCATAGCACTTGCATTGAGGTCATTTACATTTGCAGGAGCATTCTTGAATTCCTTGCGGCTACGTTCCAAAAGCCACATTCCGCAGATATTCTTCAGGAAACGAGTAGTACCTTCGATACCGCCTTCATTTGTAAAGTTATACTCAAAACTCTTATCAGAAATGATAGCGTCTTTTGTTTCGATGCCAAGCAATGACCAAGTGCCGCAACTGAGGTATGCGAACTTCTCGTTTTGTGCTGGAACGGCTGCAACAGCTGCTCCAGTATCATGACCTGCCACTGCAACTACTGGAATAGCTCCAAGACCAGTCATCTTCTGCACTTCTGGAGTAAGTACACCAACCTTGTCGGATGGGTTCACGTAACGTCCGAACTGACTTTCCTTCAAGCCGATTACATCGAGCAATTCTGTATCTATTTTCTTTGTACGTGGATTGAGCAACTGACTGGTAGAAAGAACAGTGTATTCACAAACAGCTTCACCAGTAAGCATGTACATCAGTGCATCAGGAATAAAGAGTATCTTATCAGCACCAGCAAGTGCAGAGTCATTGTTCTTCTTCAACGTAGAAAGTTGGAAAAGAGAGTTGAACTGCATGAACTGAATACCAGTCTTCTCATACACCTTTTCTTTGGGAATGAGTTTGAAATACTCTTCCATTGCATTATCTGTGTGTGGATCGCGATAACAATACGGATTACGGAGTACTCCTCCGTCCTTTCCAATAAATACGAAGTCGCAACCCCATGTATCGATACCGATTGAAGCAATTTCAATTTTCTCCTCTGCTACTACTTTCAGACCCTTTATTATTTCATTGTAAAGAGCATAGATATCCCAAAAGAAATGTCCGCCTGTCTGAATAATTGTGTTGGGAAAGCGTGTCAGTTCACGCTGTTCCAATTTTCCGTTAACGATTGACCCTAAAATGGTACGTCCACTGGTAGCACCAAGGTCAACAGCAAAGAAATTTGTATTAGCCATAGTATTGTGATATTTTATTTCTTAATCTTATAGATGTAGAATGTACGAGCAGGAACGGATGTCTCGAATGATGGTGCACTTACAGTGATACTGCTCTCCTGTGGCACAATCTTCTTTGGCTCTTCGATAGTATTTTCTGCAGTCAGTTTATCACTATGGAATGAGATAAGTGTAGCAGAATGCTCACCCTTCATACCCTTCAGATTAAGAGTAACTGGCTGAGCCTTATCACCTGCATTGATAACCTTAACGATTACTTCATTTGAGTTCTTGTCATATACTGCACTTGCAAAAAGTCCGTCCTGATCTTCGTTGCCTGCTACAGCCTTTCCGTTCATAGTCAGTTTCAACATGTTTGTACCCTTATTCAGAGAATACAATTGCTGAACATAGTAAGAACAAGAATTGAATGAGTGCAAGTTGTCGTACCAGATTGCATCTGGACGCCACTGCCAACCATCAACATGCGCAAACAGCGGTGCATAAGTAGCCATTTCAACGATATCTGCATTACGCTCCAGACCTGTCATGAAAGCAGCCTCCATAAGAGCTGCATTGAAGTGGTTCCACTTCTTACCTCTTCCGTGACATGCATATTCGCCGGCAAACACCTTAGGAGCATTCTTTCCTCGTGGATAATTGTCATAGCGGTTTGCACCACAACCAGGACCATATTGCTTCTTTGCTTCAGGAGTACCAAGGAACCAAGACTCATTGCGATAGAAGTGTTCATCTACGAGGTCTGCACCCATCTTGCGCATTTCAGGCCATAGATGTTCAAATGCCTTACCTTCTGAGTCAGGACCAGAAGTACCAATAATCTTAATGTTTGGATATTTCTTACGAACCTGCTCTACGAATGGTTTCAAGTTCTCAATATATATATCGCCCCACTGTTCGTTACCAATAGCAACATACTTCAGATTGAATGGTGCTGGGTGACCCATATCTGCACGCAGTTTAGCCCAACTATTCTTTGCAGGATCACCATTTGCAAATTCAATCAGGTCAAGTACATCATCAATGTACGGCTGTAGCTGGTCAACTGGCACATGAGCATCTGTACGCTTAGAACCATTCTGGAATTCACAAGATAGTCCAACGCTCAATACAGGCAGTGGTTCTGCACCAATTTCCTCACTCAAGCGGAAATACTCATAGAATCCTAATCCGTAGCTCTGATAATAATCAGGGAAGAAACGATAATCGAATGTATAGTGCCAACGGTTCTCGTTCAGAGGACGGTTTTCTACCTGACCTACTGAATTCTTCCACTGGTAACGTGATGCAAGATCACAACCCTCTACAATACATCCGCCCGGAAAACGGAATACGCCTGGCTTCAACTGCTCAAGAGCCTCTGCCAAATCCTTACGCATACCATTTTCATCACCCTTATATACATCGACTGGGAAAAGAGAAATGTGTTCTACGTCAACAGTCTTTGACTTGCGAGTTAACATAAGACGAAGTGTTCCTTTGTCAACTGTAGCATTTGACTTAATAACCACTTCATACTTCTTCCAGTCCTTGCCGGAAACAACGACCTTCTCCTCAGAGAATTGCTGACGTTCACCCATAGTGTTTGGATTACACAGCATAACTCGAATAGTTACATCGCCATCACCATTTGGAACTCTTGCCCATACTGAGAAACGGTATTCTGCATCTTTCTGATAACCGATTCCGAAGAAACCTTCGTTTTCCAGACCAGTAAACTTATCAGAGTGACCTGCGTCGCGAAGACGAACATAGTGTGGGTTCTTGTCGAACGGTCCGTCGTTCTTCAACTCAAATTTTCCAAAGGCTTTCCAACCCATGAAATGCTGAGGAAATTCGAATGAGCGGTTCTTAACGAGTTCACCATATAAACCACCATCAGCAGCATAGTTAATGTCCTCGAAGAAAATACCATACATTGTACTAGGAATTGCGCCACCCATCTTAGAAGTATTGATGTCGAAGGTGTGCGTCTGTGCCTGCAATCCAGAAGCAACTAAAATTGCAGCAAGCATAGAACTGATTCTTTTCATAAGATTCTATAATTTATTAGTTAGTATTAGATTTTTATTTTGAATTCAGACTGCGAAGAAACGAAAATAAAATCAAATCGCAAAACAAATTGAGATAAAAAAGTCACTTTTTCCATCAGCAATTGTAATTATATCTCCATCCTTTACCACAATGCCCTCCTCTGGTACACTTTTACCGTTTAACAACGTAGCAAAAGCGGGAAAACGCCATGAGTACCTAGGATTTGCCGTTCGTACATTCACACAACAACCGCGACACACTTGACAGGCATGTTGCAAACGAGATCGGATTCCCTTAGGACATTCCGTGCGCCACTGACCATTGCGAAGCAACCATCCCCGCTCTGAATGTGTCAACTGACATTGGAATAAATCCCAATGCTCACCTGTAGGTATCACATTATATGCCTCTTCAGACTCTTTGCCAACCATGATAATGGAACGAGAAGGAGAAAGTTGGTCTTCAAGTACAAACTCGTTTGAATCAACTATCAGTTTTGTTTTCATAGCATCAAAGTAAAAGGTTAATCAATGATTCCATAATGTCGAAGTGCCTTAACGATACCATCCTCATCTACTGAATCAGTAACATAATCGGCACAAGCCTTCACTTCGTCGCGTGCATTTCCCATAGCAACTCCAACACCTACATGACGCAACATTTCCATGTCGTTGCCGCCATCACCAAACGCCATAGCATCAGCTGCTGTAAAACCGTAATATTCACAAACTGCATCGATACCCGTTGCCTTACTCATATCATCAATAATACAATCGGCAAAAGCAGGATGCCATCGAAATATATTGCAATGGGTCAGCACTTCTCCTTTGATTTCATCATCCTTCTCCTTTGGAAAGAATGCGACGAACTGCTTCACCTCCATCTTTAAAGCATCTTCCATAGGACGAATCTCGGGGATAGCCAAATCCAGCAGCTCATATACCTCCCTAAAAGAGTCATCTACATATGCTGCAAATGAATAGTCATCGTCAGCTACAGCTACAGGCAACTGATGTTTGTTGGCATAGTCAATCATACGTTTCACATCCTCACGCGGAATACATTTGTTGGCTATCACGACACCATCGCTCGTTATACAACTGGCGCCATTCACGCTTATTATTCCATCATGCTCCATAGTCCCCAAATTGTCAACATAAGGACGGGGACGCCCCGTAGCTATATACACCTTTATACCCTTACGACGAGCTTCGCTCACAGCATCAAGCGTACTTTGTGGTATCCTATGCGTGCGAAATGACACAAGGGTTCCGTCTATATCAAAAAACAATGCTTTTATCATACTTCATTTTCACTCTTACTGAGCACTTCTAAAATGTTTACACAACGAAGTCAAGTCACATTTACTACATTTCGGAGTACGAGCCTGACACACATAACGGCCATGCAAAAGAAGCCAATGATGAGCCTTAGGAATCACTTCTGCTGGGATATGCTTAGTCAATTCTTTTTCAACTGCGTAAGGCGTTGTACAATCGTCCGAAACCAATCCCAGACGATGGCTGACACGGAAAATATGAGTATCAACTGCCATAGCTGATTTCCCATACACAACTGCTTGAATGACATTGGCTGTTTTTCTCCCTACCCCGGGCAATCGAGTCAGGTCATCTAGATTATCAGGCACTTGACCACCAAACTCACCTACCAACATCTTTGCCATACCTACGAGATGTTTTGCCTTACTGTTTGGATAACTGACGCTCTTAACATATTCATATATCACCTCAGGGGTCGCAAGCGCCATCTCCTCTGCAGTAGAATAGTCACGGAAAAGCATTGGAGTAACCATGTTTACACGTTTATCCGTACATTGTGCTGACAGAATTACAGCAACAAGCAACTGAAACGGACTGCCATATTCCAACTCCGTATCTACATCAGGCATTGCATGACTGAAATACTCAACTATTGCATCATATCGTTCCTGTTTCTTCATGAAAGTTTTTATTCTCTGCAAAGATAACGAAGAGAAACGAGATTATTGCAATTCTACGAGAAAAACTAAAATAACATATTATAAATAAACAAAAAAAGCGATTGTCCACTTGATGAACAATCGCCTCGCTAATATTAAAAAAAGAATTATTCTGCTACTTCTTCTGCTGGAGCTTCAGCTTCTGGAGCTGTTTCCTCTGCAGGAGCTGCTTCTACTGCTGGAGCAGGAGCTGCCTTTGGAGCCTTCTTCAATGGTTCTGAAGAAACTACTTCTACAGGAATCACAACAGAAATTTCTCTGTGGAAGTGTACTGTAGCTTCGTAGTTACCAAGAGCCTTAGCTGACTTCATAGTAATAATCTTTGGATTTGTCTCCAAACCCTGAGCTGCCAAAGCGTCTGCAATTTCCTTTGGTCCTACAGAACCATAGATGTTGCGACCTTCAGACACCTTTGCCTTGATCTGGATAGATACACCCTGATACTTAGCAGCAGTTGCTTCAGCATCAGCCTTGATCTTAGCAATTTTGTTTGCACGCTGCTTCAATTCCTCGTTGAGTTGCTTGAGGGCTTTCTCAGTAGCTATTACTGCATAGCCTTGAGGAAGAAGGTAGTTGCGACCATATCCGTCCTTTACTGTGAGGACTTCGTCCTTATAGCCTAAGCCAAGAACGTCTTTCTTAAGAATGATTTTCATACTGTTCTTTCCTCCTTTTTATTATTTCAACAAGTCTGTTACGTATGGCAGGAGAGCAAGGTGACGAGCACGCTTAACTGCCTGTGCTACACGACGCTGATACTTCAGAGATGTACCAGTGATGCGGCGTGGAAGAATTTTACCCTGTTCGTTGAGGAACTTCTTCAGGAACTCTGGATCTTTGTAGTCGATGTACTTGATTCCGCTCTTCTTGAAACGGCAGTACTTCTTCTTCTTAACGTCAATTACAGGAGCGTTAAGGTAACGAATTTCCGATGTATTTGCAGTTGCCATATTATGCCTCCTTCTTGTTACGACGCTTTTCAGCATATGCTGCAGCGTACTTTTCGTTCTTTACTGTGAGGTAGCGGAGTACGCGCTCATCGCGACGCATCTGCAACTCATACTTTGCAATCACTGTTGGCTCTGCCTTATATTCTATCATAAGATAGAAGCCCGAAGATTTCTTCTGAATTGAGTATGCCAACTTCTTCATACCCCAATTCTCTTCGTTGATTATCTCTGCTCCATTCTGAACAAGATAATCCTTGTACTTGTCTGCCGCTTCCTTTACCTGAGCCTCAGATAAAACGGGAGTTAAGATGAAAACGGTTTCGTATTGATTCATTTGATCAATAAATAAGTTGTTAATATTTTATTAATTATCTCTACTTCATGCAGACTAAACCGCAAAAAGCGGGGCAAAGGTACGAATTTTTTGAATTTCTGAAAACGAAAAGTAAAAAATATTGGATGTTTTCTCATTTTATTGGCTTTTTATTTCTCCATTTATCAAAAAATATGTTCCTTTGCAAGACCATATGCATGGAATTCAACTATAAATACATAATACAATGAAAAATCTCGGACTAATCCTAATCATTATCGGAGCAGTATTGCTTGTGCTCACAACCGTATTACCTTTCATGGCAGACTTGGCAGACCAGAACTGGTACACTATCGGCAGTTTGGTAATTATCATCGTAGGCCTCATCTGCCACATAGTTATCAACAAGCGAGTATATTAAGCAATAAAGAAAAAAAGAAAAAGTGGAGCACCTCAAATCGAAGTGCTCCACTTTCATTTTGTCTGCATGATTAATCTTCAGTGATAACGAGTTTATAACCCTTACCATGAACGTTCAGGATTTCTACATGTGGGTCATCGCTTAAGTGCTTACGCAGTTTTGTGATGTACACATCCATAGAACGTGCATTGAAGTAGTTGTCATCAATCCAGATAGTCTTCAAAGCATAATCACGTTGCAACAGTTCGTTTGCCTTATTGCTCAGCAAAGTCAGCAACTCAGCTTCCTTAGTAGTAAGTTTGGTCTGTTTGTCACCGATTGCCAACACTTGCTTCTGAGTGTCGAAAGTGAATTTACCAATCTGATGAACAATCTGGTCACTGTTCTTCTTTCCACGTACACGACGCAAGATAGCTTCAATACGGAACACAACTTCCTCCATTGAGAATGGCTTTGTGATGTAATCGTCAGCGCCAAGTTCAAATCCCTCACGGATATCATCCTTCAGGTTCTTTGCAGTAAGGAACATGAATGGAGTATCTGGATTGATGTCATGAATGCGGCTTGCCAAAGTAAAACCGTCCATCTTTGGCATCATCACGTCAAGGATGCACAAGTCATGCTTCTTTGCCAAGAATGCATTATAACCCTCTTCGCCATCTACGCAAAGATCTGCTTTATAGCCCTTTGCTTCGAGGTATTCACGAAGTAACATACCCAAGTTTTCGTCGTCCTCGCACAAGAGGATGCTAACGTCTTCATTTTTTTCTTCAATCATAATTGTACCGTTTTTTATTGTTAGTAATTTTTTTGTTTCTCTATTTTATTCCCCTTTACTAAGCGGAAGTTTTATTATAAATGTAGTACCTATACCAATCTCGCTCTCTGCAGTAATCTGACCTTTATGGTCTTCAACTATTTTTTTGACATAAGCCAATCCCAGTCCGAATCCCTTCACATCATGCAGATTTCCTGTATGCACACGATAGAATCGTTCGAAGATGCGTTTCAGGTCCTGTTTTGCAATACCAACACCATTGTCTTGAATAGAAAGACATACCTTATTGGCTTCATTCCAGGTCTTGACCTTCAATTCCAACTCCACATCACTCCGGCGATACTTGATAGCATTATCCATCAGGTTGAACACCACATTAGTAAAGTGCATATCATCAACATATATCAACGGATTCTCTGCCTCCAATTGAGAAATAATCTTTCCTCCATTTTTCTCGACCTTCAAAGTGAACGTATGAACCACACCCGACACCAGCTCATTCACATCTATATCCTGCATACGCAAGTTCGCGCTTTGGTTCTCATACATGGACAACTGCAACACTTTATCAACCTGCATCCTGAGTCGTTTGGTTTCGTCCTTTATTGTATTTGTCACACGATCCATGAGTTGAGGTGTTTTCTTTACACTCTCGTCTCCCAACATCTGAGCTGCTAACGATATAGAACTGATTGGAGTCTTAAACTCATGTGTCATATTATTTATAAAGTCATTCTTCAATTCTGTCAGCTTCTTCTGTCGGAATATAAGTACCAAAGTAACAATAAACGTTCCTAAAAGCACCAGAGTGAAGATGATAGACGGAATAACAAACCAGAATGAGCGGAATGCCACATTACTCAGAGCTGGAAAGTGAACAATCAGTGTGCCAGCCCTATTTATAGGGTCGTTGGGAAAAAGTTCTACATTGAATGCCTGATCATTTCCTTCTTCTTCATAGTCAGAACAACGATAAACAATACTCTTATCACCTGTTTCGACTACATAGTGGTACTTCAACTGTATTCCATTATTGCTTAGTTCTGTCTTCAAGTACTGGTCTAACTGCTTAAAGTCTATTCTCTCACCCAGTGGACGATCATGTGCTGTATATAGAATGCTGTAGATAACCTCATCCACCAGTGTTTTCTCATAACTATAGCGTCTTGCCATAATCTCCTGTAACGAACGGATACGGTCTGTACTGACAGCACGATTTCTTTTTGTAAAGAATTTTTCCGACACCGAAGTTTTAGCAGTTGTTTCCAAAGAAGTAAACACGCTTCCATCCTTTGCAACAACCTGGTGTGTACGTTGGATAACAGACGAGTCGTTCGTTACGGTGATTGAGTCAATAGCAGTTGCAATACCACTCATCGCCTCAGGTCCCTGTTCCAAATACTTGCTTGCTTCATCCACTTCCAGTTTATGCACCACTTGATTTAAGCTTCGTTCCACACCCTCACGGAAATGCATTTTACGCATATCCAGAATCTCTTTGATGTAGTGAACTTGCAAAAACAGCAAACACACAAACGATATACTCATCGCCACTGACAGAAATATAATTGCTGATTTTCTCATTGTTCCGTTGAAAGTTTTTTTCGATTTCCATGCAAAGGAACATTAATTATTTAAAATCATCACCCACTTATGTTAAACAAAATGCCATCATGTGCAGTTTTTATACATTTATTAACTAAAGCGGTGATTTAACTTCACTTTTTATTAAATAAATGAGAGGTTCATAGGACATGAACCTCTCTCAAAGAAAAATTAGAATGGGATAGCGAGAACTCGCCTTGTGGCTCCCATTCCAATACTTTCATAGACTTATTCTTCGTCTTTATTCGAAGCCTCAAACTCAGCCATGAGTTTCTGCTGGATATCAGTAGGCACAAGTTCGTAGCTGGCAAACTTCATGATGAAGCTGGCACGTCCACCTGTGATACTTGACAGAGCAGTAGAATAATTGCTCAAGCTCTTCAACGGAACCTTAGCAATCAGTTTCTCATAACCTCCTTCTGATTCCGAACCGACAATCATACCGCGACGGCCTTGCAGGTCACTCATCACATCACCCATCTTATCGCTTGGTACGAATACCTCTACGTCGTAGATTGGTTCCAGAAGTTTTGGACCAGCAGCCTTGAACGCGTCAGAGAAAGCATGGCGACCAGCAAGCATGAATGAGAGTTCATTTGAATCAACTGGGTGCATCTTTCCATCGTATACTATTACGCGTACATCGCGTGCATACGAACCAGTCAGAGGTCCCTGTTCCATACGACTCATCACACCCTTAAGGATTGCAGGCATGAAACGGGCATCGATAGCACCACCGACAACGGAGTTGATAAACACTACCTTTCCACCCCACTCCAAGTCAATCTCTTCCTTACCCTTCATGGTAATCTTGAATTCTTGATTTCCGAACTTATAAGAAGTAGGATCAGGCATACCGTCGTAGTATGGTTCTACAATCAGGTGAACTTCACCAAACTGTCCTGCACCACCCGACTGCTTCTTATGACGATAATCCGCACGTGCAGCCTTAGTGATAGTTTCGCGATATGGAATCTTTGGTTCTTCAAATACAATCTTAATCTTTTCGTTGTTCTCCATACGCCACTTCAACGTACGCAGATGGAACTCACCCTGACCCTTTACAAGAGTCTGCTTCAGTTCCTTACTCTGTTCCAGAATCCATGTAGGGTCTTCCTGACTCATACGCTGAATAGCTGCTACCATCTTTTCTGTATCAGCCTCGTTTTCTGCCTTGACAGCACGAATATATTTAGGATTTGGATACTTAACGAAATTGAATCTGTGGTCACAGTCTTTTCCTACGAGAGTATTACCAGTACGAACATCCTTCAGTTTTACAGTACAACCGATATCACCTGCTACCAGTTCGTCAACCTTAATACGGTTTGCTCCGGCACAAGCAAATATCTGAGCCATACGTTCCTTACTGCCGCGGTCGCTATTTGTGAGGTCGTCACCTTCACGAACCTTACCCGACATCACCTTGAAATATTGCACACCACCAATATGTGGTTCGTTTGCAGTCTTGAAGAAATACAAAGCAGTAGGACCGTCAGTAACTGGCTTCACTTCTTCGCCGCGAGTATTGTGTACACAAGGCATTTCATCAACGAAAGGAACTACGTTTCCGAGGAATTCCATCAGACGGCGCACACCCATATCCTTTACTGCACACACGCAGAAAACAGGGAAAATAGAACGTGCTGCAAGGCCCTTGCGAATACCCTCACGCATTTCGTCTTCAGTCAGTTCGTCCGATTCAAAGAACTTCTCCATCAGGGTTTCATCGTTTTCAGCAGCAGCCTCAACGAGAGCTTTATGCATTGCCATCGCCTTCTCCATCTGATCCTCTGGGATTGGTTCGATGATTGGAGCACCACCTTCTGGCTTCCATGAATACTTCTTCATAAGAAGCACGTCAATCAGAGAATTGAAGTTAGGTCCTTCATTCAATGGGTACTGAACAGGTACGACTTTACTTCCATAAATATCTGTCAACTGTTCTACCACCTGGTTGAAATCACACTTATCTGAGTCGAGTTGGTTAACGAGGAAAATCACTGGCTTACCCAACTTCTCTGTATAACGGAAGTGATTCTGTGTTCCGACTTCTGGCCCGTACTGTCCGTTTATGAGCAACAGTGCTGTGTCGGTTACATTAAGAGCTGTCATTGCCGCGCCAACGAAATCGTCTGAACCAGGACAGTCGATGATATTGAGCTTCTTTCCATTCCACTCAACATGGAAAACAGTTGAGAACACACTATATCCATACTCCTGTTCAACAGGGAAGTAATCGCTCACTGTGTTCTTTGCTGTGATTCGTCCGCGGCGGCTAATTATGCCAGCCTCATACAGGAGTGCTTCGGTAAGGGTCGTCTTACCAGCACCATCATTGCCAAGCAAGGCAATGTTTTTGATTTCATTCGTCTGATAAACCTTCATGATTATAATTGTTTTTAAGTATTAGATTCTTGCAGTGAGGGAGAAAAACCCACATTTAGCAATTTGGCGCTAAAATTACGCAAAAACCACCGCGATAGGCCCACTATTTTTATGTTATACAACACATTTTGTTTTCTTAATATATTTTGGCTACCTTTGCAACCATCAATACTAAATTTTCAACTCTAAACTTTCAATTTTCAATTTTCAACCATCAACTCTAAACTTTAAACTTTAAACTTTAAACTTTACAAATTGTCTTGCATCTACATCCATATTCCATTCTGCAAAAGCCGTTGCATATATTGCAACTTCTTTTCAACCACCTCGCTCTCCATGCGAGATGCTTATGTTGATGCAGTCTGCAAAGAGCTGGAACTTCGCAGGGGATACCTGAAAGGCGAACCTATAGAAACCATCTACTTTGGCGGAGGCACACCGTCACTTCTCACTCCAAAACAGATATCACGAATTCTTTCCTCTATAAATACTATATATAATGTACGTGCGAAGGAAATCACTATAGAATGCAATCCCGACGACCTATGTCCCATATCCGAAGAATCAGCCCACACCTCGTGTTCCGAACTTCTTTCTCTAGACATAAACCGCATCAGCATAGGCATTCAGACCTTCCACAACGACCTATTATCTATCCTGCAACGCCGTCACAATTCGGAGCAAGCCATAAAAGCTGTGCGCGATGCACAAGCCGCCGGATTCGACAATATCAGCATCGACCTCATGTTCGGACTACCCGGACAATCACTCGACGATCTGAAATCCGATGTTGACCGTGCACTCTCGCTCGGCATACAACACCTCTCCATCTATTCCCTGCAATACGAGGAAGGCACCCAACTCACCCAGATGCTTAAAAAGAAGGTTATAACTGAAAGTGATGAAAACCTTTCAAGAAGAATGTATGAATACATACTCGATGCAACCAGTCAGGCAGGATTCAAACATTACGAAATCTCAAACTTCGCCCTACCCGGTTACGAAAGCAAACACAACTCCAGCTACTGGAAATCCATACCATACCTCGGCATCGGTGCGGGAGCACACTCGTTCAACATACACTCACGACAATTCAACTGCGAATCCTTGCCATCATACATAGATGGAGTACAAAAGAGTCAAATACCTTTCGAGATAGAACAGCTCACCGAAACAGACAAATACAATGAACATGTATTCACAGCCCTGCGCACCAGCAACGGACTAAGTCTGCAAGACATAGAACAGACATTCGGCAAAGCAAGAAAAGACTACTGCTTGCGTATGGCACAAAAACACATCTCACTAGGTACACTCATTCTTAAAGACAACATTCTTACACTCTCCCGACAGGGATTATTCATTTCGAACGATATCATGTCCGACTTAATGTACATTGATTAACGAAATTTTCAAAAATGTGTACGAAAACAGACACTAAAACACTTTGCATCTGTCCTAAATTTCCCGAAACAACGTTTTTTTTTATAAAAAGCGAAAAAAAAACTACTTTTCTCGACCGCCTAACTGAAAATGTCGTACCTTTGCGTCGGTTTTAGAAAGCAAATTTATTGTTTAACATTTTAAAGTAGAAAATTATGAAGAAGTTGGTATTCGCATTCGCTGCTATCGTAGCTGTTTCTTTCGCATCTTGTGGTGGTAACACTGCTACAACTGAGGTTGCTGCTGATTCTACAGATGTAGATACAGTTGCTGTTGACACTGTAGCTGCTGACACTGTAGCTGCTGACACTACTGTAGTTGCTGAATAATTCAGAGCGAACAGAAAACAACTTTCCGAGGGATACCTCGAAGAGAGATTGGACCTGCCAGACTTAGTCTTGCAGGTTTTTTTTTCAAAAAAACAAAAAAGAATACATTATAAAAACAATAAAGCAGTGGAATCAATAATGTTCTTGGGATTTGGCTTGGATGCCTGGATTACTATCGCAACAGTACTGGGACTATTCACAGTGTTGCTGGCTACAAAATGCCGTAGCGACATAGCATTTCTCGGAGCCATCGGCGTGCTCTTTGTCACAGGTGTACTCGATGCTAAAGAAGCCTTCGCAGGTTTTAGCAGCACATCCGTTATCACTGTCGGAGTATTGTTCGTCGTCATTGCGGGACTCACACATACAGGAGTGCTCCAATGGATCGTAAAGAACCTCCTTGGCTCACCCGACAGTTATGCAAAAGCAGTAACCCGACTGATGATACCAGTAGCCGTTCTCAGTTCATTTCTTAGCAACACCACAGTCGTTGCACTCTTCGTAAACGTTGTTAAGATGTGGGCAAAGAAACTCGGCATATCCCCTTCAAAGCTGCTTATTCCACTGAGTTATGCCTCAGGCATGGGTGGTGTCTGTACACTCATTGGCACACCGCCCAACCTTATTATCAGCGGACTCTACGAAGAGAACACTGGTGTAGCGATGAACATCCTGACAACAACCATCCCCGGCCTCTTCTGTCTGGCTATCGGCATACTGTCAATTATAGCCATGCGCCGTCTCTTACCAGACCGCAAGGCACCGGAAAGTGCATTCGAATCTACAGGAGAATACACAGTAGAATTACAAGTCCCTTCCGACAACCCACATATCGGAATGACATTGGGCGAGGCTGGTTTATACCATGTCAATGGCGGTAGCCTTATCAAGATGTACCACTTTGACGGTGTACTCTCCCCCATCTCTGAAGACGAGCCAATCATGGGTGGCGACCACCTGGTGTATGCAGGACAGATAGACGAGATAATCGAAATAGCACTGGACCACAATCTCGTAAGTGCCGACCACCAGATATTCTCGATGAAAGAAGTAGAAGACATAGACAGTAAACTGCTTACAGCATACGTCAACTTCGGCAGCGAACTGATAGGTCAGAAAATAGGTGGCACATCATTCGAGAAAGACCACAATGTAATACTGGCTGCCGTTTCCCGACTCGGAGAACGTATCAAAGAAGCACCACGAGAAGTAGTTCTGCAAGCAGGCGACACATTGTTGATGATCTGTCCGAAACACTTCAAGCCCGAAACATCTACCCTGTCGCATCTTCTCACCTTCTTCGACTCCGACGACATACCAAACTTCGGATATGGCACAATCATATCCACACTCATAATGTTAGCTATGATAGTTCTTTCAGCCCTCGGCATCATACCATTGCTCCAGTGTGCCTTCCTTGCCGCAGGTGCTATGCTCCTATGTCGTTGCTGCAACATGGAACAAGCCATGCGCGCCATCAACTGGGACATACTTATGGTTTTCGCCGGCAGTGCAGTCCTCGGAACCGCCATTCAGAAGACAGGACTTGCAGAATATCTGGCAAACGGCATACTCGACGTCTGTGGCACCAACCCGCTTGTAGTGATGACAGCCGTCTGCTTCGTTGGCACCTTCATCACAGAATTCATCTCGAACACAGCAGCAGGAGCCATGTTCTTCCCTATCATGTACGAAAGTGCTGAGAAGTTAGGCTACGACCCATTCCCATTCCTCGTAGCTCTGATGATAAGTGTCAGCAGCAGTTTTGCCACACCAATCGGATCACCAACTCACATGCTGGTCTATGGTCCTGGTGGCTACCGCTTCAGCGACTTCATGCGCATCGGTCTGCTGATGAACATCATCATCCTCGCAGCCAACATATTCATCGTAAACCTCATCTACCCGTTGACTCCTCTGCATTAATGGTTAAATGTTAGAGGTTAGCGACTCTTGACTCTAGACTCTTGACAATTATGAATTATGAATTATGCATTATGAATTAAAAAAAGCCGCATCCCATCACTGGGATGACGGCCCCAAACGCTCATATAAAAAACCTCATTTTATTAACTTCAATGTCTGCAATACTATATTAGTTATATCTTGAGCATACTTCTCTGACTCCCCCGAAGCCGCTCCTAATTTAGAGTACAAATAATTCCTAATTTGCAGTTTCAAGGGTTTTTCAAGTAATTCTTCATTCATTTCCTTGTCAGACTTCATAACATTCTCAGGTGTTTCTTATATACTTTTCCGTTGCAAAATTATGGAGTATTTCTTATATTCTGATATTTTCATTTATACTTTTTCCGTCCATTTTAGTCCATTTCGTTTTATATCTGACATGAAGGAATTTATACTACTTTGTTTTGGATAGAATGAAAAAAATAAGCTACATTTGCAGACATGGAAACAGACAACAAGAAAACACCTCCTTTAAGCAAGGAACATATCCGACAGATTTGCCTTAATGTAGAACAGGCCTTGGGGCAACCCGTGAGAACTCCAGGAGATTTTGACCGGCTCAGTTATATGATTTATGCACGAACGGGAGAACAACTGAGCCGGAACACCCTGCGGCGCGTATGGGGCACATTGGACGACGGCACCAACCCGCGCACCTCTACCCTGCTTGCCCTGATTCATTTTCTGGGCTATCGCAATATTGAGAGTTACCTCGATGCATCTGACAAGATTAAAGGCAGCATGCAGAGTGGTTTCGTAATGAATCGCAAGATAGCCGTAACTACCGATATGCAGATAGGTAATCAGCTGCGCCTTACTTGGTTGCCCGACCGAGTGTGCGACATAGAGTATGAAGGCAGTCTCTGCTTCCGTGTTATCGCCTCTAAGAAAACCCGACTCCAACCAGGCGACACATTCCTATGCAGTCTTATTATCGATGGTGAACCACTCTATCTGGACCAGTTGCAACATCACGACAACGACGGCAACAGCAGTATTCCTATGTCGTATATTTGCGGATTGGACCAAGGCATAAAATTCGAGAGAATAAACTGATAAACATATGAAACGTCTGCTTCTGATTTGTCTGATACTCTCCGCGTGGTCCGTCTGCTATGCTGTAGACCCACCTATAGAGGAATTGCGCAAGAGGTCATTCCAACTGCCTCTTGAGTGCGATGGGCAGACTGTTATGGTCACCTTCGTCAAACTAAGGGGAAGAGACAATTTTGTCAATGTAGGAATAGGTATATATGGCGAACCGGCTATAGATACTGCTACGAAGGGACGACTGGTCATTCCTGATTCAGTTGTTGCACCTGATGGAAAGAAGTGTTATGTACGAGCAGTGAGACGACAGGCATTTGCCCATTGTACAGGACTAACTGAAGTAGTACTTCCACAGACCCTGTGCGACATAGGCGACCAATCATTTCTCGGATGCACATCACTCCGACAGATTACTATTCCGTCATCAATCAAGGTGATTTATCCCGCTGCTTTCCGCCAATGTCCGTCGTTGCGACTCATACGAGTAGAAAAAGAAGACCTCTTCACAATATTTAGTGACATTTTCGACCTTGAGACAGTAGAGGAAGCCATACTCATGATACCGGCAGGCAAAGAAAACATGTATCGCAACAGTCTTGTTTTCGGTTTGTTCCGATACCGCATGGAAGACTTCGACCACCTAAAGTAAAACAGAATGAAAAACAAAGAAATAGACAATAGCATCACAAGCGGTTTTCTCTCCGACCCTATCTTCGACAGCATAGACCGGAAGTTTACCTGCATCGAACCACTACCCGGCAACGGACAGACAAAACTCTTCAAGGCAAAGCGGTTCGGACGCTGGTACACCCTGAAAAGCATAGCAGGCGAACAAGGCGTTGCCATTGCCAGCTACGGTCAGCTGCTGAAGAAAGAATTTGAAACCCTCATGGCAATACAACACACAGGCGTAGTACAAGCATTGGGAATGGAGAATGTGGAAGGTATCGGTCCATGTGTCATCATGGAGTATATCGACGGAGCTACCCTTGACGAATGGCTCAGCAAAGAACCTGCTTTGAAGGACAGACGCCGTATTTGCAAAGAGATAGCCGATGCCATTGAATACATTCACTCACAAGGAATCGTACACCGCGACATAAAACCCAAGAATATAATGGTAACCCGCATCGGTGAACACGTAAAACTCATCGACTTCGGATTTGCAGACACAGATCAGCATGCACAACTGAAACAACCTGCAGGCACATATAACTACATGTCGCCAGAACAGATGCAGACGAACATCCCCGACGTAAGGAACGACATCTATTCCTTCGGTATGCTGATGAAAGAGATGAACTTGGGCAGAGCCTACAAAACCATCATCCGCAAATGCCTGTTGCCACTCGACCAACGTTGGAAGAGCATGAACGAAGTGACAGATGCAATAGAGAAGACAGAACGCCGTCGCCCTTGGCAGGCAGTTGCTGTTGCAGGCATAATTCTGTTGGCAGGAGCTCTCACCCTGCAGACATGGCGACTGCAGCATACCGGCAACTCTGCGTCACTGGTAGCTCTCGACTCAATGCGCACAGAACTCGACCAGCAACGACAGCACAGTCATAATGCTATGGCAGCACTCTCCCAACAGATGAAAGATTCAAAGACATCGTTGGGTGACAGCATACAACACCTTGTCAGTGCAAACGAACAATTGCAAGAACAATTGAAGAAAGAGGAAAAACTGCAGCAGGCAGCTCTTGTAGCCCTCCACAAAGAAATGCGACGTTCCGGAGTAGAACAGCACACAGACACACTAACCAGATTCGAATACCGCTGGAAAGACCTGAGTCTGCGTATTGCAGCCGTAGGACAATATGCCCACAAATATGTTGACGGCCTGGAAAACCAATGTGACCGCATAAGCAGAGACCGCATCCGCGAATCAATGCTCAACGAATGGCAGTCATGGAGCAACGAAATCAGTCAACGCATAATACTCCTCCTATCAAAAGATGTCCGCAACGACACCATTCTCCGACCGAACCAGCCCCCAGACATCAAACTATAATCCATTTTTTATAGTTGCGTATCTTTCTTACTGAGTGAACCAATGTGAATAATCAATCCATTTTACTTTGGCTAAAACCACTCTGAGCAGGTGTTGCTCTGATTTTCTTACCCTCCTTATTCCAGGTATATATCCAGCTGCCTTTACGGCTCGTAATCGTTTAGCCGGACACACCTACTATTTCGCCGACATCCGAAACATTCATTGCTTTCAGCACCTTACCCTTCACATCATAGATTCGATAATACGAATAGTACTTTGCCACGAAGAAGTCACTGCCCCACCCCTTCAGTTCACCTATGCTACTTCGCGACAACCCACCAATCTTCTTGCCAGCATCATCATATACATAATACCAGTTCTTCGTCTCCTCTACGTACGAAATCTGCTGAGCTTGAGCAACTATCGCCAACATAAACAGCAACAAAGAAAAAAACGTTCGTTTCATAAAAATCAATCTATTCTTTTGAATTCAACATTAAGATTCTCAAAACACTGTCGGAAGGCATATAGCAGTGGTTCTCCCTGTTCTGATTCTGTAGTAATGGAGAGGCAGTCTGGAGCATTACGATTCATATACAGAATATTTCCACGATAATATACTGTATCGCTGCCCACGAGCACCTTCATCAGTGTGCGTTGGGGCACATAAAGCCCCAGTCCGTCCTCTTCGTTCTCAGGTATGCCACAACGTTTGCAGAGGTCGCGGATGAGAGTTTCTACGCCATCGAGCGTCGCAGCATCACCTGTGAGTGTATATTCGTAGGTCGTCGGATATTCCTCGCCGGGTTCGTCAGTGTCATCCCATTCATTCTTGTATGGAATGTCTCCAGCCAAATCGTAGTATTCCTTGGCCAGTTTTCTGTTGATGAAGATGCCACGTTTCTCGTCACCGCAATCATATTTTTCGTACAATGCGTATGCTGCCCACTTGTTACCTTTGTCGCAGAGTTCCTGAAGAATAGTGGGGCTTTCGATATTGGCAGCCCACGACTCATCGCCACGACGTATCAGTTCCAGATATAATTCATCAAAATCTAGTGGACGCAACCCTATGGTATTGCCCCTGAAAGCCATTAGGTCTTCATCACTGAGATTGGCAACATCTGCGATGATGTCCTCCATCAGTTCACGTTCCTCTTCGGTTGCATAGGGATTAATTAATTCTTTACGCTCTATAGTAACTTCTTCTCCCGTATCTTCATCGGTGAATGTCTCTGTGTTGTGGTGATAATGCTGCTCTAACAACTTTATAAGTGACAGAATCCTTGTATCCATAAATGTTTTATGTTTTATTTACATATTAATAATAGTCACTTCTCTCTATAAATACAAATTATTTTAATGCCTCTTTTAATTTATCCACAACCAGTTTCTTCATTTGAATATCTTCTTCCGAGCCATCTCGATAAACCACTTCTTCTTGTGTTGAAATAGCCTTTGCCGCAAAATACTCACCCGATGAAATGTTCAGTAGTTTATTGGTTTCCTCCTAAGATCTTCCCATAAATCCTTAAGTTGCGAATCCTTTTCCCATGAATAACCTCTTTGGTAATCAGGAATGACGAACTGGACTTTGTCTATAAAAATATCTGATAGAGACTTTAAATCTTTTCTACTATTTGCCATAACCTTATCTGCGATTCACCTATACTTTGTGAGGTATTTATTTATATAGAAACAATTCAAAAACAATTCAAAAAAGATGAGCAACTTTTTTGAATTGTTTTTGTTTTTGACTTAACAAGGCATGATACATCCGGCACTTACCACTTTATCCAATATCTGATCAGGAGTTATAGGAGTACCACTTGTCAGCAATGTTGCTACAACTTTGTCAATTTCAGCTATAACAGACTTTATATTATTCAAAATCTCTGAATAGAATTCTTTTCGGTTAGCTTTTTCTTTAATATCCGAACACTTGATACTTGCAGGATTATTTAACACTGGAAATGCTACATTTTTATCACGATTTCCAAAATTAAATTTTGAATATTTCTTTTTCGCATTGGGTGAAAGATGATCAATGCCTAAGGTCAACTTTTGTAATGTTGAATGCTTGAGGAAATAATCCGTGCTGCCAGCATAAAGATAAAGAGAGGGTATAGAATACTTACGAGTATCAAGAGCAGCCCATGATTTCTTATAAAGAATGATGAAAGAAGGAGTGAAATGAAGTATCCAACCCCCTGCAATACCTGCAACATCTCCAGAGAAAATTGCCTCAGCATGAGCACTTAATTGTTTGCGCAAGGATTTAATGACGTTATCATTTTTATGTTTACCACTATTATCCTTAATAAAATTCAATATAAGTTTCAATAGTGTTATGTATTTTTCAACATCAGTACCGGACATGTTTTTTACAAATTCATCAACAACCTTCGATGAGTCGTCAGATGAAGATTGCTTTAGGAAAGCAATGTACTGCTGCATACCAGCAATCATCATACCATCGTCAGCGTATGTTATATTAGGCATCACGTCCTCTTCTATCCAAGGCAAGATATCATCGTTGTAGTTGATGGGGTAATAATTGATACTATCCTTAAGTTTATCTGGCAAACTGTCAGCTGAGGGTTCCCTCGTTCCGTCCGCAGTCAGGTAAACCACATAAGTGTTTTTTGAAACAGAAGGATTGGTATACCATGCATCAAAATCCTTGTCGGAAACGCCATTCACCGTGGCGATGTATCGTGCCAATTGTCTCTTAGTATCCCCTGCACCATATATCTTGTTTTCTACGATGATGTATACGTTGTCATATTGGATATACAAATCAATAAAGCCAGTATCCTTGGGGCCTATCGCTTTTTCTTGATCCGTGATTGTGATTTTAGAACCTTTCCGTTTAGGTAAGCCCATTCTGTCCAAAAAAGAATTCAAGAAATGATAGTTGTTGTACTGCAGCAAATATTTCAACACCTTTGTATTGGCATTCTCATTAGCATTTGCCAAATCAAAAAGAAGAAACTTTCCATTCTTTGATTCATACTCCTTATAAAACTCTTCTACAAGATTGTTGCTTGTAATAGTGCTGTTATTCTTCATGATTCTTTAATGATTCACCTATACATCGCGAGGTTATAATTTACGTTTGTATTAATATAGAAACATTCGTGAAAAAAATCAAAAAATAATGGAAAAATTTTAATTTCTACGATATTATTGCAAAAAAACAGAATAATACAAATAATATAAAGACCAGGCATCCTATTGAGTTGCCACACCCTTGAAATAAGAATTGCGCAACTGTACATATTCCTGTAATCACCCATCCAAACAAGCCTCCACCAACGAAGACTAAAAGGCCTAGTATAAGAACACCTATGATAGCAAGTATTTCCATAATTACATCATTCCTACAATTAATCGAGATGCTCTTTGGGAGTATATAGAGAGTTCGTATTCCTACAAACTCTCCTCAATAATGTTCTCGCCCTTCGATAATTTATTATAATAATTCCGGAATAATTTACGATCTCTTGAACCATGAAACGCCACCTGATGATGATGCATATATATGACCATCAAAAGTCGTAGCAACAAGTTCGTTGCCCATATCTTCAATGTCAACGAAATTCCGTTCAGAACCACGCTTAAACCAACACATCCCAGAATCATTAGAACAATAAATT
>OCTX012268727.1_pt1 | contig 34671 bp, 26 predicted proteins | sample 1539691 | NCBI WGS metagenome assembly OCTX01 (sample SAMN02144231, study PRJEB22623) | gut metagenome | biome: sheep rumen | host: Ovis aries | place: New Zealand
GCCTTGGCCAGCAGCGTCTTACCGGTTCCCGGAGGTCCTACGAGCAGGGCGCCCTTGGGAATCTTGCCGCCCAGTTCGGTGTACTTCTGCGGGTTCTTCAGGAAGTCCACGATCTCCTGCATCTCCTGCTTGGCACCGGCCTGTCCGGCCACGTCCTTGAACGTGATGCCCAGTTCGCCGCCCTTCTCGTACATCTTCGCCTTCGACTTGCCGACCGAGAACATGCCGGCGCCGAAACCGGCGCCATTGCCCACGCGGCGGAAGAGCAGCATCCAAAGGCCGACGAGCAGCAGGATAGGCAGCAGACTCATGAAGAGGTCGCCGATGACGCTGCCGCCCGACCGGTTCTCGTAGCTCAGCTTGCCTTTGAACTTGCCTTCGGCTTTCATCTTCTCGACGAACTGCTCCACCTGGTCAACCGAGCCTATCTCGACGTCGACGTAGGGCGACGTGCCCGTCTGCTTGTGTCCCTGCTTGAAGACGTCGCGTATGTGCTCTGCCTTGACGTACATCTTCAGCGTGCTCTGGTTCTTGTTCACCACAATCTTGTCGGCATAGCCGCGCTCGACGAACGCCTTGAAGTCGCTGTAGGTCGACTCAGTGTGGGCCTGTACGGCGGCCACACCGTCGCCCGAGCTTGTGGCATAGAGCATGATGAGTGTCAGGATGACCAAGATGTATATCCAGTTCATGTTGAACTTGGGCATATTCGTCTTTGGTCCGTTGTTGTTATTCGGTTTGTTCTGTTCCATCAATTATCAATTGTCAATTATCAATTGTCAATTATCAATTATCAATTCTCAATTCTCAATTCTCAATTCTCAATTCCTTTCAGTCCAGATCGGGAATGTATGTCAGCTTGGCGTCGTCCCAGAGATGCTCCAGGTCGTAGTACTCGCGCACGTCGGGCAGGAAGACGTGTACCAGCACGTCGGTATAGTCCATGGCCACCCACTGGGCGTTCTCCAGTCCCACGACGTGGGCCGGGCGCTCGTTGAGTTCCTTGCGGGCAAAGTCGCCCACCGACTCGGTGATGGCCTCCACCTGACTGGGCGAGTTGCCCTGGCAGATGACGAAATAGTGGCAGATGGTGCCGTCGATGCCTGAGAGGTCGGCCACCACGATGCCCGTACCTTTCTTCTCTTGAATCCCTTTGGTAATGGTTTCTACTAATTCCTTTGTTTGCTCCATTTATATTAATGATGTGTGAAATGTTCTGCAAAGGTAGTTGTTTTTCTTCGTTTCCGCCGCATAATGAGAGAAAATTTGAGTATTTTTAAAAAAAACTTTCAAAAAGTTTTGGTAGTTCGGGAAAAAGTCGTACCTTTGCACCCGCAAATCAGGAACAAGGGTGTTCCGCTTGTGACAATGGAAATTGGGGTATGGTGTAATGGTAACACTACAGATTCTGGTCCTGTCATTCTTGGTTCGAGTCCGAGTACCCCAACATGAGAGCCGCTAAGTTACTGGAGTTCAGTGCTTGGCGGCTCTTTGTTTTTTGTCGTTCAGGCTCTGGAGCGTGAGTTTGTGCCGGAGCACGGCCGACGTGAGCTTTCCACGTTTTTCCTGCACTTCCTGCACTGACCGCTGATAATGAGGTAGTTAGACCGCCTAAAGTACCTGTTTTTCCTGCACTGATTAAACTATTTTCCTGCACTGCGCTTTCACTATCTTTCATCGCACCGCGGTAATTGAAAAACGCGCTGTAAATATATTTCAAAAAGTCAGTCAGCTTTTTCGACAAACTGTGAAAATCTGATTTTCAAGCCATGAAAAATTGTTTTTCAAGCCGCGAAAAAAATCCTGACTGCCCACTTTTCACCCTAAGCTGACCGAGTTTGGTGCAGCAGTGCAGCTTTTCAGTGTAGGTCAGTGCAGGATTGAGCCGCCGAAACGGCTCCTAACTGATTGATAATCAGTGGTCAGTGCAGGAAGTGCAGGAAAATTAAGCCGTGGTCACCAGGCGCGAGCCGTCGGACTGCTCGGCGATGGTGACGCGGACGGCATCGGCGGGCAGGAGGTCTTCGATGAGTTCGGGCCACTCGACGAAGCAGAGGGAGCCACTGTAGAAGTAGTCCTCGTAACCCATGTCGTAGGCTTCGTCAAGGCGCTTTATGCGGTAGAAATCGAAGTGGTAGACAGCCCCCTCCAACCTCCCCCCGCAGGGGAGGCTATATTCGTTGACGATGGCGAAGGTGGGCGAGGTGACGACGTCCTCGACGCCCAACTGCTCGCAGACGGCCTTGATGAACGTGGTCTTGCCGGCACCCATGCTGCCGTAGAAGGCGAAGACGCGGCTGTCGCCGATGGTGTCGATAAACTGGCGAGCGGCCTCGCCGATATGCTCAATGTCTGTTATCTTTATCTCCATAAATCGAAAATCTGTAAATCGTAAATAACGTTATCTTTTCTTCCCCGTCAGCGTGACAATCGGTATGATCATCTCCTCCATCGAGATGCCGCCGTGCTGGAACGTGTCGCGATAGTAGGAGACGTAGTAGTTGTAGTTGTTAGGGTAGGCGAAGAAGGAGTCGCTCGTGGCGAAGACGTAGCTGGTCGAGAGGTTGGGCGAGGGCAGCTGAGCCTTGGCGGGCTCGCGTATGACGAAGAGGTCGCGCGAGTCGTAGCTGAGGTTCTTGCCCAGCTTGTAGCGCAGGTTGGTGTTCGTGTTCCGGTCGCCGACAATCTTGACGGGCCGCGTGCAGCGAATGGAGCCGTGGTCGGTGGTGATGACGACGCGATAGTCGGTCTGAGCCAGGCGGCGGAAGAAGTCGGCGATGACGGAGTGGCGGAACCAGCTGAGGGTGATGCTGCGGTAGGCCGACTCGCTGTTGGCCAGTTCGCGCACCATGCGGCTCTCGGTCCGGGCGTGCGAGAGCATATCGATGAAGTTGAAGACGACGACGTTGAGGTCGTTCTTGTCGAGCTGGCCGAACTGCTGCATCAGTCGGTCGGCGTCCTGCGAGTTGTTCACCTTGTGGTATGAGAAGGTGTTATGTCGGCGGTAGCGGTCGAGCTGTGTCTGTATGAGCGGTGCCTCGTTGAGGTTCTTGCCCTCTTCTTCGTCCTCGTCGACCCACAGGTCGGGAAACATGCGGGCTATCTGGTCGGGCATGAGTCCTGAGAAGATGGCGTTGCGTGCATACTGAGTGGCCGTGGGCAGTATCGAGCAGTAGAGCTGCTCGTCGATGTCGAACTGGTCGCCGAGCTGCTGGGCCAGCATGCGCCATTGGTCGTAGCGGAAGTTGTCGAGCACGACGAGCATCACCTTCTGGCCGGCGTTGAGCAGGGGGAACACCTTCTCCTTGAAGATGCCGGGCGAGAGCAGCGGCGGGTTGCCGTCGCCCCGTATCCAGTCCATGTAGTTCTTCTTCACGAACTTGGCAAAGCCCAGGTTGGCCTCCTCCTTCTGCATGCGCAGCATGTCGGTCATCTGCGAGTCGGTGGCCGAGAGCTGCAGCTCCCAGTGTACGAGCCGGCGGTAGACGTCGGTCCAGTCCTGCCACGAGCGGCAGTCCATGATCTGCATGGCTATCTGCTGGAAGTTCTGCTGGTACTGGCTCTGCGTCACCTCGGTCTCAATCTCGCGGCGGTGGATGTTCTTCTTCAGCGTCAGGAGTATCTGGTTGGGGTTGACGGGCTTGATGAGGTAGTCGGCAATCTTCTGGCCGATGGCCTGTTCCATGATGTTCTCCTCCTCGCTCTTGGTGACCATCACCACCGGCAGGGCCGGCTGCAGCTGCTTGATGCGCTGCAGCGTCTCCAGACCGCTGAGACCGGGCATCTGCTCGTCGAGCAGTACGAGGTCGAACGACTGTTCGCCGCACAGCTCGATGGCGTCGGTGCCGTTCGAGACGGTGGCCACCTCGTAGCCTTTCTTTTCGAGAAACATGATGTGGGCTTTCAACTGCTCTATCTCGTCGTCAACCCAAAGCAATACTCCGTTTGTCGCCATGTTATTCTTGATTTGCTGATTATCGATTTTCTGTGTTACCGAATGACGTCTCGCCGTTACCAGAAGTCCTCGCCGAAGTCAAGGTTGCCGGTCTGAGGCTCCTCCTCCTCCTCGCCTTCGCCTTCGGTTTCCTCCTCGGGGGCCAGGTCCTCTATGTCGGGCTGCTCTACGCGCTCCGGGATGTTAAGCAGTTGCTCGGCGCTGACCTTGAGCGGCGTGAACGTCTGTTCGTAGAACTTCTCGTAGTCGTCGTAGGTGAAGCGGGTGCCGATGAGGGCGAGGTTCTGCTCGCTGATGACGAGGCTGCGGCAGTGGCCCAGCACGGGCTTCATCGCCTCGGTGGCGTGCAGCTTGCGGGCGTACTGCAGGGCTTCGTCGTAGCTGAGGAATCCGCTGACGAGCATGCGGTGTAGGCTGCCCTCGGCCTCGACCTGGAGGTCGAAGTTGCGCACGAGGAAGTTGGTGAAGTTGTAGCGGGCCAGCTCGAACAGCAGCTGGTTCTCGTTGACGGAGTCAGGCTCGTAGACAAGGATGTAGAGGAAGCCGGTGTTGCGTTCGGTCGAGAGGGTGTCGGTGGCGGTGGAGTCGCTGACGGTGGCCATGGTGATGTCGCGGCGCGACCAGACATCGCCCAGGTCGAACTTGCCGCCATAGAGCCGCCGTCCCTCCTGGACGCCTTTGACAATCATGCCCGCCAGTTCGGTGACCTCGCTCTTCGGGTATTTCTCGACCACCTGTTTCAGCTGTTCCAGACAGCCGTTGGCATCGCCCTCGTTGAGCTTGCTCAGACCGCTGATGAAGAGGAACTTCGGCTGGTTCTGGCCCAGGGGGAAGCGCTCGTTGGCCAGACGGCTGTTGGCCTGGGCCTCCTGGTAGCGGCTGTCCTTGAAGGCGTCGTAGGTGGCCGCGTAGAGCGAGTCCTCGATGTGTACGCCGAAGCGCTGGTTCTCGGTGAAGTTGGGGTCGGAGAGCAGTATGGTCCACTGGCTCTCAGGGTAGTCGGCCTTGAGGTGGGCCAGACAGTCGTCGGCCTTGTCGGTGCGGCCCTGCAGCGAGTAGAGCAGGAAGAGGTGATACCAGGCCTCGTCGAGCTGGGCGAAGTCGCTGTAGTCGGTGGTGAGTCGCAGCAGCTGCTTCTCGCTCAGGGGCAGGTTGCCGAGCTTGTCCTTGAAGATGATGCCGGCGTGGAACAGTCCGTCCTTGATGATGTCGTTCGAGGCGGCCACCTGCTCGTCGGTGAAGGGAATCTGGGCCAGGTAGTACTCGCGGTTGTGCGGGTCGTTGGCCAGTGTGTCGGCGGCGGCGTCCTTGCTGTCGATGCTGTCGGCGGGCAGTTCGCCGAGGGCCTGCAGGGAGTCTGCCGCCTCAGAACCCCCGGGGGCGTCCATACTGGGCAGGCTGCCCACCACGGTCTGGTTGGCGCGCTGCCAGTTGTCTACATTCTCGCGGCGGCCCCATTGCCGCTGGAACGTCTGCTTACCCTGGTTGACGGCGGTGGGGTTGTAGAAGTACCACTGACCGTTGCCCTGCTGGGCCATCGATGGCACGGTTGGGCGGTTGGGCGTGTTGTTGCGGCCCCCGGCGGCACCACGCTGCTGCAGCGTCTTCTCGACCTCGGCCTCGAGGGCTTTGTCGCGCTCCTCCTTCTCCTTCTTCTTCAGGGCCTCGATGACGCGGTCAATGGCCTCCAGCCGCTCCTTCTCGGGCATCTTGGCCAGCTGCTGCAGCGAGTCCTGCAGGTGGATGGCTTCGGTGAAGGGCACGAGCTCGTCGAGCATCTTCGAGCGGTTCGACAGCTGTTCGTAGTCGGGGCGGTCCTTGTCGAGCAGTCCGATGGCCTCGCCGTAGCAGCGCTGCGCGTCGGCGTATTTCTCGCGGTCCCAGTACAGGCCGCCGAGCTTCAGCAGCAGCACGCCCTTCTCGATGCCGCTGCGCGTGGCCTTCTCGTTGCCCTTCTCGTAGGCGCTGATGGCCTGGAGGGTGTCTTTCTGCGAAAGATAGATGTTGCCTATGGCGTAGTACACCTGGTCGAGGTAGTCCTTGTTGTTGTCGTTGCGGGCCATGCGCTTCAGCCGGCTTATCATGCCGCGGCTGTTCTGCGAGGCCATCACCTCGGTCTGGGCTATGCGGGCGTTGAACTCCAGCTCGTAGGGCGGATTCTGACGGACGACGCGCTTGTAGGCGTTGTAGGCCTCCTGCTTGTTGCCGAGCAGGGCCTGCAGTTGGCCCATGAGGAACCAGCAGCGGGCCTTCTGCGTCTTGCGCCGCTCGTGCTTGATGACCTTCCGCAGGTAGCCGACGGCCTTCTCGTACTCGCCGTTGCGCAGGTAGTAGTCGGCGTAGGTGTAGTCCCAGTCGCGCACAGAGCGGTAGTGCATGGAGTCGCGGTTCATGCCGCGAATGACGTCCTCGGCGTCGTACAGCCACTCCAGTTCGGTGTAGCACTTGGCCAGCCAGGCCCGGGCTATGGCGTTCTGCATGGGCTGCGTCTGGTAGAGTCGTGCCATGTACGAGAAGGTGGCTGCGGCCTCGTCGAAGGCCCCCTGCTGGAACTGCGCCTTGCCCATGAGCAGCCACGCCTTCCAGAGGAACGGGTTGTACTCCTTTCGGCCCAGCCACTCGCGGTCCTTGGCCGTCTTGCGGCCCGTCTTGTTCCACTCGGGCTTGGCCTTTATGCTGTGCAGCTTGATGGTCTTCTCCATCTTCTCGATGGTACGGTCAAAGTGGCTCTTGCCTATCTCGCGGCTGTTCTTGTTGCCCACGGGGTAGAGGGGCAGCATCTCGGTGTAGTTGTCCTTGTTGCCCTTCTCCTTCTCTAACGAGCCGTCGATGAATGCCTGCGACCCGTTAAAATAGGTATTGTAGCGCGCGGTAAACGAGTGCCAGGCCCTGGTCTGCGAAGTGTTCTTCTTCGTAGAGCAGGCCACGACCGTCAGCGCGGCGGCTATTATTATAAAGAGGTGTGTGGTTCTGCGCATTCCTTTCTCTTCTTTTCCTCCATCAGGCAGTGCAGCTTGCATGAGCCGTCGCCGGCCGACGTGCAGCTGCCACAGTCGTGCCCAGCCGTCACCACGTCGTCGCTCCCTCCCTGGAAGTGGGAGGCAACGGCGGCCACGATGCCCAGTATGGCGAGAGCACTTATACAAAGAACGGCAAAACTCATGATTTATTATGTCTCGCTGATGTCAAAGCCTGCTTTTTTCATGTCGTCCCAGAAGTGCGGGTACGATTTCGTCACCACCTGCGGCTCGCTGATCGTTATTGGCTGACGCAGGCTGAGCGGTGCAAACGAGAGGGCTATGCGGTGGTCTTCGTAGGTGCGGACGACGGCGCCGGGCTGAGGCTCGCAGCGCGTACCGTCCCAGATGAGCTCACTGCCGCCGACGTCGCGCAGCACGTAGCCCAGCTTGCCGAGCTCGGTCTTCATTGCCTCTATGCGGTCAGTCTCCTTAATCTTCAGGGTCGACAGTCCGCGGAAGTGGAATGGCACGCCAAGCCCGCAGCAGGTGGCGATGACCGTCTGGGCCAGGTCGGGCGAGTTGACGAAGTCGTACTCCAGGCGGGGCACGCGGCGGCCGCTCTTCCTGAGCGTCACCATCTGCAGGCGGCCTTCGGCCTTCGTCTGGAAGATGGTCTTTACGCCCAGCAGGCTGAAGATGTACTTCACCACCGAGTCGCCCTGCTTCGAGCCGTCGGTCAGGCCGGCCAGCAGCACCTTGGCTTCGCGGTCCTTCGCAAGCGCCACCATCTCGTACCAGTAGCTGGCGCCGCTCCAGTCGTTCTCGATGAAGTAGGCGCGGTTGGTGTAGGGCTGCGGCTTCACGCTGATGGTGTCGCCGGCGCTCCACTCGGCGTCAGCGCCGAACTCGCGCATCATCCACAGCGTCAGGTCGATGTAGGGCCGCGAGATGATGTCGCCCGTCAGGTGGAGCTCAAGCCCCTCCTCGAGCACGGGTCCGATCATGAGCAGGGCCGAGATATACTGCGAACTGATGTTGCCCGGCACGTCGAGAATGCCGCCCGTCAGCCGGCAGCCCTTGATGCGCAGCGGCGGGAAGCCCTCGTCGCCCGTGTACTCTATATCGGCTCCCAGGCGGCGCAGCGCGTCGACAAGCACGCCGATGGGGCGGTGTCTCATGCGCTCCGTACCGGTAATGGTGTGGGTGCCGCGCATCACGCTGAGGTAGGCCGTCAAGAACCGCATGGCCGTGCCGGCCGCTCCGATGTCGATGACCTCAGGCATGTATCTGATGGCATTGACCATGACCGACGTGTCGTCGCAGTCGCTAAGGTTCTGTGGCATCAGTCCGCCGCCGCTCAGTGCATAGATGATGAGGGCGCGATTTGAGATACTCTTCGATGCTGGAAGCGATATGTTTGTGTTCAGTTTTGCGGGTGCTTTTATTGTGTATTGCATGATTTTCTGTAGATTTTGACTGCAAAGTTACACGAAATGCGAGAAAAAACAAAAAAAGTTCCCATAAAATTTGCAAATGTCGAAAAAAGTCCGTACTTTTGCACCCGCATTCGACAAACAAGGGTCGGTGCTAAGCTAAAAAGGATCGGGATTTAGCGCAGTTGGTAGCGCACACGTCTGGGGGGCGCGAGGTCGCTGGTTCGAGTCCAGTAATCCCGACTCAAAGGAAGATAACCGTCTCGTAATGAGACGGTTATCTTTTTTTTGTGGAATAAGCCATAACGGTAACGGGTGCTAACTTTGTCTGCTGCAAAGATAGCACCCGTTACGGGATAGTCAGCCTCTGCTGTGTACCTCTGTTTCCGGGTTTCGAGCGTCCTGTCCTCTGTGTGATAGAGAATGAGGTTCTTGACGTGTAGCCTCTCTGCCAGTCGGCATCCTTAACGTCACCGTACAGCAATTCAGAGCGTGAAGTTACCTGAGACATGGAGCATGGAGAGAAAGTAAACCATGCCTACATAGTAGCGCCATTTCCCCGTCGGCGGCTCGACATCCCACAGACGCTGCACATATTCGCGGGCCAGGGCGCGGTCTTCCTCGTTGTCGCTGTCGGCCAGGGCAAAGGCCCCTACGGCATTGGCTCCTGCCATGCCCTCGGTGTAGTTGCCCGTGGGGTCGGTACCGTCGAGACTGAACTGTCCGCCGTTGAATCCCTCCTTCTTGAAGAACTGGAGTGCGTCTATCAACTGTGCATCCCGTGTGGTAAATACGCCTTGGGCCAGAGAGATGCCAAAGCATAAGGTCAGGACCGTGCTGATAAATAGTCTTTTCATTGTCAGAAGAACTTCACGATGTCGTCCAAAGGCCTGTGCTGCGGTTGTTTGGGCTCTTGAGCCCTGTAGCCGAGTGAGATGACGGCCATGACGGACTCGCTCTCGGGTATGCTGAACAGGGCTCGGAGTGCGTCGGCGTCGCGCATGCCCATAATCAGCGTGTCGAATCCCATGGCACGGGCCTTCAGCACGAGGTAGCAGTTGCTCAGTCCGTTGTCGTAGGCGCCCCATCCGTCGCCAATCTCATTGGTCTGGTTGCCCTGGAAGAAGCCCGACTTGCCGCGCTCGAAGGTCGAGACTATCAGCACGGGAGCATCCTTGATGCGCTCCTTGTTGCCGCCGACCATGTCCTGCACGGCCTTCACCTTCTCCTCGCTGATGGCCACATAGTACTTCGTGGGCTGTTGGTTTGCCCACGACGGCGCCTCCTGGGTAGCCAGCAGCAACTCCCGCACTTCTGCCTCTGAAATCTTTTTCGTGGCATCGTAGGCACGGATGCTACGGCGCGAGGTGAGTACTTCGTCAAACGACGGTGACGACGAGCTCGCTGCGGGTTGGCTGTTGCTGTTACAACCTGCAAGCATGATCAGTGCGATGGCTGCACCTGTTAAAATCTTTTTGTCCATGTTCAGTTTCTTTCTTTTTAGTTACGACAATCCGTCCTTTCGGGTACAAAGGTAGGTATTTAATTCCACACAGCCAAACTTTTCTGAACGTTTTTCAGCACCCGTGGCTCCCTTTGCTTCGAGCATCTGCTCAGTCTTAATCCATACCTGTCCCATAGTCTTTTTTGGGGCAAAGGTCGGAGATCCCTGATACTATACCAAATGACTTTGATCTTTTTTGATCTTTTTTGTTAAGTTTTGATCTATTGGCAGAATCGTCCGTGATTTTGTTTACTTTTGCATCGCGTATGAAGAAGTTCAGAATAGAGGTCATAGAAGTATTGAGTCGTATTGTTGAGACAGAAGCTGAATCAGAAGAAGATGCTGTTAAGGCGGTACGGCAGAAGTACCAGAATAGCGAAATCGTTCTGGATGCTTCAGATTACGTAGAAACAAAAATCAGCGCAAAAAGATGAAAAAGCTGAGTGAAATGCAAGTTATATCGAGATAATTGATTAACTTTGCACTCGCTTATTGCTCATCGTCTTGAGCGCTGGCATGACATATGTGGAATTAGATAGCAGTATCTATATTCCTAAGAGACTTTAACGAAAACAGTCCACCAAACTAAAGTAGTTACAGGGAGTCTCTGGGGGATGAGGATACGCCTGTCGTTGTATAGGCGTACCCCTTCCTTTCACCTCTCTGTATGGGCTTCTGTGGTGGACGGCCTTCGTTAAGTGGTGAATAGGAGGAGGGTACGCTTTCTTTTGTCCGCAGCCTAAAGACAAAAGAGCAATGAGCATAGAAGCAAAACCATTTTTGAAGTGGGCAGGAGGCAAAGGACAACTATTAAGCCAACTGTCTGAGCATCTGCCAAGACAAATCAGCGAAGAGCCATTTACTTATATTGAGCCCTTTGTGGGAGGTGGCGCCATGTTGTTCTTTATGCTGCAGCGTTTTGGCAACATGAAAAAGGCTGTCATCAATGACGTGAATGAAGACTTAATCCTAACCTACCGAACAGTCAAGGCGGATGTTGAGTCGCTGATTGCTCGTCTGGTGCAGATGGAGTCCGATTACCTTTCTCACAAAAGCCAAGAAGCACGTAGCGAGATCTTCTACGATATTCGCGAACGCTACAACCAGCACATCGGCAACGAAACTGAGCGTGCTGCGCAGCTGATTTTCCTGAACAAGACTTGCTTCAATGGGCTTTACAGGGTGAATGGAAAAGGTAAATTCAATGTGCCTTTTGGCAGATATGCCAATCCTACGATTTGTAATGCCTCTGTCCTGAGGGCCGATAGTCAGTTGTTAAATTCAGCCAAAGTAGAGATCCGTCAAGGTGATTTCTCCCTGACCTTGAATGACGTTGACAGGTCGGCGTTTGTCTATCTTGACCCTCCTTATCGCCCACTTGATGCGACATCAAGCTTCACGGCATACGCAAAGGGAGACTTCAACGACGATGACCAGCGAAAACTGGCCGAATTCTGTCGCCAGTTGTCTGGCAAGAATTGTTTGTGGATGCAGAGCAATGCAGACTGCTCGGCTAAAAATCAAGAAGACACTTTCTTCGAAGAACTCTACAAAGATTACCACATCTATCGAGTCATAGCTTCGCGCTCCATCAATGCTAACCCGTTAAAGCGTGGAAAACTTACTGAACTATTAATCAAAAACTATGAATAAGAATTTCACATTGTTTATGTCTCAACTGCAAGAGACCAATCAGACGCTTGATTTCTTCTGCGATTTCGATAAAATAGCAGCCAATGTCGCTGAGGTCGAAATGAGCCTGAATACATTGAATTATCTCATCGGTAGAGAAAACCTCTCCGATGGTGTTGCTGATATTTGGAAGCGCGACCCAAAGGTGTTCGAGGTGTTAGGGATTTTGATTGCCGTGAGGGATGAAGGTAAGAAACCTGTTGTAGATAGTAACGGGAATGTTGTCCTGCTAAAAAGTTTTTTTGAGTCAGATGCCAAGGTCGTTGAGTTCTTAAATGCAACGGGCCTTGCTGAGGTCTTTAAGTCTCGGCGTATAAAAAATCTTGTAGATTACGTATTCGGTATAGAAACAGGCCTTGACACAAATGCTCGCAAGAACCGTAGCGGGCATATCATGGAAGGAACGGTGGCCCGCATACTTAAAGAAAATGGTATTCCTTTCCGCCAGGAGGTATATTCTTCTGAGTTCCCAGAATTGACTGTATTAGGGACAGATGAGAAGCGCTTCGATTTCTACGTTAAAACTCGAAAAAAGAGATACCTGATTGAAGTGAATTTTTACAGCGGAGGTGGCTCAAAACTAAACGAGGTGGCGCGTGCCTATACAGAACTGGCGCCAAAAGTAAATTCTGTCAATGGCTATGAATTTGTGTGGATTACAGATGGTATAGGTTGGAAGTCAGCCAAGAATAAGCTGGAAGAGGCTTATAATACTATACCGAGCGTCTATAACCTGTCTAACATCAATTCTTTCGTTGCATTGCTCAAGAATGATTAGTCCGTATTACAAATCATCCGACCACGCTTTTAACCTGCTTTGTGGCGATTCGTTTGAATTGTTGCCGCAGTTCGCGTTTAAGTTCGACATGATATTCGCTGACCCGCCTTATTTCCTTTCAAGTGGCGGCATATCAGTACAGAGCGGCAAGGTGGTGTGCGTGGACAAGGGCGACTGGGACAAATCAATGTCGCAGGAAGACATCAACGCCTTTAATATGAGATGGCTGACGCTGTGTCGTGAGAAATTGAAGGATAATGGTACGATATGGATTTCAGGGACGTACCATAATATATTCAGCGTAGCCAATTGCCTGACACAGTTGGGTTATAAGATACTGAACGTCATCACTTGGGCCAAGACGAATCCACCGCCAAACATTTCTTGTCGTTATTTTACTTATTCTACGGAATTTATCATCTGGGCAAGGAGGTCGGCGAAGGTGGCTCACTACTATAACTACGAACTGATGAAGCATATCAACGATGACAAGCAGATGACCGACGTGTGGCGCCTACCGGCCATTGCGCCATGGGAGAAAACGTGCGGAAAGCATCCCACACAGAAGCCGTTGGGATTGTTGAGTCGCATCATCATGGCGTCGACGAAGCCTGGAGCCTGGATTCTCGACCCCTTTGCTGGCAGCAGTACTACAGGCATCGCTGCTAATCTGCTGGGACGCCGATTCCTTGGTATAGAACGTGAGGCGGAATTTGCTGCTATCAGTAAGGCGCGGAGAATAGAGCTGAGCAGGGTGGAAAACTTTGGCTCCTTCCGTCGGAAGATACCCGATATCATGAAGGCCGATGTCACACAGATGGATTGCTTTGCCTCTCATGAGCCTCTGCCGATAGAGAAGCTGCCTTTCTTAGAAGATATCGTAAGCGATACGGAGGAATGCGCTACGGAACTGTCCGCCGGAAAGCCGCAGCGTTTTGGTCGCAAACGACTTTAGTATTTCACGCCGCTCATCAAGCGCATGGAGGCCATGAAGATCGTGACGCGCAAGAAGGGTAGGGAGGACGGACGCCAGACCATCATCGCCCTGACCGAGCACGGGCGGGCCCTTGAGCAGCAGGCGGCGGCTATACCCGAGTGCATGACAACCGTGCTGCGCGAGCGTGGCCTGGATGTAGAGCTGTACGCAGCGGTGAATCCCACGCTCGACCATCTGATAGACGTATTATCTAACAAACAATAATTGTATAACGATTAAATAAAAAGAACTATGACTAAAGAAGAAGCATTGAAGCTGCCATGATGTAATATCGCCCCGGGAGACCGTCTGGCCGAAAAGTAAGCCCCGACCTGCACAAGTTGCAAGTCGGGGCTTTTTCGTCTTTACTTTGGTCGGCCGGAGAGGTAGGCCGCAGTCCTGAGGGCGATGTTGGCGCGTAGCTGCTCGCGGTAGAGCCAGATTTCGCGCGAGTGGTAGCAGCCCTCAACGCCTATCAGCGGCAGGATGTAGTCAGGGTCGCTGAAGCCCTCGACGATGAGCAGTCCCGACGTCGTGTCGACGTGGACGGTCATGGTGTCTTTCTTCTGCGCGCTGACGGGCAGCAGCGGCGAGGGCTCGGTGATGAGCGTGGCTCGGGTGCTGTCGGTGCGCCAGTTCACGGGATTGATTGCCATGCAGCTGTTCGTCCAGCCCGGCATGGTGCTGTTCCTGTCGCGCACGGAGTTGTAGCTGATGGTGACGCCCGTGTCGTCGGCACCGCGTGCAGCGACGATGTGGCGCTCCGGCTGTGCTATGGTGATGCCGATGGCGTAGGCCGCTATCATCCGCTCGTAGGTGCTGTCGTCCATCTCCTTCAGCAGTTCCAGCATGAGCATTGCGCCCTGACTGTAGCCGGCCAGGATGAAGGGTCGTCCGCCGTTCAGGTGGTTCAGGTAGTGGCTGAAGGCGCTGCGCACGTCGCCCAGCGGCGTGGCTATGCGGGCGTTCTTCAGGTTGTCGGTCACGAAGCTCTGCAGCGAGCACTGCCGGTAGTAGGGCGAGTAGAAGTTCAGCCGTCCGCTGATCAGCGTGTCGACGCCCAGCATCTCGCCGTAGAGGGGTGCCCTGAGGCTGTCGGCGTAGGTGTCGGCATAGTGGCACGTCAGTCCGTCGGCCGCCGTGTAGTCTCCCGTCTCGGTAGAGATGATGTAGAAGATGTCGGCCTCGGCCCCTCGCTGGCTGACGTACCATTGCGTCGAGTCCCGGTAGTCGGGCTCGGCCGGCATGGTCTCCGTCAGTGCGCTCCTCGTCTGGCACGACAGCAGCAGGGCGATGCACGCCGTCAGTCCGATAGCCGTCTTTCTCATCTCATCTGTGTGTGTTGTTGTCGTTTCCTCAGTTCCAGTGGCCCCTCGGTTATTTGCCGGTCAGCAGCTTGATGAGGGCGGCGATGTCGGCAATGTCAACCTTGCCGTTGCCGTCAATGTCGGCGTTGCCGCTGACAAAGGTAGCCGGCTTCTTGCCCACGAGGTGGTCGCTCATGGCTGCCAGGTCGGCCAGCTCCACCGTGCCGTTACCGTCGGCGTCGCCACGTAGCACGTAGTCGAGGTCGATGTAGAAGAGGCCCGATGTCCCGGCTTTGCTGATGGTGTACTTGGTGCCACCCTTCACGGCGGCCGTAACGACGTTGTTGGCGTTGGGCGTCAGTGTCGTGCCGTTCAGCTTCAGGTCTTTCTGCTTGTAGGTCGTGGCCATGCCAATCTGCAGGATACCGTCTTTGGCCGGGGTAAAGGTGATGGTGGTCTCCGACTCTAACTTCAGCGAGTAGGTACACTGCATGGTCTCGCCGTTGTGGACGTAGGTTGTCGAGCCGTACGTCTTAGGGTCGCCCACCTTGCCGCTGATGGTGTAGAAACTGTTGGTGCCGGCAGCATCCTTTTCGGGGAAGTAGGTGAACTCGCCGTCAGTGACGGGCATCGTGGCTGGGTCGACGCCTTTGACGATGTTAATGGTGTAGGTGCGCGTGTTGGCCTTGTTCTCGGCCAGCATGCGGAAGGTGGCCGTCTGCGTCTGTCCGGCGGCGGGGGCAGCTATCGTGTAGAGCCCCTCCTGGAGTGAAGTAGCGCCGGTGACGGCAGCCACGGTGGCTCCCTCGGCGGGCGTTATGCTGACGGTGTAGCCCTTGGCGTCGTCGGCGTCGTAGGCCACGTTGAGCGTGTAGGCATTGCCCGACATGGCGATGTCGTCGCCGTTGAGCAGGAAGTCGGCCGTGGCGTCGCTGCTCAGCGTCGGCTCGTCGTCGGCGGGGTCGACGTCGGGGTCGGTGCCCTCGCCGGGCTTGGCCACCTTGATGCCCTGCACGTCGCGGGTGCCAGAGGCGTTGTTGGTGATGCGGGCATACTTTGTGGCCTCAGTACCGCTGACGGCACAGGCGGGATGGCCGCCGGTACTGCCTGTGACGGTGCCACAGTCTTTCCAGTTGGTGCCGTCTTCCGACGTTTCCAGTTTCCAGTTCTGCGAGCCGTTCGATGAAACGTAGAAATTGACAAAGCTGATACCGTCGGCACAATGGACTGTGAATGACTGGCTCGGGCTCAGGAGGACAGAGCCGATGTAGTCAGAGCAAGAGCCTATTTTGGTGTTGGTGACTTCACGGTCCTTGTTGAAAGTGCCGGTAGTCGCAAACGTCCCGTTGGCGACGTAGGCGTTATAGGCCGCCTGGTTGGCCTCGTTCAGCCAGAAGTACTCGTTCGACGACCCGATGATGTAGTCGCCCGATCCGGTATTGCCGCCTGACGTGCCGCCGCTGCCCCACGAGGGGTCGGCGTTCTCATTGTCCTCGTCGCTGATACCCTGTCCGTCGCCGCCCTCTACCGTACTGTTGTTGCCACCGTTACTGACGGTGGCACCTCCGAAAAAACCGATGAGCGTCGATTTATAGTTCACGATGGCCGACTTCAGCTCCTCGATGACGCCGTAGTTGGCGTCCTGCACGGCGTTGTTGAACGTCCACTGGATGTCGCCGTGCTGCATGCGGCCGGCGCCGAAGTCGCCCTTTACGATGGCGCGCACGTTGGCGGGGTCGTCTATGCGTTTCTCGATGTAGGTGGTGCGGGCGGCCTGGTCGGCCGCGCTGTTATAGGGCGTGGCGCCCGTCAGGGCCTTGGCGCTGACGGCCTCGTCGCGGCTGTTGACGAGCACGGCGTCCCACTGTCCCGAGGCGTCGACGCTGCTGCTCCAGTACTGCAGCTTGCGTGCGCCCTCAATCTTGTTGTTGTAGGCCTTGATGACGCCGCCTGCCTCGCCCGAGAAGGTGCCTGCACCCTCAGCGTCGGTGCCCTGCTTCGAGATGAGCATGGGGTACTTGGTGTTGCGGAAGTCGTTGGCCTCGACGAAGGCCGAGCCGCCCATCGTCACGCCGACGCCGTACTTCGACACGCCGTCGAAGTAGTTGTTGTAGACGTGGTAGAAGGCGGTACGTATGCGCGGGTGGCGCGAGTCGCTGTGGTCGAACCAGTTGTGGTGGTACGACATCCAGCAGTCTGTCGTCTCGGACTTCATGCCGCCGAGGCTGCACTTGCCGCTGTCGTAGAAGTGGTTGTACGACACGGTGATGTTCTTCGACTTGCCTTTCACGTCGACGGTGCCGTCGCCCTTGGCCTGGTCGGCGTCACTGCCGGGCTGGCCGTAGAAGAGGTCCATGTTGTGAATCCAGCAGTTGGAGTTGTCGGTATCAATCGAGAGCGCATCGTCCATGCAGTACATGATGGCGAAGTTGCGGAACTCCGTGCCCTTGCAGTTGCGGCAGAGTATGCCGAAGCCCCAGATGGCGGCATCATTGCCCACGCCCTCAAATGTGATGGGCATCTCGCTGTAGGCCCCATTCCCCTTCACCTGCAGGCCCTCGGCCGAGGAATCGAAGCGGTCCATGTCGCCGGCCTTGATGGTGCCGATGATGCGTATGGCCAGCGGCGTGGTGTCGTAGCCCTTCTGGTAGAGGTAGACGATGTCCTGCAAGCCCTTGCCGGTGGTCTTGGTGCCCTTGCTGCTGGTGACGACGTCGTGGGTGACGGTCTTGGCATTGTCGGCCCAGACGTAGATTACTTTGGCGCCCGCCTTCAGCGTGCCGTCGTTCTTGTAGGCACCGATGCCGTCCGGCATGCCCACGTGGGCGAAGCCCGAGCGGTCGTGGGCGCGCACCTCTATGGCCGGTGTCGTGGCGGCGTCGGCGGTCACCTCGCTGCCGTTGTTCACGGGCACCACGCGCAGCTGGTAGCTGCCGGCCTTCAGTCCCAGGGCGTCGGCGCGGCCGTAGTCGGGATATTCGCGCACGAGCTCGTCGTCGAGCTTCGTCCACTGGTTGGCCGAGGCGGGGCTGACGTAGACGTTATACTGCAGTCCGTCGGTCTTCTGCCACGTCACGTAGGCACTCTCAAACCAGCCCTGCTGGCCGGTGATGTTGACGGAAACTGCTCTGGCGGTGAGGGCGCAGAACAGTATGAATACGCATGAGGATAGAAACTTCTTAGTCATAGTAGCATTGTTTGTTTTGTTATTTGGTGCAAAAGTACGTAAAAAAACAAACAGCAGCAACGGCTACGGCTTTTTTTCCATCGTAAACGTTTCCGCTTGGGGTCAGTAGCTTTCCCCCAAAAAAGTTCATTCTTTGAGAGTGTTTTATTTCAGAAGATTCCTTTTGTTATTCCCCTCTAAGACCTGCATCTGCTGAATTGCTATTTGATTAAGCTTTATAAGTCTTTCTCCTTGTGGCATTCCGTCGTTAATAAGAACAGCATTGATATTCTCCATATTCGACAGGCATATCAATTCATTGATAGTGGCATAGTCACGGATATTACCTTTCAAATCGGGATTGGCCTCTCGCCATTGTTTGGCTGTCATTCCGAACATAGCCACATTCAGCACGTCTGCTTCCTCGGCGTAGATGATACTTGCTTGGGTTGGAGTGACTTCTTCGGGTATCAGATGGCTTTTGATGGCATCTGTATGGATGCGGTAGTTAATCTTAGAGAGTTCCCTTTTGGCAGTCCACCCTAATTGTTTCTGTTCCTCCTCTTTCAGTCTTTGGAACTCTTCAATCAAATAGAGTTTGAAAGTAACACTAATGGCGGTTCCAAACTCGAAAGCAATATCTTTAAATGCGTAGGTGCCACCATATCGTCCCTTTTTGACAATGATTCCAATGGCATTGGTTTTCTCAACCCATTCACTCACGCTCATGACGAAACTTGGCAAACCTGCCTGCATTCTAAAGTGGTCAAATTCGACCACTTTAAAATCGGGATTATGAATCATTTCCCAAGTTCCAAGAAACTCGATAGTATAACGAGTGCGAATCCAGTTCTTGATGATGTCGGCAGCACGGCTTTCGCTTTGTTTGCCATTAGCCATATCTGTAAGTGATATATAATCCTTGTCGTTATAAGACAAGACCGTTATTTCCGTGTTCTGAACAGTTATCTTTGCCATAGGGTAGTGCTATTTATAGTTTATGTGTGCAAAGGTAGCACAAAAACATGAGACGAAAGAAGAAAGAGTGAAAAAATCCCTCAAAAGTTTTTTTTATAATGAATCCGTCACATCCGTCACCGCACCACGAGCTTCGCCGAGCGACGCTTGCCGCCGACGGTCCAGCTGACGACGTAGACGCCAGACGGAGCGGAAGGGAGCGTACAGCCGTCGGCGGCCGTGAACGTGGCCACGGCGGCCCCGCTGAGCGTGGCTACGCTGACGGTGAACGTCAGCGCCTCGGGCGTGGACGATCCGAAGTGGAGGCGGCGCGTCGAGGCGTCGTAGGCCAGGGCGTACGCCTCAGGCTCGGGGGCGCTGACCGCCGTCAGTTCGGCGGGCAGGGCGTCGCCCTCGACGATGCGCCACAACCGGTTCTGGCTTACGCTGTTGCGGCTGTCGTTGGTGTAGCTCATGACGGGCGTGCCGTCAGCCTGAGCGCCACCTTGCAGGTTGGCAACGTGCTGCGAGTAGACGTTGACGAGGTTGAACAGGTTCTGCGGCTGCGCGACGATCATCCACTGCTGCCGGCGGCTGTTGGCATTGGGGGCCACGGTGTTCAGCGTCGTGCCGACGTTGACGGTGGGCCCCACGACGCCGCTGGTGGGGTCGTTCAGCGCCAGACCCGTCGAGCGGTTGATGATCTGGTAGTATTCGCCCAGGTTGACGAGCTGCCAGTCCAGGCTCTCGCGGCCGGCGGTGGCGGTGTGCTGCGTGGCGTTGCTGTCAATGGCCTTGCCCGTGCGGGCGTTCACGATGCGGTAGTAGAAGTTGCCGGCCACGAAGGGCTCGGGCGGCCGGCGGTCGGCGAACGCCTGGCGCAGGTAGTCGCAGTGGCTGACGATGAAGTCCTTCAGGTCGGCGACGTACTGGTCGTACGACGAGTAGAGCACCATTTCGTGGTACACCCTGGTGTTGATGCCCCAGCGGTTGTAGTTCAGCCGCTGCGACTCGCCGAGCAGCGCGTGCAGGCTGTCGATGTGCTGGTGCAGGTGGTCTACGAGACCGCGGTCCATCAGCTCGTCAAAGCGTCGGCTGACGGTCTGCTGGAACCAGGGGTCTTCCCACATGCGCATGACCCATGCCTTCGAGCCGTTGTAGCCGATGTCGGCCATCATGGCCTCGGCGGTGGTGCTGAGTCCCTGCTCAGACCTGACGCGGTAGTCGTTGTTGTAGGCGATGTCGTAGTCCCAGAGCGGTCCCCAGTACAGCTTGGGGTCCTGCTTGTCCTTATAGAAATAGGTGGAGAAGAAGCCGTCGATGTTGGCGCTGACCTCGGTGCAGATGTACCAGTCGATGAGCGAGGCCGTGTCGACCACGGCGCGGTAGCCCTTCTCGGGGTCGGCGAAGTCGATGGCCGTCAGTCGGTTCTCGAAGTTGTTCAGGTAGTTGCGTATGTAGTTGGTCTGGCGGGCCACGATCTCGTCCTCGTCGGGGTAGTGTATGCGCACGGGGGCCTGGTAGTGCGAGGTGGTGACGACGTTGCCGTCGCGGAATCCGTCGACCTCAAGCAGGTAGCCGCCCGTTATGTCGTCCTCAGAGGCTAAGGGGTAGGGCTGTTCGGCGATGTCGACGCGGTGGGGCCGCACGTCGATCTGGTCGCTGATCTGGTAGGTGCCCTGATAGGCGTTGTTGAGCACCAGGTCGACAAACTTGGCGGCGGGGTTGAACTTCAGCGAGGTGAAGGCGCCCATGGCCGAGGTGACGGCGTTGCGCATCATCGTCTTGTCGCCGGCGTTGGCCAGCAGCGTCCACTTCTTGGCCTTGGCGTAGCCCTTGCCGAGCAGCTTCTCCTTGTTGTTGAACTTCAGCTTGTAGGGCTTCTTTGCCAGGTTCCACGTCGAGTTGCCGCGGCCGCGTATGGACACCGAGTCGTAGGCGGTCAGCTGGTCGTTCTCGTCGACGTAGTAGAGGCGGCAGTACTTGTAGAAGTCCTTGCTGGTGACGGGCGCCCGGTCGAACGTCTCGATGTAGACGGCGGGCAGGTTGGTCTTGCGCGCGTACTGCGCCCTGGTGCCGAGGGCCATCGTCAGCAGGGTGGCCGTGAGTAGCAGTGTTCTCCGCATAGGCGATTACTGGGCTGAGTGTAGGGTTCTGATGAGGGCGGCAATGTCGGCAATGTCTATCTGTCCGTCGCCGTTGAGGTCGGCCGCTTCGGGGTTGGGCGCTGTCGCGCTGCCGGTAATGTGGCTGGCTATGGTGCTGACGTCGGCGCTGCCTACCAGTCCGTCGCCGTCGGCGTCGCCGTTGAGCACGTAGAGTCGCACGTTGTCGATGTAGAGCAGCGTGTTGTTGGCGGCACCCTGGCTGGCCGAGGTGCTGAAGCCCAGCGAGACGGTCACCGTCTCCTTGGCGCCCAGGTCGATGTCGTAGCCTATCTGCTGCCACGTGTCAGGCGCCGTGGGGTAGCGGAAGTCGTTGCCGGCCTTGGTCTTGACGCCCGTCAGCGAGGTGTTCACGTTGCCGCCGCTGGTGGCGACGGTCCGTCCGTCGTTCGACGTCTGGTTCAGGCACTCGTAGCGCATGTCGATGAGCAGGCGGTAGCGTCCGGGGTAGAGGGCTACGGCCTGGGTGACGGCGTTGCTGCCGACGTCCCACGAGTTGAGCACGGTGAGCACGCGGTCGCCGCAGTCGGCGTCGGCGATGGGCCGCGAGCAGCGGGCGGCGTAGTTGCCCACGCTTGAGGGGCTGACGCAGTACTGGCTCTGGCTGTAGGGCATGGAGTACATGCGGCAGTACTTTGAGCCGGCGCTCAGCGTGTTGGCCGCCGTCCAGCCCTTGACGGGCAGCACGTTGGGCCACTTGGCGTCGGCGGCGCTGACGGTGTTGATGTAGCAGGGGTTGTAGCTGACGCCGTTCACCGTCAGGCTGCCGCCCTGCTTGCCGTAGGTGTCGTCCTGCTCGAACGAGGCGTTCGTCAGGTGTGCCGGCGTAACGTTGCGGTAGCCCGCCGTCTGGGCTTCTTCGCCTGAGACGGGAAACCCACTGGCTTCCTCGACCAGAAGCCCGCCTCCCACGATTGAGACCTTCAGCACCTTGGTGCTCAGTGTCACGTCCTTTGATATCACGCTCCCGCCGTCGACGGCATTGACGGTCAGCTTGTTACTGCCTTTGATGAGGTTCAGCAGGTAGACGGCCGACGGGTCGTCGGCAGCCTGCACGGCCTGCATGTTGCTGCCCTTGATGAAGATGCGCAGCGTGTTGGCCAACGAGTGGTTCTCCTCGACCGTGAACAGGGCCGACGAACCCTCGGCGCCGACGGTCGTGGCCACGCTGAAGACGGGATGGCCCAGGGGCGTGGTGACGCCCTCGAGCTGGCACCGCTGGTCGCTGGCAAAGTTGGCCAGCAGCAGGTAGGCCGTCTGGTCGGGGTCGGTGGCTACGACGCCGTTCCAGCCGTCGGTGGTCTTCAGCTGCTGGCAGGCGTCGGCCAGGGTGGCCGTCGTCTCGGCGTCGACGTTCGAGTAGTAGACGATGGCGCGGCGGTCAACGACGTCGCCGGCCCCAGCCGTGCGGCTCTTGGGGCTGTACGACGTGTAGAGCTTCGAGGTCATGACGGAGTTGTTGTTGGCGCGCTCGCCGAAGGCTATCTGCTTGGTGGGGTCGAGGTTGACGATGCCCAGTGCGTTGTCGATGTTCACCCAGGGACCGCTGAGCGTGGTGAGCGTCGAGCCGTCGAGCTGCTTCCAGCCGCCGGCGGTGTAGAGTGTGCGCTTGGTCTTGGTCAGCTCGTCGGTGCTGATGGCCATCAGTCCGCCCTTCTCGGCGCTGATGGTGGCGGCCTGGTTCGCGCGTACATAATCAATATATACGACGGCGTTGCCCGGCGTGGAGTAGATGGCGAAGCGGTTGTTCAGCGTGGCGTCGTTGGTCTGCAGCTCGCCGTTCATGGCGTAGGCGTTGCCCTGCAGCTGGTAGATGCCGCTGACGACGGGCGTGGCGTTGGCCTGCTTGCCGCTGACGTCGTACCAGCCCAGGAAGTTGCCGGTGTTGTTGGCGCGGAAGGGCACGATGATCTTGTTCTTGTCCACCGAGTTGGCGGCGATGTAGCCGGTGTAGCTCTTCAGGCCCGTGCTCCACGAGAAGCAGGTGAAGCGGCTGTCGGTGGCGGCGCGGACGATGTTCTGCGAAGGCAGAACCTTCGCAGCGCTGTACGTGCGGTTGAAGTCGTCCCAGGTGGTGGGGGTGAGGTCGGCGGTGGAGAGCACCTCGTGCATGAGCCACGTCATCATGACGCGGTGGGCCTCGACGCCCATGCGGCGGGCGCCCACGTCGGGGCGCAGCAGCCATGAGCCGTCGGTGGTGGTCGTCTGGCGGGCCTTGATCATCTTGTAGGCCAGGTTCTCGAGCATCAGGGCGTGTGGGTCGCGCAGGAAGCAGGCGTTGGTCGAGTAGGAGGTGATCTGGTCGTAGAGGAAGAGGCTCCAGTCGTTGCCGTTGGGCATGGCCAGCTCGCCGTCGGCCAGTGCCAGCCAGTAGAGCACCTCGCTCATCACCTTGTCGTTGTTGTGCATCAGGGCGTTGGTCTTCCAGCGTTCGGTGCCGTGCAGCCCCTGCTGGAACAGCTTCAGGGCCAGGGCGGCCTCGCCGAGCTCCTGGATGACCACGTTCTGGTAGGAGGTGTGGAAGTAGTTATGGTTCTGCAGCGTGTAGTCGTCGTAGAGGTTCTGGCCGCGGTAGAGGTTGGCGACGGTCTGCTGGTCGTAGTCGGGGTCGATGACGGTGTTGTCCGTAGCGTCATCCTTCTGCGAATAGCTGTTGATGGCAAACTCGCGCAGGCGCTGGAACCACTGCGGTGCCAGCGGGTCGTTGGGGAAGAGTCCGAGCGTGACGGCCAGCACGTCGGCCTCCCAGCCGTTCTCCTCGGCCTTGGTGTCGCCGCTGTAGGCGGTGGGGATGGTGCGCTGCAGCTCGTAGTTACACTCGGCCTTGAGCAGCTGGTAGATGTAGTTCTTCTGGGCGTCGCTGAGCTGGTCCCACTGGAAGAAGGCCGAGTAAGCCACGGACATGGCCCAGAGCGACGACTCCCAGACGTAGTCATTGGCGGATGTCGAGCCCCAGTACTTGGTGTCGTTGCAGGTCTTCAGCTTGTTGGCCTTGTGGGTGGAGTAGGCGAAGACGAGACTCTTGCGGGCCATCGTCTCGAGGTCGGTCCAGGTGACGCCAGCGGGCAGCGTCACCTTGTTGCGGGCGTATTTCACGAGGAAGGCGCAGATCATCGACAGGTCGGCATTGGTGCGCACGCCCTGCTCGTTGCTGTTGCCGGTGCTCTCGCCCTTGAAGACGCCGGTCTGCTCGCCGGCGCTGTTGTTGCTGGTGGTCTGGAAGTCGGCCTTCAGGTAGGTGGCGAAGTCGGCCAGCATCTGCAGCAGGTCGGACTTCATCTGGGTCTCGGCGACAAAGTCGGCGAGCACGATGCCCTCGGTGGGGCTGGCGACGTCGGGCACGGGCTCCTCGTAGTCGTCGGGCAGGCGGTAGAGGCGCACGTCGTCGATCATGACGCACGAGCCGCCCGACTGCCACGCGACGTCGAAGCCCAGCGTGGCGCTGCCGTCGGCCGTCTGCTCGAAGCTGAGCGTCTGTGTGGTCCAGGGGGCTGTGGTGAAGTAGCCCGTCGAACCGGCGTTGAACGCGGCCGAGGTGCTGTTGCCGGCTGCTACTAACCCGAACGTTGAGACGGCATTGTTGACGTAGGCCGAGCGCACGCTGGCCGAGAGCTCGTACTTGCCCGCGGGCAGCTGGCTGACGGTCTGGCGTATGGCCGTGGCGCCTGTGCTCCAGCCCATGCGCAGGTAGTAGGCCTGCCGGCCGTCGGCGAGCGAGCTGACCTTACCGAAGTTGTTGTCGGTATAGCAGTCGCTGGTCACGATGAGGCTGACGTCCTTGTAGCCCGTGACGGTCCAGCCCTTCGGCGCGCTGACGATGTAGCCGCGCAGTCCGTCGGCGGTCTCGGTCTTCTGGCTGAGCGATGCCGTGTTGTCGTCCTCGAACGACGCATTCATGATGTACTGCGCCGTGACGTCGGTCTTGTCGGCGGCATTGCCGGCGTTGAGGGCCAATGCGGCCATGATGGTTAGTAGTAGTCTGTTCATAATAAAAGGTTTGACGGGGTGGGTGAGTGGTGTTCAGATACTCGTGTGCGAGATGAGGTTCATGAACTCCTGGCGGGTCTTGGCCTGGTTGAAGGCTCCGCTGAACTCGCTGGTGGTGGTAATGCTGTTCTGCTTCTCGACGCCGCGCATCTGCATGCACATGTGCTTGGCCTCGACCACCACCATGACACCCAGGGGGTGGAGCGTCTCGTCGATGCACTCGCGTATCTGCATCGTCATGCGCTCCTGTACCTGCAGGCGGTGGCTGAAGATGTCGACCACGCGGGCAATCTTCGACAGGCCGGTGATGTAGCCGTTGGGGATGTAGGCCACGTGAACCTTGCCGTAGAAGGGCAGCATGTGGTGCTCGCAGAGCGAGAAGAAGTCGATGTCCTTGACGATGACCATGTGCGAGTAGTCCTCCTTGAAGAGGGCGTCGGTAAGCACCTTGCGGGCGTCCATGGTGTAGCCACGGGTCAGCACCTGCATGGCCTTTGCCACGCGCATGGGGGTCTTCAGCAGACCGTCGCGCTCGGTGTCTTCGCCGAGCAGGTTGATGATCTGCTTGTAGTGCGATGCGAGTTCTTCAAGTCCCTCGCGGTACTCTGTTTCTGGGTTCATAAATTGCTGACGGTTATTTTTCCTTTCACGATTGAGGCGCCGCTGATGCCCAGCTTGCGGATGGCGTTCAGCATGTGGCGCGCTTCCTCGTATGTACGGTAGTTGCCCACGCGGCATATCCAGCGGGGCGAGTAGAAGTGGACGTAGATAGGCTCGTTGGGGAAGTTGGTCTTGATGGTGTTGCCTATCTGCTCGGCCTTCTGGCGGTCCTTGCGCTGGTTGCCGCCGGCAAAGGCCTGCACGCGGTAGCCGTTGACCTTGTAGCCGCCGCGCATCACCTTCTTGCTGCGGTCGATGGTGACCTCGGTGGCCGACGTATCGACCTTCTGCTCGAGGATCTTGGCCAGCTCCTCGCGGGCCTTCACTGAGGCGGGCTTGTGGGTGTCGGTCGTGTCGGCCGTCTTCCGTTCGGGTTTCCTCTCCGGTTGCCGCTCTGTCAGTTTGCCGTTCACAAGGTCGTCGATCTCCTTGCTCTGGCTGACGGTCACCGTTCCTTCACCGGCCTGGCTTTTCTGCTGAATGCGCTGGGTGAAAGTCTGTGCATTGGCCGTCAGCAGACAGCCAATGCACAGTGTAGCTATGGTGACAATTCGTCTCATCTCGATGCGATTATTTCCAGGCGTCGATGATACCCTTGAAGTCAGCAGCCTTCAGTGAGGCACCACCGATAAGGCCACCGTCGATATCGGGCTTGGCAAAGAGTTCGGGAGCGTTCGAGGCCTTGCATGAGCCACCGTAGAGGATGGTGGTGTCGTCGGCAACGGCCTGGCCGTACTTCTCGGCAATGATGGAGCGGATATAGGCGTGGATCTCCTCGGCCTGCTCAGCCGTGGCGGTCAGACCGGTACCGATGGCCCAGATGGGCTCGTAGGCGATGATGATCTTGCGGAAGTCCTCCTCGCTGAGGTTGAAGACGCTGCCCTCGAGCTCGGCCTTCACCACCTCGTTCTGCTTGCCGGCCTCGCGCTCGTCCTTGCTCTCGCCGATGCAGAAGATGACCTTCAGACCCTGCTTCTGGGCCAGGATGACCTTCTCCTTCAGCACCTCGGGCGTCTCCTTGTAGTAGTCGCGGCGCTCGCTGTGGCCGAGGATGACGTACTGTGCACCGGTCGACTTGACCATCTCGGCGCTCACCTCGCCGGTGAAGGCGCCCTTCTCCTTGTCGGCGCAGTTCTCGGCACCCAGGCCGATGATGTCCTGGTCGAGGAACTGTGCGATAGAGGCGAGGTGGATGAACGGCGTGCAGATGACCACACCGCAGTTGGGCTTGTCAGCCTTCAATGTTTCGTTCAGCTCTTTTGCGAGAGCAATACCGTCCTGGAGATTCATGTTCATCTTCCAGTTTCCTGCAACAATTTTCTTTCTCATTTTTTCTTTTCTTGGTTTTATTTGGGTTGTTTAATGGGCTTCTTGGGTGTCGGGGGCCGCTTGGGCCTTGGGGGCGTTGCGCGACTTGCGGCGCAGCCACTTGGTCCACATCCACGTGCGGTCGGCCAGCGAGAGCAGGGCCAGCGGCAGCACGAACCACAGCAGCAACAGCGTAATCTTCCGGGCTACGCTGTCGTCGGGCAGCTGTCCGAAGGGCTGCTGCTCCAGGGGCAGCGTGGCGGCGGCATCGTCGATGGCGGGCAGGTCGTTGTGGCTCCACTTGCGGATGATGGTGCCGTCCTTCAGCAGCACCATGCCGGGATTGCTCCTGATGATGGTCTTCAGCGTGATGTCGTCGGTCTGGCAGAAGGGGTATTCGGCGCCTGTCAGGTTGCGCCAGTTGGTAATGTTCTCCTCGGTGCTGGCCGTCAGGCAGTAGAAGGCGTAGTCGTGGTCGGTGGCATACTCGTAGAGCTGGTTGATGAGGTCGAGGTGCGAGTCGTCGGCCTGTTCGAGGTGTGGCGAGACGAGCAGGAAGACGTAGCTCGTGTCGGCCAGCACGGCCTCGGTGATGTCCTCGCCGTCGCTGTTCTGCTCGATGAAGAAGTCGGCGTAGGGCAGGTCTTCACCGTCCATCGTCCGCTGCCACTGCTGGCGCAGGTTGGTGCCCACGTGGTAGGGGCGGAAGTCGAACGTCGGCAGGTAGTAGAGGCTCCAGGCCGAGATGGCCAGGATGAAGAGCGCCGAGTAATTGATGACGATCCACTGGTTTGACTCGCTGACGAAGCGGAACATCTCCTTCGGCCAGAGGGCCACGACGACGGCGCAGGCGAGCAGCACGATGTTCTTCCAGAACGTCTGCCAGTTGGTGAGCACCACGGCGTCGCCGAAGCAACCGCAGTCGGTGATGGGGTTGGCAATGGCCAGCCAGAGCGTCAGCGGTGTCATCACCAGCATGATGAGCAGAATCAGCCGCGACGTCAGCCGCCGCTGGATGGCAAAGAGCAGGAAGATGCCGAGGCAGAACTCGAGGCCCGCCTGGAATACCGACGCGGCGAGCGTCGCCCAGCCGGGCAGCAGTCCACCCAGGTGCATGGCTTCCAGGTAGTCGTTGATCTTATACTGCGTGCCTAACGGGTCGACCGCCTTGACAAACCCTGAGAGGATGAACGTGACGGCGAGTATGAACCGGCAGATGTTGACGCAGAGCTTCTTCATTATGCACGCAGTTTAATGAGCCCGAAGACGGCGTAGTTGATGATGTCCATATAGTTGGCGTCGATGCCTTCAGAGACGAGCGTCTCGCCGCTGAGGTCCTCAATCTCCTTGATGCGCTCGATCTTGGTCAGGATGAGGTCGGTGTAGGAACTGACGCGCATCGAGCGCCAGGCCTCGTCGTAGTCGTGGTTCTTGCGCTTCATCAGCTCGAGGGCCTCGTGGGCGTACTTGTCGTAGAGCGTCATGGCCTCGTCGTTGCTGACGTCGACGGTGTCGGCATAGCCCTTGGCCAGCTGGATGAGGCCCACGATGCCGTAGTTGACGAGCGCGATGAACTCGGGCCTGATGCCCTCGCCCACGCGGCTCACCTTCTTCACCTCCAGCGAGCGTATGCGCTTGGCCTTGATGAACAGCTGGTCGGTAAGTGCCGTGGGACGCAAGATGCGCCACGAGGCGCGGTAGTCGTGCAGCTTCTTCTCGAAGAGTGCCCGGCATTCGGCCACGGCCTGCTCAAATTCGGCGTTTGTCTGTTCGAACTTATCCATTTCAGGGTGCAAAGTTACAAAATAAAGTGAAAAGTGAGAAGTGAAAAGTGAAAAATTTGCTGCCGCCAGCCTTTTTTCTCATCTTTCCCTACAGTTCTTTCTGCTTTTTGTGGATGTAGCGTATCTTGGCGCAGAGCACGTCGAAGCGCGTCTGCAGCGAGTCGCGCCGCACGCGCGTCTTGGTCAGCATGGTCAGCTCGTCGGCCGTGGCCCGCAGCTGCTGCTTGTCTTTCTCTACCTTCTGGCGCTGGTATTCGTAGTCGTGCCTGACGGCCTGGAGGGCGCTGTCGACGATGGCCAGTTCCTCCTGCGAGCGCTTCAGTTCGATGTCCTGCTGCAGCCGCAGTGCCCGCTTGCGGGTGTCGATGGCGCTGGGGTACACCTGGCGCAGCGAGTCGATGACGATGAGTGCGCGGTCGTACTTCTGGTCGGTGAACAGCTGGTTGGCCTTCTCCAGCATCTGCTCGGCGGCCTGCTGCTTGTTGTCTTGGCAGGCGGCCAGCACGATGGCTGCCAGGAGTGTTATGATGATGGTTGCTTTTCTCATGTCGATGGCGTTTTAGAAGTTGACGGCAAACGACAGCCCGATGGTGACGTAGTTCATCTTCTTGGTCTTCTTGTACACCTCGGGTGTCAGGTAGTTGGGCAGGAACGACAGCTCGGCGTCGGTGAGCAGGCGGTTGCTGATGAGGCTGTAGGCCGAGCTGGTCAGTCCCTTCTTCAGGTAGTGGTAGGGGTCGTAGGTCATGGTGAAGTCCTTCTTCGAGTAGTCGTAGTCGACGAAGAGCTTCCACGAGAAGTTCGACTTGTAGCGGTAGGTCACCGAGAGTCCTGTTCCCCACGACGTGGCGTTGCGCGAACCCAGCGTCAGGAAGTCCCAGTCGTCGGTGAAGGTCTCGCCGGTGCTGGCGGGTGTGCTGAGGAACAGGGCCTTTCTGCCGTCCTCGTAGTCCAGAATCTTTCCGTCCTCGATAATCATGCCGTAGTTGATGTCCTTCACGTTACCCTCGGCGTGGCCGTCGATGTCGAGTTCCTGGGTGAACGAGCGGCCTATGAGCAGCTTCGAGCCCAGCGACAGCCTGCTGGTGATAGGCAGGTTGAAGTAGAGGCCGAGGCTGGCGGTGAACTCAGCCAGGTGGTCGCTCTTGACGATTCCCTCCAGCTTCGTGATGGGGGCGCCGCCGTTGTTGATTTCTTCGGCAGTAAGGTCGAAGTTGGCTGCTTCGTACAGATAGGTAATCTCGTTCTTCCAGAGGTCGTTGGCATCCTCCGACGAGATGTCGGCATACTGTCCGAACGATTTTGCCGACATTGCGCGCACGCGGAACTGTCCGCCCACGCCCACGTACTTGTTAAAGAAGTAGGCACCCTCGGCACCGACCACCGTCGCGGCGCGGAAGTCGATGTTCACGTTAAGTTCTTCCTCGTCCTTGAGAAGGTCGGCCATCTCTTGGGTGACGCCGTGCATCTCCTTGTCCTGCAAGTCGCTGAGAATGTTGAAGCCGATGTCCTTGCCGCCGATGCCCAAGCCCATCGAGATGCTGAAGAACGAGGGGTTGTCGGAGTCGAGTTCCAGGTCGTTGCGCAGCAGTCCCTTGCCCTTGAACAGGATGTCGCTGAGGGCATAGCCCAGCTCTGTGGACATGATACCGATGCCGGCTCCCGACATGACGTCGCTGATCCAGTGGCGGTTGTTCAGCACGCGCATGACGCCCGTTGCCGTCGCCACGCCGTAGCCTGCCACTGAGTACCAGGGCGAGCGCGTCAGTCCGTACTCCTTATGCAGCAGCGTGGCACCCACGAACGACGTCGCCGTGTGGCCCGAGGGCCAGGAGTTGGCCGTCGACCCGTCGGGGCGCATCTCCTTGGCGGTGTACTTGATGCCGTTGACGAAGGCGGCCATGATGCCGTACGACATGGCTGCGCTGGCCATGAGCCGGGGCCAGTCGCTGCGGCCCTCGACGCCGCCCAGCTTCAGGCCTACGGTCATGACGGGGCCGAAGAACTGCGTGTAGTCGTCGATGCCCGTCTTGAAGTCGGTCAGCAGCTGCGTGTTCTTCTTGCCGTTCTTGTTGTTGACGCGGAACATGGCCTTGTCGCCCTTGATGGCCCAGCCCGCCGCGAACAGGGGCACACCGACGAAGGTCAGGTCGTCCATCACTTTGAACGGTTTCACGTCGGGGTTCGTCTTCGACTTGAAGAAGTCAAAGTCCAGTCCGGCGGTCGTGCCGTAGGTGTCGAGTTCGGGTCGTGTGCTTATTTCTACCAGTTCGGGCTTCATCTCTGGCACTTCCAGCTTTAGCGGGGCCATGTCAAAAACGTTGCTGGCTGTTGCGCTCAGGACGGTCAATATTAACCCTGCAAGCAGTGTCAAGTGTTTCTTAGTCATGTGCGTGATTCTTTAAATTTTGAATATTTCGGTGGCAAAGTTACTAATTTTTTTTAATTCTTTGCATTCCCTGCTGATTATTTTGTAATTTTGTGCCCACTTTTTGAGCGACCACAGTAAAACGGACACCAAAATGAAGCTATATTCAGACGAAGAACTGGCAGAAATATTAGACCAAGAGATATTCCATCAGATCAGTGAAGCAGCCGACCGCCTCGGCCTGGAATGCTATGTCGTGGGCGGCTATGTGCGCGACATTTTCCTCGAACGGCCCAGTAACGACATCGATGTGGTGGTCGTGGGAAAGCCTCACCCCCTGACCCCCTCTCCAACTGGAGAGGGGGAAGTCGCGGTCAGTGTGGGCATCGCGGTGGCGAAGGAGCTGAAGCGCATGCTTGGACGCCGTGCCCACCTCTCGGTGTTCAAGAACTTCGGCACGGCGCAGGTGAAAGTCTCCCTATCGTCTCCCGAGGGGAAGCATAGTAATGAAGCCCCCTCGGGGGCCGTAGGGGGGGCTCTCGAAGTCGAGTTTGTCGGCGCACGCCGCGAGAGCTACAGCCACGACTCGCGAAAGCCCATCGTCGAGGACGGCACGCTGGAGGACGACCAGAACCGGCGCGACTTCACCATCAACGCCATGGCCATCTGTCTGAACCACGACCGCTTCGGCGAACTGGTTGACCCCTTCAACGGCCTGGCCGACCTCGAGGACGGCATCATTGCCACGCCCCTCGACCCTGAGGTGACCTTCAGCGACGACCCGCTGCGCATGATGCGCTGCATACGCTTCGCCACGCAGCTGAACTTCCAGGTTGAGGACGAGACGTTCGAGGCGCTCGAGCGCATGGCCCAGCGCATAAAAATTGTCAGCGGCGAGCGCATTGAGGTGGAGCTCAACAAGATTATCATGGCGCCTCATCCCAGCCGTGGCTTCGTCGACTTGCAGCGCTCAGGACTTCTGCAGCTCATCCTGCCCGAACTGGCCGCCCTCGACATCGTCGAACAGAAGGACGGCAAGGCCCACAAGAACAACTTTTACCATACGCTGGAGGTGCTGGAGAATGTGGTAAAAGCCCCCTCCAACCTCCCCCCACTGGGGGAGGCTTCAGAGGACATCAAGGATTATTTCAAGACGGCATCTGTGGTTGACTACGATTTGCTGAAGAAACATGCAGCTGAGCATAGGGATAATCCTACAGAAGCCGAATCTGTATTATGGGAATTATTACGAGGAAAAAACATTGGCGAGAAATTCCGTCGTCAACACATAATAGGTGAATATATCGTCGACTTTGTCTGCCTTAAGCGCCAATTGGTCATAGAGGTTGATGGAGGTTATCATCTCACGCCAGAACAGCAGGAAAAGGACCGGTTGCGAACCGAAGAACTCCGGAAGTTGGGGTACAGTGAAATCCGTTTTACCAACGAAGAAGTCTTATTTGCTCCCGACACCGTCGTCTCCAAGATTTGTTCGGCTCTGGCGCAGAAAGCCTCCCCCAGTGGGGGGAGGTTGGAGGGGGCTTCCCTCTGGCTCCGCTGGGCCGCCCTGCTCCACGACATCGGCAAGACGCGCTCGAAACGGTGGGAGCCGGGCGTGGGCTGGACCTTCCATAACCATAATTATATCGGGGCACGGATGGTGCCCGACATCTTCCGCCGGCTGAAGCTGCCCATGGGCGCCGAGATGAAGTACGTGCAGAAGCTCGTCGACCTGCACATGAGGCCACAGGTCATTGCCGACAACGAGGTGACCGACTCAGCCGTGCGCCGACTGCTGAACGATGCCGGCGACGACATAGACGATCTGATGACGCTCTGCGAGGCCGACATCACGTCGAAGAACGAAGGGCGCAAGAAGATGTTCCTCGAGAACTTCCGTGTGGTCCGCGAGAAACTGACCGACCTGAAGGCCAAGGACTACAAGCGACTGCTGCAGCCCGTCATCGATGGTAATGAGATCATGCAGCTCTTCAACCTCAAGCCCAGCCGCGAGGTAGGCACCCTGAAGCAGTACCTGAAGGACGCCGTTCTTGACAACCGTGTCGAGAACGAGCGCGAACCGCTCATGCAGCTGCTCATGGAGAAGGCCCGCCAGATGGGCTTAGCCTAACTCCTGATACATCTTGAGCAGGGCCTGCATGACGTCGTCGTGCTCGTAGCGGTCGGTAATCATCGACCGCGCCTTCGAGGCCATTGAAGCTACCTCGTCAGGGTGCTCCATAAAGCGTGCCATCATGTCGTAAAGGGCCTCAGCCTGCCGTGGTGGGATGATGCGGCCGTTTACGCCGTCGATGACAATCTCGTTGCAGCCGTTGATGTCGGTGACGATGGCGGGCAGCCCCATGGCTCCCGCTTCCAACGGCACATGAGGGAATCCCTCACGGTAGCTGGGAAATACCAGCGCGTCGGCGGCAGCCAGATAGGGTCGGACATCCTTCTGGTACCCCACGTACTTGACGTGTTCGCTGTACTTGAAGAAGTACTCATGGTCCTCGGTGATGCGGTCCTGCTCGTTCTCAAACCATCCGACGAGTATCAGCGAACAGCGGTAGCCTGCATTTAGCAGGCGTATCATGGCAGTGGCCAGTTCGTCCATGCCCTTGTCCCTGACGATGCGCCCTATGAAGACAAAGGTGAAGATGTCGTCGTCAATGCCCAGCGTACGTCTGACTTCCTGTCGGCTTTTCGGGCATGCCTCTTCGGAGAAGTGGCTGGTGTCAATGCCGTTGATGTTACCGTAGTGTATAACCTTGAGTGGCTTGCTCGTGATATGGTCGGCAAGCAGCGTATGGCGCACACCCTTTCCCTCGGGTATGACCTTCGTGGCGCAGAAGCAGGTGATGCGCTCCATCGTCTTGAGCAACTTGCGGCCCATGCCCTCGGCCCCTTGGTAGCGCAGGCCGGTGACGGTGTAGAGGCGGTGGGGCACGCGGCAGACCATGGCGGCCATCATGGCCAGCAGACTGCCTTTCGGCGTGTTGGCGTGAACGATGAAGGGGCGCTCCCGCCTGAACATCCAGATGAGGTGCAGCAGGCAGGCCAGGTCGCGCCGCAGCGAAATCTCGCGGCGCATGCTCAGCTCGATGGTCCTTATACCCTCGCGCTTGGCAACTCCCGAAAGCAGCCCCGTGTTTGCCGATACGCCTACTACCTCATAATACTGGCTGAGGAACCTCAGCTGGCCTTTCAGCAACAGTTCAAGGCTGATGTCCGAGGTCGTCACTCTGATTAGTTTCTTCATTTCCGCTGGGTTAATGATGATTTGACTCTCTGATGACTCGGCAGGGAATGCCGTATGCAATGACACCGTCAGGAACGTCCCTGACGACGACTGCCCCTGCGCCCACCGTGCTCCATGCTCCGATGTGGAGTCCTAAAGTGACGGTGGCTCCGGCGCTTACCAGGCATCCCTCGTGGGCAGTGACTCCGCCGCCGAGTGTGGCGTGTGAGGCAATATGCACGAAATCGCCCACCCGGCAGTCGTGCTCCACCACCGCACCGCTGTTGATGATGCAGTGGCGCCCTATGCGTGCCCCGCTGTTGACGATGGCTCCGGGCATGACGACTGTGCCTTCGCCAATCTCTGCGTAGGGTGATACAATGGCCTGGGCGTGGATGCCGCGGCCGAAAGTGATGCCTTGACGGCACAG
>OCTX012257973.1_pt1 | contig 34661 bp, 29 predicted proteins | sample 1539691 | NCBI WGS metagenome assembly OCTX01 (sample SAMN02144231, study PRJEB22623) | gut metagenome | biome: sheep rumen | host: Ovis aries | place: New Zealand
CAGAATAACAAAATAACAGATTATTAAAGACAAAATAATAAAGACAGAATAACAAAATAACAGATTATTAAAGACAAAATAATAAAGACATAATAACATAATAACAGAATTATAAAGGCACAGTAACAGGATACATATTGTAGTGTTACTGTGCCTTTCGTTTACGCCTATCTGTTATTATGTTACTATGTCCTTGAAAAAATAAATCTGTTATTATGTTATTCTGTTATTATGTCTTTAAATTCACTCTGTTATTATGTCTTGAACCAGCAGGCCGTCGCGCATCTTGATGGTGCGGTCGGTGATACTGGCCAGACCTTCGTCATGTGTTACTATGACGAAGGTCTGGCCGTATTTGTCGCGCAGGTCAAAAAACAGCTGGTGCAGTTCGGCTTTATTCTTAGAGTCCAGCGAGCCGCTCGGCTCGTCGGCCAGTATGACGGCGGGACTGTTCACCAGTGCGCGCGCCACAGCCACACGCTGCTTCTCGCCCCCGGAGAGCTCGTTGGGCTTGTGATGGGCACGGTCGCTGAGGCCCATGAACTGCAGTAAGTCATCAGCACGCTGGCGTGCTTGTTTCGAGGATGCACCTGCTATGTAGGCCGGAATCATGATGTTCTCTATGGCTGTGAACTCGGGCAGCAGCTGATGGAACTGAAATACGAAGCCTATGTGGCGGTTGCGGAAGTCGGACAACTTCTTGCTTGACAGCGAGGTTACGTCAACGGAGTCGATGAGCACGGAGCCGCTGTCAGGCCGGTCGAGGGTTCCTATTATCTGTAGCAGTGTGGTCTTGCCGGCACCACTGGGACCGACGATGCTCACTATTTCTCCCTTGTCAATATGAAGGTCTATTCCTTTTAGGACTTCCAACGAGCCAAAGCTCTTCTTGATGCCTTTTATGTCTATCATCGCTTTTAATGTTTTACTTTTTTGCTATTCTTGTATATCCACCTCAGGATGAAGTCGTAGACGCTTGATTCCTCCTGGTGCTGGGCTGCTGTGAACGTCATGCTCTCCTCCTTGGCGTCGCCATATTGGTCGGGGAAAAGTATTATGAGGTTCTTGCCCGAGAAGTGCTGCTGCAGTTCGTTGGGCAGACGCTCCAATGCACTCTTGTAGGAGATGGTGCCCTTACGTGCCGTGATGACGACAAACATGTGGTCGTCGTGGATGGTGGCCGCCAGCTTTGGCAGTTCGTTCCAGTGCGCCATGTAGGTGTATTCGGCGCGTACACTGGGATGGTGGTTGTTCACGTATTGACGTATGAGTTCCAGAGACTCGTTCCGGCCGTGGAATTGTATGCGGCAGTCTAAGTTCTGGGCCATGCGGCTGAGGCGTTCCAGCCAGCGGTGGAAGCCGGGCTCGAACTCGGCTCGCGAGGGTACAACGACCTGTATTCTGCGTAGCGTGTTCAGGGGTTGTACGAAGCGCGAGAGAATGATCTGTCGGTTAAGGCCGTTGTACAGGCTCTGTATGAACATGCCCCAGAACTTTGGGTTTACGTCAGTGTGTACGTGCATGCCCATAATGATTTCGGAGGCACCAAACTCCCGGAAGGCATGCTTGATGCCGTTGGCAATGTTGCTGGACAGACGTACTTGTGTCTGTAGCGCTATGTCGCTGGCGGCAGCACGCTGTTCCAGCTGTTCTAACAGGCGCAGGCCTTGCTCGCGGTGCTTGGCCGACTTCTCGTCGTCATATACGACGTTCAGTGCCACCATGTCACGTTTCAGCTGTTCGTTGCGTACCATGATGGCTAATTCCAGCAGCTGAGGCGCTATTTCCATGTACTTTACGCATAGCATGATTTTTTCATCGTCCACCGAGTCGGCCGTGTTGTCAGCAGCAGCCTGACGATTGGTAAGGATAATCTGCTGGGAGGCATGCTGCGTCATCAGTGTAGAGATAATACAGGTGATGAGTATCATGATGACGACGCCGTTGAGTATTTCGTCGTTTACAAGATATACTCCCGGGCTTACCTCCAGGTGCATGCCCACCATGACCATGGCGATGGCTCCTGCTGCATGTGCGCAGGTGAGTCCGAACATCATGTTGCCTGCTGACTTAGGCAGTCGGAACAAGAGGCTCGAAAGATAGGCAGCGACCGCCTTTCCGAAGGTGCCTATGAAGGCTATCAGGGTTACAATCCACAGCATGCGTGAGCCTTCGAACAGCGTCTGTACGTTGATGAGCATGCCTACGCCGATGAGGAAGTATGGAATGAAGAGTGCGTTGCCGATGAACTCTATGCGGTTCATCAGTGGTGAGACGTGGGGTATGTACCTGTTCAATATAAGACCAGAGAGGAATGCCCCTACGATGCCTTCCACGCCGACGGTTTCAGACAGTGCTGCCGAAAGGAACATGACGGCCAGCACGAAGATGTATTGCATGACGGCATCGGAATAGCGTCGCAGGAAATAGCGCGCGAGCTTTGGTATGCTCCATACCAGCAGTGTCACGAAGACTACAAACTTCAGGAGGAACAGTATCCAGAATACGGCTCCCGTGTCTTCGTCGTAGGCTGCCGACAAGGCTGCCAGCATCATCAGTGCCAGGAAAAGGGACAGCATGCTTGACCCCACGCTCAGCATGACGCTGGAGTCGCGCTGCAGTCCGTATCGGGAAATGATGGGGTAGGCTATCAGTGTGTTCGACGCCATGATACATCCCAGCAGGAATGACGCGCTGTGGCTGTAGCCCAGTATGCCGCGCGATATGGCGTAGGTCATGAAGAGCGGCACCAGGCACGTCAACAGGCCAAAGATAAGGAAGCGCTTGGAGTTCTTCTTGACGCTCTCCAAATCCATTTCAAGGCCTGCCAGGAACATGATGTATAGCAGGCCGACTTTTCCGAACAGCTCGAACGACGAGTCGCGTACCAGGATGTTGAGTCCGTGTTCGCCTATTATCATGCCAGCCAGTACCATGCCAATGATGTGCGGTATCCTCAGCTTGCCCATGATGATAGGGGCGAACAGGATTATCATCAGCACAACGAAGAATATCAGCGTCGGGCTCTGGATGGGGAAATATGAAGTCAGAAATGTCATATTGTTTGCAAAGGTACGAATTTTTTAGTACGGATGACACTTATTTGGTAGAATTTTTGTAATTTTGCAGCCAAAATTAGGTATTAATAAGAAAAAAGGATAATATGAAAGTAGCTATTGTGGGTGCTTCGGGCGCCGTGGGTCAGGAGTTTCTGCGCATCCTCGACCAGAGAAATTTCCCTATGGACGAGCTGGTGCTGTTTGGTTCGGAACGTTCTGCAGGAAGTAAGTACACTTTTCGTGGAAAGGAGTTGACGGTTAAACTGCTGCAGCATAACGACGACTTCAAGGATGTCGACATTGCCTTTACCTCAGCAGGTGCCGGCACGTCGAAAGAGTATGCTGACACTATCACTAAGTACGGTTGTGTGATGATAGACAACTCGAGTGCCTTCCGTATGGACGACGATGTGCCTTTGGTAGTTCCTGAGTGCAATGCCAAGGACGCCCTCGTACGTCCTCGCGGTATTATTGCCAATCCTAACTGTACCACCATTATGATGGTGGTGGTGCTTCAGCCTCTGGAACAGCTGTCGCACATCAAGCGCATCCATGTCTCCAGCTATCAGAGTGCATCTGGAGCCGGTGCCGCCGCTATGGCCGAGCTTCAGCAGCAGTACAAGGAAATGGTAGAAGAGGGCGAGGTGAAAACCATTAAGAAGTTCCCTCACCAGCTGGCTTATAACGTCATTCCCCAGATTGACGTCTTCCAGCCCAATGGCTATACGAAGGAAGAGATGAAGATGTACAATGAGACGCAGAAGATTATGCATACCGATGCCAAGTGCTCTGCCATGTGTGTCCGCGTATCCTCACTGCGTTCGCACTCGGAAAGTGTGTGGATAGAGACAGAGCGTCCTATCAGCGTTGAAGAGGCCCAGCGCGCCATAGCGCAGGCACCGGGCTGTACGCTGGTTGACGACCCTGCAAACCTGGTATATCCTATGCCCCTTGAGACCGCAGGCAAGGATGACGTTTATGTGGGACGTGTCCGCAAGGACCTCTCTGACGAGAACGGCCTGACATTCTGGCTCTCCGGCGACCAGATTCGTAAGGGTGCAGCCCTTAATGCCGTCCAGATAGGTGAATACCTTATTAACGAAAAGGCTTTACCCTGCTTTGGATAAGAGATGAAGAAGGTTTTATTATCGTTTTTCACCATTATGCTCATGGCGGCTTGCACAGGTGGACAGGAGTCTCCCTTCAGCTATCGTGGCCTTTCGTTCGACATGCCTGCGAGCGCCCTGATAGACTCGATGCAGGCACGCGGCTTTGTAGTGGACTCGGCAGCGTCTGACAGTGGACGTACAGTCGTGTTTGCCAAGCAGGCAGAACCTTACAGGGTGCTGGTGGGCATACAGGGCGACAAGGTGCAGGCCATACAGGAGAACTATCGTCTGAGCACTAATGACAGCACGCGCATGTTATGGCAACAGCTGCGTGACGGTTTTGAAAAGGAATTGGGCGCATGGCCTGACTGTCCGATGCTGAAAGACGACCATAAGGTGGCAAACTTTGATGCCACGAACGGCTTCATATCAGTGATATTGGAGAATACCCATACACCTACGCTGACGGTACGCTACCTGCCTAAGGACAAGGAGTAGCGCCAGCTTATCTTACTACATATCCGTCTTGGGTCTTGCGAAAGGCTTTAAGGCGGATATCGTGTTTCTTATGGTCAAAGTACCTGTCAGAGTTGACGGCCTTGCCTTTTACACGCGTCTCGAAGTGCAGATGCTCTGTCGACGCACGTCCGGTCCGGCCTGTCAGGGCGATGACTTGTCCCGCCTTGACGTGGTCGCCCACATTGACAAGATTCTTTGAGTTATGGCTGTAATAGGTCTCCAGGCCACAGGGGTGCTTGATGCGGATAAGATTTCCATAGCCTCCGTATTTTCCTGAGAAGACCACCTCGCCATCGAAGGCTGCGAGGATGTTGTCGTCGGGCTTGGTCTTAATGTCGGTGCCTGAATGGTGCCGGCGTCCGCCAAAGGGACTGATGACCTTTGCACCAGGCAACGGGTAGCACCACCACTGGCCTTCAGACAGTGCTTCAGCGGTGGCGTACTGTGCATGTGCGCAGCCTGACATTAGCAGTACCAGTATTCCGATTAATGCTATTATCTTGTTTTTCATTATTTTTTTCCTATTAATAAATAGGTGTGAGCGGGTTCGTGCTCATTCTTTTTCTTCGTATTCAAAGTCTTCGTAGTCCTCTATGTCTTCTATCTCGTCGTCATCAATATATTCTATGTCCTCGTCCTCGCCTTCGTCGGCAAGCTCCTCGGCAAAGCGTTTCATGTCCTTGTCGCGATGGACCAGCGTGTCTTCCGCCATGGCGACAGCCAGTTTGTTGCTCTCAGCATTCAGTTCGCGCCATAGCACGTCTTTCAGTTCGTCAAGCCCCTTGTTGGCTACGGCGGAGATGAACACTACGGGAAGGTCGGTGGGCAGCGTCTCGCGTAACATGTCGATGAGCTCGTCGTCGAGTAAGTCGCACTTGGTAACGGCTAGCACGCGGTGCTTGTCCAGCATTTCGGGATTAAACTGCTGGAGTTCATGGAGTAGGATTTCGTATTCCCGTTTGATGTCGTCGGTATCGCCTGGCACCATGAAGAGCAGTAGCGAGTTGCGCTCAATGTGGCGTAGGAAGCGAAGTCCCAGTCCCTTGCCTTCAGAGGCACCCTCAATGATGCCGGGAATGTCGGCCATGACAAATGACTTGCCGTCACGATAGCCTACAATTCCAAGCGACGGCTCCATGGTAGTGAAGGGATAGTTGGCAATTTTGGGCCGTGCATTCGAGAGCGACGATAGCAGGGTGGACTTTCCGGCATTGGGGAATCCCACCAGTCCGACGTCAGCCAGTAGCTTTAACTCCAGGATGACAGTCATCTCCTGCATGGGCTCGCCAGGCTGTGCGTAGCGTGGTGCCTGGTTGGTGGCAGTACGAAACTGGTAGTTGCCCAGTCCTCCGCGTCCTCCCTTCAGCAGTACTATTTCCTGCCCGTCATAGGTTACGTCGCAGACGTAACGCCCTGTCTCAGCATCGTAGACCACAGTGCCACATGGTACGTCGATATAGACGTCCTTGCCGTCAGTGCCATGGCATTTGTCCTTGCCACCGTTGCCGCCATGTTCGGCAAAGATATGGCGCTCATACTTCAGGTGCAGCAGCGTCCAATAGTTGTGGTTGCCACGGAGTATGATGCTGCCGCCCTTGCCTCCGTCGCCCCCGTCAGGACCTCCGTTGGGGTTGTACTTAACATGGCGCAGGTGCATAGAGCCCCTGCCGCCCTTGCCCGAACGGCACATTATCTTGACGTAGTCTACGAAGTTGGATTCCATTTACAAGTTCTCGATTATTTTCTGTATGTCACCGAAGATGCGCTCCAATGTGCCCAGTCCGTTGATGTGGTAGTGCAGTCCTTCCTGCTTGTACCACTCAATGAGTGGCTGTGTCTGTGAGTGATATACTACCAGTCGTTTCTTGATAGTCTCTTCGTTGTCGTCAGCACGTCCGCTGTCTTTTCCCCGCTGTATGAGGCGCTTCATGAGCTCGTCCTCTGGTACGTCGAGTTCTATCATGGCAGCCACCTTGTCGCCGCGCTCGTCAAGCATTTTCTTCAGGGCTTCGGCTTGCGGGATGGTTCGGGGAAAACCGTCGAAGATGACTCCTTTATGTCCGCGTCCGTACGAATCGTAGACGTTGGCCAGGATGCTGATCATCAGTTCGTCGGGGATGAGGTTACCCTTGTCAATGTAAGACTGGGCAGTCTTGCCTAACTCTGTACCTTTCTTTATCTCATTGCGCAAAACATCGCCTGTTGAGATGTGGCCAAGGCCGTAGTGTTCTATCATCAGGTCGCTTTGCGTTCCTTTACCTGAGCCTGGGGCTCCAAAAATTACAATGTTCTTCATTTTTATCTTTTGTTCTTGTTTATCCTGTTTAATTTTTGTCTCCTTTCCTGTCCTGTCCCAAGTATACCACAAGTCTGTCAGCAGGTCGCCCTTGCGACCCTCTACATCACTTGGCAAATGTGGCAGTTTTACTTCTCTCATCTAGTCTCTTCTTTAGTCCTCTACAAGCGTGTAAATCTCAGGCAGGTTGCGTCCCTGCTGGTCGTAGTCCAGCCCATAGCCCACGATGAAGTCGTTGGGGATGGAGAAGGCTGCATACTCTATGTCAAGGTTCTCCTCCAGTTTGCCGGGTTTGACGAATAGGGTACAGATGTGGATGCTTGCCAAATGACGCGTGCCAAGTGATTCTAACATCTGCTTCATGGTGTGTCCGGTGTCGACGATATCTTCTACGATGATGACGTGGCGTCCTGTCAGGTCTTCGTTGATACCCATCACTTTGCGAACTTTACCTGTCGATGTGGTGCCCTGGTAGGAAGCCAATTTGACAAACGATATCTCGCATGGTATCGTTATCTCGCGCATCAGGTCAGCAGCAAAGATGAACGAGCCGTTCAGTACACACAGTAGCAGGGGATTCTTTCCCTCCATGTCATGGCTGATTTGTTGTGCCAAGGCCTTTACACGCTTCTTAATCTCTTCTTCGGATATCGACGTACGGAACGTCTTATCTTTGATTTTTACGATGCTCATTATAGACAAATGATAAAATTTGATGCAAAATTACTAATTTTTTGGCAGAAATAGGTATAGATTAGCATATTTTTCGTATTTTTGCAGGCAAATGAAGATATTTACTAGTACTCAGATACGTGAGTTGGACAAATACACCATCGAGCACGAGCCTATTCCCAGTTTCGATTTGATGGAGCGTGCTGCTAAGGCGCTGACGCAGGCTATTGGCGAGATGTATAGCCCTGCAACCCGCATGGTGGTGTTTGCTGGCCCAGGCAATAATGGTGGCGACGCTCTGGCAGTGTCTCGCATGCTGATAGAGAAGAACTACCAGGTCAGCGTATTTCTTTTTAATATTAGTGGCAAGTTGTCGCCTGAGTGTGAGGAAAACAAGAAACGCCTTCAGGAAGTGAAGGGCTCGCTCGAGTTTGTTGAGGTAAGGGAGGAGTTCGAGCCGCCACGCTTGGAGAAGGGTATGGTGGTTATTGACGGTCTTTTTGGCTCTGGGCTGAATAAGGCTCTGGCTGGTGGCTTTGCGTCGCTGGTAAAATACATCAATAGTTCGCCGGCTCAGGTGGTCAGCATTGACGTACCTTCAGGCTTGATGACGGAGGATAACTCGTATAATGTGTTGGCCAACATTATTCGTGCCGATGTTACACTGACGCTTCAACAGCCAAAGTTGGCATTTCTCTTCCCGGAGTATCAGCAGTTTGTCGGCAAGTTGCGTGTGCTGGATATTCGTCTTAGCCAGGAAGGAATAGAAAAGATAGATGCCGACTATTCCATTCTGGAGGAGAGCGAGGTTAGCAAACTGATGATATCTCGCAGTCCTTTTACGCATAAGGGTCAGGTAGGACATGCCTTGCTTATTGCTGGCAGCTATTGCATGGCAGGAGCTGCCGTGCTGGCGGCCAGGGCATGTCTGCGCTCAGGAGTGGGAAAGGTTACTGTGAACTCGCCCAAGCGTAACATAGCTATTCTTCAGATGTCTGTTCCTGAGGCCATCGTGCAGTGTGGCATTGAGGAGACGATATTCTCAGAGGCTGTCGATGCCGATGGCTTCGACGCTTTAGGCATTGGTCCTGGACTGGGTCAGAGCGAACAGACGGCTATAGCGTTGATATCGCAGTTGCGTCGTGCGCAGTGTCCGATAGTGGTCGATGCTGATGGCTTGAATATCTTGTCCAATCACAGGGCGTGGATGCAACAGCTGCCTCAGGGTATCATACTGACGCCACACCCCAAGGAGCTGGATCGTCTGGAAGGGCATTCTGCTGATAGCTTCGAGCGTCTTACCAAAGCCCGTAACCTGGCCAAACGGCTTAGAGGCTATGTAGTGCTGAAAGGGCGTTATACTGCCATCTGCATGCCTGACGGTCATGTGTTTTTCAATCCTACGGGCAATGCAGGAATGGCCACGGCAGGCAGCGGCGACGTGCTGACGGGGCTTATCACTGGTTTGCTGGCCCGTGGCTATAGGCCGCAGGATGCTTGTATCCTGGGTGTCTATCTGCACGGACTGGCAGGCGATATCGCTGAGGACGAGATGGGTGAAGAGAGCATGGTAGCCAGTGACATCATCAGTAGCATGGGTAAGGCCTTCAAGCGTATAAAGGAATAAATGATGAAACGTTTACTGAGCCTTCTACTTGTCGGTCTGTGCCTGCCCTTGACGGCTCAGACATACTATCTTCCTAAGACGGCAGTAAGGTTCCATTTGCTCATAGAGAAACAGACATATACTCCTGGCGAGTTTGCCCGCTACGCAAAACGCTACCTGCAGTTGGACCATGTCGAACAGCAGGAGCAGGTGACGCAGCGCGTGATAAGATGTGAGGTGAGCACGTTGGGCCTGCGAGATTCCTCGAAGTGTTATACCCTTCAGCTGAAGGGGAAGGGTGAGGCCGCAGACGTACGACTTAGTGACGACGGTGTGCTGTTGTCCATCAACGATACTCCTCAGGAAGCACACGTTGGGACAGGGGTGTTTAAGGCCGCTGCTGCTGCAAGTGTCAGGGCTTCCTATCAGTCCTTTATGAATGCAGAGGCTTTGGCTGCAGGTAGCGTGGCAAAGAAGGCAGAGCTGACGGCTCAGCAGATTGTCGAGCTGCGTGAGCGACGCCTGTTGCTGGCCACTGGTGAGGCTGACGAGATGCCTCAGGACGAACGGCAGCTGCAACTGATGCTGAACGAGATAGATAATCACTGCCAGCAGTTGACGGCTCTCTTTACAGGTACTACAAGGCGTGACACTACGGAGCAGACAGTGATGCTGTGTCCCATGAAGGAGGTGGAGCGTGAGGTGGTGTTCCGACTCTCGCATAAGCGGGGACTCGTCGACAAGGATGACCTCTCGGGCGTGCCTTTCTATATGACGCTGAAACAAACCGAGCCCTCAGCCCCTCTTGTGGTAGAGAAAAAGAAGGACGATGGTGTGTATGTCAATGTGCCAGCACGTATGTCGTTGACTCTGCAGCAGGAAGACCAGACGCTGGCAACCTTCCAGGTGCCTATGGCGCAGTTTGGCTATGTCGACTGGCGTGACGGCGCTTCCTTCAAACGCTACGTCACCCATCTGATACTGAACCCTGCTACGGGTGCCGTCGTCAAACAGTTCTCTGAGACGGTAGACAAGTAGTATTTGGGAAAGGAAGCAAAAAATAAGGAGAGTTCGCCAACGCGAACTCTCCTTATTTTTTCTTGTCTCAATGTATTACTGAGCGAGCTTGCCGTCAGAACCAAGCACATCAACAATCTTGTGGATGTACATCTTCTTCATGCTCTCACGAGCGGGCTTCAGGTACTGGCGAGGATCGAAGTGATCAGGATGCTCTGCCAGGTACTTACGTACGGCAGCCGTCATGGCCAGACGCGAGTCAGAGTCGATGTTAATCTTGCAGACAGCGCTCTTTGCGGCCTTGCGCAGCTGCTCCTCGGGGATACCTACTGCATCGGGCAGCTTGCCACCATAGGCATTGATGGTGTCTACCTCCTCCTGAGGAACGCTTGACGATCCGTGAAGTACGATGGGGAATCCGGGGAGTTTCTTCTCAATCTCAGCGAGCACGTCGAATGCCAATGGGGGAGGAACCAGCCTGCCCGTCTTGGGGTCGCGGGTGCACTGCTCGGGCTTGAACTTGTATGCACCATGAGAAGTACCGATGGAGATAGCCAGCGAGTCGCAGCCAGTACGAGTGGCGAAGTCGATTACTTCCTCGGGCTTCGTGTAGTGGCTCTCTTCAGACTGTACCTCGTCCTCAACGCCAGCCAGCACACCCAGCTCGCACTCTACTGTTACATCGTACTTGTGAGCATACTCAACTACCTGACGCGAGATTTTGATGTTCTCCTCGTAGGGCAGTGATGAACCGTCGAACATGACGCTAGAGAAGCCCATGTCGATGCAGTCCTTGCAGAGCTCAAAGCTATCGCCGTGGTCCAGGTGCAGTACAATCTCGGGATGCTCGCAGCCCAGCTCCTTGGCGTATGCTACAGCACCTTCGGCCATGTAGCGCAGGATGGTGGCGTTAGCATAGTTGCGTGCACCTTTCGAAACCTGCATGATGACGGGTGACTTAGTCTCCACGGCAGCCTGTACGATGGCTTGCATCTGCTCCATGGTGTTGAAGTTAAAGGCGGGGATAGCATAGCCGCCTGCTACTGCTCTCTTGAACATCTCGCGAGTATTTACGAGACCTAATTCCTTGTAGTTTACCATAATTTAAGATGTTAAAATGATTGTTTGAAATCTAATCTGTCTGCAAAGATAGCAATTTCTTTCTGAAAACGAGAAAGAAAATCTGTCTGATTTGCTTACTTTTCACGGTTTTTATCTTTTCTTTGTCGTTGACTTGGTGTGTGATGAGAAAATGCAAAGTGCAAATAGCAAAAAAGAGAGGCAGGCGCCTCCCTTTCTTACTTCTTGCCTGAATGGCCTTTACCTTTATTTCTCTGCGGGCTCAATTAACTTCCAGATGCAGGCTGCCAGGGCACCACCTACGAAGGGACCCACGATGAATATCCACAGGTTGGCCAGTGCTGTGCCACCCTGGAAGATGGCAGGAGCCAATGAACGTGCAGGGTTCACCGACGTGCCAGTGTAGCGTATGCATACCAAGTGTACCAGTATGAGGCTTAGTCCGATGGCCAAACCTGCAAAGTTGTTTGTGGCACCGTTTGTCTTGGCTGTTGCGCCCAGCACGACGAGTACGAAGACGCAGGTGAAGATGATTTCAGCAAGCAAACCTCCCAGCATTGATACGTTGGCCTGAAGGTCGTTGGCACCGGTTCCCTCCATGCCAGGAACGTTGGCTACAAGGATGGCCAACAGTGCGGAGCCTATGAAAGCACCGATGCATTGGAACAGCATGTACATGCAGCCCTCCTTGGCGTCCATGCGTCCTGCGATGATGCATCCCAGTGTGATGGCAGGGTTGATGTGGCAGCCTGAGATACCACCGATGGTGTAGGCCATAGCTACCACGGCCAGACCAAAGGCAAAAGCGGTTCCTACTACTGCGGGGATGTTGTTTACAGGGTCACAACCCAGGCTGACGGCAACGCCACAGCCCATTAATACGAGCACCATGGTGCCCACCATTTCGGCTAGATACTTTTTCATACTCTTTTGTTGTTTAAAGTGATTAATATGTTACTTTTTGAACGCAAAGATAAGTATTTTATTTTACGTTTGCAAGTTTTTTTGTCTTTTTGTTTGTTTTTATCTGCTCTTTATGTTACCTTTGCAGACATGAATAGTGAGAATCCATATATTAAGCAATTTCCTGACTTGATGTCAGGTAAGACCGTGCTGTACGTTCATGGCTTTGCTTCGAGTGGTCAGTCTGGCACGGTGAAGCGTCTGCGTGAAGTGATGCCCCAGGCAAAAGTCGTTGCTCCTGACATACCCATCCATCCTGACGAGGCCATTGCCCTGTTGCGTGAGGTGTGTCGGCAGGAGCAGCCAGCTCTTATCATAGGCACATCGATGGGAGGTATGTATACAGAACAGCTGCGTGGTTACGACCGTATATGTGTGAACCCTGCCTTGGAAATGGGTGAGACGATGAAGTCGCATGGTATGACAGGTACTCAGCAGTTTCAGAACCCTCGTCAGGACGGTGTTCAGGAGTTTTATGTGGACAAGGCGCTCATCAAAGAGTACAAGGAACAGTCGGAGCATCGTTTCGAAGGGCTTACGGACGACGATTGTAAGCGTGTATGGGGACTCTTTGGCGACGAGGATACAACTGTGGATACCTTCGACATGTTTCATACTTACTATCCTCAGGCGTTGCACTTCCATGGTGAACATCGCATGAATGACAAGTCGTTTATGCACAGCGTGGTGCCTGTCATTCGCTGGATTGACGATATGCAGGAGCATAGGCAGCGTCCTATCATATATGTCGGTTTCGAAACGCTGTGGGATGCCTACAGGAAACCTGTCTCGTCGGTGCAGAAGGCCATACGCTTGCTGATAGAACATTACCAGGTGTATTTCGTGGGGCAGGAGGACGCTACGCAATGGCTTCAGGAACATATAGGCGTGCCTGCGTGGCGTCATACTGTCTATACCTACCGTCGTGACCTGCTCTATGGCGACTACCTGATAAGTCAACAAAAAGAGGGCGACACAATGGCCACCCTCTTAGAGTATGGGTCTGACACGTTCAAGACGTGGGAGGACGTTATAGATTACTTCTCGCGTCTCGGTGGACAGTAGCATCTGCTTAATGGCTTAATGTTGTTCTCTTTTCTCTTGTGGCAGCAGTACAACACCGTGTTGTTTCTTTCCGTCCATCATGATCTTCAGCGGACGCTCGAAGCGTACGTGACGTACGTACTCGGTTTCTTCTATGGCTGGCATTTGGTCAAGGATGGACTTCTGCAGCACTCCGTCGCCCGTATAGGTGTTGACGGTGAAATAGCCTACGCCGAACGAGGTAAGGTTCTGGAAGAAGTGGGTGCCCTGTGAGGGGTCTACATGGTAGTTCTTTAGTCCTGCTTCTACGATGACGCGTGCTGCCGAGATGTGTGGCCATTTGACGGGTATGCCCAGCCAGTAGTCGCTTGACCCCCAACGTCCAGGACCTATCAGCACGTAGTTCTTGTCCTCTGCCAGGAAGTGCCGGTTTATCTGTTCTATCTGGTCGGCTATTTGTGGGTTGTTGGCTGCCGTGAAGTCGTCGCCGGCCTTGACGTATACTACGTCTACGACGTCTTCCGATATGCCATGTCCCAGTGAGTTGTGTGAGCGCAACAGGCACTGCTCGTCGGGTATGGCTGCCAGGTCTTCGTCAAGTACCTGTTTGGAGTCGACGATTGGTCGGATTTGCAACAGATAGAATTCTCCCTGTCGTCCGTTTAGGTTACAGGCAAACTCTATCTCCACAGGACGGCGCATCTCCTCCGAACCGTACTTTTGTGCCAGCTGCAGTATCTCGGGCAACGGGAAGATGCCCTGTTGTAACACGCCACAGAAACTGATGACCTTGCGTCCTCCTTCATAGATGCCGTCACGTATAATCTGGTCGGTAGGGTCGTATGTCGAGGCTATTCCCTGCAGCGACTGATCTTTGTCGGCCTCTTTTACGCGTAGGTTAAGGATGTTGAAACCGTCGTCCACCTTGAAGTCGCCTCCCACGTGGCTCATGTCGAGGGCGTAGAAACGTGTCTGTGTCTCCTTCAGAGCCGTTTCCATCTCTGAGGTCTGAAGCACCTGTTTTGGGTGGTAGGGGCTGACGCGCAGCGTCTGTCCGCCGTCGACGATGTATTTCCCCAAGCCTAACGCCAGCGAGGCTATGCCTTCCTCGGCTAACTCGTCGCCTATTGGATAGTAATTTAATGAGCGCAGCACGCCTGAGAAAGTGGGGTAGAAGCGTGTGCCATGAGTGGTACCAACCACCTCCTGCAGTATGACAGCCATCTTCTCCTGGTCGATGACGTTCGACGTAGCTGTCATATAGGCTTTCGAGTCTTTATAGTAGACGGAGGCGTATACGGCCTTGATGGCACATGCCAGCATGCGCAGCATTTCGTACTTGTCGTCCAGATAGGGTATCATGTAGGTGGAGTATATTCCTGCGAAGGGCTGGTAGTGCGAGTCTTCGAGCAGTGACGAACTTCTGACAGCGATAGGACTCTTCACGGCGTCGAAGAAGGTGAAGAAGTCTGCTATCAGCGAGTCGGGCAGTTGGGCTTTCAGGAAGTGCTGCAGTATCTCGTCGTCCGAGGCGTCGCTCAGAGCTATAGTCCACAGGTTGTTCTGGTCCATGAACTCGTCGAAGAAGTCGGTGCACAATACTACGGTCTTAGGTATTTGCACTGTGGCGTTGTCAAACTGGTTCAGTTCGGGGTGGCGCTTGATGATGTTGTCAAGGAAGGCCAGTCCGCGTCCTTTGCCACCTAATGAGCCGTCGCCGATGCGTGCAAAGTGGGCATAGCGGTCGAATTTCAGACGGTCGAAGACGGCCACCACACCGATGTTCTTCATCCTGCGGTACTGTACGATGGCGTCGAAGATGATTTGGCGGTGAGCGTCAACGTCCTTCAGCTTGTGCCAGGTGACGTTCTTTAGGAATGCTGACACGGGGAAGATGGCTCTGGCACAGAGCCAGCGGCTCATATGGTTACGCGAGATGTGGTAGAGCATTGAATCGTTGGGCACCTTAAAGATGTTGTCCTGTAGCTCTTTCAGCGAGCTCACGCGCAGTACCTCCTGTTTTGTAGTGGGGTCGCGGAATACGAAGTCGCCAAAGCCCATGTGCTCTTCTATCAGTTTGCGCAGGTCGACATTCATCTTCTTTGAATTCTTGTCGACGAAGCGGAAGCCTTCGAGCTGGGCTTTTTCCTTGTTGACAATCTCCGAGCTCTGCAGTATCAGTGGCACGTATTCGTCGCGACGGCGTATTTCGCGCAACAGCTTCAAACCGGCCTCTGGATCACCCTCTTCGACGTGGGCCAGACGGCCGTTGACACCCTTCATGGGAAAACGTGTGTCGGAGATGACGCCCAGCACGTTGTCGTGGTATGTCTCGTACCAGTGCATGGCCTCTTCGTATGTCGTGGCCAATACTACCTTGGGACGTCCGCGCTTGCGCTGGGCTGCGGCATGGGGGTTCAAGGCCTCAGTCGAGAAGTTCTTCGACTGCTCAAGGATGTAGTTGTACAGGTTGGGCAGTACAGAGGAATAGAACCGTATATTGTCCTCCACCAGCAGTATCATCTGCACACCGGCCTCCTTGATGTCGTGTTCTATGTTCATCTGGTCCTCAATAAGCTTAATGATAGAGAGGATGAGGTTCGTGTTGCCAAGCCAGCAGAATACGTAGTCGAAGATGGTCATGTCTTCATGCTCAATGCGCTTGGTGATGCCATGCGAGAAGGGTGTCAGTACCACGCAGGGAATGTGGGGTGCTATGCGCTTCACGTCGCGTGCCACGCTGAAGGCGTCGTTGTCGGCATTGCCGGGCATGCATATCACCAGGTCAATGTCTGTCGTTTGTAGCACATGGTTGGCCTCTTCCGTCGTAGACACCTGCGTGAACGTAGGGGGATAGCGCAATCCCAACTCCATGTATTCGTCAAACAGCTTCTCGTCTATGCGACCGTCGTCTTCCAGCATGAAGGCGTCGTAGGGGTTGGCCACTATCAGAATGTTGAAGATGCGCTTTGTCATCAGGTTGACGAACGATACGTCTTTCAAGAAGAAGTTGTTGAACTCCTGGGGGATATTTGTCGTTGTACTCATTACAATACTTCTCATTAGGGTACTGCAAAGTTACGAAGAAATATCGAGAGCACCAAACATATTTTCTTTATTATGAATAAAATTTGTACTTTTGCAATCGGTATCTCTCTGTCAGACAGTGGTTCAGCTGGGTTGGGGGTGCAGGGCAGAACATTTTATGCGTTCTTTTGTGGTGCCGTTTGTGATGAACGGCTGTCAACGGAGGCTGTGCATGGGGGGAGATTGCCAAGTCGACGTGACAAATTTGAGGGTTGTTGAGACGGATGGGTGTAAAAAAGCACGTTTTCAGAACGGGCGTAGCGATATTTTCCGTTGAGACGAAACGGCGGTCAGAGTACTTTTAGTATCTTTGCATGCAAAAAGACAACGAAATGTTTCATATTTACAAAGGGTACGAGCTTGTAGAAGCCTACCATCAAATGCGTATGGGCCGCCGCTTCCATCCCAGCGGCGCATTCAAGAAAACCGTTCAGGCCGTCATAGTGGCCATAGTGACTCTATTGTTATGGAATATGCCTGCCGAGTGGTTCGGCATTGAAGGGCTGACCGTGGTGCAACAGCGTATCATTGCCATCTTTGCCTTTGCCACGCTGATGTGGGTGATGGAGGTGGTCTCGTCGTGGGCAACTTCGGTGGCCATCATCGGACTGATGCTTCTGTTCTGCTCGGACTCGGGTGTCAAGTGGATGTGCGATGCAGAACAGGTGGGCGACCTGCTTAGTTACAAGAGTGTGATGGCTACGTTTGCCGACCCCGTCATCATGCTGTTCATAGGAGGTTTCATTCTGGCCATAGCGGCTACGAAGACAGGACTTGACGCCCAGCTGGCCAGGGTGCTGTTGAAACCCTTCGGACAGAAGAGCGACAACGTGCTGCTGGGTTTCATTCTGATAACAGGACTGTTTTCGATGTTTGTGTCGAACACGGCCACGGCGGCCATGATGCTGACATTTCTTACGCCAGTGTTCCGACAGCTGCCTCCTGAGGGCAAAGGGCGTATTGCAATGGCACTGTCGATACCTCTGGCTGCCAATCTGGGTGGTATGGGAACGCCCATCGGCACACCACCTAATACCATTGCACTGAAGTATCTGAACGACCCTGAGGGACTGAACATGCAGTTGGGATTTGGCGAGTGGATGCTGTTCATGACGCCCATCGTCGTAGTACTACTGCTGTTGGGGTGGTGGCTGTTGAAAACTATGTTTCCTTTCTCGCAGAAAACAGTACAGCTGGAGATAGAAGGCGAGATGAAGAAAAATGCCCATACCTATATCGTTATCGTGACGTTTTTCCTGACGGTGGCCCTGTGGCTGCTTGATACGGTGACAGGCATCAACTCATACACCGTGGCCCTGGTGCCCTTTGTGGTGTTTGCACTGACGGGTGTCATTACCAAACGCGATCTTGAACAGATTAACTGGTCGGTCATATGGATGGTGGCAGGTGGCTTTGCTTTGGGATACGGACTGAACGCCTCAGGTCTGGCAGCCAACGCCGTGAAGAGCATACCCTTTGGTGAGTTCTCCCCACTGCTTATATTGTTGCTGTCAGGAGCTATTTGCTACCTACTCTCTAACTTCATCAGTAACTCGGCTACGGCAGCCCTGCTTATGCCTATATTGGCTGTGGTGTGTGCTGCAATGGGGGACAAACTGGAATCCATCGGAGGCACACCTACGGTACTCATCGGAGTGGCCATTGCGGCCTCGTCGGCTATGGTGCTGCCTATATCGACGCCGCCCAACGCCCTGGCCTATGCAACCAACTTGGTACAACAGAAAGATATGTCGAAGATGGGGCTCATTATGGGAGTGTTGAGTATGATGCTGGGATACATTGTACTGTATATTTTAGGTACTATGCACGTGCTGTAAAGGCAGAAAAAAGGCAAGAATTAACAAAACGTAACCTTTTGAAGAAAATATTCGGGAATTTCCTTTGTTGTTTGAAGGAAATTCCCTATTTTTGCATTGTCAAACTAACAAAGTGACAAAATAACATACTTCTATAACTATAAATAACTATACTATGAACGTAGAGAAAATCATGCAGAGCTTGGAGCAGAAACATCCAGGCGAAGTGGAATTCCTTCAAGCTGTAAGGGAAGTGCTTGATTCCATCAAGGACGTGTACAACCAGCATCCTGAGTTTGAAAAAGCAAAGATTGTGGAACGCATCGTAGAGCCCGAACGTATCATCACCTTCCGCGTACCTTGGGTCGACGACAAGGGCGAGGTACAGGTCAACCTGGGCTATCGCGTGCAGTTCAACAGCGCCATTGGTCCTTACAAAGGTGGTTTGCGTTTCCACAGCAGTGTTAACCTAAGTATCCTGAAATTCCTGGGCTTCGAGCAGACTTTCAAGAATGCCCTTACTACGCTGCCCATGGGTGGCGGCAAGGGTGGCTCCGACTTCTCGCCACGTGGCAAGAGTGATGCCGAGATCATGCGCTTCTGTCAAGCCTTTATGTGGGAGCTGTACAAGGTTATCGGCCCCGATATGGACGTGCCTGCGGGCGACATCGGTGTAGGTGGACGTGAGATAGGCTACCTTTTCGGAATGTATAAGAAACTGACCTCCGAGTTCCGTGGTGCCACCCTCACGGGTAAAGGCATGGAGTGGGGAGGCTCCATACTGCGTCCAGAAGCTACTGGTTATGGAGCCCTGTATTTCGTACACCAGATGATGCAGGAGCACGGACTTGAAATCAAAGGTAAAACGGTAGCTCTGTCGGGCTTCGGCAACGTGGCCTGGGGTGCTGCCAAGAAAGCTACCGAGCTGGGAGCTAAGGTAATCACCATCTCAGGACCTGACGGTTACATCTATGACCCTGCAGGGCTTGACGATGAGAAGATAGACTTCCTGTTGGAGCTGCGTGCTTCGGGCAACGATGTTTGCCAACCCTATGCCGACGAGTTTCCTGGCAGCCAGTTCTTTGAGGGCAAGAAACCATGGGAGCAGAAGGCCGACATCTATCTGCCTTGTGCTACGCAGAATGAACTGAACGGTGACGACGCCGACAAGATACTGGCACAGAAACCGCTGTGTGTAGCCGAGGTCAGCAACATGGGATGTACGGCCGAGGCCGTCAACAAGTTTATTGCTGCTCACCAGTTGTTTGCTCCTGGCAAGGCTGTCAATGCAGGCGGTGTAGCTACTTCGGGACTGGAGATGACGCAGAACTCGATGCGTATATCATGGACGGGCGAAGAGGTAGACCAGCATTTGCACCACATCATGTCAGGCATTCACGAACAATGTGTCAAGTACGGTAAGGAGGGCGATTACGTCAACTATGTCAAGGGCGCCAATGTTGCCGGCTTCATGAAGGTAGCCAAAGCCATGCTGGCCCAAGGCGTGGTGTAATTTGAATGTGTATTAAGAACAAGATAGCTCTAGTAGCGATATTTTTTACAATAGGTTTTACCCCGTTGCAGTCACAGGAACAGCAACAGGGTAAAGCCTCTTTCTATGCCAAGAGCTTTGCAGGTAGGCGGACTGCCAGTGGTGAGCGCATGCACAACGACTCTCTGACGTGTGCCCATCGTACCTACCCCTTTGGCACTATGCTCAGGGTGCTCAATCCCGTCAACGGTAAAAGCGTCATTGTACGCGTCACTGATCGCGGCCCCTTCGTACGTGGACGTATTATTGACCTCTCATGGCGTGCTGCCAAGGAACTGGACATCATATCCAAGGGAGTGGCTGTAGTGGTGGTTAGTAAGGTGAATAGCATTATCGTGCCTTATCTTCCTTCTGACGAGATAGAGATACCACAGCTGGAGCTGGAGACCAACGAAGCCCCAATGGGTATCAACCCCTACTGGCAAGACATGAAAAAGGACTTGCAGGAATCACGACAAGTCCCTCAGAAAAATAATTCCCCCAAAACCTCCACCGTTGCCTCTACGTCGAAACAGTCTAATGTCTCAGCATCGAAATCGTCTAACGTTTCCGCTCCGTCCGAACGTTAAATTCCTTCATCTGTGACGTAATCTCCCTGTTGCCTTGTGTCACACCGACACGGATGACAATGCTCCCATCCTTCAGCTTTTTGTCAGCCAGGATAGAGGCCGTATAACGTATACCGCTATTGGGGGCAATACTTTCCACATGCAGATTGGGTGAAATGTGGATGTGTTTGTTACCCGTTACGTCGAACACTGTGGGCTGTACATCGTAGAGCGTTTTTGACGAGCGGTTCATCACCTCGAAAGTTACCTTACATTCTTCTCCACCGCATAGTATTCCATCGCGGTTAGCGTCAATGACACGGGCATTGCGTATCTCTATCTCAGCATTGTACTTGACATGGTAGCCAGGCTCAGTACCCTCTATAGGGGTGATGCTGCGAGGTTTCGAGGCAGAATAGGTGCCACGGCCGTCGCGAGGTCCGGGAGCATCGAAGTCTATACGGTCGTCGCCACTGTTTGTGGAGTCGTAGCCGCTGTCGTCAACGTCTCTATCGTCAGCATCTCTTTCATCGTACACCCTTTGGTTGTAGCGACTGTTTTCGTAACGGCTGTTGTCATAGCGCGACTGGCGACGTGCCTGCTCCTCATACACCTCTCGGTCGGCTGCCGAGCCTACGGCAGCTCCTACTGCTGCACCGCCTGCCATGCCAATGATGGTACCCATGTTACTTCCATGACGGCCTCCTGAGATGCCACCGATGGCTGAGCCAAGGATGGCTCCGAACGTACCTCCCGTGGCGGCACCCTGTCCAGTGTAGGTTCCACATCCTGTCAGTAGTACCAATGGGCACATTATCAATAAGATATTCTTCTTCATATTCATTCTTCGTTTTTGGTTTTACGCTGCAAAGATAAGGTTTTTCCATGAAAGGACAAGGGGAAACTTCCCATATTTGTTTAGGGAAAACCCTAAAAAGTGTATGCCTGCAAAAAGGGGAACACCGCTAACGATGCTCCCCCATGGACAAATTTTTATCAATCTCAATGAAAAAAAAATGAGCAGGTAGTGAACCTTTAGTTGAACTTCAGGATTTGCCCTGGGCGTAACTTGCTGTTTTTCTTCAAGTGGTTCAGCTTCATGATAGCCTGCACGGTGGTGCCACGGTGACGGGCTATGCTATAGAGCGTCTCACCCTTCTTTACCTTGTGGAAACGAGTCTCCTGCGCATAGGAGGCTGCAGGGGCTGCATTGGCCATCTCCACATCGTCGTTGTCGTTGCTTCCGAAACTGATGCCGTTGACACCACGCAGACGAGTGGCAGCAATCGACTCCCTCTGATAACTTGACTTACGGAAGAGATAGCTGTCGTCTACTACGTCTTGGTTGCGGAAGTCGAACAACAGGGCAGGGTTCAGGGCTACGCCACAAAGACGTGTTTCAAAGTGCAGGTGCGACCCCGTGCTACGACCAGTATTGCCACCCAGGCCTATGGGGTCGCCAGCGCGTACCTCTTGGTCTTCTTCTACCAGCTGTTTTGACATGTGGGCGTAGTAGGTCTCAAGACCGTTGTCGTGACGTATAACGACATACTTGCCATATCCTCGACCTTCGTAGCGTACCACACGTACCTTGCCATCAAATGCAGCACGGATGGTATCACCAATGTAAACTTTGATGTCCAGACCCTTGTGCTGGCGATGCCAACGGGGACCAAAGTTAGAGGTCAGTACACGACTGGTGGTGGGCATGCAGAAATTTTTCAACGAGATGCGAAACGAGTCAGGCAGCTCTGTAACCTTGCTGTGGGCGTGCATGTTGTCCCAGTCGTCGTAAAGGTCAGCAGAGGGAGAATCGTAGCTCTCTATCTCTATCAGTCGGTGCAATGCTACACTGTCGACTGCTTTCATCGTTCTGTCAATAGGGGCTTGGCGTGCCAATAAGTCTTGACCCATCGTCGGGAGAGTACTCATCGTTGCAAAAACCAAAAATGCAATTGTCTTCAATATCTTCATATTTAATAGAGGTTTCTGTTTTGAAAAAGGAGTGTTCTGGAAACAGAACGCTGCAAAGGTACTAAAAATTTTGCAAAGGGCAAGGATGTTAACACTCTTTTTGTGTGTTTTAACACTTGTCTTGATAATTTTAAGAAATTACCCCCCAGTTAATATTGGTCTTGCGCAGTTCCTTAAGGCGTTTCCATAGTATGGAATAGCGACCTGACAGACATTGTGGGTCGTCATCGATAATGGCTTGCGCTTCGTCGCGAGCCATCTGGACTAACTGGCCATCGTGAGCAATATCAGCTATTTTCAAGTCGAAGGCCATGCCGCTTTGCTGGGTCCCCTCCAGATCGCCAGGGCCACGCAGCTTCAAGTCGGCCTCTGCGATGCGGAAACCATCGTTAGTTTCGCACATGATGTCGATGCGCTTACGGGTGTCCTCGGCTAGTTTGGAGTTGGTGACAAGGATGCAGTACGACTGTTCGGCACCACGTCCCACGCGCCCTCTGAGTTGGTGCAGCTGGGACAGTCCGAAACGCTGGGCTTCAAGTATGACCATGACCGAGGCGTTGGGCACGTTGACGCCTACCTCAATGACTGTGGTGGCCACCAGTATCTGCGTCTCGCCATTGACAAACTTCTGCATCTCGGCCTCCTTTTCAGCAGGTCTCATCTTTCCATGTACCTTGCTCAGTCTGAATTCGGGGAATACTTGTGTCAATACCTCGAAACCATCCTCCAGATTCTTTAGGTCTATCTTTTCGCTTTCTTCAATGAGGGGGAAGACAAAATACACTTGTCGCCCCATGTTAATTTGCTTGCGTATACCGTCGTAGAGCGAAGGCATAGAACGGTCAAAGACGTGCTGTGTGACGATGGGTTTGCGTCCAGGAGGTAACTCATCGATGACGCTGACGTCAAGGTCACCATACAGCGTCATAGCCAGGGTGCGGGGGATTGGGGTAGCTGTCATTACCAGCACGTGGGGCGGGTTCGTGCTCTTGCTCCACAACTTGGCGCGCTGGGCCACTCCAAAGCGGTGTTGCTCGTCGACAACCACCATGCCTAAACGGGCAAATTGTACTGTGTCCTCGATGATGGCATGGGTGCCTACGAGAATGTGAACAGTGCCGTCCATAAGACCGTCAAGAATCTCCTGTCGACGCTTGCCCTTGACAATACCGGTCAGAAGGGCCACGCGGATAGGCATGTCCTTGAGGAAATCCATAATGGTCTGCAGGTGTTGCTCGGCCAGAATCTCTGTAGGGGCCATGATACAGGCCTGGTAGCCGTTATCCAACGCAATCAACATCGACATCAGGGCCACCAGTGTCTTGCCACTTCCTACGTCGCCTTGTAGCAAGCGGTTCATCTGGCGTCCGGAACCGATGTCCTTGCGTATCTCGCGGATGACTCGTTTTTGTGCTTCCGTCAATGAAAAGGGCAGGTTGTTATGATAGAAACCATTGAACAGCTCGCCAACCCTTGAGAATACATAACCACGATATTTGCGACGCTGGTCACTGGCATATCTTAGGATGTTCAGCTGTACGTAGAACAACTCCTCAAACTTTAGTCGTACACGGGCCTGTTCTAACTGCTTGGCGTTTTGGGGGTAGTGTATCTTTCGTAATGCTTCGTCACGCGACATTAGGTGTAGACGCTGCGTTATGAAGTCGGGCAGTGTTTCAGTTAACGGCTCTTTTAGAACGTCGAGGAGCGACTTGGTGAATCGCTCTAAGGCACGGCTGTTAAGACCGGTCTTCTTCATCTTCTCGGATGTGTTGTAGTAGGGCTGCAAACCCATAGCCGAGAGCTCTAATTTGTTGGTCTCGTCCATATCTGGATGTACTACCTGTATGCGTCCGTTGAATACTTGTGGACGTCCAAAAACGATATACTCCGTCCCTATCCTATACTTTTTGATGACACTTTCTGCGTAGTTAAACCATGTGAGGTCCATCACTTTGCCTGAACCGTCAGTGAAATGGGCTACGACGCGTTTCTTACGTGGCCCCATCTGAAATGTTTCAAACGAGAGGATGCGGCCTTTCACCTGTACGAAGGGCATGTCGCCTGTCAGCTCGTGGATGCTGTATACCCTCGAGCGGTCTACATGTTTGTAGGGATAGTACTCCAGCAAGTCACCAAAGTTGTTGATGCCCAGCTCGTCGCTGAGCATCTTTTTGCGCTGGGGGCCCACCCCTGGCAGATATTGGATGTCTTGTTGCAGTATATCAGTCATCCTAACAGTGTTTCAGCAATTTTTAGGTCGTATGGAGTGGTAATCTTGATATTTTCGCGGTTGCCGTCGACAAGTCCGACGGGGTGACCTAAGGCTTCCACCACACTGGCATCGTCTGTAAATGCATTGCTGTAATCCTGTTTGTATGCTGTCTTCAGCAACTGTATGTCAAAAACCTGCGGGGTCTGTACCAGTCGGTAGTCACTACGTGGCTTGGTGCCTTCCGTCACATGTCGCAGTGTCTCCACTACAGGAATGACAGGAATGACAGGTCCCTGTTCATGTGCGAACGTATAACAGCGCCTGATGACATCAATGCTGACAAAGGGACGCACACCATCATGCACGCCCACCACGCCCTTTTCATTGTCGGGGATGAGGCCCAGGCCCTTCTTTACAGAGTGGAAACGCGTCTCTCCTCCATCGGCAAGCAGGTATTCTTCCGTGAAGTTGTGTTTTAGGCACAACTCCCTCCAGTAGTCCTGTTGTGTCTTTGGCAGCACGAGTATGATCCCCAGAGTGGGGGAGTAGTTGCGAAAACGTTCTATGGTGCGCATCAGCACAGGCTTGCCACCAATGGGTAGAAACTGTTTGGGAATGTCGGTTCCCATGCGTAGTCCTTTGCCACCAGCGACAATAATGATGTAGTCCATCAGTTTAAATCTGAGTTATCCGAAAAAACTATTTTGCCATCAAGTGTTTGTAACGCATGCCCTCGGCTATTTGGTCGGCGGTTTGCTGATTTTTCAGTTGAGTGAGCAGCTCGTAGGCAAAGGGGAATGCCGCAGCAGGTCCTTCGCCTGTAGTGACATTGCCGTCTACGGTGACGAGGTCGGCAGTATAGGTGGCCTCTGTCAACGCCTGTTCGAAGCCGGGATAGCAGGTGGCGCGCTTGCCGTCGAGGATGCCTAAGGGAGCCAGCACGACAGCTGGCGAGGCACAGATAGCTGCCACCTTCTTGCCTGCTGCGGCCTGGTCGACAACAGCCTTACAGACCCCCTTGTGTGCATGCAGGTTAGAGGCTCCTGGCATGCCTCCAGGAAGGAACAGTAGGTCAGCATCCGAGAAATCGCCCTGCTCAAACATGATGTCGGCCTCGATGTTGACGCCATGGGCGGTCTGCACCAGGGGGAAGTCGCTGATGCTCACTGTGGTTACATCCAATCCGCCGCGACGCCACACGTCGACGGGGATGAGGGCCTCGATATCTTCGAAACCGTCTGCCAGAAATACATATACTTTTGCCATAAATAACTTTACTTGAATATCAGTTAGTTCGTAAATTTTTATTTCAGACACTCTAAATACTGTCGGATGGTTTCCTTGAAGCCTAAGTATAGGGCGTCGCAGATGAGTGCATGGCCGATGCTGACCTCGTCGGTCCATGGAATCCGTTGGTGGAAGTAGTGCAGGTTCTCTAACGACAGGTCATGGCCAGCGTTGAGCCCCAGACCTATGCGACGAGCTTCCTCTGCTGCTGCTACGAAGGGCGCGATAGCAGCCTCACGGTTCTGTGCATAGCCTGAGGCGTAGGGCTCTGTGTATAGCTCCACGCGGTCGGCTCCGCAGGCCTTGGCTCCTTCTACCATGCGGGGGTCGGCATCGACGAAGATACTAACGCGTATGGAGGCCTGCTTGAACACTTTACAGATGTCTGTCAGGAATGCGCGGTGCTCCAGCGTATCCCAGCCGTGGTTCGACGTTATCTGGTCGTGACCGTCAGGAACCAGCGTTACCTGTGTTGGCAATACTTCTAACACCAATTGTGTAAACGAGTCGATGGGATTGCCCTCAATGTTGAATTCTGTCTTTACCAGTGGTCGAAGGTCTCTTACGTCCTGATAGCGTATGTGCCGTTCGTCTGGTCGGGGATGAACGGTGATGCCCTGTCCGCCAAAGCCTTCTACCTCCTGTGCTACACGCAGTACGTCGGGATTGTTGCCACCGCGAGCATTGCGTAGAGTGGCCACCTTATTGATATTAACACTAAGTTTTGTCATTTTTCTGTGTCGTTTTAATGCTTTTACACTAAGATTTATTACCTTTGCATCGGCAAAGTTACGAAATAATTGTCAATAAACAACGAAAAAGGCTTAAAAAATGACGACCACGAGAAAACTTCAGTTCGCCATCTTTGGCAACACCTACCAACCTAAGAAGTCGGCATCGGCCCAGAAAATACTGGCATGCCTTGCTCAGCATAGGGTCGAGGTGCTGATGGAACAATCGTTTTACGAGTTCCTGACCGTCGACCAGCAAATTATGGTAGATGGTGTGCGCATCTTTGACGGCGACAGTTTTGAGGCCGACTTCGCCATCTCGATGGGTGGCGACGGTACGTTCCTGCGTACTGCCAGCATGGTGGGCCACAAGGAAATACCCATACTGGGCGTAAATACGGGGCGACTGGGCTTCCTTGCCGACATCAATGCTAACGACATAGAACATACCGTCGAAGCCCTCTGTCAAGATGACTATAGTGTGGAGACACGTGCCGTCATACAGGTGGAGACCAATGGCGAACCCCTGCAGGGCTATCCTTGTGCGCTGAATGATGTGGCTATCCTGAAGCGCGATACGGCATCAATGATTACTATTCACGCCAGTATTAACGGAGAGACGCTGACCACTTATCAGGCCGACGGCCTTATCATGTCAACACCGACGGGTTCTACGGCATACTCGCTTTCAGTAGGGGGCCCTATCATCGTGCCAGGTACGCACGTCTTCTCGCTGACCCCCGTAGCGCCTCATTCGCTCAACGTGCGTCCTATCGTTGTGGCAGAAGACTCCGTCATTGAACTTACCGTCGAGACACGCTCACACAATTTCCTCGTAGCCCTCGATGGGCGTTCTGAAAAGTTGCCCGACTCCACGCGTCTTACTCTGCGCAAGGCTCCTTACCGCGTACAGGTTATCAAGCGTTCGGGTACGCGCTACTTTCATACCCTCCGCGAGAAGATGATGTGGGGTGCTGACCAGCGGGGATAGCCTGGCCAGTTTCTTAAATAGTTAGATACTGGTGCAACAAAACGAATACATTGCTCGTCTATTAAGAAGTATGATTCACCTACAAGACATTCATAAAACCTATCAAGGAGCCCAGCCGCTACACGTTCTGAAGGGCATCACACTCGATATTCAGAAAGGCGAGTTCGTCAGTATCATGGGGGCGTCAGGCTCAGGCAAGTCTACTTTGCTTAACATTTTGGGTATTCTCGACAACTATGACAGTGGCGTCTACGAGCTGGCAGGTGTACCCATCTGGAATCTCTCAGAAACCCGTGCCGCTGAGTATCGCAACCATATGATTGGCTTCATCTTCCAGTCGTTCAATCTTATCTCGTTCAAGACGGCCGTCGAGAATGTAGAACTGCCTTTGTTCTATCAGGGCGTGTCGCGCAGGAAACGTCACCAGATGGCTCTCGACTATCTGGAGCACCTGGGACTGCTGGACTGGGCTGAGCACTATCCCAACGAACTCTCAGGTGGTCAGCGACAGCGTGTGGCTATAGCTCGTGCACTCATCACCAAACCACAGATTATCCTGGCTGATGAACCCACGGGAGCCCTTGACTCGAAAACCTCTGTCGAAGTGATGCAACTGCTGAAACAGCTGAACCGTGACGAAGGCATCACCCAGATTATTGTTACTCACGACCCTAGCGTAGCAGAGCAGACCAACCGTTTCATACGCATCAAGGACGGACTCATTGAAGAGTAATGAAGAGAAAACCAACGCTTACATTGTAAATATAAAACTAACCGATGTTTGAACTGCTGAAGGAAATATCGCAGACGGCCAAGCGCAACAAGTTGCGCACGGCGCTGACTGGCTTTGCAGTGGCCTGGGGCATCTTCATGCTCATCGTGCTGCTGGGGGCTGGCAACGGACTCATCAATGCTCAGCTCAGACAGTCGAGCCGTTTTCTGTCCAACTCGATGGTGGTATTCGGCGGGCGCACCTCGAAAGCCTATCAAGGCCTCCAAGAAGGACGGCACATCAATCTGCAGACACGAGACGTTGCCACTACCGATGCTGAGTTTAGTAGCGTTATCGACCAGGTGGGCGCCTGTTATGACGTCGCAACAATCATCAGTAGTGGCGACGAATACATCAGTACGAATATCGTTGGTGTCTATCCCAACCATACAAAGGTAGACAAGATGGAGGTGCTTTTCGGTCGCTTCATCAACGAAATAGACTTGCGCGAGAAGCGCAAGGTGCTGGTGCTGAGCAACAAGCAGGCAAGGGAACTGGCCCCCCATGACTACAAGTCGTTGTTGGGCCGTTACGTTAAAGTGAACAACTTTGCCTTCAAGGTGGTAGGCATCTACAAGGATAATGAGAACGGACAGTCGGATGCCTATTCCTCGTACTCTGCCATCAAGGGTATCTTTGGGGCTAATACGGACAATGCTGGTACCATAGAGTTTACATTCCATGGACTGCCCACTGAGGAGGCTAACGAAAACTTTGAGCACGACTACCGGCAGCGTCTGAATGCTAACCACCAGGCGCATCCCGATGATGAGACCAGTATATGGCTCTGGAACCGCTATACGCAGAACATGCAGATGGAGGAGGGCATCGGTATCATTCGTACGGCTCTCTGGGTGGTCGGACTGCTTACCCTGTTGTCTGGTATTGTCGGCGTGTCGAACATCATGCTTATTACGGTGAAGGAACGTACTCACGAGTTCGGCATTCGCAAGGCTATCGGAGCCAAGCCCTGGGGTATTTTGCGCTTGATAATAGTCGAGAGTGTCATCATCACTACCTTCTTCGGCTATATAGGCATGGTGCTGGGGGTCATGGCCAACGAGTACATGGATGCCACGCTGGGCCATGACGTGATAGACACTGGACTATTCCAGGCCACCATGTTTGTAGACCCTACCGTAGGACTCGACGTATGTATCGAGGCCACTATGGTTATGATTATCGCTGGAACCGTCGCAGGGCTCATCCCAGCCCTTAAGGCCAGCAGGATACGTCCCATCGAGGCACTCCGCGCTGACTAACTAAATTATGAACAGTGAGTGTTATGAGAATAGACATTGACTCCTATCGTGAAATACTGGACACGCTGACGCGCAACAAATCGCGCTCGCTGTTGACGGGCTTCGGCGTCTTCTGGGGCGTCTTTATGTTAGTGGTACTCATGGGCGGCGGACAGGGTATGAAAGAAATGCTGAACAAGAACTTTGAAGGCTTTGCCCAGAACACTACCTTTATCTGGGCCCAGCAGACAAGCAAACCTTATAAGGGCTTTCGCAAAGGACGCTGGTGGGCCATGGACTACAAGGACATTGAACGCCTCAAACAGCGTGTGCCTGAGCTTAGCACAGTAGCTCCCGTCCTGTTTGGCTCCTGGGGGTCGTCGAATACTGCCTACTATGGTGATCAGAAGACTCAGCCACGCATACAGGGTGTCACGCCCGACTTTGCTGACATCGTTGCCCCGCGCATGTATTACGGCCGCTACATCAATGAGATGGACCTGCGTCAGCACCGGAAGGTATGCGTATTGGGCAAGAAAATATATAAAGACCTCTTTAAGGAAGGTGGCGATCCCTGTGGCAAGAGCATCCGCATCGACTCTACCTACTATCAGGTCATTGGCGTAGACTATAATGCCAGCGGTGGCATGAACTTCAATGGAAGAGCCGAAGAAAAGATCACCCTGCCGCTGACGCTGGTGCAGCAGACCTATAATCGCGGCAACGAAGTCGACATGATAGCCGTTACGGGCCGTCAGGGGGTGGTGATGAGCCGGCTGGCTCCGCGCATCCGTGAGACCATAGCTCGTGCGCACTTCATCGATCCAAAGGACGAACAAGGCATCATGGTGTTCAATACTGAAGTGCTATTCCAGCTGCTCGACTCACTTTTCCGTGGTGTCAACTTCCTCATCTGGCTCGTTGGACTGGGCACGCTGCTGGCAGGAGCCATCGGTGTCAGCAACATCATGATGGTTACCGTGCGCGAACGGACCACGGAGATAGGCATCCGACGCGCAATAGGTGCCACCCCAAGAATGATACTCTCGCAAATCATCTCTGAAAGCATCGTCCTCACCCTTGTGGCAGGCATGTCAGGCATACTCTTCGGAGTCTTCATACTGCAGATGCTGGAACTAGGTAATACCGAAGACGGCATTCTGACGGCCCGCTTCCAGATAGGCTTCTGGACGGCCCTACTTGCAGCCTTCGCCGTTTCGTTGATGGGCATGCTGGCGGGACTGGCACCTGCCGCCCGTGCCATGTCCATCAAACCTGTCGACGCTATGCGCGATGAATAAAGAAAGGGGTACAAAGCCCGAAGACCTCGAAGCCTCAAAACTTTGAAATATCGTAATATAGAAATCTCGAAATATAAAAATAAGAACAATGAAGAAGTATTCAAAACTGATTATCGCAGCCCTTATCGCGCTGGTGTTTATCGGAACCTTCGTCTTCCTTTGGCAGAAAAGCCAGCCCAAGGAAGTGGTCTATCAGGAGTTTACTCCCACCCAGAACCAAGTGCAGAAGACAACCATTATTACGGGCAAGATAGAGCCCCGCAACGAGGTGAACATCAAGCCCCAGATTTCGGGCATTATTACCCAGCTGCTGAAGGAACCAGGACAGTATGTTCAGCAGGGCGAGGTCATTGCCAAGGTGAAGGTAATCCCTGATATGGGACAACTGTCGTCGGCCGAGGCCCGTGTGCGGCTGGCCAACATTAACCTGCAACAGGCCAAGGTAGACTATGACCGCCAAAAGAAGCTCCATGATAAACAGCTGGTGTCTGCCGACGAGTTCGAGAAGATACGTCAGAAACTGCAGCAGGCTCAGGAAGAGCTGACGGCAGCTCAGGACGCCCTGCAGGTAGTGCGCGACGGTGTGTCCAAGTCGAATGCCTCGGCGTCGTCCACCCTGGTGCGTTCCACCATCAGCGGTGTTATCCTCGACGTTCCCGTCAAGGTGGGCAACTCCGTCATCCTCAGCAACACGTTCAACGACGGTACGACCATTGCTTCGGTGGCCAACATGAACGACCTTATTTTCCGTGGCAATATTGACGAGACGGAGGTAGGACAGCTGGTGGAGGGCATGCCGATGAAGATTACTGTCGGTGCGCTGCAAGACCTGAAGTTCGACGCTGCCTTGGAGTATGTGTCGCCCAAGGCTGTAGAGAGCAACGGTGCCAACCAGTTTGAAATCAAGGCTGCCGTCAAGGTCGCCAAAGACGATAAGCTGCGCTCGGGTTACTCTGCCAATGCAGAAATTGTGTTGGCTCAGGTACAGAATACCCTCACCATTCCCGAGAGTGCCATTGAGTTCTCTGGTGACTCGACGTTCGTCTATATAGTAAAAGGTGAGGGCAAGGCGAAGACCTACGAGCGCCGTCCTGTCGTTACCGGACTCTCTGACGGTGTGAACATCGAAATCAAGAAGGGACTCACCGTCAAGGATAAAGTTCGCGGTCCGGAGATAGTTACTGAGACGAAGGAAGACTAAGGCATAGTCATACTATAAGGCTTGTCCGGCAGGATTGCCTGTAGGATTGTGGGTGTTGGTTTTCAGCCATTCGCACCAGCCGGTAATCATGCTGAAGTCTGTAAACTCGTAAGCCTTTGAGATGGTATAGTCCCAAGCAGTCTTCGCGGCAAAGTTAGTCTTGTCAGTGATGACAACAGAAAGCGTGTACTCCTTCATCGGGGCTTCTTCGTTTTGGTGCACACCCATGCGCTTAATGAGAACCGCGTTTAGGGCTGTCTTCAGCTCGGCAGCAATATCCTTCAGTTGAGCGTCATTAGTAGCTTCAGCCACCTTGTTCGCATAGTCGAGAGCATCGTAGAAAGGATAAGTGAGAGTTGCCCTGTAGGTCTTGTCTGCAGCTTTGTCAAGAGCCTCCTTCTGAGTGGGGTAAAGCTCGATGAGACGCTTGCAGAGCTTGGCAAAAACCGGATTGAGTTTGTCGAATTCAGATGTCTTTATCAGATTGAGGTCACCATTGAGCTTAGTGCCGTCTTTTAATGTATAGGTTCGAGGAAGGCCGGGCTTGACGCGTTCAAACATCTGCTTGGTAGCTTTCTCAAAGTCAGCGTTATCGTAAAGTCCCTGAATCATTTCTACAATATAGGAGCCATCGCTGGCTAATGCATGCATAGTGGTGATGAGATAGTCGGCAGTGTCGTAGATTTCGTCCAGAATCTCCATGTTGCCCATGAGACAGTTGTGGAAGAAGATAGCCTTGAAGTGAGGAATCTCTGACGACTCGATACCTTCGCAGAACTCATACACGTCCATGGCTTCCTGGCCGGCAATGGTAGGAATCCACTCGTCATAGAGTATGCCTCGGCGACTTTGAGGAGTTTCTTTCTTGCGCCAGTCCTTGGGATAGTCGATGTTTTCATCGAAACCACCACCGTGACCATAGAGCAGAAGGACATAGTTCTCAGCGGGCATGTCCTCCTTCACCGTATTGATAGCATAAGCCAGTGATTCCGGGTCGTAGAGTTCAAAGTCTTCATTCTTCACAGCATCCTTGGCAATCTGTTTCAGGTCTGTATCCTTGGTAAGTTCAAAGAATACGACATCACCCGGCTGGGCATATTTTCCGGAGAAGATGCGTTCCTTCACTGTATTGCCGTTTTCGTCCTTTTCTTCTGCGAATTCTTTGCCATATTTGTAAAAGAAGGCAACGCGCACACTGCCGTCCTTCATCAGTGGCAAGCACTTTTCCCAGACGTCTTCAATAATGTCGTCCATCTTCCCACCGGCATTGCCATAGACAAGGACAGAGTAACGAGCCTTATTCTGGGGAGCAGGATTCTGCTTATTAGTGCTGTCGTCATCATTGCCGCATGAGATAAGGGCCATAGCTGTCCATGCAACAAGCATGAGCATTATTTTACAGTGTAGTTTCATTTCTTGATTACTTTCTTGTTTCCATGTATGTAGAGTCCTTTGGCCGTGGGCTCACCCGAAAGCCTGCGTCCGTCCAGCGTGTTCCAATAACCGTCAGCCTGCTTCTGAACGTTGACGTTGCTGATGCCGGCACTGTTCGGCGCAAAGCTCTTCAGCTCATAGAGTGCCTGCATGGCCTTGCCCGTCTGGTTGTCGAAGAGGCTGGCATTGTACCAGTTGTCGGTGACGCGTTGCGTGTTCCAGTCCAGTCCGTACTCGTTGGCCTCGGGGAACCACCAGTACAGGCCGTCCACGCTGGCATGCAGGTTGAGCGTCGCTATCAGGTCCTTCGTGAACTGCAGCTGTCCGCCGTCCGTGGCGGGCCAGCTGGGGAAACTGCTGACGGGGTAGGTGGCATTGTCTGGATACCACGCATGGTAGTAACCCGTCTCCACAATCTGGATTTTCTTGTCGGGATAGGTGCTCTCCAGCTGGTTCAACACACCGTTCAGGGTGTTCAGCGTGCCGTGGTAGTAAGGGTAGTAGCTCAGGCCAATCACGTCGTAGTTGTTGGTGAACTGTTTGAGCGTCTTGTAGAAGTTGGTCACATTCTGCGTCTTGCTCAGTTCCGTCTGCACCACCACCTTGGCCTTCGGGCACACCTCGCGGATGGCCTTGATGCCTGCCGTCAGGTATTTGGCGAAGTTGGCAAACGTGCCGCTGCCGTAGTTGCCGCCGTCAGGGTAGCAGTGACCCGTAGGCCACAGCATGCCGTAGGTAATCTCGTTGCCAGGCTGGATGAAGTCGGGTGTGGCGCCGGCCTTGTTCAGCTGGTCTAGGCATTCCTTGGTATACTGGTACAGCGTCTGTGCCAGCACCTCTGGGTCGCTGCTGTTCCAACTGCTCGGTGTGGCGTGCTTGCCGGGGTCGGTCCAGGTGTCGCTATAGTGGAAGTCGAGCATCAGGGCCAGTCCGGCATCCTTGATCTGCTTGCCTAAAGCCTTGACGTAGGCCAAATCCTGGCGCACGCCCTCGCCTTTGTGTGCTGCCGATGCTTTTGACGGGTCTACAAACAGGCGGACGCGCATGGCGTTCCAGCCCTGAGCCTTCAGGTAGTTCAGCAGACCGCCGCTAATCTGTTGTCCGTCGCGGTCCAGGTACTTTGCTCCGTGTTCTTCGTAGGTGGG
>OCTX012273663.1_pt1 | contig 34650 bp, 64 predicted proteins | sample 1539691 | NCBI WGS metagenome assembly OCTX01 (sample SAMN02144231, study PRJEB22623) | gut metagenome | biome: sheep rumen | host: Ovis aries | place: New Zealand
GTTCCTGTGCTTTGTTCTGAACTCATTCCTGTATGATTACTTGTTTCGGCAAATGCTTGATTTGTCAAAACTGATTCACTTTCTAAATCTTGCAAAATAGCAGTGGATTTTAGAAATATTCTATCTCCAACTAATACAACATCATCTTCTAATGTTAATGTCACTTTGTTTTTTTGAAGTAAAGGTTTTACTGATTCTAGTATATCTTCACAATTTCTATATTTATATTTTCCAAAACTATTGTATTGATTTTTTGGTGCTTTTAACTCCATTTGAATATTTAATAATTTTTCTCTTAATGTTTTTGTTTCCATATTATTCTCCTTCTTTCATTAAAACATTTTTTATAATTTCTCTTAATATTTTATTATGTTTATATTCGTCTTGCAATTCTTTTTTTAAATCATTTAATACAAATAATTGTATCACTAACACGATCGTTAGTATTAATATAATAAATTCTTTCATTGACAAACTATGTAGGAAGAAGAAGAATTGTCTTCTTCTTCTTTTCTATTACTTGTTAGAAAACTTATCTTATCTGCTATTACTATAAGTTGTCCGTTTTCTTCTTGTAATCTTCCCTTAACACCTATTAAATCTCCTTTCTTAATATATTCAATTGTATTCTTTAACATTTGACCGTAAAGTTTAACTGGAATGAAATCGGTTTCATATATTCCTTCCAAGTTTTTAAATGCTCTAGTCACTGCCAAAGTCATTATACTATCTTCTTGTTTTATATCGTTTGATAGTCTACCGATAAGATATACCATATTGTGCATATCTAAACCTTCCTTCTAGTAGTATTTCCTTACTACATATATAATATACCATATATTATAAAATAATACAATACTTTTTTATTAATTTACAAATAATCTTTTAAACCTTCTCTAAGTCTTTCGATTTCTTCTTCAGGTAAATCATCAGATTCAATATTTTCTTTTAACCATTTAGGAGTAGTTGCAGTTTTCTTTGTTGTTGTAGTATTTTTTTTAGGATTTGTTAATACTTGCATTAGATATTTTAAAGAATAAGCATTATTGCTTTCACAAATAGGGATCGCTTTCCTTACTTGTTCTATTGTAAAATTCTCAATAATTTTATTTATAATTTCAAAATCAGTTGGAGTAAGAATTGGCTTCCACTTTTCGATTTCTTCTATATATATCTCTCTATTAATACTTATATTATTAATCATTATATTATTCTCTTTGACATTTTTGTCAATCGTCGATTGATATTTTTGATAATCCACGATTGATATTTTTGTCAATCGTAATTTTCGATTAATTATTTCACAACCTTTTTTCTCATATTCAACGGTTATATAATTTTTATCTTGCAATGTTTTAATCTTTCGTGATACAGTTTCTTCTGTTGTATCAAATAAACTTGCTAAATATTTATTACTAGCATAACAATAACCTTTTTCTGCAGTTAGACTAGATATGATTAATAATAATCCTAATTCATTTTTTATATCTTTATCTAAAGCCCATTCATTAAAACATATTGAATAACCATTATTCATATCTACTCCCCCTTACTAAATTGTTTTAATAAATTTTTATCAGTTAACATAAGAAATCGTAATCTTGCTTTAGAATGATTATAAACAGTGCGATTGCAATATTTACACGGTCTTTTTGATTCACTAGGCTTAATTTGTTGTGAATGTCCACACTTGCAATAAACCATTGAATCCATAAATGCGTCACTTAATTTTTTATATTCTTGTTCTGAATATACTGGATCAGTAGTTTTAAACTTACCTTTTATTTCCATAATCCTAACCTAAAAATAGTAATATGAGAACAAGTGTAGATATTATTCCAAGACCGTCTATGATTTGTTCTTTTAAACTATACCCTTCCTTAATATTCTCCTTTACGATAAACTTAATTAATTCCATTTTTCATCTTCCTTTCTCTATCGTACTTACACTATAACATCACAAAATTTAAAAGTAAATAGATTTTTTAAAAAAATTTACACTTTACAAAATTTGTCAAATGTGGTAATCTAATAGTAGATAAAATTCAAAGGAGAAAAATATGAAATATAAGTTTGAACAATTATCTTCTGATAACTACAAACTTACCTACAAAGACAAATCATTTGAATTCAAAGCAGATGTTAATACAACGAAAGAATTACAAAACATAGTTGTTAAGGGAAGAAACAAAATGATTATTGCCTTAGCAAAAGAAGGAATGAGTATTAAACAACTTACTGTGGAAACAAAAGTAAATGGTAAAACATATTATGATAATTCAAATGTAGTTGAAATGGAAAAGGGTTATCAAGAAGAAGCAATGCTAGAATTTTTTGATAAAAAATGTATTGAAATATTTAAAGCACCACTTCAAGATCTTATGGTAGATATTGGATTAGATACTGTAGAAGACGGAAAAAAATTTGGTACTGAACTTATTCAATGTTTAGCAGGTAGAAAAATTAATGAAGAAGATTTTACGAAAGCACAATAGAAAAGAAAAGCAGTAATAAAACATATTTTTCATTTGCTTATGATGAAGATTTAGATCAATTATATGCTTTCTATTGTGCAAGATATGAAAATATAAGTTATGAAGATTTTTTAAAATTAGGAATAAATGAAGTAAGAAGAAAAATGAAAAGTATTCCTGAGTCAGAGCCTTTATTTACAATAATAAAATCAAGAACAATAAATACTGCTAAAATAAAGGAGAAAAGTGAAAGAAAATATTGGGAAGAATTAAAAAGAATAAATCGTATTCCTGATATATATATTTCAAATCAAGAAATAGAATTAGATTTAAAAAAGAAATTAGGAGAACAAAATGGAAACAAGTTTACAAAAGTTTAAAGAAAATTTAGAAATTATTAATAAAGATTTTAGCCAATATAAAACCGAAAGTGAATTACTTGTATTTAATACAATTAAATTATTTGAAAATGTATTAAAATTAGAATTAGAGAGTAATGAATATCAATATGCTTTAAGCAAGAAAGAAATTACAAAAGATAATTATACAATTAAAAAGATTAAAAAGGTTGTTCCAAAATCTACAATTACAGGTAAGAAAGAAGACCAATTAACATTAGTTGATAAAGAAGTAGATGTAAGAGTAATTTATAAAAGAGTAAATGGGTTAGGCTACTTTGATTGTTATACAGAAGCACCAATTGAAGATACAAATAAATTTAATAAGGAATTATTTGAAAAGATTAAATAAATCCCCCTATACACAGTGCTACCTTAATTGGTAGCATAAGATAGATAAACGAGCATAAAGCAAATCGTAAGTTGCTAAAGGAAATGTTGGTATTATATAAACTTCGAAAAATATATATAGTATCAACAAAGAGAAAAACAAAGATTTTATCTATCTTATGGTACTAATTAAGTGCCAAATATAGTGTCCTTTGCACATTTTTTATATGCAAGTGCTACCTAATTGGTAGCATAGAGTAGATAAATAAAAAGCGTCTTGTTGGTAGTAAAGGTTAATTAGTTTTTAGTTATGGGTAAAATAATAAAAGTAATTAATTTATTATTCCATACACTGCCAAAGGGGAAGATTGAAAATTCTAGAAAATAGACATCTTAAATACCTTTTTATCTATTCTATGGTGCTAATCAAATGCACTATTGACCATTGACCTAGTGTTAATAGGTCGGCGATAAAGTTATGCTTTATCATTACCTATCTACTAAATGTAGAAAAGGCATATATTAGTCTTTTGCTTATAGTAGGGGACTTATAGAAGGTTTAATTGTTGTCCTAGTAAAACAATGATTATGCTACTTAATTGGTAGCATAAGGTAGATAAGTTTATAATTGAACAATGGTTGTTGGTTTGCCCATATCTAAATAGGTAAGAATCCTATCTTGTCTGCCTTATAGTATTAATTAAGTGTCCATTTACCCAAGTGGTTTAAGGGGGAAGTCTACTAAACTTCTAGGTCGATTTACTCGACGCAAAAGTTCGAATCTTTTAATGGACGCCAAATAAGATTTTAAGTAGGGAAGAATAAAGGGAACGAGCAAGTGGCGTATTAGGTATCGTTGGTTGGGTTGTGTTGCCACTTAATTTTAAAGGAGATAATATGGTTAAATTTTCAATTATTATTCCAAACTATAATTCAGAGAATACAATTAGAAAGTGTTTAGACTCAATATTATCTCAAACATTTAAAGATTATGAAGTTATTATAGTTGATGATATGAGTACTGATAACTCAGTAGAAATTGTAAAAGAATATGTAGATTTATATTATGATAAAATAAATTTGATACAATTAAATAAAAAAGCATATAATGGTGGTGCAAGAAATATAGGTGTATCAAAAGCAAGTGGAGAATATATCTTATTTTTAGATTGCGATGATTGGATTTATTCAAAAGATAGTTTAAAGGCGATAGACGTTGTTATAGAGTGGTATGGTGCCGATTTAATAAGATTGCCTTATGTAGCACATAAAAACGAAGTAAATGCAAAAGTAATGATTAAAGACGATACATTAGAAAAAATTGCAAAAAGTGTATTTGTTGCTCCCTGGACTAAATGTGTTAAAAGAAGTAAATTTGTAGAATTTCCTGAAAACACATTATTAGAAGATGTAGTTCAACATATAGCACAAATAGATAATATAGAATCTATTTCAATATGTAGAATACCTTATGCAGTATGGAATAGAGATAATGTTAATGCAATAAGTTCTGATGTTGCTAAATACGATAAAAATTCAAAGAGATATTCTTCGGTATATAGAAATTATGCCGATTTAATAGATTTAAGATGTAAACATTCATATTGTGAAGAAGAAAGACAAAGAAGATTAAAAGCATATAAAGACGTAATTCTTCACGATGACGTATTAAGTTTAATAAATGGGGTAGATAGTCAATGAAAAATGTATTTTATATGCACAAAATAAATTCGATTGGTGGTGTAGAATCTTTTTTCTATTATTTAGCACAATTATATGATATAGAAGTATATTATACTGAAGGAGATATAGAGCAAATAAAAAGATTATCTCAATATTGCAAAGTTCGTAAATATACTAAACCTATAAAATGTGATAGATTTTTTTCTAATTATAAATGTGATGTAGAGTTTGAAGCGAAAGAAAAATATCATATTATACATTATGATCCTTTAAATGTTGGATTCGGAACAACATACGAAGAAGGTTGGAAGTATATAGGTGTGTCAAAAGTTGCTTGTGAAGGATTTGAAAAGAAAACAGGACATAAAGCAGAATTGATTTATAATGTTTTACCTATAAAGAAAAAAGGTTTAAAAAAATATGAAGGTCTTAATTTAATTTCTGCAACAAGACTAACAAGTGAAAAAGGGCTTGAAAGAATAGTTAAATTATCTGATACATTAGATAAAGAAGGAATTAGTTATACTTGGACTATTTATACAAATAAAGTTCGTAAAGCAAGACAACAAATAAATAGTAAAAATGTAGTTTTAAAAGACCAACAATTAGATATTCACGATGAAATAGAAAAAAGTTCATTTTTAGTTCAATTATCTTCAACTGAAAGTTTTGGTTTATCAGTTTGTGAAAGTTTAATGCTTGGTACTCCAGTTATAGTCACTGACTTAGAAGCATTTAGAGAAATAGGTTGTGTACAATTTGAAAATGCAATAATTCTTGATTTAGATATGAAAAATATTCCAATAGATAAAATTACGAAAAAGTGGGCTAAATTTAATTACGAGCCACCATTTACTGAATGGCATAAATATTTATCTAAAACAACATATAACCCTGATGAAGAAATAGAAGTTATATGTAAACATAAATATTCTGATATAGAAAAGAATATAAGTGTTTCGAAAGGAACTAAATACAAATGTAAACAATCAAGAGCGAGTTATTTAGAAGCAAGAGATTTAGTGGAGATATTATGATAGATATAGTAGTGACATATTTAGATGATAATAAACAGTGGAGAGAAAAATTTAACTATTGGAAGTCACTAGAAACTGGTAAAGGTATAAATGATAAAAATAATAGACAAGCATTTGGAGAAGAAAGACTTCGTGATTGGGGTACATTCAAATATTGGTTTAGGGGAATAGAAAAAAATTGTCCCTGGATTAATAAAGTATTTTTAGTAGTTCAAGATGAAAGCCAAGTTCCACAATGGTTAAATAGAGATAATCCTAAATTAAGAATAGTATATCACGATGAATTTATACCTAAAGATTTATTACCAGTATTTAATGTAGTTCCTATTTTAATGTATGTAGATAACATAAAAGATTTAGGAGAATTTTATTTAATAAGTGACGATGATGAATTTTTCTTAAATCCTATAAAAGAAGATAGATTCTTGCGAGAAGGAAAACCAGTTCACGCAGATAATAGAATTCCATTTGAATATTATAATAATGATACAAGTGATAAAGTATTCTTTGAAATATTAAATAATAATTTAAGATTAGAAGAAAAATATATGAAAGAAAAGGTAAAGTATGGATTCTATCATTTACCCGACATTAGAAAAAAATCATTTAATCAAAAAATAATGAAAGAAAATTATCAAGAAATATATGATAGTTTAAGAGTAAGTAAATTTAGACACCCTAAAAATATAGGTTGTACTATATTCAGTGATCTATTAAAAATATGTAATGAAGCATATATAGATAATGATTTATACAATAATTGTTCTTATTGTTGTTTAAAGAGTAATGTTCATTTTAGTTTATATAGAAATAAAGATATAGTATGTTTTAATGATACGGAACTATTAGATGAATATACAATAACGAAAATAAAATTAGTTAGATTTTTAGATAAACAATTACCGAACAAATGTTCGTTCGAAAAGTAGAACAATTGACTAATTATAATATATATGGTATTATAATTCCAGGAGAATAGGGTATGAAGATAATTAAGGTAAATTTAAACAAAGAAAATGATAGAATAATGGACGATATAACCATTGTTCCAATAGCAGATGTCCATATAGGAGATAGATTAGCAAATTTAAAATTATTTAAAGAAGTATTAAAACGCATACAAGAAGAAGAAAACACATATACTATAATCAATGGGGACTTATGCAATATGGCTCTTAAAAACTCTAAAAGTGACGTTTATGGGCAAAGTTTATCTCCAATGGAGCAAGTTATTACAATGGTAGAATATTTAAGACCTATTAAAGATAAAATATTAGTCATAGGAACAGGAAATCACGAAGACAGAACACAAAAAGAAACAAATATTGATGTGACTAGAATGATAGCAAGAGAATTAGGAATAGAAGATAGATATGCTAATGAATGGTGGTATTTATATCTTACATTTGGGCAAAAGACTAAACAACACAGAACACCAATAACTTATGGAATAACAGGAGTACACGGATTCGGTGGTGGTGGACGCAAACCAGGAAGTAAGATCAATAACCTAGAAAGTATGAGTGAAGTAGTATTAGCAGATTTATACATAATGTCACATACACATAAACCTATTGCTACTAAAAGATGTATGTATATGCCATACTATCAAAGCAAAGCATTAGAAAAACAAGAAATGTATTATTTAATGACTAATTCATTTTTAGAGAGTGACGGTGGCTATGCAGAAAAAATGGGATTAGTACCTTCAAGTACAAGTATAACTGAAGCAGAATTAAGTAGTACAAAAAGAAAGATTAAAATAAAGATATAGGTGCATAAATAGGAAGGTGGTTAAAGTGGCACAAGGTAAGAAAACAGATAACGAAACTATATATAAAATTATGTTGTCATATTTTGTGACACGCAATTATAGTGAAACAGGCAGAGAATTAGGAATTGATGAAAGTACAATAAGACATATAGTTAAAGAAAACATCAATAAAGATGAATTTAAGAAACTTTACGAACAAAAAAAGGAAGAATTTGTAAGAACTGCCGATAGAATAATTAATAAAGGAACTAGACTTCTAGAAAAGAGATTAAATATAGCATTAGAAAATCAAGATGAATTAGATGATCTACTGTTTGAAACATATCACGCAAATAGAGAAGAAGTTAGTCAAACGGAAAAAGTTGGTATTGCAAAAAAAATAAATAAAATACAAATAAATAGTCTAATAGAAATAACTACTGCTATTGGTACATTATATGACAAGAAAAAGATTGCAGAAGGTGGAGAAAGCAGTAATGAAACACCAAACGTTAATATTAATATAATAGATAACTCTAATCTAGAAAAAGCATTATATGAAGAAAGAGACGTATAAACTTTTAGAAAAGCCACCAAATAATAAAAGAAAAAAATTAATAGGAGATATATGGTTAGCAAAAGTGCCATATCACGAAAAAGGCAATTATTATAAACCTAGACCAGTATTAATAGTAGATTATATAGATGAAAAGTATTTATGCAAGAAAATAACTTCTACATATAAACCCAGTAGAAAAAAGATACAAGTAAATGATAAAACGAGTTATGTAAGTCATTATATAACATTAGATGAATATATGTTTTATCACTTAATTAGAAGGGGTGTAGATGTTAAAAAATATATTTGAAGGGAAAATAAATAATGAAATTTGTTAAAATAGGAAAAAACTATCTAATTAAAAATAGTAATGGTAAGATAGTAAGTGAAAAAGAAAAACTAGAATTAGAAAACAAAGAATTAGCAATTCAAGATATTAAATCAGACGGTTGTGTAAAAGAAATAACTAAAAAGATAAATAAGAATAAAAAAAGAATTAAGGAATTAACTGCACAAGAAAAGAAAGAAGAAGGTGCAGATGATATTATCGAAGAAGCAGATAAATCTATTTAATGATATTATAAGTCCTAATATACCTTATTTAAGTGTATTAGGAAGCACACAAAGTGGTAAAACATACGATATATGTGGTGCTACAATACAATATGCAAAAGCCTTAAATGAGTATGAAAAAGAACAAAGAAAAGATAAGAACTATATACCTAGACAATATTATGGTGCAATCATCGGTTGGACTACTGATACATTACAAGGAAATATAGTAGAAAATTTTCAAAATATATTAGAAAATGAATATCATTTCAAAAAAGGTAAAGATTACGAATTAGAATTTGGTAATAATAAAAAATATTTAAAAATATATGGTGTAAAGTTCTTCTTTTTTGGATTCAATACATATTTGGCATTTAATAAGATATTAGGTAAACCATTAATATTTGTATGGGTAGATGAAAGTGCTAGAATATATAGTTCATCTCAATTAAGAGAAACTTTTGATGAAATACCTGGTAGACAAATGAGTTTCGCAGGACACCCATATTTCAAAAGAATAGATAGTTATAACGTAGAAGGTGGACAAAACCACCCTTACAAGAAAAAATACATTGACGGAAATGATTGGAAGAAATATGTATTCTTTCCGTATGATAATCCAGTATTAGACACAGAAGAAAAAATAAGAAAAGCAGTAAAAACTTTCGCAAAAGGAACGCTAAGAGAACAAAAAGTGTTTAATAAATGGGTAGTAGCCGAAGGTAGAGTATTTAACGAAACAAATCATATAACCGAAGAATATTTTAAAGAAAATTATATAATTCGTGAAATAGGTATAGGTTGCGACTATGGTAGTGTAAATCCTACCACATTCTGTGCATTAGCGTTATGTCAAAATACAGAGAATGGTAATTGGGAACTTGTTCTGATAGATAATTATTATCACGATCCAAAAGAAGAAGGAGATACACCTACTACTGAATATTATTCACAACAATTAAAACAATTTATAAATTACTTGCACGATAAATATAAATATGTACCAGTTAATACGTTAGTCATAGATAGTGAAGCAAGTCATTTTAGTAATAGATTGGACGTAGACGGAATAAGACACGAACTTGCTAAAAAGAATAATATGAGTGTAGATGAAAGTGTTCAATTAATGCAAAGTTTATTTTATAACGGAATATTAAAAACATTAGAAATAAATTCTATTAGATATTTTCAAAATGGGCAACCTATATATAGAGAAATAAATGTAGGATTAGATGAATTAGAATCATATCATTATGACAATTTGAAAAGCGAAGTATCAGGAATAAATACTTATGTTAAAGATTACGACCATTATGTAGACGGAAGTAGATATATAATAATGGAATTTAAACTAACAGGAAGATGTCCTGTGGTATAGGAGAAATTATGGTAATTAAATGCAAGAAAACAAAAAGATTTTTATGTGAAATCAATTATGATAAAATCATTGCACTTCTTGAAAAAATGGGAGTTGAAATGGAACAACCACTTGAAATAATAATTCCTTGCAAGAATTGTAAAACAAGTGAAATATACCATATTTATAAAGACCATTATATATTTAAAGGAAACGATGAAAAGAAATGATCGTTTCTTTTTTGTTTAAAAAAACTTTACAAAAATGTAAAAAAAGTATTGAATTTATTATTAATATATGATATATTATATATGTAATCAAGAAAGATTACTAGAAAGAAGGAACTAAAAATGACATTAGAAAGAAAGGAAGAACTAATTAGACTTATTTATGATTTAGAAGAAATTCAACTTGGATTTAAAGATTTAAGAAATAAAAAATATAAAGGACTTGAAATTGATTATAATGAGAATGTTAAAGACCATAATTCTTTAGTTAATATATCAGACGGTTTATATGAAATTGATTTGATTAAAGACGAAGTAGAAGAATGGGAATTACAAGAAATGATAAATTTAGCAATAGAAGATATAGACAATGAAATATCATATATACAAGAAGTATTAGAAAATTATATCTAATACTTTTTATTTTATTATAGTATGCAAACAAAAGTTCGATAAATATTTTTTTAAAAAATGATAATTTTTTGTTGACAATAGAACAAATGTATGATAGCATAATAGTATAGAAGTGCAGTGTATTTGACCGAAAGGTGCAAATGGAAGCATAAGGAGAAATAACCTTATGCTTTTTTTGTTAGGAGAAATCAATGAAAAAGATTATTAAATTCGTTAAAAGATACTATAAACGATTAAAAAAGTCTATCAAAAGATATTTAGATCGTTGGACTTTATGTTTATATTACAATGGTTTATTAGTGAAAAAATTAAAAATAGATAAAAACGAAGCACCTGATAAAAATACATATTGCATAACTTTTAGAAATAAGAACATTGGTAAAGGCAAAATCAGTATTATAGCAAGACCAATAACAATTTTAAAAAACGATGAAAAACATAAAAAAACTTATTGGGGAATAATAAACGAAACTGGAGTAAGACCAGAAGAATAGGAGAAATAAAATGAAAGGAAAATTAAGACAATTTAATCCACTTCAAGCCCCTTATATTAAAGTTAGAGTTAAAACAACTAGCCCAGGAATGACAAATGGTAAACCAAACATAAAAGAAGAAGAAAGATATGTTTTAGCACCTAGTGCTAAAAAAATAGGAACATATATTAAGAATCAATTGTTTGGTAGTGATTTATTAACTCAAACAGAAGGATTAGACATAAACTGGTTAATGCCTACATTAAGCAAAGCATTAGAATTATCAGTTTATGAAAAAGAAAGTTTTGTATACATACATTTGTTCGACAATCAAGTATATCTTGAATGTATAAATAAATGTAATATACATAATTTAGTACAAGAATATGATCGTATTAAAGAATGTGACATTATACAAGACTTTGAAGCAGGAGAATATGATTATTCGTTAAATAGACATATAGAAATATCAGACGGAAAAACAAATATGATATTAACTGCTTTCAAAAAAGAAAAAAGAGAAGAAGAATATCACGAAATTACTATTAATGAATTTAATACGATAATGGGTACTGATTATATGAGAGTATATCTATTACCTTATGAAGTATTAATAAACATTGATATAGGGCAAGAATTCTTCAAAGATAGTGAAAAATTCCTTAATGAAGAAATGGAAGTATATAACGTATTATGCGAAGAAGTTGAAAAGACTAAAACTAGAATAGTCACAAGTCAACACTATCAAAGCAACGATATATATGGCAAATGGACACCTAACAATAATATGTATAATGTAAGCACTATTAAAGTTAATGGTATAGATGATTTATTTACATTAATGCCAGGAGATAAAGACCACCAATTCTTCGAACACCTACAAGGAAATTTAAGACAAAATGATTATATAGATATATTTAAGTTTTGTGATTATCAAATTATTCAATTAGCAAATTTAAGTCCTGCAAGTTTTGGTTATGAGAAAGATAAGTACCAAAATGTAGCAAGTGTAGATTTATCAATGAACTTAACTGAAATGACTATCGAAGCCATTAAGAAACAAGTTGAGCCACAAATAAATAGATTAATTGAAAATATAATCAAATTACAAGAAGCAAAAAAAATACAAAAGAATAAAATTCCAAATGATATTCAATGGGATTATGGTAATAATGAAAAACTTGATGATGATAAGAAAATTAGAACATTAAAACAAGTTGAAAGTGTTATTGATATTCCTTATGAAACTAGAGCAAAGATAGTGACACCTATTATTAACAAACTAATAGATGAAAAAGTGACTAATGAAGATCTAATTAAAGAATATCAAAAAGAAAAAGAAAGTTTAAAGGTAGTGTATGAAGAACTCTAGTTTTATAGCCGAAAGTGTATTTGAAATGAATTTATATTATACTCGTAAACAAAATCAAACAAAAGAATTATTCTTTAAATGTTTAAATGAAGGTAAAACAGAAGAATATTTTAAAAAAGAATTAGAAAAAATATGGGGTATAGATGATAAAAAATATATAGAAGAACAAATAACTATATTTAGAGAACAAATTCATAAACAAAACACAGGTTTAAAACTAGGTGCAATAACATTAGTTGGTTTAGGGGTAATTAAACTAATTAATGATACCAATAAACAATTTTTAAAGAAGAAAATAAAGGAATTTACTATAAGAAGTGAAAGTCCTTTATTGGAATCTGATAAACAAGACTATTTAAAAAAATTAGTACCTAAATATACAAGTGATACAGTACCATATTTCAGTAATGGTAAATTAGTAAGAGAAGTTAAACCTAGCACCTATAATTCAATGAGTTATAACACAACATTAACTCGTAATGGTTGGGTACAAACATTAAATGACGGCAAAGATTTAAAACAAATGTTATTTTATATACCATTTCACAATTTTAGTTGTCCACATTGTATGCAATATCAAGAAAGAATAATGACATACGATGAAGCAAAAAGATATTTAAATGATACCGAAGAAGGTGCTACTGAAATCCTACACCCTAATTGTAAATGTACTCTAACATTTTATAACAATAATAAATTAAAGAATATAGATTATGGTAAAGGAGAAGAAGAATATCATATCAGACAAAAAGTAAATAGTTTAACACTTTCTAAGAGTGAAATAAACACTGATATAAGAATACAAAAGTATTTAGGCAATCAAGATAAGGTTGATGAGTTAAATACTCGTAGAAATGCTTTAAATAAGCAAATAAGAGACCTTAAAGGTCAATTAGACACCGAAGAAAAACAAAAACAAGTAGTTGCAATAAAAAGAATTAAGTAAGTGCTATCGTTTTTTGATAGCACAGGGTAGTTATATCTTTCCTTTTTTCAATATAACTTCCCTGTGGTGTTAAAAAACACCAATGCACTTCTAAATAGTCGACAAAGTAGAAGGAGAAAAAAGTATGGACATTAGTAAATATGTCACAAACAAAGAGTTGTCAATCTCTAATGATGATATTAACATCGAAAAATTGACAAAAGATATTAGAAAGGGTTTTGTATCTAGTGAAGAAGTAGAATCAGAAAGAAATTCTGCAGTTAAAGAAATCAACGATAAATATGCACAACTAGAGAATGATTATAATAAACTAAAGAGTTCTTATGATGATATAGAAGCACGAAATACACAATTCGTATCTAATGAAAAGAAACTTAAACTTGATGTTGAAATGGTTAGTCAAGGATTCAAAAAAGAACAATTTGAAGAAGTAAGAACATTGAGAGATACTTTATTCAAAGATGAAACTGATGATTCAAAAGCAATTGGTTTAATCAAAGATAAATATAAAGCAACATATTTTCCTGATGAAGAAAAACCTGTCGTTGTTCCTGAAGAATTAGGTTTTGGAAATGCCCCAAAAGAAAAAGAGCCAGTTAAAGTCACAAGAAACACAAGATTAAGCGATTTATTAATTAAATAAAAAGGGAGAAAAATATTATGAATTTTACAGAAATTAATTTAGATTTACAAGGCGTAGCAAAAAGAATTTATGAATCTTTACTTTATAGAAGTTCATTCTACAAAATGCTAAATCCTAATTACATTGGAGAAATAAGAAGAACAGGAACTCCAGTAATTGAAGTATTAAAATCACAAGACACACAAGTAAATGTAAGAGAAACAAAAGAAATTGCACAAGCAATTACTCCAAGTTTACAAGGTTATTCATCAATTAAAGTTGATTTAACTGATTTACCTATGGATTATTCTATTAGAATTCCAGTATTAGTTGCAGGTAGCAACATTATGGGTACTTTAGAAGACGCTATGGACAAGAAAGACCAAGCAGTTGCTAAAGCAATCGACACTTATGGATTCGGAAAACTTGAAACTGAAGTAGTAAATGAAAGACAATTCGATCCTGAAACTAAAGAAGCATACATTGACGAATTAAATGCTATTAAAGCAGTATTATTCAATAAGAATGTATATGAAGATTATAGACTAGCATTATCTGCTACTGAATATGCAAAACTAGTTTCTGCATTAACTTCTATAATCAAATATGAAACTGCAGTTGGAGTTAAAGGCGTTGATATGGGTACTGTATCAGAAGCATACGGAATTCAAATCTTCCCAGTAAACGATTCAGTTTTAGGAGATGTTAAAGGTTATGCTTTCAACCCAAGAGCAGTAGTTGGAGATTCATTCTTCGATTCAATGCAACTATTTAACGGAAACTACCCAGGATTCCCAGGTTATTTCGTAATTGAATCAAATATCTTATTTGGTGCAGAAGTTGTAGAACAAAACGCTATTATTAAATTAGTAGAAGAAGTATCTGCATAATAAAAAGTGAAAGGGGTGTCACAATATGACATATTTCACAAAAGAAGAATTTAAAAGCAAGTATAATTTAGATGTCCAAGATTGGCAAATAGAAAGTGCTTGTGAAATGATATATTCTCAAATAGGGGATATATATAAAGAAGAATGGGACACAACAAATTGTCCTGATCCAATCAAAAGAGCAAGTATGGAACAATTAAGATTTATTCTTGAATATGATATACCATTAATAGATAATCGTGGAGTAATCAAAGCAGGACAAATGGAAAGTGATTTAAGCACTGACTATTCTACTCTTGCTTTGAGAATACTTGCTAATAACGGTTATTTATATCGTGGAAATCGAATTAATTCAAATATGAGTATGAGAATACCTTTTAATTAAAATGTTTAATATAAATGGTTTAAAAGCGACTCTAATTCAAAATAATCGTGGTAATTCAAAATATTATGACGATCAAGATAAAAGTGAATTAGAAATACAAGTTTGTCCTTATAATTCAGACCAAATAGTAAGATTTGGAATTGATACAACAAGTGAAGCAAAGGGTTATTTCATTGTTAAAGCCGATACAAATGTTCGAGAAGGGGACGAACTTATATTCAATGGAAAGAAATACTCTATAATTGAAGTTCACGATAATTGGATTTGGAATAAAATTGCAAATTTAATATTGGTAGTAAAATGAATGTTGAAGTTGAAATTATTAAAGGCATTCCAGAACAACAAATAGAACAATTTGTTGATAGAGTAATTTACAATACTGCAGTATTAACAAGAGAAGAAACAAAATCTCTTAATGCTTTCCCACAATTAACTGGGACTTTGATGAGAGAAGAACTTTCACAACAAATAATTGGAAATAATAAGGAATATGGGTTGGTTAGTGGTACTTCTTATGCAAAGGCAGTATATGATTATAATAAAGTAAATTGGACTAATAAATCTACTTTACCACATTGGTATAAGTCAGTATTTGAAAAATCTGGAAATATGATTTTATCTAATGCTATTGCACGTTCATTGAAAGGATTTAAATGAATTCAAACGATATTAAAAATAAAAATTTAGTTTTATGTGATTTTATAGCCGACTTAACTAATAATAAATATAAAGTTAAGCCTGAATATTCAACAAGTAATAAAGATAACGAAAATGTAATAGTTATACAAGAACAAAGTGGGGAAAAGATAGTATTCTTTGATAACCCTAGTTTATATAATTATTACAATGTAGAAATATTTGCAAATTCAATTCAAGAAGCCAAAGATACAAGTGTAGAAATTGGAAACTTAATTGGAGAAAATATATATTTTGATTGGTTAAACGATAAAACCACTGAAAAGTGGCAAATAATGGTAAAACAATTTAGTAATCCAAGAACTATTGCTTATGAAGATATTCGTAGAGTTTCATACACTATGACTTTACAAGTAATAATAAATAGGATTGCATAGAAAGGATTAAATATGAATTGGTTTATTAACAATAGAGAACTTATCAAGAATCTAGCAATAAACACAGGTACTACATTAAATCCTACTTACACAAAAATATGTACTACTTCAGAAGTACAAGTTGCTACTGATTTAGAAAAAAAAGATTTCTATGTATTCTGTGACGCATTAAAAAGACAAATTGTCACAGGTGCAAGTGTAGGATTAAACGGTACTCTAAAATTAGATGTTAATAATGACGGAGATATTGCTTTATTAGATAAAGTTCACACTCTTATTGGAGAAGGAGAAATTTCTCAATTCACTAATGTAGAAATCGAATTTGACTTATTAAGTGGTGTAAACAATGGTGTATTAGAATATACTACTTATAGAGCAACTGCTACTTTAAGTCTATCAGACATTGGTGGCAATGCAGAAGATGAAGGAGAAATGAGTTTCGAATTAATGTTAATCGGAACTGCTACTGAAGTTGCTTCTGCTTAATCCTTAAATAAGTAGGAGTAATCCTACTTTTTTTAATAGAAAGGAGAAATTATGAATAATGCAGAAGTTTTAGTTAAATTTAAAGGCGATAATAAAGAATTAAAAAACACAACTGAAGAATCTAAAAAAAGTTTAACTGGTTTTTCTAGTGCGATCAAAGGTGCTTTTAAAGCAACTGCAATAGGTGTTAGTGCTACTGCAACTGCAATTAGTGCTATCACTAAAAAAAGTGTAGAAGCATACGCAAGTTATGAACAATTAACAGGTGGTATTGAAACACTATTTTCCGAAAGCGAAAAAGAAATAAGAGCATACGAAAGTTTTTATGGTAAAACTTGGGAAGAATTAAAAAAAGCACCAGAAGGATTTGCAACAAGTGTTAGTGAAGTTTTAGGCAATGCCGATAACGCCTATAAAACTGCAGGGTTAAGTGCAAATGACTATATGAATACAGTAATGTCATTTAGTGCTTCACTAAAACAAGCAGTTAAAGGCGATAGCCACGCAATGATGGAATATGCCGATATGGCAGTTATTGATATGGCAGACAATGCAAATAAAATGGGTACTGATATGGGAATGATTCAAAGTGCTTATCAAGGATTTGCAAAACAAAACTATACAATGCTAGATAACTTAAAACTTGGTTATGGTGGTACTAAAACTGAAATGGAAAGATTAATTGAAGACGCAAATAAAGTAAAAAAAGCAAATGGAGAAATGGCAAATCTTTCTATTGATAGTTTCGCAGATATAACTGAAGCAATACATATCATTCAAACTGAAATGGGAATAACAGGAACTACTGCTAAAGAAGCAGAAGGAACTATAAGTGGTAGTTTAGGAATGGTAAAAGCAAGTTATCAAAATTTATTAGTAGCATTTGCGAGTGGAGAAGGAATAGAAAAAGCAATTGATAATATTATTTCATCGGCAATGACATTTGGAAAAAATGTAGCACCTATAATAGAAAATGCAATAGATAGTATAAGTAAGTATTTGCCTGAAATTGCAAATAAAGCAATAAAAGCAATACCAGGCTTATTAGATAAATTATTGCCAAGAGCAGTTGAATTATTATCAAATTTAGTTAGTTCAATTGTTCAAATATTACCTACCACAGCACCTATGCTAATTAATGCAGTAGTGCAACTCGTTAATTCAATAGCCACAAATCAACAATTAATACCTTCTATTATTCAAGGTATAATAATGATAGCACAAGCATTGATAGATAATATAGATTTGATTATTGATGCAGGAATTCAGTTAATAATCGGATTGGCAGATGGGCTAATTTTAGCACTCCCAATTTTGATAGATAAAATCCCTGTCATAATTGATAAATTACTGAATGCGATAATTGAGAATTGGCCAAAAATTCTAGAAATGGGAATCACCTTAATCATAAAATTGGCAGAAGGATTAATAAAAGCAATTCCACAATTAGTATCAAAGATTCCACAAATACTTGCTTCAATTGTAGGTGGATTTGGAAAAGGCTTGGCTTCAATGGTAGATATAGGTAAAAAAATGATAGAAGGACTATGGGACGGCATTAAAGGTGCAGGTACTTGGTTATGGGACAAAATTACTGGTTGGGGAAAAGGTATAATTGACGGAGTTAAGAGTATTTTTGGAATACATTCTCCTAGCAAAGAGTTTGCAATTATCGGAAAGTTCTCAGTTTTAGGTTATACTGAAGCATTAGATGATATGAAAGATCAAGTAGACGAACAAATAGCCGATACATTTGGAATTAGCCCACAATTACAAAACACAAGTGCATTACATTATAGTCCAAATGTAGTAGTAAATAATGAAGTTAACGTATCACAAGATCCATTAGGACAAATGGTATCTAATATAAAATCATATAGTGGTGGTGCTAAAAACGATTATAACTTTGGAATGGGAGTATAACCTATGATAAAAATATTTATAGATAACGAAGAAGTAGTATGTGATAAATCTTTTCAAATAAATGAAGAATTTCTATCTACTTCTTCAACAATTCTTAATAATGTAATGCCAAAATCTTGGAATACAAATAAAGATTATGTAAGTAATTTTTACTTGCCTAAAGATTATGCAAAATGTGAAATAAAAGATGACGAAGATAATTTAATATTTGAAGGTGTAGTAAGAAACACTGGAAACATTAGTTTAAATCCTAGAGAGCCTAAATATTGTAGTTTGGAAATATTAGATTATAAATGTTTATTATCAGAAGGTAAAACATTAGACTTTGTTATAGATAATAAGACAATAGCACAAGCAATTCAAATGGTAATAGATGAAATAAGTGATTATGGTTTTGAACTAGGAACAATTAATTTAGATAGTGCAAATGATATTATAGGAACTTATTCTACATTAGATAAAACTGCTTATGATGTTTTTCAATATATAAGTGAAATAACGCAAAGCAAATGGTTTACTAAAAAAGAAAGTAATGGCAATTTATCAATTAATTTTTATGACGCAGATAAAATACCTAGAGCAAATGATATTTTATATACCAAAGAATATTGGGAAGAAAATAATATAGTTGATATGATTTATAACTTTAACACTAGAGATTATAGAAACTCACAAATTGTTAATTCTAGTGGTGTATTTTCAAATTCACAAAATAGTGAAGTACAAACTTATGACGGTTATTCAAAAAATTTACTTTTTTCTTTACCAATAGGAAAAATAGTAGATATACAAGTTAATGATGTATCAGTTAGTTATGCTACTACTAGTGAAAAGAAATTGGGAATAAGTGCAGATTTTTATTATTCAGTTGGAAGTAATCAATTAGATATAGATACAAGTTTGTCGCAAGGGGACAAAATAGAAATTATTTATTACCCATTTGTACAAGGTAGACAAATAATAGAAAACGAAGATGAAATAGATCGTATATCTATATTAAATTCAAGAAATGGAAGAATAAGTAGATATGAAAATAGAAATGATATTACTGATTTAGATGAACTTGCAAAAATAGGACAATCATATATAGAGTTTAAAGGTAAAGCAGAAGTTGAATTAAAAATAACTACTTTTAATAAAGATATATTTAATATAGGTCAACAAACTACGTTCTATGCACCTATTGAAGATATATCAGGAGATTATCTAGTTAAAAGTAAAGTTATAAATGTAAATATAACTAAAAATACACAAAATGTGTTCTATGAATACACATTAAGCAATACATATAATGGAGAAAGAGCAATAAATTATTTTGATAATCAAAGAAGAAAACAACAAGGTAATTTAGAAGAAGGTCAATTTATTACAAGAAATATAGATATTAGAAGTGACGCATTAATAATTTTTGATAATTTAGTTATTAGTGAAGTTAATGAAAATAATAATATTCTTGATTTTGAATTAGACGCACCATTAATAAAATAGGAGAATAATATGACAAATAATTATAAAATGAAATTATTAAGTTGGTTTACAGGAAATTATACAATAGATCCACAACCTACAACAATAAATACATTTGAAGAATCAATAGATAAAGTCAATGACGATATTATTGACGTTATGGGAAATGACGCAGAAATATTAAATGGTGTTCAAATTACTTCTCCAAATGGAAATAATTCAACTTGGTTAGTTTTACTTGTATGGAACAATACAACAAAAAAAGGTGGTTTCGTATTACTTGATGAAAATTTTACTCAACAAGCAATCATAACACAATATGATAGTGGTGTAGATATAGGAAGAATTGATAATTTACAAGTCGATGAACAAGGTAGAATATATGGTGTAGAGATAAGACCAGATGAAGAAAGAATAAGATTTGTATATTTAACAAACTTCTTAGTTAAAATAAATGGCGAATTTAAATTGGATTTAAGAAAAGCATATAATTTACCTATTACTTGGAGTAGATTTAGTTATATGTATAATAAATATAAAACATATATATTTAAAATACCTAATGTTTCGAAATATTGTATAATTTTAAAAACCGACCAAGATGACGGTATAAGTGCAGAAGTTTATGATATTTTTACAATGGAAATAAGTACAGAACAAAGTAATAAATTTAAATATGCAAGAATAATACCACCTTCACAAGCCCAGGCTTCGTATAAACCATTCGTTAAATGGAATAGTAATAAATTATTTACAATAGACACAATATCATTAAATAGTCGTAATGAGCCTACAAGTTCACTAATAAGAGTTATAGTTGAAGAAAAAAGCGAATATACAGATGATACTTGGTGGAACACAACAACTAAAATAATAACTCTTGATTCAACTATAAATATTGGTAAAGACGGAGATTGTTATTGTATAAATGAAAACACATTGTTAGTCACTGATATAACAACAGTTAAATTATACTTTTCATTAATTGAAATAAATGATACCACAGGAACGGTCACTTTTGTAAAAGATTATACCGTTATGACAAACAACTTTCAAAGTATATTTACTGAATCGAATGGTTATTTATATTGTTATACTTGTTGTAGTAATGGTACAAATCAGTTTGAAGAAGCAGTTTATCATATATTAGATAAAACGGAAAACATAACTGGAGATGACTTCATTAAAGAAGTTTTATATTCTACACAATGGGGAGAATTTCCAAATTACTTTGGAACTAAATTCTTTACAGTTCAAAATATGTTTAACTTATATAAATATTATACTTGCCACAAAGACGGCGATGATCCTACACAATATGATTTTAAAATACAAAGAGAAATATATAACGAAAATAATTACAATGGAACGGTATATAGTGGATTAAATTCATTAATAGGAAATCAAGGATTAATTTATAATAGTGAAGGTTTAGTATTTGCAAGAAACTTATATAATAAAGTTATACAAAGCAATAAAACAACTTATTCTGTTGAAATCCCAAATAATATGTTAAATGATTATGCTTTAAATATTCAAGAATTATTAAGTGAAACTAAAAATGTTATGAATAATAATGCTAATCCTATAATAAAAAATATTTATGAAGAATTAATAATTAACTTTATAAATAAAATAACAATATCTAATGAAATAGATGAAACTAAACCTATTTATTATTTAAATGGTGCTACTAGATTAAATGATTCAATAAGTAATTTGAAAGATTATAATAATTCAAAGATGACTAAATATAGAATTAATTATAGTGATAATACTAGTGAAATAGGAACATTAACTATAACACAAGTAAATTTATTCAAATATACTTTAAATTTATCAATAGAAGTAGAAAAAGAAATAACAAGTATAGATTTCATCAGTAATGACGAAAACACAATATATAATACTATAACACCTACATTAGAATTAAATAAAACTTATAATTTAAGTGTAGATGTTCATATAGAATAGGAGAAAATATGGGAAAGATAACTTATGAAAATAAAGAAGCAATAAATGTAGATACTTCAATACCAAATAAAAACAAGGCTACTGCCGATGATTTTAACGAAATAAAAAAAGTTGTCAATGAAAACGAAGACCACCAAATAGGAATAATAAAAGATATATGTGCTACTTTACCTGCTACAACAGGTTATGTAGAAGGAGATAATGTATATCTTATGAATGATAACTTAATATATACATTAACTAATGGTGCTTGGGTTAGTTTGGGTGCACCTAATTCTAATAAATCTTATCTACTACTAAATGATTATTACGATAGCGATTACGGTTGGAAATATACTAGGGGATTATATAAAGTAAGTAGTTATGGTTATATAATGGATAAATTAGAAAATTATATATGTAATTTAGGTAATACACTTCAATTTGATGCAACAATATCGGGTACATATTTAATTTTTACACCTGGTGCAGATACAGGAACATTCTTTTATCCAACAAGAACAGGACAAACAGGACAAATTACTATACCACAATTATCAACTGTATCAATCTTTAAACAAAGTAATACAACATTAACTGTTGGAGATATGTTTGTTATTAATACTGCTGATAATAAAACAATAACAGGTAAACTTACTGCTACTAATCCAATATTAGGAAATACTTGGTCTATTAAGAATTATTACAGTGCTTTACAAATTAGAAAGTCTACTGATGTTAGTACAGTTAACATGTTTCAATTATTCAAAGATGAAGCAGGTAGTCCAACAAAAACTCTTTTATGGATTTTAGGTAATACATTCACATTAAATTATACTGAATACGGTACACAAGAATCTAAGTCATTTACTTTCGGAATAAATGATATGGTTCAAGGTAATTCAACAGATTGTGTAAGTGGTGACCCAATGATAATATATAAAACAAACGGAGAAAGATATAAAGTCACTAATTTAACGGCGACAGGAGATACTTACTTAATCACTAAATTAGATGAAGATATATTTAGTACAAGTGAAACATTGACGAATAAAAAATGGATTGACGGTAAACCTTTATATAGAAAGACAATAATTACTCCTGGTCCTTTTACTACAAACACAACTACAATAGATATATCTGGGTTAGGTGCAGAAACTATAATGATAGATTCAACACATTCGTTTGCTCGTTTTGTTGATTCTGTCGATGATTATACTATTCCGTTTGATTCACCTGCTTGTTCCACTGGAACGGTTGCTATGAAAGCAGGTGCAATCGCAATTACTGACATTAACCATTATACCGATGAAATTGAGTTATATATTGGTAGCAATAGTTTAAATGATTCTACTATGATATTATATATTACATTAGAATATACAAAAACCACTCAAAATCAAAGTAATACACCAGTAATTACACCACCAGACCCTACACCTGAAGAAGAGAATTAATTTATAATAGAATTAAGGAGAATATATATGAAAGAAAAAATAGTAAACGCTTTTACAAATTTATTAAAAGTTAAAACATTAGTCACTTTATCTTTAACAGTAGTATTTTGTGTTTTGGCTTTAAAAAATGTTATTAATAGTAATGAATTTATTCAAATATTTTCAATCATAATTGCTTTCTACTTTGGAACTCAAAAAGTAAAAGAATAATGGAAATAAAGAAAATTCAATACCAATTAGCAAGACCAAGTGGCAAACCAAGTAAGACTAGGGGTGCTAAATTCCTAGTCGATACCACTTGGCACGAATATTTTAATGCTTATTTTGAAAAAAATTATTTTATAGAAAATGAATTAGAGTTCCTAAAAGCATTAAAACACGATTTAGAACAACAATTAGAACAAACTGATAAAGATATAAAGAAATTAGAAAAAACTCGTTAGAATGTCTAAAAACGAGTAATAAGGAGATATTATGATAAGTTTAAATGAATTTATTAACAAAACTAGAGGAAAATATAACGATGTACCCTGGACACATAAAAGTGATGTTTTAAAGAAAGAATGTGTATCATTAGTACAATGCTATGTCAAAGAAGTTTTAGGACAAACTGCAAAGGCTAGGGGTAATGCGAAAGATTGGGACGAAACTTATGTAAGAGAAGGTTTAGGTAAGATAGTTAAAAAAGGACAATATGGCGATATAGTTGTATTTAATAGAAATACTTATGGACATATTGCTATCTTTATAGACGATAAAACAATGTACGACCAATATAATGGTAAAAAAGCAGGTTATGTTAAAATGCAAAGTAATCCAGTATTTATAAGACCTAATGTAAAAGTAGATCCTTACTTTGTACCTGGTAAATATCAATTTACAAAAGTAAAATATGTAAGACTTTCTGCTAAAGTTGGAGATAATAAAACAAAAAAGAAATCATTTATGAAGTCCGTACAAGATTTATGTATATCTGATATAAATGGTTATGCTAAAACTAAAATAGGTAGTATATGGGAATTAGATATGTTTGTATTCGATTCTAATTATAATATCTGGGGGAGAAGAAAAGGAACTGCAAAAGGCAATAATAGAACTGACCTTTGGATTTGTGTCAATGATTCAACAGGTAATCAAGCAAAAAAGGTATAATACATAGAAAGGACAACTTGAGATGATAGACGAAAAGCGAATTGAAAGAATAGAAGAAGAAATAGAAAAATTAAGAGAAAAATCTATTAATACTTGTATGGTACAAAACAACGATAAGTATGAATTAAAAGAACTTATTAGAGTTGCAGTAGAACAAGGAACTAAAAGAATATATGAAAAACTTGAAGAACACGAAAAAAGAATCCAAGACCTAGAAAACCAAGACGGGAAAAAAGCAATACTTATTTTAAAATCAATTGGTGCTACCACTTTGGGTTGGGTAGTATTAGGTGTTCTTAATCATATTATATCTATATTCGGACACTAGAAAGGATTTACAATTATGGGTTGGAACATAAGATGTATATTGTTCGGTCACGTTTGGGAAAAAAAGGGCAACAAATGGGTTTGCAGAGTATGTGGGCAAGAACAAACACCAAAGAAATAAAAAAACTGGAATTATTTTCCAGTTTTCTTTTTTATAAATAATTTTTTTTAATTAATTTAATAAATTCTTCTCTACTATGTGTTTCTTCAAATTTCTTTTGACATTCTTTTTTATATACTAATGCAAATTGATAACATTCGTGGAACATTCTATGGTGTTCTCTACATAAAGGTATGCAGAATCCATTTTTTATACTTGTTATTCTTCTAGCACCTTCGTATATTTCATTTATATCATCTTTAGGTTTAGGGCAAACATAGCAAGTGTCTAGTTTATCGGTCAATATAGACCACCTTTTATCTTCTAATTGTTTTAACTTGGTTGTTTTCTTCTTAATTTGCGTTTTTACCCCATTTTTAAACACACACAAAGGTTTTTTTACTTTAAGAGTAGAATTATACCTTTTTTGTGTTTTGTTGCTTAAATCGTGTTTAAATGGTGTTTCTTTATTTTCACATATACAGTTAAATAAATCTACTTGTTTTTTAAAAAGGGTACAATAACCAAACTTGCACCCTTTTTTTGTTCTTATTTTATGATACTTACATTCCATTTCTTTCAACTATTTCTTTTTGAACTATAAGTAAATCTAATGCGTTTATCTCGCCGTCCCCATTGACATCACAATTATTTACTGGTTGTTTTGTTAAAAAGAATACTGTAATACATAATAGAACAAGTATTGCTAATGACATACAAAAGAATGTCATTTCATAAAATTTAAATCTTGGATCATCTTCCATTAATTTTTTCATATTATCTTTTCTTCCTTTCTAGTTTTTTGTGTATTTCAAAATATGGTCTATAATCTCTAAACTCTACATATTTTCTACATATAGGGAATTCTCCTGTGTGTTCAATTATCATTGCACTTTCATATTTTAGTGAATCAACTTTGCTTAACATATAATCAAATTGAAATTCTTCATTAAATTCTGATATTGTTTCATCTTGCTTTGTTTCTCTATTTCTAGCAGTTAGTTTAAATCTCATTTTGTTGTTCCTTTCAATACTAATATTATTGATTCTACACTAATAGTATCTAACATATAATCTTCTATTTCATAATCTAAATCGTATGTATATTCAATTAACACACAATCATCATAACTGGCTTTGGAACTACCTGACGAACTTCCGTTTACATAACCACCAATACTTCCACAACCTAGAAATGAACTTCCAGAGATTTCTCCACTTAATGAACTTTTATATTGAGATGATCTTTTATAATCTCCTAATTTATCTATAAATGTAATATTCTTATACTTTTCAAATGTAGGTAGTTTTTCTTTTTTAATAGAAATATGTTGTGGTTTATTTTCCATTATTTCTTTAATTTCAATTAATAAATCTCTTATTTCATTTAATTTATGTAATTGCCAGTTATATTTATCTACGGAATAAATACTTGTTTCAGATTTGGGGAAGTCACAGTAATCACTGACATAATAACCTTCTCTATTTTGATATTTGTTAATATGAATATTTTTCATTTTTTCTTTTAATGTAAATTCTGGTACAAAATCAGTTTTTATATTAAATCTTTTTATGTCACTGTTAAATTCTCTTATTACATCACTATATTTTTCATTTAATATATCTTTATTAGTTGAATATTCTTCTTTTTTCTTTTCATATTCACTTTTTAAATAATCTATTAGTTTCATATTTACTCCTGTGGCATTTCATAAACTGCTAATTTTTTTCTCATTAAAATAATATCTTCTTTACTACGATTTTTCCAACCTTCTTCGCAACATTCTTTATCATTAAAATACATATCTTTTAATAATAAAACATTTTGTATTTCATCTAATACTTCTAATGCTCTTTCTTTTGTTGCATATTTACCAACTACCAAATAGTCCAAAATTTCACCTCTATTTTCTACATTTATCGCTATATAACTTTCATTTAAAATTCTAAAATTATATGCTTTTACTAAATCTTCTTTATCTTGACTTCTAATCCATAATTCCATATCTATACCTTCTCTATCAAATTGTTTTTTGTTAATTCATAGATAACATCTGCGTCTATCATATATTCATATATACTATCATAACTACATTTTTCATCTAGAATATAATTTTTACCATTTTTATAAAAAATTGTTCGTAAAGTTCTTTGCTTTAAAGCACCTACACTTCTATAACTTTCAAGACTTTGTATTTCTCCTGTGTATTCATTATATTTTGGAAATAAACCACATTTTTTTAATTCTTTTAAATTAAAATCTTTTTTTAATCTTAGTGTTTTTAATTTCATATTTATTCTCCATTTATCTTATCTATTATTTCATTTAGTTTTTCTTGCAAGTTATCACAATACATTAATATATTTGCATTAAAATTTGGATTATATATTATATCTTTATATTGTAAATCTAACTTTTCTATTTTATTATCTTCTTTTGGTGTATCTTCTATTACTTCTACTTCATCATTTAAAAAATCAGTATTATGATATTTACAATTGATTAAATAACTTCTATATTCAACTTGTGCATTTTTATAATCTTTTAAGTCTTTATCATACCAATAAATATAACTTTCATATTTGATTTTTTCAGGTACTTCACCATTTGCCATTTTTGTTAATAAATCAATTACTTTCATTTTTTTCTCTATCTCCTTAATCTTTAATAATTATTATTAAAAATATTATAAATACTAATATTACACTTATTATTTCCCCTATAACTTCAAACATTGCCCATAAATTCAACCAATTCATTATTCTTCTCCTTTTAATATATCTTCTACTTCACTTGCTTTTACTAATTCATCACTATATTTTAATTCACAAGTGAATTCATCTCTGCCTAAACAATATTTAGTTTTATTTTCTTCTATATATTTTGTTATTTTATCTATTATAGTTAATAAATATATAGCAAAACCCCAACTAAATTCGTTTGTATCTCCCCAACCTAATTGGTATTCGATTTCTTCTCTTGTCATCTTTTTATATTCTTCAAATTTATCTAAGAGTTTTTCTTGTTTAATTGTTTCTAACAAATATTTGTCTTTCATATTTACTCACTTTCTAAATGATCTAATACATAAGTTATAAGAAAAGCCAATATAATAAGTGGAAATGATAACAGAGTAATAAAGTCCATTATTATTCCAATTATAATTCCAAATGTTCCAAATATAATCTTATTTATTACATTAATTGTTTTATCTTCATTTAATCTTTTAATAAATCCGTATGTTATCATATTATTTACCTTTTATTAAATCATCTTGACTTAATATTATATATTCCTTTCCAAATTTATCTTTTATTCTTTTATTTTCTTCTTTTCTTTTTCTTCTGATACTTTCTAAGTCTTTTTTTACTCTCCAATCTTGTCTTTGTAAGAAAACACTTAAATTCTTGATTCCATAAAATGTGTCTATATAATCTTTTTTAGGTAATACTTGATATACAAAATACATTGTAGTATCTTTTACTTCTTGTTTTTTCATTATTCCACCACTTTAGCAATTTTACTTTCACGATTAATTTGAGTTATATTTAATCGTGGTTGATACATTTTTAATGCTATTACAAAACCTAAACCAATTGTCACCCCTGCAATTAATAATGTAAGTAATAATGCTTTAATTACTTCTTTCATTTTCATCTTCCTTCCTATAAACATATAAAATATATGAATTTCCTTTTTTATCTATTACTTTTTTTGTTTTCCCCTGAATTACTCGACTAATTGTGCTTTGTAAACTTCTGTATGGTTTACCTAAATATAATGCTAATTCATATTGGTTTTCAAATGTTGCTACTGGTATATCATCAGAAGAATATAAAGCATAGAATCTTTTATCTTCTCTAGCTTTCATTTTCTATCTCACTTATTACCTTTTTAATTTCTTTAATATATTTATCTCTTACTTTCTTCATTTTATCTAATGGTACTTTTTTATAATAAAAGTTTGTATAATTTATTCCTTCTTCTTTACAAATATATGTGAAGTGAATATTATTAAGTTTTAAAATACCATTAACGATCTTTTCTTTTTCTTCCATTTATTCTTCCACCTTTTCTAAACTATTTTCAAGTGACCATAAGTTTCCATATACGCTATCGTCTTCATATTTGACTAAATAAACTGCACCTAGACCATCAGTTAATTTTGCGTCTATTATAGTTCCTATCATATTCATATTTTTATTTCTTACTTTTTCATTTATTTTAAACTTATAGTCTTTCATTTATTCCACCCCAATTCTTCTATTTGTTTATTTATAATTGGTATCATTTCATAATCAAACCAATATTTTTTAGGAAAACCTGTTGCACTTCCACCAACTCTTTTTTCATATTTATCAAATACAATAGTTTCTCTTATATGTTTTTCTACTTTTGTTCTAGTATTTACCAATATGTATTTATATTCATAAGTCAAATATTGTTTAGTATTACTTTTAATTTTAAAACCTTTTAATTCAAACATTTCTTTTGCACTCATATCTATTCTCCTATTCTATATTCCATACTTTCAAATTGTTCCTTTGTTACTATTGATTTAATATCACTTGCCGAACAATATTCTCCATCATAACAAGTTGTATAAATCTTATCTCCATCTATTTTAGTAATTTCTCCACATAAATTATTAGTTGTTATAACATCTCCAACTTGTACTAAATCTATTATGTTTGGACTTGATTTGAGAATATTATATTCTTTTATACCACAAGTCCAATCATTTATAATCTCATCATCATTATAATATAAGGTATCTATTAACCAATCATTATACCCTAAATAATTTTTAGCTTCTATTCTTCCTATAATTCCATCTTTAGTTCTTACATAATCTCCTACTTTCATATTTTTTGATTTCCTTTCTAAATTATTTCAAAACTACAACTAGATAGATTTAACCCGTATTTACAGCATAATTTTTTATTACTATTAGTCCATATATGTATTAATCCATTTTTATTTATATCTAAATGTAAATCACACATATCATAATTGCCTATTAAGAATTTATTTAATAAAGGCTCAAAGTCAATTACATCACTACAACAGCTAATTAAATAATATTTATAATCTTCTAATTTTTCATCATAATCTGTATGCCCTATTACATTCATTAATCTATAACCACTATCGTGTAATTTTCTTTCTTGAATTATATAAATTCCTCTAAATAATGGTATCTTATCTCCGTGTTTAAGTTTTACTGCTTTATTTAATAATTCTTGTGCTTGCTTATTTCTCATATTTATTCATCTCCTTCTTCCATATTTATTGTAAGTAATTCTAATGCAGTTTCATAAGCAGTTGATCGTCCTAATGCTTCTTCATCAGAATCTTTCTTCCAGCTTTCCTTTGCTCTTTCTTTTAATGCTTTTAAGTGGTTTTCTACATTCTCAATTAATGATTTTAATACTTCTAATTCAGTTATTAGATTTTCTCCACTTAATTCTCCACTTTCTACTTGATTAATAATCTTATCAATTCTTTTCATATTTTCCTTCTTTCTAGCAATATCTTTCCTATTGCAATTATAATATATCATATATTATATATTAATGCAATATATTTTTGCATAAAAAAACAACTTTTTTGTAAAGTTGTTTCATTGACACCAAACTCGTAGCTTAACAAACTCGTGTCTAAAGTTGTTCTACTAGAAAGAAAGATTACGCTACTTTTAATTGTTTTATTTGATCTTCCGTTAAAGTAGGTATTCCCAAACTTTCACATTCTTGTATTATTCCATCTATGAATATTTTCATTTCTAATGTTGTATATTCAGACGACCCTTTGAATACTTTATAATGTGTAAATACTTTTCCTTTAACTTCACTTTCTCCTAGTTTTTCATAATATTTAAAGAAACCTTTTATATCTATATCTGATTTAATTGATATTACAGTTGATTGTCCGTAATGTTTCAACATATCAAGATAAACTTCTTCTTTTGATAAATTTAATTTATTTCCCAGTTGATTAATCAAAGACCAAGCATAAGAGTTTTGTGTTAGAGTTCGTTGTTTATGTTTTTCTTTTATTTCATAAATCTTGGTCTTTTCTTGATTAAACAACCAATGAATTATTTGTTCGGCATTACCAATCAAAATTTACATTCCCATTTTCAATTAATGCTCTCTTTATATGAGAAGCCTTTTGTAATAAATTCATAGCTCTTTTATGATTATCTTTTATACTTACCATTATTTCTTCAGGACAACTGGCAAGTTTATAACCTTTTGAACTATGTAGAACAAATTTATCTGATAGATGATTTGCATATAATTCATTTTGCTTTTCAACGAGTTTACGGAAAACTCGTTCATCAAGTATAATATCATCATTTTTCATTTCTTGCAATAGTTTCTTTTTTGTTTTCCATTCATAATTAATATAATTTAAAATCATTTTTTACACCTTTCCTTTTTTACCATTGCCCCCTGAATTAATTAAAATGGCAAATCAGAATCTTCCGTTAATTCAATATCATTAGTAAAATCTTCTAATGGATCGTTGCTTTCTTTTTTCTCTACTGGTCTTGTTAAAAATTCAATATGACTTGCTTGTACTTTTGTAATTCTTCTTTTAGTACCGTCTTGCGTTTCATATTCACTTTGAATAAGTTTACCACTTACTCCTATTTTACTACCTTTAGAGCAGTATTTAGCAACATTTTCAGCTTGCTTTTCCCATACTACTACTGGTATATATACTACTTCATTTTCTCCTATACCATTTACTGCAATATTTAATTCTACTACACTTTTACCTGATGTTGTAGAACGAAGTTCAATATCTTTTGTGATATTTCCAATTAAATTAATACTATTCATTTCAGTTCTCCTTTATATAAAATTTTAATTTATCATAGCAATGTTTATTATGTGCTATGTCTACTGGTGTTGCTATCTCCACTTTTAATTGATTAGTAAGTGGATTCCAGATAACATATTCAGTACCAGTTTTTAAATTTAATACTTCTTCTTTACTTATTTCTTTCATTTATTCTCCTTTTTCTCCATACAATTAAAGCTTCTAATGGAGATAAAATAATATCAAATACAAATGCACTTATCACTACTATAATCATTGGTATTGCTAAATATAATAATAAAACAGATAATGCTAATGAATCAATTGGCTCTTCTTCTTTCATTGATTTTTCCCAAGATAGTCCTAATTTAGCAATATCTTTCATTACTTCTTTTGAAACTATAAACATATCTATTCTCCTTCAATATCATCAAATTCCCATACAACATATAAGTTGTAATTCCTTTTGTATGATACTCTTTCAAGTGAACTTTTTACAACTTTACCTTTTAACAATATTTCAGGGCTTTGTTGTATATTCTGTGCTAGATTGCTAATAAAATCATCATACTTTTTTAATAATTCAGTTTTTGCTTTTAATTCTTTTTTTAAATCTTCATATTCTCTTAATGATATATCAACTCTATTTTTTGTATCGTTTATTACAAAATTTTGTTGTTCTTGAATATCATTTTTTCTTTTCATTTGATACTCAATACCAGACATATCTATTTTTGTTATGTTATATGTATCTCTTAATAATCCCATATCTATTCCCCTTCTAATATCTCTATATGTATAAGAACATTAGCTTTAGGTGGTTGTAGTAGTTTCATAAGTTTTATTATACGATCTTTGTCTATGTTGTCTAAGTTATTAAATAATGTCTGTTCTTCACTTACAGTTGCTTTTTCTTCTGGCTCATCATCTATAATTTCTACTTCATAATTTAAAATTCTTCCATTATGAACTTCAAATAATTGTTTATTATTGCTATTCCAATATGCTTTATTAAGACTATCATATACATAAATATTATTATATACTTTTATCTTTTCAGGTACTTCTTCACCATTTGCTATTTTGTTTAATAAATCAATTACTTTCATTTATATTCTACCTTCTTTCCTTCCATAAATGCGTCTAGGTCAATTATTCTACCACTTTTATTATGTGGCAACCATATTTCATAATGGTGTTCAGGTATAATACCAGTTAAGTGTTTTACACCTTTACCATACATTACTTCTTGTTTAAAACATTTTTCTTTTTTATCTTTACTATTTGTTGAATATGTTTTTATATCAAATATTGCTATTTGATTAAATAAGTAATTATATTTTTGAAATAATCTTACAAATTCTTCAAATTCTTGCGTGAAACCATATTTGTTTTCTTTCAAATATTCTTCTATCTCTTTATGCACCAATGTTCCTTTATTTCTTGAATATTCTAATCTTGCTTCTGGAACATTGTTATACTCCCCATTATCGAGTAATCTTGTGACACTAGGTATAATTTTACCTTTTAGCTTATAAGTGTGCCAAAATTCAACAAATTCTAATTCACTAGTTTCAAAATCTTCTATACCTGTAAGAATATCTATTGTTCCTGCATATTCAGTAGTATAAACCATTTTTTCACTTAATATTTTCATACTATTCCAAGTTCGTGATGAACATTTTCTAATGCTGTACACCACTCTAAATTATCTACTCTATTATTTTGTCTATTTTTATCTTTATGATTTATTTGTGGTTTATTTTCTTTGTTTGATAAAAAAGCAATTCCTACTAGTCTATGAATCATATAATATTTTGATTCATTTCCTTTTCTAAAACTAACTCTTAAATAGCCATTTGGCTTAATACAACATTTTAATATTCTTTCTTCATTTGTTCTAAATCCTCGAGCTTGTTTATATGTTCTTTTTTTTCTCTTTACCCTTCCATAATTACTAACTTGATATTTGTCTTCATAACCTTTTACATCTTTAAATATTTCACAAGCAAGTGGTTTTAAATCAAACCACCTACTTGTATTTATTTCGACTTTTTCAAATTTCATATTATTTACCTTGTTTTCTTTTAATGATTTCACTTGCTTGCTTTTTAGTTAAATCTTCAATTTTTTCAATACCGTAGTAATTTAACATACTGTCAATATCTTCTACTAAATCTTCAATTAAATCAATTTGTTTTTCAGTTGCTTTTTCTTCTACTGTTGTTTGTTTATGAAACTCATCAGTATCAGGATCTTTGGTATCATCAATTAAGAATAAACCATTTAAGCAATACTTACGGCAATACGAACTTGCTGTTCCTGTGCTTTGTTCTGAACTCATTCCTGTATGATTACTTGTTTCGGCAAATGCTTGATTTGTCAAAACTGATTCACTTTCTAAATCT
>OCTX012175577.1_pt1 | contig 34649 bp, 53 predicted proteins | sample 1539691 | NCBI WGS metagenome assembly OCTX01 (sample SAMN02144231, study PRJEB22623) | gut metagenome | biome: sheep rumen | host: Ovis aries | place: New Zealand
GCCTTTTACAGGCCCTTTTATTTTTTCGCACATTTTACACACCTTCTTATGAAAAGATCACAACCTTAAACGCAAATAAACTTTAGGAGGTATAGCAATGAAAAAGTCAACAAAATCTTTTATTATCGGAGCAGGACTCACATTCGGTGGCGTGGTGCTGGCTGGTGAAGCCAAACGCGAAGAAGACGAGAAAAAGCAGACGGCAATGGCCATCGGCGCACTCGCCCTGGAGACAGGTGGGGTCGTAATGATAAACAAAGGACGGGCTGAATACACCGCTGATAAGGTGGCGCAGCAGGTCGAGATCAAGCTCATGGATATGGAGCGAGCCAAACAGGCAAAGAAAAAGGCAGATGATGTCGTAGACGTGGACTATACAGAAGTCTAAGTCCGAACGGCGAGAGCTTATGCAGAAATGCATAGGCTCTTAGCTTTTGCGATTTTTGCACACCTTCTTATGGTAACTGATAATTTGTAAACAGAAAGGAGCAGTTGGTTATGGTAAGCAGCAGTAGTATTGACAACGAGCTGTCGAGAATCTTAAAGACTTTAGAGTCGATAAGCCCGACTAGCGAACAGTATGGCGTATTGTTAGGAAGATACAAAACGCTGTGCGCAATACAAATGAGTGCACGGAAGAACGAAGCGGAAACGAACAAACGCTTTGATGACGAAGAGTTTCGCAATCGAGAATTCGAAGCAAAGCAGGCGCATGAGAAGGTAGAACAAGAACTGAAAAGACAAGAACAGGATTTCAGAATCAATCAGGCTGAAAGTGAATTTAAGCATAAGCGCGAAGAATTCGCAAGACAGTGTGCGATGGATGATGTACGCACACAAGTCGAAAATGAAAAGATTCAGCTTGAGCAGAATCGGATCGACATGGAAGCAGAAAGAATCCAGACAGAAAAAGAACGGAATACCATCGAGCGCGACAAGATCAAGAACGAACGAATGAAGATGGCGAACGAAACAGGACAAACAGTCATCAAGACGGCAGGAGATATCGTTCAGACCGGCATGAAAGTAAGCGGCACAGTGCTTGTGACAAGTCTTGGCATACGATATATGCAGAGTATCGCAAAGGGCATATTGTCCGACGAAGAAGCTGGAAGACTCGTAAACAGCAAGTTATTTTCTCTGCTTAAAACGCCCAACATCTGGAGCAGTTTTAAGTTATTTTAAACCGAACGAGAGAGGGCTGGCAGAAGTTTGCTAGCCTTTTTTGTTTTCGCAGAAAATACACACCTTCTTATGAAAAGGAGGTAACTGAAATGAAAGGATTAAACAATATTCCAATGAGCACTATTTTAGGAATAGCTGGTGCAGGTGTCAGCTCTCTGATAAAGCAGAAAAGAGAGTTGGATCATCCGAGCTTTGGCTATAGTCCGAAGAACAGCGGCGTGGATTATGGAAAAATAGCTAAAACGGCAGTGACCTACGCAAAAGCGTATAAAGAAGCGAAAGCAGAAGAAGCAGCGAAAGCAGCAGAACAGGAACAGACAACAGAAACCTACAACGAGGATGATATTATCGATGTAGAATGGCGAGTTGTAGATTAACTCGAACACCAAGAACTTGTGCAGAAATGCATAGGTTCTTAGCTTTCGCATATTTTACATATTGTCTTATGAATAGACACTATAAACAGTTGTACAGAAAGGAGTATATTATGTACGCAAGCGACAGCAAACTTACAATCGTAACTATCGTGGAAACCCTGGCGATCGGGTTTTACACGGGATGGGTTGTACGAGGGAAGATCGACAAGCGCAAGAAGAAAACGGCAACTGAATAAGAAACACGAGAATGGAGCTCAGGCAGAAATGCTTGGGCTCTTAGCTTTTCGCATTTTTTACACACCTTCTTATGAAATGTAGTATAACTGAAATATTTTCGTAAGAAAGGAGCAACAAATGATCAGAAAAATAATAAATTGGTTGGTAACGAGATATTATAGGCATCTCTCCAACGAGTATTTCGAACGAATGACTCATCATGATACGATGCAGACATTCAACATTCGAGATGACGTCGGAGGAGTGGGCGTTATTTCATTCGTGAACAAAGACAATCTTAAGAACCTGATCGACATGATGCAGAAAAGATACGAAGAATGGTAAGCAGTAAACAAGGCAACCGGAGCCTGGGTAAGAAATTACTCAGGCTCTTAGATTTTTATACACAGAAAGGAGTAACTGATGGCAAGGGTAGAAGTATTCAAAAAGTCGATTTGGAAGAAGATCGACGAAGAGACAATGCATCTGAAGAAGGGCTATGAGAAGAAGAAAGCACAGATCAAGGACGCTCTGATGGATCCTGAAACTCAGCAGAAGATCGTTAAGGCTGCGACTTTAACAGCAGGAGTCACGCTATTTGCGCTGGAAGTGCGCAGGCTGCTCAAGCCCACTCTCGCAGATATCGAGAGGCACCAGAAGCTGTATAGCTACTATGATCCGCATTCACATATTCGCTTCAACACCAAGCGCAAGGTTCGCCCGGAAGTGGCGTACGAGATCCTGAAGAGAACAGACCTGGGCGAGGATGTTCTCGACATTCTCAAGGAGAAGAAACTTATTTAAGGAGGCAACCATGTTCAACAAGCAGTTATTTTTCTTGAGTCTTAAAGATGACTTCAATAAGACTTTGAAACCTATATCTGAAAATGCGAGCACGCTTCTCATGATCGGATCCATATTTGCTATGGGAGCTGGCGCATACCAGATGTGGAAAGCTGTTCCAAAAGCGCAAGCGGCAATCGAAGAGAAGAAAACTAGAGATGCGACTATAACCAAGCTCGAGGCGGCAGCGGTCGCAGCTCCGTACATGGCGCTTCCAGTTACCTGTTTTGCTGCTGCGGCTGGCATGATGATAGGTTCAGACTATATTTCTCGCTCGAGGCTTGCTGCGGCGTCCACCGTCATTGCGGGTCTTACTGCAAGTAACAAGAAGTGGCAGGAGAAGTTCGAGGAATATGTCGGTAAGGAGAAAGCGAAGCAAGCCAAGAAAGAGATATTCGAAGAAACTACCGGCGCCAAGGTCCTTGACGATGATGACGATGGCGACCCTACAACATATGGTTCGGATCAGGCCGGAAAACTCCAAAGACGCAAGAATGATCTCGTACTTAACAAGCTTACCCGGTGCGTATTCGAAGACAACCGGGAATACTGGTGTACACCGATGAAACTTCAGGAGGTCGAAAACTATATTCGAATGACATATGGTCCTACAGAAGCGAATAAATACGTGAGCAAAGCATTCAGTTTGAACGACGTGACAAAACTGATCGGCGTTGACTATGGCCAATACGGCGATAATAACGGATTTTCCGACGCGAGCAACTTCGAAATTCATAAGACGCCGGCGTACGACAGCAGGACTGGCGAACTGTTCTTGTTAACAACACTGCCGCCGCTTGATCCCAACTGGCAACTGCCGTGGAAGAAATAGCCATATTTAAAGGCCCTGAGCTGCACGCTTGGGGCTTTTATTTTTAGAAAGGAGTGAACAATGAAGGTGAGAGTGGATACCATAAACGATAATAGCTATGTGGATGCCGTCATCGTCTTATATTCAGACATGAATCCCGGTGACGAAATCTACATTGTTCCAGCCGATCACGAAAAGTTTGAAGATATTCAGCGCGTTGCTGATGCTGCGTATGGAGAGTGGTATGCTGCGGACGCAGACAGCGACGCGTATTATGACGCAATCGGGTCCTATGTCGAATCGAAATTGCGCAAAGCCGGGTACACAGAGAATGAGGACTATCTTATGTTTTTCGGTCCTGGGTTTGAGAACAATGATGACTGAAAAAGGAGGAAAAAAGGATGCTTAAAGAAATTGGCAAAACAACTGGAAGATTTTTAGCTGGTACTTTCCAGGGCGTTGCACGCAACATAGGATTTGGTTTCGGCCTTTCCGCCGGTTTTTGCTTGGCTGTTGGCACGTATGCCTGGGGCGTGGAAGTTGGGCTTCGTAGAGCAGCTAAGGATCACGAAGACGCCGAGAAGCGCAGGCAGTATTCCGGAAGATATCCTTGGGGGCAGCCCATGGACGAAGATCCCGCGGCAGCAAAGGAGGAAGAGTAATGGATGGAGTTGAGAACTTGCATATCGTCGAGTTCGATAAGTGGTGTCCTCGGTGTCAATCCGAAAAGAAAGCCGAGGAAGACGACCCGTGCTGGGATTGCCTCAAAGATGGGGTAACTGTGAACGGGCAACCCACAATGTATAAGAAGCGCGTGGAGTGACAAGCTCGCATATTTTACACGCCCTCTTATGAAGGAATAAACTTAGTTTTCCAATTTTATGAAAGGAGATAATCATGGAAGACAACAACATCAAGAACGAAACTATCAACGAAGTAGATGAAAACGGAAATCCCATTCCGGGAGATCAGTCTACGGATATGCAGCAGGAACAGCAGAAACCCAAGACATTCTTGGAGAGTCTCACCGCAAAAGCGAGAGAGATCGGACCGCTGAAGATTCTGGCTGGCGCAGGGTTGATTGTGGGCGGAGTATATGTAGGCAGAAAGGTGCTTAAAGCAGCGAAAGCAGCAAGCGCACCTGTGCCCAGTATCGCGACCACAGCCAATGCGGCAGAGCAGGTTATCAACAGTGTTCCGACCGATCTCAGTGCAGTTGGACTTGACCAGATGGCGCAGGCAACTGTTGAGGCAGCATCCCAGGCGGATCCGGATGTGATGACAACCGTGATCGACGCGGTGACAGTTGAAAACTGAATATTAAAAACTGAATATTGAAAACCGAAAACTAAACCTTAACCAAGCAAGGGCTTATGCAGAAATGCATAGGCTCTTGTCTTTTTCGTTATTTTTACACACCTTCTTATGAAAAGGAGGTAAGCATCATGAACGAACCAATTTCGCACATCAAATTTTCACCAAAAACAAAGGTCGCTTTGATCGGTATCGGAGCAGGGCTGGGTGCTATAGTCGGAATGACTAAAGCGAACAGTATTGAAGATACAGTGAACAAGCTGATCGATACAGCGAACGTGGTGTTAATTGATGCCGCAAGGGGCGTCAAAGAGCAAATAATTGAATAAGGAACTCGAAAACGGGGCCTGTGCAGCAAATGCATAGGCTCTTATTTTTTCAGAAAGGAGTAATCGCATGGATTATTCCACAATTACGCCAAATTCTGGAGCGGGCCAAAGCGCACAGACAACCCAAAAGCAGAAACCAGTGCCGACAGTATCTAAAGACGATGTTGTCAGGCAGCCTGCAAGCGTGGGTAAAAAGCTGTACAATGCATTTTTTAGCGCTACTCCGAAAGAAGTAATGGCGGAAGCAAAGAAAAACGTGCTTAAACCCTCGCTCAAGAAGATATTGTTCGACTTTATCGTTTATAGCGCGGGAATGATGATCAATGGCAACAATACACAGCAGCAATCCGCGTGGAGTCCTTACGGCGCATTGACCAATGTGATTAACTACAACGCTATATCCACTGCGAATAAGCAAGCCACGGTGATATCACAAGCGAATGGCATGCCGTCACAGAACGGTGTACTTACTCTTGACACCATTGAGTTTTACGACAGGCTGAAGGCCGAGAAGGTGATGCTGGACATGCGAGGATATTTAGCAACATACCATCTGGTCACAGTGTCGGACTACTACGATTTCTGCAATGTCGATCACGACTTCATGACCGACAAGTGGGGGTGGGATAACCTCAACGGCATGGATGTTGTGCCTAGCGGGTCTATGTGGAAGATAATTCTGCCACCGATCAGACCAATTGCTGGGAGGTAAGTATGTTTGTCATGTCTAGACAGCAAATATGGGATTGCTTCAAAAAACTGATGCCCTGGCAAGCGTCTACGGCAGTCAAGTATCAAAAAGAGTCGGGCAATCGCATCAAAGTATTCATGAAAGACGGTACGATCGCATATTTCGAGATGAAAGACGATCGCACCTATATTTACGAGAAAAAGTTCTAAGAAAGGAGCGTACATGGGAATTTTATCGAACATCAAACAGAAAGGAATGAACGCACTTATGCGGGCGGATGTAAAGCTGGCTCCGCATAAGAATGACATCATGTTTTATGGCGGGCTGGCACTGCTGGGATTCGGCATATTTAAACTGTGCCAGGCATCTACAAAGCTTCCGGCAAGAGCTGATCAGCTTCAGAACGAACTGAATCATATTGCGGCAAAAGCAGATGTGAAAGTCGAAGAGCACCCGATCACACCCCAGCAGGCAACGGCCATGAGCAGAAGAGCTAAGGGGGAGGCCGCGTGGTCCATATTTAGAGATTATGCTCCTGGAGCCATCCTCACAGTCGTTGGAACTGCAGCTATTTGCAAAAGCCGTTTCGATCTCAAGGATTCATATTTGAAAGCATCGGCCGCATTGATCAGCACTCAGGAAGTTCTTGCTCAGTATAGAGAGCGAGTTCGTGCCGAAGAAGGCGCTGCGATGGACACGCATTATATGTACGGCACAAAGCGGGCGTATACACCGGATGCGGTTGGCGTAGACGAGAACGGGAATCCCATAACCGCCAACACGCCGATCGATAACGTTCTGACCGATATTCCCAAGGACCTATCGATCATCGAGATTCCGTGCACCAATATTTACTGGAAAAACGATCCCGGGGCGATGCTTACGCACTTCAGACTGCGGTTTGCAGAAGCACAGCGACTACTCGATCTGCGAGGTTCTGTGACTCGTAACGATATTTGCGATTTACTTGCTGTCGGCCGCGATTATTCCGATGAGGGCATGCGTGTAGGATATATGTGGGACAAAGCATGGATCGATGCCCACAATGGCGACAGTCCAATCAAGTACACCGTTCACTTTGTCACCAAAGAGAACTTCACAAAGTATATTCCGAATGGGCAGTCGTATGAAAAAGCGATCATTATCGAACTTCAAAATCTCCAGGATCTGAAGACGGTGAACCGATTTCGCAGACGAGCAGCTTGACCAATGGCTCGCCAATGAGGGAATGAAGTTCGATTTTCCCGACTATATTTGAAAGGAGTAACCCGTGAGAAAGATTACGGCATTTTTAGTCGGTGTTGTTGGCGGAGCAATAGCCGGCTGGTACGCTACAAAAACATATTACAAAGAGCAATGCGAGGTGGAAACAAAAGCAATGCGCGATTTGTGCGACGCGACAATGGCCGAAGCACGAGAGAAAGTACAGAAGGCCACAAATGAAGCACAAAGGGCTGCGGACGATCGACAGATATTCGCGGAAGCTCTTACTCGTCTCGGATATGTGGGCGGAAGTAATACCACACCGACACCAGTCCACGAAGAAGAGAAGACTGCACACCCTTCCGAGGAGGATAATTACTTCTCGGACCCAGAGGTGCTGGGGATCCGTATAAACCAGGAGCTCCAGCAAAACGAGGAAAGAAGGAAAAAACAGCCAGAACTGATAGACGAAGAAACTTATTCTACGGATATATACAGCGGCTTCGAAAAGAAGGAAGTAAATTGGTATCCCGAGGACGAAGTGCTCTTGGACGCAGACAACGGGGAACTAATGGATGATCCATATTCTTTCCTGGGTAAGGACTGGCTTCGAGTAATCGAGCACGACGGCGAAGCGTATGTTCGCAACTATCGCTGGGAGGTCGACTATCTGATATTGCAATGCGCCGGCAAAGGAGTCGACAACATGACCATCTCCATGTGAGGAGAAGATATTTATGGGCAAGGTCAAAGAGCAAAGTGGTTGGCCGGTCTCCAAAGACATAGAGATCAAAAACGCATATTTTGCGTGGCTTGTACAACGTATACAAACCGACGACAACCACTGGTGTTTGCTTAGGCGCTTGCATCAAAAGGACTATATTTGGCTCGAGAGTGTTCCGTTAGACGAAAACCGTGAGAAAGACGGGCGGGCACTCCGAGTCGAATTTGCTGAGGATTCCGAGTGGCCTCTCGAGGATGTTTTAGGGGTACTCGAAGGTCCTTGCTCGGTTCTAGAGATGCTGGTTGCTATGGCGGCACGTATCGAATCTGACATATTGTACAATGCTGAGTATGGTGATCGAACAGGCCAATGGTTTTGGATGATTCTTAAGAATGCGCATCTCGATATGTCGGATACCGATTACTATCAGATCTATGTTGATCAGATTATTAATTCAATTCAAGCAAGATATTACAATGCAAACAGCGAAGGGAGCTTCTTTCCTGTCAAAAACACCTACGGCAAAGACTGGCGAAAGACAGACCTCTGGATGCAGATGCAAATTTACGTCGACGAAATGATGTAAGAAAGGGGCGGCAATGTGGATTTTCTTTTAATCTCTCATAGGCCGCTTCGTGGCGGTGGCGTGGAGTTGTATCCCCACTTCAAGACATATTCTAGTAAAGACATTATGACTAGAGGTGGTGACTTCTACGCCATCTGGGACGAAAAAAATGGTCTATGGAGTAAAGATCAAGACACTGCGATAAATTTAATCGACGCAGAACTTGATGAATACAAAACGGCGCACCCTATCGAAAACGGATATTACGTCGTTAAGTACATGTGGGATAGCGATTCGGGATCCATTGACAAGTGGCGCAAGTATGTCACAAAGCAAGCCCCAACCAATAGCTATCATCAACTGGATCAAACAATCATATTTGCAAATAGCCCTTCGAATAAGAAGGATTACGCTAGCATGCGACTACCGTACGCGTTAGCAAACGGACCGCATCCGGCATGGGATCGTCTTGCTGGCACTCTATATTTGCCAGAGGAGCGTTTCAAGATTGAGTGGATCATAGGCGCAATTATGTCCGGCGCGGCAAAGCGTATTCAAAAATTTGCAGTTTTCTATGGAGATTCTGGAACAGGCAAATCGACGATACTTGACATTATTCAAGGTATGCTAACTGTCGATGAAAAGAAGCATATGCAATATTGGACTCCGTTTAGTGCAGAAGCACTTGGGTCTAGTAGCGCTTCATTTTCTTTAGAGCCGTTCAAAAACTTTCCGTTAGTTGCTGTAGACGGGGACGGAACGCTGGATAAAATTGAGACTAACACCGAACTAAACAGCCTGGTTTCTCACGAAGCAAGAATGGTGAACTCGAAGTACGAGCGCTTATTTCCTGCCAAGTTTAACTGCATGCTGTTAATCGGTACAAACAGGCCTGTTCGAATTACTGATAGCAGGTCTGGAATTATTCGACGCCTCATCGATATTCATCCGTCCGGAACCCTTATCCCAGGCGATGAATATTTTAAGCTCATCGAAGAAGTAAAATTCGAGTATGGCGCTATCGCTGCGCATTGTATAGACGTCTACAATACGCACAAAAAAGCATTCGATTCGTATATTCCGCAAAGGATGCTAAGCGCCACCAACGATTTCTACAACTTCTTGAACGATGATCTCGACGATATTCTCAACAACGACAAAACTACCTTGGCGTGCGCATGGGATCTATATCTCAAGTATTGCGAGAGAACCAACGTACCCAAATGGGCGATATATTCTCGAAGAGTGTTTGGAGAAGAGCTAAAGAATTATTTTCGAGTATACGAAGAAAGGGGCTCGGACGGTACCGGAGCCAGGAAGTACAAAGTATATTCTGGATTCAAGTACGAAAAACTTGGACGGGATGTAATAGACATGACTGAAACCAAGCCCGAACAACCGGATCATTGGCTTAAGTTTAGCGAACAGCCTAGTATATTTGATCAAGTTTTTGCAGAAACTCCTGCACAGTACGAGATTACGGACCCCGATACCGGGCGACAACGACCCGAGTTCTCATGGGCAAAAGTCAAAACTGTACTGAAAGATATTCTCACAAGTCGAGTGCATTTCGTCAAAGTTCCATTAACGCTAATCGTTGTGGACTTCGATATTCATGACGAGTCCGGACAAAAGTCGTTGGAATTGAACATGAAGGCGGTGAGAGAATTGTGGCACGGTCCTCCAACATACGCTGAAGTGAGCAAGAGCGGTGGAGGTATACATTTACACTATTGGTACGAGGGCGACCCTGAGAAACTGGAACATATTTTCGCCCCAAACATAGAAATTAAAGTTTATAGCGGCGGAAGCGCGTTAAGGCGGAAACTCACTCTTTGTAATGATATTCCGATAGCTACCTTGAACGGCGGACTTCCGCTCAAGGAGGTTAAGAAGAATGTGATTAACAAAGATTTCCTCCGAACGCAAGAGAACATGCAAACCGAACTCATTAAAGCACTTCGGAAAGAACATAAGCCTGGTTCAACTAAGTGCGAAATGGAGTTTGTCAAGCATATTTTAGATGATGCATACGCGCAGGGTGTCAAGTACGATTTCTCGCCAATGATGGATTCGTTCTACACTTTTGCGTGCAAAAGCACAAATCAAAGCGCGTTGTGTCAACAGATATTCTCGCAGATCCATTGGAAGTCTGATGAACCTTCCGATCCAGTTCCTGCGGAAGTTGACAAGATCGTATTTTTCGACATCGAAATATTCCCAAATTTGTTTGTTGTTTGCTGGAAATTTGCTGGCAAAAACGAACCGGTCGTCAAGTGGATCAACCCCAATGCGGATCAGATTAAAGAATTAATACAATACAAGTTAATCGGATTCAACAATCGGAGATACGACAACCATATGCTGTATGGAAGACTGTTCGGATATTCCGAAGAGCAGCTGTACAGACTGTCTGGTCGTCTGATCAATGACAAAGATCCCAATGCTAAATTCGATGAGGCTTGGAACTTAAGTTATGCAGACGTGTATGATTTTTGTAACAAGAAGCAGGGCCTGAAAAAGTGGGAAATCGAGATGGCATCGAAAGGCTTGCTGGTACACCACCAAGAGCTGGGTCTTCCTTGGGATAAACCGGCGCCAGTCGAAATGTGGGATTTGGTGTGTGAGTATTGTGCCAACGATGTTATCGCAACGGAGAAAACTTTTGAATATAACCAAGCTGACTGGAATGCGCGTAAAGTCTTGGCGAAGTTGAGTGGTCTCACAGAGAATGACACAACCAGAAGTCATGCGACTCGAATCATATTTGGCGATGATAAGAATCCGGAATTGGTGTATACGAATCTGGCAACTGGTGAAAGAACAGATGGCACTAAAGATATTGCTTTTCCAGGTTATAGATTTGACCCGAGCGGCATACCAGTTAAAGAATATATCGACACGCCATCAAAACAGCACAAGTCCATATTTATGGGCGAGGACCCGTCAGAAGGCGGATACGTATACGCTAAACCCGGTATGTATTGGAACGCTACGACGTTCGACGTTAGTTCCATGCATCCGCATAGCGCTATAGCATTACGTATATTCGGAAAGTATACGGACAGGTTCGCTGAGATCGTAGACGCTCGTATAGCCGTTAAACACGGCGATATGGACGCTATAGGAAGGCTGCTGGGTGGCGCACTCTTACCATATTCTCAGACAGCAGAAGACCGCAAGCATCTGGCCCAAGCGCTGAAGATTATTATCAACTCAGTCTACGGATATACTTCGGCAACATTCCCGAATCCGTTTAAGGATCCGAGAAACGTCGACAACATCGTTGCTAAGCGAGGCGCGTTATTTATGATGACTCTCAAGAGCAAGATATTGGAGATGGGCTATAACGTCATTCACGTGAAAACAGATTCCATCAAAGTCGTGGAAGCCGATGAGAAACTTGCTAAATTTATTACCGAATTCGCAAAGCAGTATGGCTACGAGTTTGATATTGAGGCCAAGTATGAGCGCATGTGCTTGGTGAACAACGCGGTTTATATTGCTAAATACACCGATGATGAGTTAAACGATGAACCTGGATGCTGGACTGCAACCGGCGCGGAGTTTGCTCAGCCGTTTGTATTCAAGACGTTATTTTCACACGAGCAGGTTGTATTTGACGATTTGTGTACCACGATGTCTACGCAGTCGGCGTTCTACCTTGATAAGAACGAGGGATACCCCGATGTCACGGAGTACGAGAATATTAAGGCGCTTAGGTATAAAGCACAGATCGGAGCTAAGTTAACTAAGGGACAAGAAGCAACGCTGCTGTTGTGGTCTAGTGTTAGCGATGACGAACTCAACGCCAAGATAGCAGAAGGTCACAACTATATTTTCGTCGGTAGAGCTGGAAGGTTCTGCCCTATGAAATCGGGAACCAACGCCGGAATATTGCTCAGAGATGCTGGCAACGGAAAGTATGCAGCAGCTACAGGAACGAGTGGCTATCGTTGGCTAGAATCCGAAGAAGTTACGACTCTCGGACTTGAAAACATGGTCGACGATTCATATTTCCGCAAGTTAGCAAACGCAGCAATAGACCATATTTCACAGTTCGGTAGCTTTAATCAGTTCGTTGAAGATGACGGCTTGTGGAAGTATATGAATATTCCGGAGGATAGCCCGGAAGAAGTGCCGTTTGAAGCGGCTTAAGAAAGGAGATAAGTATGATTAACGGACAGTATATTCCTAACCTGGAACTCAAAAACGTACCCGGGAGCATGATTCCTAGATATTACAGAAACTTCAGTGGATCTGAAAGGACCAACAAGGCGGGCAAGATCGTCAATACGTTCGGATCCCGCAATTTCGTGGTTAAGTTCGACGAAGAGCAGGGCAAAGCTCTCGAAGAACAGGGCTGGGATTTATTCTGGTTCGGCAGAGACTCTGAGGAGGAACCGCTCCAGGCAGGACTTACAATTCCGGTAAATCTGTCAACGGTTACGAGGAGGGGCGAGCCTCGTACTCCGGATCAGGTTATTGTTGTGACAGATACCAACCGCACACTCCAGGACGAAAGAACAATTGGCAACCTGGACAGCGTAACGATCGTGAGTGCGGATATTCTGCTGAGACCTAGACAGAAGGTCAAGAACGATGGAACAGTCAAGATCGCTTGTTATCTTCAGAAGATGTACGTCAAGATCCAGGCCAACGACTTTGACAAGCCGTACGAGAATCTTCCGTGGGCAGAGTGATCGGCCCGCATATTTTACATACCTTCTTATGAACTGAAAACTTATATTTTTAAGAAGGGAGTAAAATGGACAGAAAAACGATTTACGCAAACGAGTTGGATTTGAAGTATTCGACAGAAGACGGAAAAAGTTCATTCCCGATAAGCATTATCGCTAGGGACCACGATGAAGAAATACAGATATTCATCGGCAAGGGACAGGCGAAGTGGTTACGGAAAGGACTGAAGTGCTTCATCGAAGCCGAGAAAAACTTGAGAGACGATTGGTGACATTTTTAGACAAAAGTAACAACGGTTCTAAAGGCTTATGCAGAAATGCATAGGCCTTTATATTTTTTAAGAAAGGAGTAACACGATGACAAACGAAAGGAACGCGGAAGCAAGGATCAAGTATCTCACGGAGGAACTCCATAAAGCCAACATGGAGATCAACAGGCTCGTACTGGAGAACCAGGAACAGGATTTCGAGATCCATAGGCTGAAAAAGCTTGTGAACAGCCTGTGGAATGATATTCCTGTGGAGGAGTACGACGACAGCACCGACGATGATGAGTCTACACTGTTTGGCGGTGTGAGTCCGAGTCGTTATACTGCAGAGAAAGCACAGGAGATTGCGAGTGTAATGCAAGAGACGCTGAAAAAGTTCAATCTGGGTTATGCCGCAGGATTTCACGACAAGCAGGCGGAGGCATGACATGGAGCCGCAGACATCGCCCTGCAGAGATTGTAAAGATCGGTTGGTTGGATGCCACGGATGGTGTAAGAAATATGCTGAATGGAAAGGCCAGTACGAAGATATTCGCAAAGCCGATCAGGAAGACTGGAATAAGCGTCAGCTGTATAAGCCTAGACGCAGAAGTCATAGGGTAAAGAACGACATTAAGAAGTTTATGAAAGGAGTATGAGATGATCCAGTATATTAGAATCGAAACAGATGACAGTGGAGAGATCATTAAAACGGGGCTTGGCGGCCCGTGCGTTGACTGCACGAGCGCATATGAAACTGTAAAAAAGAAGCTGGCGGCCGAGAGCGGCCTGGAAGATTTTTGTACTGTAGAAGAGCACCTGGCGGCGATCAAAAGCAAAGCCCGTTTGGGAGGCCTTAACAGCGGACAAAAGTATACAAAAGATATTCTCGCCAAGCATAGTGGCCTCGTGAAAGAGAATGGTGTTGGGGATCATATTGCTGCTATCAAGCTCAAAACCTACAATCAGGGTTATGATAAGGGCTGGAGCGATAAGCAAGAGGATATTCAGAAGCGGGTCGAGGATGCCTACGCATTCGAACAGTATGCGGAAGAGAAAATGGAACCTATATTTAAACAGCTTTCCGAGGTATCTAGGCTCTCAGCTGAGAACCATTCAGTAAACGATCATCTTAATGCAATCATAAGTAAAGCTAAGCGCAGCGGTCGTCTGGAAAAGGGCGTAGAAATATTTAAAGAGTTATCGGAAGCGTCTGGCATTTCGGAAATTGATTGGGCTGTGTCTGATCATGTAAAAGCGATCCAGGAGAACGCAAAAGAGCAGATGGAGCCTTATAGAAAATCCAGTATGCTACTGGTTGATACTCTGAATAAATACAAGGATAAACTGTCTGGACAGTCCGACCTTGATCGCGATAGACCGGTAGACGATCATATTCGTGAAATCGTGAAAAATTCTATGGAAGCTGGTGCTGCCGAGGAAAGAGATCGTATTCAGGAAAAGATTGAGGAGCTACTTTCATGAGAGGTTATCAGGAACGTATGCGGATCTACGATATTTGTAAGGACTTCGAGTGGGAGCACAGACCCGAGGTCCTTATTGCCGTAGAGCCTGGTATTACAAAAGGCCGGTGGGTCATCCATATGGGTGCCACCGGCTTTTCTTCGGATGGGACATTCTCTAAGGAGGTGTCCCGCGAAGTTATATTTGGTGACAAAGGGCTTAAGGATAGAGTCCGAGAAGTGTTAGATGAAATGTACTCCGAACTGTATGATTGAGGAGGCAGATATGAAAGAAGATAAGAGCATATTTTTGAAAGTGGACTGCATAGAACCAGTGCTTAAAGGAGGCGGTATCTGCTCACGGAAAACATATCTGGACGGCATCAAAGTGTGGATTGGCAAAGATGGCCATTTCTTCACGTGCGATCAGTATACTGTCTGTGATCCGGATGTAGTAAGAGAAGACGGTCGTCGTCAGGTAGTGGGATTGTTGAATGAACTTACAACAATGATGATGGCAGATAACAAGAAGCTGTTTGGCTATGTCACGGCTCGTGATATTCTTGCCCATTTCTCATATGACGAGATCGTTGAAAAACTGGAAGACTGGAAGAAGGAGAAGGACGAGATCCGAGTTAGAGATGAAGTTTATCACAAGACTATGGGAGAGGGATTCGTTGTAACCAAAATATATTTCCCTTCCGGTGGTGAAGACGCGATCGTCAACGGCATTAAAAAAGATGGAACGACAGTCAAGGGCCTCTTACTTTGCAACGTTAAGAAGACCGGCCTGCATGTGGACGATCTGGACTCATATCTGGATGTGTGACGGAGGTACATCATGGAGGAAAGGTTTAAGTTTACAGAACTGGAGGACTGGAAGAAAGAGAAGGATACGATCCGCGTAAGAGACGAGGTTGTACACTTGAACAACGGTTGCAAGATGGTAGTCACAGTTCCGCCTAAAATGAGTAGCAACTCTGTTGAATACATGTCCGGAATCGGCAGAGATGGAAAAGTGTATAAAGACGTGGCTGCAGGCGCTTATAAGAAAACCGGAGTACATGTAAGCAATTTAGATGAATATCTGGATGTGTGACGGAGGTACATCATGGAGGAAAGGTTTAAGTTTACAGAACTGGAGATCACACTAAAAGATGGCAACACGGTTAGAACAAGGGAACCAGGCTTCATATGTATTAACGAACATCGAATACTCATTAAATGCGATCGTATCTGTACTAAAGCGTTTCAGTGCTATTTTATTCCGATAAATATGATTTGTCATATTGGTTTTGACGAAGCTAATAATTAAAAAGGAGGCGCATATGAATAGAAAAGAAATTTTGGAAGCAGCAAACAAAGCCGTACACGCAGAAGACATGGATCACGATTATGGTAAGCCGGAGGATAATTTCGCGACTATAGCCGAACTGTGGAATACGTATCTGGAAGCTGTTTTCAACGATTCGGAGTGTGATGTTAATGTATATTTGTGCAGCCGAGATGTCGCAGCGATGATGATCCTGCTCAAGGTAGCTAGAGTTGCTTCCAGCATAAAGGATGACAACTGGGTCGATATTGCAGGCTACGCTGCTTGCGGTGGTGAGATCGACTCTTACGAATCTGTTGGCATCGAGGCAAGAAAAATAGTTGAAGTAGCTCAACGAGATTCGGCTTCGAAGTCAAAAGGAGAAGACGAATGAGAAAAATTATATTTGTTCTCGCTATTTGTATGTTCGTGCTGACCGGCTGCCACAATGCTGCTAAGAATTTCGGAGGCAACATCACGCTCGAACTCGATCCAGGAAAGAAACTTGAAGAAATCACATGGAAGGATGATAGCCTGTGGTATCTAACGCGGCCAATGCGAGACGGAGAACATGCAGAAACTCATATTTTTCAATGCAAGTCTGAGTTTGGCGTATTCGAGGGCAGCGTTACTGTGATCGAGAAGGAGGGCGAATGACTAAAGTAAATTGTTTGCTAACCACCTGCCTTAAGAACTTGAACTGCATATGCACAGCGGAAGAGATCACACTGAATGACGAACGTAGAATGGTCAAATAAATTCGTCGAAGAAATTGGCGCATAATTTCGAGAGAAAAGGAGTGATATTTATGAAAGTAATTGAGCCAAGTGTACATTTTGTAACACCAATGAATGAACAGGCCGGCATCACGATCATGAAAAGAATCGAAGAGATCGGAAGAACCTGCTATAAGTCAGAGGACAAGATCACTGACGATAGCTACAAGAAGTTCATCAAGAACCTGATCGCTCGGGGGCACGAAAGTGTTCTCGAGCATTGTTATATTTCAGTCAAGTTCATCTGCGACAGAGGTGTAACTCACGAGATCGTAAGACACCGGCTAGCGGCATATTCTCAGGAGAGCACAAGATATTGCAACTACTCCGATAATAAGTTTGGCAACGAGATCGCTGTGATTAAGCCGTGCTTCTGGGAAGAAGGCTCGGAACTTTACGCGATGTGGTGGGCTACATGCTACGCGTCAGAAATCGGATATTTCAAGCTTCTGGAAAACGGCGCTACTCCTCAGGAAGCAAGATCCGTGCTGCCGAATAGTCTGAAGACCGAGATCGTCATGACAGCTGATATTCGTGAGTGGAGACACTTCTTCAGGCTGCGCTGCAGTAAGGCTGCTCACCCCCAGATGCAGGAGGTGGCGAAGCTGGCACTGATGGGGTTTTATACATTCATGCCGGAACTCTTCGAAGATATTTGCGAGGAGGTAACGTCATGACGTACATAGGCGCTATATTCGGTCTGGCTATTGGAATCTGCTTGTATATGCTGGTGGGATTCATATTCTTGTGCACTGAGTTCGGCTTGTTCCCCCTGGCTAGAGCCTTGAGCAACGCCAAGGTATATATTTGTGCTATGGCGTTGTGGCCGATACTGCTGGTGCTCAGCGTGGCATTGTTGGCATTTTCGATGTTCGGAGGTAACGATGTTAAAAAAAGTTAGAATAACGCTAGCCAATCCGCATCAGATATTCGCAGATTGCTACAACGACATAATGTACGGCACCATAAGCGCATCGTACAATTTGTCCAGTCAGCACAACATTAATATTGTACGAGCGAGTCTCGATGGCGAGTCGGTCCTTCTGGAAATGGATATTCCAGATGACATGGTGGACGGGTTCAATTACGGCTATCACCTTCGTGGTATAGCCGTATATTTGCGTAAACGCTTTCCGGAGAAGTATCCGATACGTAGGGATGGAAGGCTGTTACGGTACGAGGAGGTGACACCGTGAAGTACATATTGATGGCGTTCGGCTTATGCTTTGGGGTGAGCTTATATTTGGCGATAGGTTTGTATCTTGTAGCGATTTTGCCGCTTCGCCCGTTTGAAGATATTAAAGAGACAGGCAGTAACGAAGAGGTGTGGATGGCCATGGTCATGTGGCCCATATATTCAGTAACCGGCGTGCTGATGTGGTGCATTGAAAAGATCGATAGAATGATGGAGGATTAAATATGCTTAGCACAAGAATTAATGGAGAAGCGAAACCGAGACTGAGTAAAGTTATGCCCAATGTTAGAAAGGATGTAATCGCACAGGCGCTCGTTGCGGATTATATTCGTGAGCATCTGGACAAGTCGGATCCGGACTTCAAGTTCGAAGTGTTCACTGTCTGGAAGTGCAAGGTGCTGCAGAATTGGAAGTTTCTGATCAGCAGCACGATTCCTGATGGAATGTACTACGAAATGACCTACAACGGCGACAAGGATGAGTGGTATCTCGATGCTTACAAGAAGTTCGAGAACCGCTGCATTCCGGGAAAGGGGTTGTGATGGACGCGTACGAGGCAATTGATATTCTAAACGAGTATGTGATGTATACCAACGAACATGGCCGGGCCTTTGCAGCGCCGACACCAGAAGAGTTTGAAGCAATAAAAATAGCATTGGAAGCACTGAAAGAGAGGGCAAGAGTAATATGAAGTGCAAGTTTAATGAAGTTGTGATCACATTTGTCGACGACGACAGCAGAAACTTCACGAGACAGAAAGGCATTCTCGGAATCGTTGAAATCGAAGACAACAACGTAACAGTTCAGTATTCATCCAACAACGGGAAGATCAGCTCTTATATTTATCCCAAGACTCTGATCAAAGAGATCGCAGTCGACTACAGAGCCGGCCAGGAAATCAACGACGATGCCGAATACGAGGAGGCTGAAGAGTATGACGTACAGGAAGGCGCTCGATATTCTGAGAGGAAATAAGCTCCGGTCTATATTTGCAGCACCGTCTGATTTTTTTCGGCAGTACGCAGAGGCTGTCCAAATTGCGACGGAAGTTCTAGCTAAAGAAGTCGAGAAGCAAGAAGCTGCTGAGGATGCGGAGTTTAAAGAGATCGAGTGATAACAGGAGGGAATAATGAAACAATATGGCAAAAAACGAGCACCGGCGTTACCCGTATACTGGTGCAATCAAAAAGCCGGCTGCTGCTGGAGCCCGTACTGCGGCAAAGAATGCCAAAAAACTCGTCGTAAACGCTATGCCCGTAAAGATGCGAAGGGAAAACCCATGGTTGCAGTTCGTCGAGTGCAGCAGGCCGCTAATCCTATAACGTCTATAACTATAACAGCAGAAGAATTGGCCGATCGGATGATGCTCGTAGCTAAATCCATGGGTGTTGCGTTTGAAACAGTATACGACGGTCTAACGCGATTAACTAGAGCGATGAGAACTCTTAAGCCATTATTCAGTGGCGACTACTTTAATCAGTGATATTCATAGGGGGTGTTCTGGAGACAGAGCATCCCTTTTTATTTTTTGTCAGAAAGGAGGTGACAAATGAGTGAAAGAACAAAGGACAGACACAGACAAGCTCTAATGCTGGAACCAGAGCAGCGGGACGCTGTGAATAGAATGCATAACGGCTGTATATTGTGCGGAGGTACGGGCAGCGGCAAAAGCGTGACCGGCATAGCCTATTATATTCGGCATATGTGCGAGGGCAATTGGGGGAGTAAACCTCGCATGAGAAAGCCCAAGAATCTTTATATTATTACAACCGCGATGAAAAGAGATAAGCGCGAATGGGATGGTGACCTCGGACTATTCGGACTAAGCAGAGATCGCGATTTGTGCATATTTCCCGTGTCCGTGATCGTGGACTCGTGGAACAACATCGGAAAGTATGCAGGAGTGCGCGGCGCGGCATTTATATTTGATGAGCAGCGAGTTGTAGGCAACGGACCGTGGGCAAAAGCTTTTCAGTCTATTGCTAAGAAGAACCAATGGATATTGCTAAGCGCTACACCAGGAGACACGTGGGCAGATTATGTGCAGATATTTATTGCGAACGGGTTCTATCGAAACAAAACGGAATTCGAAAATAGACACGTGATTTGGAGCAGATTCTCGAAGTACCCGAAAGTAGATCGATATTTAGAGAACGCATACCTTATGTCATTAAGGGAACGTGTCCTCGTAGACATGGATTATATTAAGAGCACCGAAAGGCATGAATACTATCAGATTGTTCCACACGATTGGCATACGTATAAACAAGTCATGAAGAATCGAAAGAACCCGTGGAGTAAACAGCCGATCACGAATATTTCCGAACTGTGTAGCATCTTGAGAAAGATATCGAATACGGATCCGCAGAGAGTTAAAGAGATTGTGCAGATTGTTAAGCAACGAAGCCGATGCATTATATTCTATAACTTCAACTATGAACTGGAGATCTTGAAAAAGATGTGCGATGACAACGGGCTTATATTTGCACAGTGGAACGGGCATGAGCATGAGCCTATTCCCAACAGCAGCGACTGGGTATATTTGGTGCAGTATGCGGCTGGGGCCGAAGGATGGAACTGCATCTCGTGCAACACGATTATATTCTATTCGCTTAGCTACTCGTGGAGAGCAATGGAACAGGCAGCAGGAAGAATAGATAGACGAAACACTCCGTATAAAGACTTATATTACTATTACTTCCGAAGCTCCTCGCCAATTGACTTGGCTATAAATAGAGCATTGAAACGAAAGGAGAAGTTTAATGAAAACAGATATTTCTCGAAACTCGGGGTCGATTTCGGGCAAAAACTGGGAAATTGTGGCTAATTGGCTAGGTTTGGTTAAAAATGAAAAACGCGTTTTTAACCACGTAGTCGGGGTGTTTTTAGGGGTTAGTCGGGGTGTTTTTTGCGATTTTGGTTAAAAATTCATTTTTTTCTTAAAAGTTTTTTAAATTAAAACTTAAAATAAAAAGTTTTCGAGATTTTTTAGCCATTTAACCACACAAGTGTTGTTGGCAATAGAAAAAACACGCCCTCTTATGGAGGAGAAGAGAAAGGAATCATAACGGGACCCTTTCTCTTTTATATTTTTCAGAACGGAGGCGACGATGAAAGCATGGAAAAAGGAAGGCGACTATCAGAAAGATGTAATCGACAGAATCAAGGAAGCATTGCCCGGCGCGATCGTAATGAAGAACGACTCGTCTTACATTCAGGGCATCCCAGACCTTACGGTTATTTATGGCGACAAGTATGCCATGCTCGAGGTTAAGAAGAGCTTTCGGGATTACTTGTACAACTCGCAGCCCAATCAAGAGGATTATATTCAGAAGTTTCACGATTGGGGTGCGCTCTCGTATTTCATCTACCCCGAGGTTGATGATGTTGTGTTCAAAGAACTGATCGGATATTTCGGAGGAGGTTGTGATGTTCAGGTTTAAAGATTACCCGAAGTACGCAGGACAGCATTCATTTCTTAGCGCGAGCAACTACCATTGGATCGGCTATGATGATCAGAAACTTGCCGAAAGATATATGGCCTTGATGGCTGCAGCCAGAGGAACTAAACTACATGACCTCGCAAGGCAGGCTATAGAACTTAGAGAGAAGTTACCTAGATCAGCCAAGACGTTAAACATGTATGTTAACGACGCCATCGGCTTTCGTATGAAACCTGAGCAACTGTTGTTTTACAGTCCTAACGCCTTTGGCACGGCAGACGCTATCTCTTTTAGAGATGATATTCTCAGAATCCACGATCTTAAGACAGGAGTAACACCGGCATCGATGAACCAGCTTTTGGTTTACGATGCTTATTTTTGTCTCGATTACGGAATCAGACCCGGGGAGATTCAGCACGTACACAGGATCTACCAGAATAACGAAGTCGTTGAGGTTACACCTCAGGCCGACGATATTTTGCCAGTAATGGACAAGATTAAAAGGTTCGACAAGATAATCAATGACATCAAGGAGGAGTCGTATGTATGACTTCATGGTACTCGATGAAATCGCCGATCCGCAAATCGCCGATTTTTTAGAACACTATGGCACACCTCGGCACTCCGGAAGATATCCTTGGGGGTCGGGTAAGGATCCGTATCAGCGGAATGCAGACTTCTTGTCTGAGATTGCTAGGCTTAAGCGCGAGGGCTTGAGTGAGACAGCCATATCTAAGTATATGGGCTACGAATCAACAACCAAGTACAGAGCAGATGTGTCCAGAGCTTCTAATGAGAAGCGCTCAGCCGATCAGGCTATGGCCATTCGTCTGCACGACAAGGGATATTCTAATGTGGCTGCAGCTGCCCAGATTGGCATTTCTGAAACCACATATCGGAACTACCTTAAAGATGTTGAGAATCGAAGGGCGCACATCAACAAAGATATTTGCGACAATCTTAAGAAGCAGCTTGAAGAGAAAGGCTGTATTGACGTCGGTTCTGGTGTTGAGCAGCAGCTTGGCATATCGGGACAGAGAAGACGCAACTGTCTTAAAATGCTCGAGGATGAAGGCTACGTGATATCTAAGTTTTCTATTCCTCAGATGGGCACAAGCACTAGAACTAACATGATGGTGCTTTTACCTCCTGGCACTCCTAAAGATTATATTTACAAGCATTACCAGGAAGAAGGCTTCATCAAGATGGTGGATGATATTCGCTTCAATCCAGATACGAATGAAGTAGAACCTACTGTAAAGCACAATCCGATCAATGTTGATCCCAGCCGTGTGCGGGTCAGATACGCAGATGATATTCTTCCTGACGGCACAAGTGGTAAAGATCGAGATGGTACTATTGAGCTTAGACGTAATGTAGACGATCTGAACATGGGCAAGTCGTTATATGCTCAGGTTCGAATTGCCGTTGGCGGATCCCACTACATGAAGGGTATGGCCGTTTACAAGGATGATAATAATTTTCCTCCCGGGGTTGATATTATCTACAATTCTAATAAGAAGCACTCAGAAGCACCGACCATATTCGATGCAATGAAACCTCAGAAGATTGACGAAACCACTGGAAAGATAAATCCTGCTAAGCCGTTTGACGCTGCTATACGAATGCAGAATGACTGGGTCGATAGCAAAGGCGTTAGGCATGAAGGGGCTCTTAACATAATGAAGGAAGAAGGCAAGTGGGGAGATCAACAGAAGAACCTTGCTTCGCAGTTCTTATCCAAACAGCCTTTGGCGCTTGCTGATAAACAGCTTAAACTCGATTTAGACTTTCGAAGAGAAGAGTTTGATGATATTTGCAGGATTACCAATCCTCTCGTCAAACAAAAGAGGCTTCAAGAGTTTTCAGAAGAATGCGATGCTGCAGCGGAAGACCTTAAAGCAGCGGCTTTACCAAGACAGTCGTGGGCTGCCATATTACCAGTCAACAGCTTAAAAGATAATGAGGTGTACGCGCCTCGTTACAATAACGGCGAACGAGTTGTACTAATAAGATATCCTCATGGGGGAAAGTTTGAGATGCCCGAGCTCGTTGTTAACAACAACAACAAAGAAGCTAGGGCATTTTTACGTGATGACACACATACCGCTAGGGATGCTATAGGTATTAACTCACACGTTGCTGGGATATTGTCAGGTGCAGACTTTGATGGCGATAGCGTACTTGTTATTCCGAACAACAAGAGCGAAATTAAGAATCGTCCTCCGTTTGAAGGGTTAAAGAATTTCGATCCGCAGCATGCTTATAAAGCCTATGACGGTATGCCCACGGTTGGTAAGTCTATATCTGAAGGGGGCGATGGCTTTCGCAAAGGCATGCAGATGGGCATGATATCTAACTTGATCACCGACATGACCATTAAAGGTGCCAATGATGATGAGCTGGAGCGTGCTGTAAAGCATTCGATGGTTGTCATCGATGCTGAAAAGCACAATCTTAACTGGAAACAGTCATACATAGACAATGATATTGCTGGCTTAGCTAAGAGATACCAGTTGCACGCAGATGGTGTACGTTACGGTGGTGCACAGACACTGATATCTAAGGCGAGGTCTCCTGTTACGGATATTCCGGAACGCAAACCTTATCGCCTTGCGCAGCCTCGAGTTAATAGAAAGACCGGCGAAACCATATATTCTATAGATCCTGAAACAGGAAAGAAGATCTATACCTATACGGGTCGTAAGTACAATGTCGATAAAAAGATAATTGATCCAGTTACAGGGAAGCAGGCTAGAGACCCGGTTACAGGCAAGCTCTTGTATGAGCATACCGGTAAGGTTAAAGTCGCTACTACAGAATCGACAAAGATGCGAGAAGCAGACGATGCATTCGAGCTTTCTTCGGGGTCTAAGATTGAGGCCATATACGCAAGATATGCTAACGGCTGTAAGTCATTGGCCAATGAGGCTCGGAAAGAGTGGCTTAATACACCTACTCCTAGGGTTAACAAAGAGGCCAAAGCAAGATATTCTGCAGAGATTGCATCCCTCAATAGTAAGCTTAATACCGCGTTAAAGAATGCCCCTTATGAGAGGCAAGCCCAGTTATTAGCTGGTGCGCGTGTTAAGGCTCAAATAGAGGCTAACGGTGAGATGTCCGCTACTGAAAAGAAGAAACTTCGTGGCAAGGCTATAGGCCCTGCTAGAGATGCGGTAGGCGCGTCTAAGACGCGGATATTTATCACAGACAAGGAATGGGAGGCTATACAGGCTGGGGCGGTTTCAGCCAATAAGCTTAACCAGATATTAAACAACGCAAACTCAGACAGGCTTAAAGAGCTATCTACTCCTAGGCTTTCACCGAAAGCTTCGGCAGCGAAGGTAGACAAAGCTAAGCAACTGATATCCTCAGGGTATACGTATGCTGAGATAGGGCAATACTTAGGTATGTCTGCTAGCTGGGTTAGCGATGTAGCAGGAGGAAAGGAGGCTTAAGATGAAAAGATATTTTACAGCGCTGTGGAAGCGTGTGAAAGCACTGTTCACCAAGGACGAAGACAACGTATGATATTTATGCTCTAGTGTATACCCTAATGATATTTACCCCCACCTAAGAAAGGAGCCTATAGAAGGTGCTTTGTATGGCTTTACATGTACTATGATATTTGTATAGCTGCAATGAAGCCCTTCTATAGGCTATGCGTGCACTATGGTATTTGTACACCAATAATAGAAGGTCTTATGAAACCCCTTCTATAGGCTATACGTGAACTATGATATTTGTACGCTAATAATAGCCCCCGCTACAGGCCATGTGTGTACTATGATATTTGTACGCCAATAATAGAAGGTCCTATTAAGCCCTTCCGTAGGCTATGTGTACACTATGATATTTGTACACCAATAATAGACTCTTCTACTAAGCCTTCTATAGGCCACGTGTGTACTATGATATTTGTACATCAATAATAGAAGGTTCTATTAAGCCCGCTATAGGCTATGTGTACACTATGATATTTGTACACCAATAATAGAAGGTTCTATTAAGCCCTTCTATACGCTATACATGGAGCATGATATTTATGAAACAAGTTGCGTTAACAACTACAGACAATCCTTTCGATTATTGGACTGACTATGATCGTTGGCATCACTTTGATGCAGACGAGAACGGATATTTTACAGACGAAACAATAGCAAGACTCGCTAAAACTTCTCCATTTTTGCCCCCCGCTTTGAACGAACAGATATGGGAAGAAGCTATTGATGTTTTGTGTCGAGTAAATATTACTGGAAACTACAAAAAGATATTTAGAGATGTGTAGGGGAAGGGTGAGACCCTACCCCCCGGGGGGTGTCTGAAATTGCACCCCCTCCCCCTATCGCCCGGGTCTTCAAAATTCCTCCGAAGGTAAATTTGCCGGAGGAAAATTGTAATTTACATGCTTTTTAAGAGGCTACTAGCACGCCAGTTGTGTCTTACACTCCTTTCTATGCAAGTTGCCAGTTTCATTCATTACCCTCCGCCCCGTTTGAAATGCGGGCTAGTAGTCTCTTAAAGAGCATGTAAAGCGCACAGAAAGAGGTGTAAAGCGCATGAAAGCACAGCAAAAGGCGGCCGAACCAGGAGTAAACACTACACAAGACATCGGTTCTCGGCCCGATTTCACAGCTGCAGCACGTGAGCGACGCCTTGTAGGGCTCGCGTATGACGAGGCAGAGCGCAGGCTCAAGGACGGGACAGCCTCATCTGAGATGATCTGCCATTTCCTGCGTGTCGGATCGAGCAAGGAGTATTTGGACCAGCAATTGATGGCTGGCAAGATCGAACTTCAGGCTGCTAAGACAGACATGTTCAAGGCTCAGCAGAAGACTGAGCAGATGTTTGTCGAGGCAATCGCTGCGATGAAGGCATACCAAGGCGACGATGAAGACTTATAAAGAAATGCTGCAGTATAGCACGTTTGAAGAACGCCTTCGATACTTGATGACAAGACAAGGCGTTGGAGATAGTGTTTGGAGCTGGCGGCGATACTTCAATCAGCTACTATACTCTTCTCCCGAGTGGCAACGGGTTCGAAGAGATGTGATCGTACGAGACAACGGATGCGATCTAGCAGTTCCCGGTTACCAATTGGAGCGAGGGCTACTCGTGCATCACATAAACCCGATTACTTACGACGATGTAGTGAATCGTGCGCCATGCATATTCGACATGGACAATCTTGTTCTTACGAGTATGGCCACGCATCAGTTAATTCACTACATGACCGAACAAAAACTACCGGCCACCGACGCAACACGAAAGCCAGGAGACACAAAGTTATGGTGATGAAAGAAAGCATATTTCAATCCGTTAAAGACTATCTTGGCCCATCGGACGAGGACACGCATTTCGATGGCCAAATCATGGAACAGATTAATTCCACGTTTCAAATTCTGCATCAGTTAGGGGTTGGGCCGAAGGCAGGTTTCGCTATCGACGATAGCAGCACAACGTGGGACGAATACTTGACGAACGGCGTTATGTTGCCGTCTATCAAGTCATATGTTCAAAAACGAGTTCGGCTAGCGATTGATCCGCCTACTTCATCTGCGGTACTTGAGAACATGAAATCTCAGATTGCAGAATTTGAGTGGCGGAATTTCACGGAAGCCGAATTCCCTAGTAGCACGGCGTAAGAATGCTATCTAATACAGCCGTACCCAAATACTACGGCTTATTTCGCACAAGTGTACTGATGGGCGCAATTCCTGTTAACAAGGAAGTGTCCATGCAGATGAACTTGATCGACGAACTTATACGCAACCCAAATTATTATTACGACGGAAGCGTTGTAGAAGGCTATGTCCGTTTTTGCGAGGGAGAATTGACTCTCACAGATGGATCTCCTTTGAATTTATTAGACAGCTTCAAACTCTGGGCCGAGGATTTGTATGGCTGGTATGAGTTTGAGGAAAGAAGCGTTTGGTCACCGAATGGACTTGGCGGCGGTCGAGGCTGCTATGTTAAACGTTCTGTGAAGAAACGACTTCGCAATAAGCAGTTTCTTATCGTTGGACGAGGAGCTGCAAAAACACTTTACGACACCAGTATTCAAGCATACGGGCTCGTCGTCGATGGGAAGACTACTGACGGTATCACCACGGCTCCGACCATGAAGCAGGCCGATGAAGTTATTGGCCCGCTTGTTACGGCCATGGCTCGAAGCAGAGGACCGGTTTTTAGACTTTTAACAGACGGCGAGAAGATGACGACCAGGGGCAGCATGAGCAAAAAGCAAAAGCTGGCCTCGACGAAAGAAGGCATCTACAACTATATTACCAATTCCAAGCTCAAGGTTTTGCCGATGTCAATTGACAAGCTCCAAGGACTTAGATCGAAGTACAACACGGTGGATGAATGGCTATCTGTTGACATTCGCGAGGATCCTATCGGCGCCATAGAGCAAGGAGCTTCGAAGATCAAGGATTACGTAATCGTTGCAACAAGCTCAGAAGGTAATGTTCGTAACGGACCCGGGGATACAGTCAAAATGGAATTGACTAAGATCCTCAAGGGCGAGTACAAGAACCCGCATGTGTCGATCTGGTGGTATAAGCTCGATGACATCTCTGAAGTTGGTACTCCTGCGATGTGGCCCAAAGCGAATCCCAACATCGGGTTTACGGTTACATACGAAACATACCAACGAGATGTGGAACGAGCTGAGCAGAACCCAGCAGCACGTAATGACATCATAGCCAAGAGATTTGGCATACCGCTCGAGGGCTATACGTATTTCTTCACATACGAAGAAACTTATGTGCATCCCAAGCAGACTTACTGGAAGATGCCATGCGCGCTTGGCGCAGACTTATCGCAGGGCAACGACTTCTGTGCATTTTCGTTCCTGTTCCCGTTGCGAGACGGATCCTTCGGAGTGAAGACCAGAAGCTATATTTCCAGCATAACTCTTTCCAGACTGCACGAATCTCTGCGAGTTAAGTATGATGCGTTTATTGCTGAGGGGACACTCGTTGTTTTGGAAGGTGTTGTCTTGGACATGATGACTGTCTATGATGACTTAGATGCGTTCATCCAACAAAGTGAATACAACGTTCTGTGTTTTGGTTTCGACCCTTATAATGCTAAAGAGTTTGTCAATCGCTGGACTCTCGAGAATGGGGAATGGGGTGTCGAAAAAGTTCAACAGGGCGTAAAAACGGAGTCCGTTCCGCTTGGTGAGCTTAAATTGCTTGCTAGCGAACGGGCTTTATTGTTTGATGAACAGCTCATGTCCTGGACCATGGGTAACTGCATTGTTATGCAAGACACCAACGGCAACCGCAAAATCCTTAAGAAACGTTACGAACAGAAGATTGATAACGTGGCGGCTCTTATGGATGCCTGGGTTGCTTACAAGCTAAACAAGGAAAGCTTTGAATAATGGGAACATTTTACGCACCTAACGACTACAGGAACTATATTGCTCATTTCGGAGTCAAGGGCATGAAGTGGGGCGTGAGAAAAGATCGTGGACGTCGACAGAATCCGATTCGTCGTCTGCTGTCAAGGCGCGCTAAGAAACTCCACGATCGCTACACCAAAGCGGGCGACAATGCTGCGAGTCGAGCTAAGAAGTACGCGGATGCGGAACGCAAGGTGAAAACCCGCTATAGAGGAGCAAAGTGGTTTGACCGGTGGCTAGAGGACCAGCGCAAGTATTATGACGGATATGAAGACGAAGTGAGCTTCAAAGATGCGTGGGCACGGGTTACTGAAAACCACCCAGATCCGCGAGAGTATGCGCGCAAATCAATAGCGTCAGAACTTTCCGACATACAACGTTATCGTGCGAAGTACGAGAAAGAAGCCAACGACTGGTACAGCAAAGCTAAACAGTTTTCGACATGAAACGTTCTAAATGAGGAAATGTTTATGAGTACATTTTATTCGATTGAGGACTACGCCCATTTCTTAGCCCACCACGGAGTCAAGGGAATGAAATGGGGCGTTAGGAAGCAAAGATTGCGAGAGGCTGGAGAAAACTGGCTTCGTCAAGGCATCAAATCCGGCAAAGATAAACCGAATGTATCGAGGGCTGAGAAGATTACAAAAGAAACGTCGAGAGCGTTTAACGAGGCAGCTGGCGCCGCCGGTCGAATGGGCGATCTGCGAAGAAAAAAGGATGCAAAACAGTCTAATGCAAAGAAGCTGAGCGAAAAAGAACTGAATGACGCCATCCGTCGAATGCGCCTGGAACGCGAGTATAATTCTTTAGTTTATAGCGCAGAGAATGGCTACGACAAAGCTCAGTCTGCGTTATCTGCTATAGGAACTTTGGTTAGCATCGGTGCTAGTGCGGCAACAATAGCCAGCGTTATTTTTGATATGAAGCATCCTAAGTGAGGATTGATATGGGAACATTTTACGCACCCAACGATTACAGGAATTATATAGCCCACTATGGCGTGAAGGGCATGAAGTGGGGCGTTAGAAAGCAGAGAGCTCCGAGTACGGATAGAATGCAGAATTTTAAGACCGCTGTCAAGAAAAAGCTCAGAGAAGTTCACCATGATAATTTTGACAGGGTCACAGCTCTTCGCCGACAAAGAATTGAAGCCGTTACGCCTATAGATCAAGAGATCGATCGATATACGCGTGGTCGTGCCTCAAAAACACGCAGCGGAAAACTTTCAGAGTACATGGGCGCTGGGGCGACTCGAACGGCGCATGAGGCCCGGGCAAGATACAACGATGAAATGGCTAAGACGTATGCTAATGCAAAATGGAGAAGAGAACTTCAGCGAAGAGCTCGTAATGAGCGTTCATTAGCAAACGCGTATGACAAATCCGCGAAAGTATATGAAAAAGGCGGAAAAGCAGCCATGAAGCGTCGCATGCGCAACTTGGTTGTTAATCCGGACGTGTTGAAGGCTACTTACGAAAGACCTCGCAGTGGTAAAAAGATAACTTATGGCCGGCATATGGCCGAAGTAGCCGCCAATAAAGCGATCGAGGAAGGGCTGAAATATTACCTGAATTACAGACGTAACCAACGAAAGAACTAAACGAGAGGTAAAAGCATATGTATAATGGTACATTTTATGCGCCGAATGACTACAGAAACTACCTTGAGCACCATGGCATCAAGGGGATGAAATGGGGCGTCAGACGTTTTCAAAATGCAGACGGATCGTACACAGCTGCTGGAAGAGCAAGATACGCTGCCGGTGCTGTCGGCAATAAACTTCGCGGCGTAGCCGGTTCGGCTCGTAGTGCTGCTGGAAGAGCGGGCAGTCGTGTTCGTGGCGCTGCTGGAAGAGCAGGCGGTCGTATTCGAAATGCCGTGCGTGATCCGAAATTCAGAAGAAGAGTAGCTACGGCAGCGGCCATCGGTCTTGGTGGTGCAGCGCTTGCAGCAGGTGTTTATTCCAGGAATCCAGAGGCGTTCAGGAGAGCTGGCCAGTTTGCTAAGAATGCCGGCATCGCTGGCGCAGCCAATATGAGAGCGATCAGCCGAGATGCCCGGAACGCTATCGGGTCGAGACTTGGACCTGCTGCAGCAAGAGCAGGACAGCGCATGCGTAACATGGGTATCGCAGGCGCCATGAACGCCAGGTCCCTTGGAGCTAGAGCTCGTACCGGAGCCATGAGGACATTTGGAACAGCAGCTTCAGGTATTGGATCCAGAATGTCGCCTGTCGCCGCCGGTCTTGCCGATAGAGCTAGAAATACTGTGGGCTCTGCTGCGTCCAGGGCTGGGCGTTTTGCACGTAACGCTTCTATTGCAGGAGCGGCCAATGCCAGAGCGATCGGGCGCGATATTGGTAACGCGGCTTCCAGAACTGCCGGCAATGCAGCGTCCAGACTTGGGCGAACTGCACGTACTGCATCTCTCGCAGGCGCCATGAACGCCAGGTCCCTTGGAGCTAGAGCTCGTACTGGAGCCATGAGAACATTCGGAACAGCCGCTTCTAATATTGGATCCAGGATGTCGCCTGTTGCTGCTGGTCTTGCCGATAGAGCTAGAAATACTGTGGGCTCTGCTGCGTCCAGGGCTGGACAGCGTGCACGTAATATGGGCATCGCTGGCGCAGCTAATGTCAGAGCTATGAGTCGGGATGCACGGAATGCCGCGTCTAGAACTTTCGGTAATGCAGCATCTGGAATGAGCAGAGCTGCTCGAACCACAGCACTCAGAGGCGCTATGAACGCTAGATCGCTGGGCAGAAGAGCAAAAACTGCAGCCTTGAGAGCTGCTGGAAAAGCCGATTATATTAACAGGCATCCTACTAGTGGTCAGCGGTTGGCTGCTGGAATTATCGGAACTGTTGGCGGCGGATACATAGGAGCGAAAGCAGGAACGGCTGCTGGTAAAGCTGCCAGAAGATACATCGACCGTCGAGTGGCAGAGCGCCAGGCGAATGAACGTCGCAACGCAAATTCCCGTAGCAGATCAGGCCGGAGATCCTCGAGGAGGTAATTCATAATGCCGACACTCACTGAGCGTTTGCAGCATGCCTGGAACGCATTTAAATCGAGAGAGCCCACCATTCCGAAGACATATTCTTCGGTGGTTGGGGGCTATGGCTATATTCCAACTCGTCATCGTATGCGACGCGGAAACGAACGGTCGATCGTGTCGGTTATTTTTAACAAAATTGCCGTTGATTGTGCAATGGTTAACCTTGAGCAGGTATTGCTTGACGGCAACGATCGTTACATCGAAACCGTTAAATCCGGTCTGACTAACTGTTTAAAGCTTGATGCGAACATCGATCAGACCGGATTCGCTTTCAAAATCGACGCGTTCATGTCGCTATTTGACGAGGGCGTCGTTGCCATAGTGCCTGTGGATACTACTGGCGATCCATATTTGTCGGGCACTTATGACATACTTACGCTTCGTACAGCTCGAATTGTTCAGTGGTATCCTCGACATGTGCGAGTAAGTTTGTACAACGAGCGTACGGGAAAACAACAAGAGATTGTATTTCCAAAGTCATATGTCGCGATTGTAGAGAATCCGTTTTACACAATAATGAACGAACCGAATTCGACGCTGCAGCGATTGATTCGAAAGCTTAACATTCTGGACTACATAGATGAGCAGAGTGGATCGGGCAAATTAGATTTGATCATTCAGTTGCCGTATGCGGTTAAGACAGAACAGCGTAAAGCGCTTGCTCAGGCTCGACGAAACGATTTGGAAGAGCAACTAGCGGGCTCGAAATTTGGTATTGCGTGGACTGATGGAACTGAGAAGATCACGCAGCTTAACCGACCAATCGAGAACAACATTTGGCAGGAAGTCAAAGATCTGACCAACATGTTGTATAACCAGCTGGGATTGACAGAGGGTGTGTTTAATGGATCTGCCGACGAGAAAGCTATGAAAGATTATTTCTCTCGTACCGTTGAGCCCATCATCAAGGCATTCTCGGATGAGATGGAGCGTAAATTCTTAACTAAGAATGCTAGATCTAGAGGACACGCAGTTAGGTTCTTTAGAGATCACTTCCAGCTTGCGACTATGGCTGAAATTACTGAAGCCGTCGACAAGTTTATTTCCAATGAAGTGGCCGAGCCTAATGAATTCAGATCACTTATTGGGTGGAAGCCGTCTAAGGATCCTAGAGCGGATCAGCTTGGTAACCGTAATCTTAAGAGTAAAGACAACGGGCTGGATGAAGAAGGTATTAATATGAACGCTGCTGATCCTGAGTCCGAGTACGACAACACTGGCGATCCCAATGAAGGAGGATACTAATCAAAATGAAACTCGACAAACGCAAAGCTGACTTTGCGGGTTGGGTCACTCGCTATGGCACCAAGTGCGCCGATGGACGAACCATTCTTCGCGGCGCGTTCAGCAAGCAGACCGGGACGGTAGTTCCACTGGTGTGGAGTCATATTCACAATGATCCGGGATTAGTCCTCGGAAAATGCTTACTGGAAGACAGACCCGAGGGAGTTTATGGATATAGCTTCCTCAACAACAGCCGTAAAGCCCAGGAATCAAAACACCTGGTAGAACACGGCGACATTAACTCGTATTCAATTTACGCAAATCACTTAAAAGAACAAGTCAAGAATGTATTTCACGGAATTATTCGCGAAGTAAGTCTTGTTATGGCGCCTGCAAATCCGGGTGCTTTTATTGATGTGAAAAGTATCGCCCATGAGGACGATCCGGAAATCGATTATGAGGCAGTAATCACAACAGGAGAAGAACTCGATTTTCTCGCGCATGAGGATTCGGGTTATGATTCGGACTATGAGGAGGAACCTATGGGAGCATCCGACAATTACGAAACTGACGTCGAAGACGTTATCGACACTCTTGATGATGATCAGAGAGACGCCGTCTATGAGATGATTGGCCAGGCTATGGAAGACCAGGCTGCGGCCGATGAAGAGGCATTTGCTGATTATATCGATGAGATGGCCGACGACTATGACGACTACGACGATGTAGACGACTACGACGATGTAGACGACTACGACGATGTAGACGACTACGACGACTATGATGACTATGATGAAGGAGACGAGATGAAACACAACGCATTCGATATGTTCGATGACGACTACACCTATGGCGACGGCGGCGCAGTTCTGAGCCACGATGCGCTGAATGATCTGTTCGCAGTGTCCAAGGCCGATGCGAAGAACTACGGCGGCAGCTGGAAAGAAGCATTTATTGCTCACGCTGATGAAGACTATGGCATCGATGATATCGATCTGCTGTATCCTGACTACCGTTCCCTTGAGACCCCGCCCGAGTTCATCAAGAGAGAGATGGACTGGGTCACGAAGGTCAACGGCGCTGTCAAGCACGTTCCGTTCACCAGGATCAAGACAATGTTCGCTGATATTACAGCTGAGCAGGCCAGGGCTCGAGGATACATCAAGGGCAAGAAGAAGAAGACAGAGGTCTTCACCCTGCTTAAGAGAACTACCGATCCCCAGACCATTTACAAGCTTCAGAAGCTTGATCGCGACGATATTCTGGACATCACCGAGTTCGATGTTGTCGCCTGGCTGCGCAAAGAGATGCGCATGATGCTCGATGAGGAGAAAGCTCGCGCGATTCTCATCGGTGACGGCAGAGATGCCGACGCGGAAGACAAGATCAGCGAAGCGCATATTCGCCCGATCGCAACCGACGCGTATCTGTATTCTGTCAAAGTTCCGGTCGAGATCGCGGCGAACGCTACTGGCGCGACCAAAGCAAAGACTCTCATTGACGAGATGATCCGTTCCAGGAAGAAGTACAAAGGATCCGGCAACCCGACGTTCTAT